>Ga0206828_1005_pt1 | contig 59810 bp, 54 predicted proteins | sample Alteio_BWOrgCont_78_FD_152858 | JGI IMG/M metagenome (GOLD analysis project Ga0206828, IMG submission 152858) | Enriched cells from forest soil in Barre Woods Harvard Forest LTER site, Petersham, Massachusetts, United States -... | ecosystem: Environmental > Terrestrial > Soil > Temperate forest >... | reverse complement strand
CGACCGACCGACCTCTCATTTTTACGGGCCACCAGCCCATTTTTTTTCATCCCGGCATTTGGGCCAAGAATCTCGCCGTCAGCGTCCTCGCCGAATCGATCCAAGGCGCGGCCTGCCATAAACTGACCGATACGGCCTTGGTCACCGAATATACCCATGTCATTCCGGAAGTGGAGGAGGCCGGCCAGTCCCGCCGCCGGGCGCTTGAGTTTTTCACCACCCACGACAATCTGGAGGCGGAGAAAAAATACGCCTTCGCTTTTTTACCGCCGCCGGAAAAAGCCGCTTTTCAAAAGATATTGGAAGATGGAAAGATTTACGCCCCGCCTTTGGTCAAGGAAGCGCTTCAGCTTTACGAAGAGCATTTGATGAAGGGACTGCGGGAAAATAAAACCTGGAATGAATTTCACATTTTCACCCTGCGCCTGCTGGATGAAATTTGCGGCACCCAGCGGTCCTACTTTGAGGGAAGCCGTTTTTGGAAGTCGGAGCCCTTTTTGAAATTCGTGGCCAATTGGCTGACGAATTTGCCCAGCTTGACCGACCTCTATAACCAATCGCTGAACGAATACCGCCTGGCCCACCACATTAAGCACGAAATCACCCCCATGCCGAACTTGAAGTTTGAAGATTGGTGGTTTGAGCTTCCTTTCTGGGGCGTGAATAAATACCGGCAGCGCTATTCGGCTTGGGCCAAAAGCGACGGCCATCATTTGACCATTCGATTACAAGGAAGCGACGGGGTTTATACCGTCGCTTTGAAAGATTTTCTGACCGAACTGAGGACCCTGCCGATTACGCTTTGGCCGAAGGCTTTACCCCAAACGCTTTTTTGCCGGCTTTATCTTTCGGATTATTTCATCCATGGACTGGGCGGCGGCGCTTACGAAGAAGTGAATAATATCTTTTTTGAGAAGGTTTTTAAGTCCCCGCCCCTGGATTTTGGAACGGTGACCGCCACTTGGTGGGTGGAGCCGGAACAAAGTTTGAAAATGGAAGAGATTATGCGGTGGGAAGAAAGGATTCGGGCATGGCAGAGGACGCTCAGCAAGAATCCCGAGTATCTCATTACCAAAAGTGAGGCGTGGAAAGTGGAACTGCCCGAGTTTATCCGGAAAAAATTTGAGGAAGCCGCTCAAAACTCCGATCTTAAAATTCTGGCGGATGAGAAAAAAGGGCTGATTGAAAGTCTGAAAGACCCGGCCAAAAAATCCGAAGCTTCCAAGCGGATTGGCGAAATTAACGGGAAATTGACCGACCAGTATGGAAGTCTTTTTGTGGCGCTGGAAGTCGGCTTGGCGGACATTGAAAAACTCAAAAAGGTCGAAGAGGTCCTGACCTTTCGGGGATATCCCTTTTTCTGCTACGCGCCGAAAGTTTTTATCGATATGAAAAAGAAACTTCAAGAATTGTTCCCGAAGGCCTGATCCGATCAAAGTAGTGGAACCGAAAATTTCCAAGGAAATAACCATGAGTCAACCGACGCTTCAAATTGAAATATTACCGGGTAACGAAGATTTGGGCCTGCCCGCATACGCCACCGATGGCGCGGCCGGGTTGGATTTGAAGGCGGCTTTAACCGAGCCTTTGACCCTGAAGCCGGGGGAGCGGACCATGATTCCGACGGGCCTCAAAATGGCCATTCCTTTCGGGTATGAAGGCTGTGTCCGGCCTCGCAGCGGTTTGGCGGCGAAGCATGGAATCACGCTGACCAATTCACCCGGAACGGTGGATTCGGATTATCGCGGGGAAGTGAAGATTCTTCTCGTGAACCTGGGACAGGAGGCGGTCACTTTAAAACGGGGAGAGCGGATCGCCCAAATTCTGATTACGCCGGTGGCTCATGTGAAAGTGGTTCAAACGGATAAACTGGATGACACTCTCCGGGGCGAAGGCGGATTCGGCCATACGGGCCGGTAAAGTTTCTTGACAAGCCAAAAGATTAAAACCGATAATTCTCAGCAGTTTTACGAGTCTATCCCCGAGAGTGGAATATTTTTCCGCTCTTTCTTTATTTGAGGTCAACATGACAACCCCAATTGTTCGGCCTGTCGGATTTAATTTTGGAGGCTGGATTTCTCAATCCAACTTGTCGGATGAACATGTCCGTACCTTTATTTCGCAAGAGGACTTCAAGCAGGTCGCTCGATGGGGCTTTAATTCGGTGCGGCTTCCGGTGGACGCGCAATGGCTTTTTGAAAATGAAGGCCGAGGGCCTTTATCGATTGGGAAAATAAAAACATTGAAACAGTTCCTCCGCTGGTCGGCGGACGCCGGGCTTTTAACTGTTTTAGATCTGCACCAAGTGCCCTGGCATTCGTTTGCCAAGCCCGAATTGGAGAATCTGTGGAAGAACGACCGGGATTTGGAATCCTTTTGCGGACTTTGGATCGAGTTGACCCACGCTTTAAAAGATTTTCAAGGCCCTCTTTGGTTTGACCTTCTCAACGAGCCGACAGCCCAATCACCTTTGGATTGGAACAAACCGGCTCAACGGGCCTATGAGGCGGTGCGTTCGGCCGATCCCAAGCGGACCATTGTTTTAGAATCCACCCGGTGGGGATCGGTGCAGACTCTTTTGGAATTAGCCCGGGCGGTTCAAGGTCCTCAATTAGTTTACAGCTTTCATTTTTATGAGCCGATGTGGGTGACCCATCAGCGGGCGCCTTGGTGGAAAGAAGGGCACCCTTACACCGAAACGGTGCTTTATCCGGGAATCTTGCCAAAGGCCCAAGACTATCTGGCTCAAGAGCTGCCGGCGGATACCCGTAAAAGACTCGAATTTGAGGGGTCCGTTTCATGGAACCAGGAAGCGCTTCGCGACTTACTAAAGCCGGTAGAGCAATTGGCCAAGGAAGGATATAACCTTTATTGCGGAGAATTTGGGGTATATGAGCAGGCTCCCCGGTCGAGCCGCCTCAATTGGACCCAGGATGTGATTGAGTTATTCAAGGAAATTAAGGTGGGCTGGGCCTATTGGAATTACAAGTGGCTTGATTTTGGCGTATGGCCCAAGCAACCTAATGGAGAGACGGGGCCTTTAGACCAGGAAATGCTGGGCGTGTTACAAAAGGGGATCGCTGGATGAGAACTATCTATACACCATTCAAAAACTTAAACCTTTTCGTTTTGATTTTGGGTTTGTTGACCGTTTCGAGCGGTTGTGCCGGAAACCATGGGATGATCCGGACGGGTACGGCGGTATCCAACGCTCCTTCTTTAGCGGCTCCGACCCCGGTCCCCATCCAAGCTTCTCCAGCCGCTCCCAGCGCTCCGACCGCTTCCGACGTCAACCAGCCTGTCAGCGAGGCCGATTATCAAAAGGCGCTGGCCGACACCAATGGATCGACCGTGACTTCGCGGAACCTGGATGATTACCTGACCATCGCCCAATATCAGTTCAATCAATCCAATTGGGGAGATTCACTGAAGACCTATCAGCAAATCCTGACCGATGTCAACAAATCCCCCCAACTGGACCGGGTTCAATACATGGTGGGCCAGATTTATTATCAGCAAAAGAACAACCTGCCGGCCTTATCCGCCTTTCAGAATGTTTTGCAGTCTTATTCGGGTTCAGCTTACGCCGACGCCAGCCGCCGGATGATGGAGTTCATGATTCAATATTCCCTAAGCCTGGACGATCTTCGGAGCTTTGTCGCCAATTACCCTAATTCGCCCCTCAAGTGTTCCACTCTTTTCGAGCTGGGCAGTCATGAGGCTCAAAACGGAGACACTTCGGAAGCCGTTCAAACTTTGAATAGCTTTATCCAGCAATGTCCCCAGCATCCTTCGGTATCAACAGCCCAGCTTTTACTGCAGTCGCTTCAAAGCCAGCAAAAAGGGAAAACTTTGCGGTTGGGAGTCTTGGCGCCTTTGACGGGACATTTCAAAAATTTCGGACAATCCATGGTCAATGGAATCACCCTGGCCTTTGAGCAGGCGAACCAGAATGACCCATCGCATAAACTCACCTTGGCGCTGGTGCAGGACACAGAAGGAGATTCGCTCCAGGCGGTAAAATTGTTCCAAGACATGGTTCAAAACAATACGATCGACGTTTTAATGGGCCCGGTGGTGAAGTCAGAAATTGACGCGGTGGCGCCCCTGGCGAACCAGCAAAAAATTCTTCTATTGTCGCCAACCTATCCGGTGGATGGGTTTTCGGCCATCGGTCCTTACGCTTTCAGCAACAGTATGACCAACGAAATGCAGGGCCGGGCGATGGCCCGCTACGCCGTTCAAACGCTGGGCCTGAAACGATTTGGTTTGTTATTTCCCGAGGATGGATACGGCCAAACCCTTTCCCAGGCCTTTACGCAAGCGGTGGAGGCTTTGGGCGCGACGGTGACAGCCCAGGATTCCTACGCCCCCAACTCCACCGATTTTCAAAAACAATTGGTGGACCTGGGCGGGCAGAATCCCGAACTGGGTAAGGAAAACGCCCTGGAAAATCAGAGGCGTTTGGATGAACTGCATTACAACCTGAACAAGGAAATTCAAAAGATTCTGTTTAAGGCCCAGCAGGCCGATCCCACCAGTTCAACCGTCGCTTTGGTTTCGTTGGCGGAGGCCTTGGGCAATACGGGAGCGCCCTCGGTGGTGAAAGACATCAACGACACTTTGACGACGTCCATTCAAGCGGCTAAAAACTATACCCTTCGGGATAATGATTTAGTTCAACAGGCCTTGACCCGCCTGCCGATAGAATTTCGGGGAACGACTTTGACGGTCAGTACGGATCAATGGGAAGACATCGCCGGGGATTTGCAGACATCCGTGATTGTCACGGGCCGTGTTTTGGGCGCCAATCCGCCGGGGGATTGGAGCAGCCAGCCCACCTGGAATTACGCGATCCAATTGGATGGATACCAGGTTGATCCCAAAACCGGGCAAGTGACGAAGATTTATGGCAATACGCTTCCTTATAGTATTTATAAACCGCCGTCTTTGGTGCGGATGAACCTCAATTATGACGCCCTTTATATTCCCGCCCATTCGGTGGAGATTCCGCTGATCGCCTCCCAATTGCATTATTACGATTTAAACCCCGTTCTTTTGGGCGGACATCTTTGGCAAAACGATAGTGTGCTGCAGGAAGGCGCCAAGGATGTGGAGGGAGCTTATTTCACCACGGGTTTCTTTACGGACAGCCAGCAAGGAACGACGAAGGATTTCGTGACGGCCTATCTTCAGCGGTTCGCGGTCAAGCCGGATTTGATCGCGGCCCAGGCCTACGACGCGGCCCGGTTGTTATTGAAAGTAGCGGACACGGCGACAGACCGGGATAGCCTTAAAAATGGGCTGTTGTCGATCAAAGATTTCGACGGGGTTTGCGGCAAAACCACGTTCAACGGCCGCGGCGAGGCCGATAAACAAGTGCCGATCATCCAAATTAAAAACGGCCAATACCAACAAGTTCAATAAACAAAAGGCAAAAACCTTTTTTAACCACAGATAAACATGGATGAACATAGATTTTTAAAATTCAAAATTTCAGAGGTTTTGTGTGAGCGATACCAGTAAATTCGGACCGCCGAAGGGTATGAGAGATTGGCTGCCCAAGGAAACCCTTCTGCGCCAGAAGTTGATCCGCCTGATCGAAAGACACTACCAACTTTACGGTTTTCAACCGATCGACACGCCCGCTTTGGAGAATATGGAGGTACTGGAAGGGAAGGGCGGAGCGGAAAACGAGAAGTTGATGTTCAAGATTTTAAAAAGAGGTGAAGAGCTTTCGAGCGTTGTAAAACAATTTGTTGACCGCAGCGGCGTTATCACCGATACGGAAGAACAAGCGATCGCCCATATGAAAAACAACATCCATGACATGGGGCTGCGCTTTGATTTGACGGTGCCCCTGGCGCGTTATTACGCTAATCATTCAAACGATCTTCCCAAACCTTTTCGCTGTTATCACATCGGCCCTGTTTGGAGGGCGGACAGACCCCAGAAGGGACGTTTCCGGGAATTCTATCAGTGCGACATCGATATCGTGGGAGGCGCTTCGGATAATTACGAAGTGGAACTGCTATTGGCGACGGACCGGGTTTTAAAAGCCATGAACGTCGGCAAATTCAAAATTCGAATCAGTGATAAGCAACTTTTGACATTGGTTTTGAGGCGCATTGGAACCCCCGTGGATAAACTTCAAGGGGTTGCTGTAGCCATCGACAAGATGGACAAACAATCTTTCGACGACGTGAAAAAAGAAATCGAAGGTCTGGGGTTGGATGGGGAGAATTACGAGAAAGTCGTTCTCTTTCTTAATAGCGCGCGCAGCGGTTTTCTCGATTTGGAATTGTTCAAAGAAGTCAAAATCAACGAGATCGCGAACAAGATCAAGTCCATTCAAGACCGGGTGAAACAAATCAATCCCGAAGCCAACGTGGTATTTGACCCGCTATTGGTTCGGGGATTCGATTACTACACGGGACCTGTCTTTGAGATCAACGTGGAAGATAAAGACTTCACCTTTTCCATCGGTGGCGGGGGCCGGTATGACGGACTCATTGAGAAATTGGGTGGTCCCAAGGGAACTCCGGCGGTTGGAATTTCGCTGGGATTTGAGCGCATCCTGGCTATTTTGATGGATAAGGACAAGCCAACGGCTCAAGTCGTTAATTCGAGGGTTTTTATTGCCAATAACGGGCAATCGGAAAAAGATATTTTGGTGCTGGCTGAATCCTTGAGGTCTAAAGGTTTGCAAGTAGAAGCCTGTTTGGAAAAGAAAGACTTCGTGAAGCAGATGAAAGGCGCCCAGGAAAGCGGTATGGAATACGCCATCACCGATTTTCAGCCGGGGGGCGACCGATTCAAAGTGCGGCAACTTTCCACCCGACAGGATCTTTCAATGTCTTTGACCGAATTAGAGGAAGCTCTTCTTAAATTAAGCTAAGATTTTCGACTCTAAATGTAAGTTTTGAGCCTTTATGGGTTGTGATATCATACGGCCTCTTTTAGGGGCTTTTTTTATTTCATCAGGGAGAACCAACGTGGCGGAAATGTTAGGCGGCTGGAAAAGATCACATAAATGCGGGGATTTAAGAGCTTCCGATATGGGTAAGACCGTCATCCTGATGGGATGGGTCCACCATCGCCGGGATCATGGCGGGTTGGTGTTCGTGGATCTGCGCGACCGCTATGGCGTGACCCAGGTGGTTTTTGATCCCCAATTGGCCGACAAGGCCCTGAAGCAATCTCATTTGATCCGTAACGAATGGGTTTTGGCTGTCAAAGGGGAAGTGACCAAACGCCCCGAAGGTACCGTGAACCCCAAGTTAACGACAGGAGAAATCGAGGTCCGCTGCTCCGAAGTGAAGGTCCTGAACCCTTCCCAGACCCCTGTGTTTCCTATCGAGGACGACGTGGATGTGGCCGAGGAAACCCGCATGGAATACCGTTACCTGGACCTGCGCCGGGAGTCCATGAAAAACAAACTGATCGCTCGGCACAAGATGGCGATGGCCGCCCGCAATTATATGAGCGACGAAGGATTTCTGGAAATTGAAACTCCCATCCTCATCAAAAACACCCCGGAAGGTTCCCGCGAATATGTAGTGCCTTCCCGCGTAAATCCCGGGAAATTTTTTGTTCTTCCCCAGAGTCCCCAGCAGTTGAAGCAGACCTGCATGATCGCCGGCTTGGACAAGTATTTCCAGATCGCCAAGTGTTTCCGGGATGAAGACTTGCGCGCCGACCGTCAGCCCGAATTTACCCAGATCGACATCGAAATGTCATTTATTGATGAAGAGGACATCTACCAGGTGGGTGAAGGGCTCCTCAAGGCCATCGTGAAGGCCTCTCTGGGCGAGGACTTAAATACGCCCTTCCCGCGTCTCACTTATGAGGACGCGATGAACCGATATGGAAACGACAAGCCGGACCTCCGATTCGACCTCCTCTTGGTAGATGTGGGAGAAATTGCCGCGAAGTCAGACTTCAAGGTATTCAAAGACGTCATTGCCCGCGGGGATAGGGTCAAGGCCCTGAATGCTAAGGGCTGCGCGGATTTTTCCAGAAAGGACCTGGAAGATCTGACGGGTTTCGTGGGCAAGTACGGGGCCAAGGGAATGGCCTGGTTTAAAGTAAAAGATGGAAAATTAGATTCTAACATCACCAAATATTTCAACGACGCGGTCCAAAAAGAATTGCTCTCGGCGCTTAAGGGCGAAGAAGGCGATCTGCTGCTCTTCGGCGCGGATAAGGTGGAAACGGTTAATGAATCCTTGGGCGCCTTGCGGGTGGAGATCGCCCGCCGGAAGGGTTTGATCGAGAAGGGTCCCAAATGGGCTTTTGCCTGGGTTACGGATTTTCCCATGTTCGGCAAGGATGAAAAGGGCCGGCTCTTTTCCATGAACCATCCCTTTACCGCGCCCCGGGACCAGGACTTGGCTTATTTGGACAGCGATCCGACGAAGGCCACGGCCCGGGCCTACGATATGGTTCTTAATGGTTTTGAACTGGGCAGCGGCACGATCCGTATCCATGACTCAGCACTGCAATCCAAAATCTTCAGTTTGTTGGATATCTCGCCGGAAAAGGCGCAGGAGCGTTTTGGCTTTCTGTTGAAGGCCCTCACCTACGGGGCCCCGCCCCACGGGGGGATGGCGGTCGGTTTGGACCGCATCGCCATGCTGTTAACCGGAGCGCCCAATATCCGGGATGTTATCGCCTTTCCCAAGACCGCCAAGGCCACCGATTTGATGACGGGTTCCCCCTCGGAAATCGATCCCGAGTTGATGAAGGAACTAAAGATCAAAATAGAATTGGAAGATTTAACCTAGTTTATCTTGATTAGGTAAGTTAACTCGCAACCCATTTAAAAGGTTAAATGGGCCAAGGCTTATTGTTTCCCGGTAAACCAAAAACGTTAATTTACATGGCTTTTTCAGGGGAATGGCTTGACGAAGCTGGGCTGGAACTTGATAATGCTTAAAGGAATTGTTTTAAGAAATTAAATTGACTTCTTAGCCAATATGGGGGAAAAAATGAGAAATTCTAAGGCCTTATTTGTGATAGCCCTGATGAGCGGCATGATGGCGATTGGTTGTTCAAATAATAAGCGAATTGAGGGGACGGATGTTCCGGCCCAGCCTCAAAGCAACGAGACGGTGGCCGCTCCGATGCCGACACCCGTTCCGAATCCAGCCAAGAAATATATCGTGGTGACCGGAGATACCCTTTGGGGTATTTCGGGCAGCTCGAATGGCTATAACGATAGTTTTCAATGGCCCTTGATCTTCAAGGCGAACCGGGACCAGATTAAGGATCCGGATTTGATTTATCCGAAGCAAGAATTCTCCATTTTGACCGATTACTCGGATACGGATGTGGCGAAGGCTAAGAAGGACGCTGAGGATACTCCGAAATATGTCCCTCATACCAAGCCGCGCGAAACTTTGCCGGTTGATTACTTTTAAGATTTCGGGTAGCCAAAGTCTGAAAAAAGCCGTGATTAAAATTAAAACTCCCTCTTCTCGCATAGGAAAAGGGAGTTTTTTTATTTGCGCAAAATTTAAATAGAGGTGGATTGAATTGACTCAAGCTGTTAGCCGGCGGATTACATTGGACGATCATCAGGAATGCCTGCAATTATTCGGGGAAAAAGACCATACCTTAAAATTGCTGCGGGATTCTTTCGCGGTGACTTTGGTCGCCCGGGGCAATGAAATTCTTCTTTCGGGAGAGTCCGTGGAGGTTTCGCACGCGACCCAAGTCATTGAAAGGCTTCGCGGCCACCTTAAAAAAGGTCAGGAAGGTTATCTGTCGGGCGCCAAAGTTTCCCAATTGATCGCCGAAGCCAAAGGACAGGATCGTCCGGAAGAGTCGGAGCCGGTTCAACAGGAAACTATTCTAGTGTCGTCCCGGAAAAAGCCCATCGCGGCCCGCACTGAAAATCAGCAAAAATATGTGGATTCCATCCGGAGCCACGACATCGTTTTTGGGATTGGTCCCGCGGGAACGGGCAAAACCTATTTGGCCATGGCTATGGCCGTATCCGCCTTGAGAGACGGATTGGTGGAAAGGCTTATTTTGACCCGGCCGGCTGTCGAGGCTGGAGAAAAACTTGGATTTTTGCCGGGAGACCTTCAGGATAAGGTGGATCCCTATTTACGCCCGCTTTATGACGCGCTTTATGACATGGTTGAATATGAAAAGTTGCAGCGGCTTTTCCATCAAAGGGTGGTGGAAGTGGCTCCTTTGGCTTATATGCGGGGACGGACCCTTTCAAACGCTTTTATTATTTTAGATGAGGCTCAAAACACCAGTCCGGAACAGATGAAAATGTTCCTGACCCGTACGGGGACAGGGTCCAAAGTGGTGGTGACAGGCGATGTGACCCAAGTCGATTTGCCCGCCGGCAAAGCCTCGGGATTGGTTCATGCTCAACAGGTGTTGACCGGAGTGAAGGGCATGGGTTTTGTTTTTTTCAGCCCGCAGGATGTAGTGCGTCACAAACTGGTTCAAAATATCATCCAAGCTTATGAAAGCCACGAGGTCTCGAAAAAGGAAAATCCGTCTTAATCAGCGGATTTTTCTACCATCATGAAACTTTTAATTCGATATGACTATCCCGTGAAATTTCTTCCGGCGGTGAAGGCCCGCCGTTGGGCCGTCGAAGTACTACGGTCGGTGAAAGGGGTTTCTTTCGAGAAACAATGCGAACTCTCCATTGTTTTCACGGGCGGCACGTCTATTCGAAAAATGAACTGGCGATATCGCCGGAAGGATAAAATTACGGATGTATTAGCTTTTCCGCTCAGGGAAGGGAAGGTTTTGCGCGCTGGATCGCCTGGAGCGGCGGCTCTGGGTGATGTGGTTATCTGTGTGCCCCAGGCTTTCCGGCAAGCGAAAACGGCGGGCAAAACACCACTGGAAGAGACGGCTTTGCTGCTCATTCATGGGATTTTGCATCTGTTGGGCTACGACCACGCGACTTTGCCGCAAGAAAAAAGAATGTTTGGGATTCAGTCGAAAATTTTGAAGAAAATAGGTTTTAACTAAATGATGGTTTTAGACTCTTATTTTATTTCTCATCTCATTATTTTGGTGTCGCTGGTTTTGATTTCCATGTTTTTTTCAGCGGTGGAAACCAGTCTTTTGTCCGCGCCTCGGGGGCTTATCCAGCAGCATTCGGAGAAGCCGGGGATTCTGGGCCTGGCCTTCAAGGAGTGGGCCTCGAACCCCAATCGCATCTTAACGACGGTCTTAATCGGGAATAATACGGTTAATGTCATCGCGACCATTTTAGCGGCTTATACGGCGGTTCATTTAGCGGAGGCTCAGCACTGGAGCCAAGTCGCGACTGGGACGATTACCTCCATTTTCATCACATTCGTCATCATTGTTTTCGGTGAAATGATTCCCAAAATAGCGGCCCGAAGCAACGCCGCTAAAGCTGTCGTGTGGTTGATTGTTCCTATTTATTTATTCGACCGTCTCATTCGGCCTATCACATTTAGTTTATCTTCGGTGATTGTCTTTTTTATTCCCCGTTTGGCCAACACGAATGTTTCACAGGTGACGGAAGAGGATATCAAGCACATGATTGAAGTGGGACGCCAAGACGGAACCATCCAAGAAGCTGAACAAACCATGATTCACTCGGTCTTTAAATTCAGCGATACTAAAGTCAATGAGGTCATGATTCCCCGGACTGAAATGTTTTGTGTCGATATCAAAACTGAATTGAACACGCTGGTGGATTTGGAAATTCAAACAGGTTATTCCCGCATGCCGGTTTACAAAGGAAATTTGGATAACATTGTTGGAATCATTCATACACGGGATTTATTGTCCATTTGGAGAAATCAAGGCTTGATTGTGGTTCAGGATTTGCTAAGGAAGCCTTATTTCATTCCGGAAACCATGCGGGTCGATCGTCTTTTGCAAGAGTTTCAACGCGGCAAGATGCATATGGCCATCGTGGTGGACGAATACGGTGGAACTTCCGGACTGGTGACGTTGGAAGATCTGGTCGAGGAGATTGTGGGTGAGATTAAGGATGAATATGACATGGACGAGGATAAACCTATTTTGAAACAAGAAGACGGCTCTTATCTGATTGAGGCTAATGTACCTCTCGACGATGTGAATGAAACCTTGGGCGTGCATTTAACCCCCAAAGGGGACGTGACCAGTTTGGGCGGGTATTTAACCGAAAAGGCCGGCAAAGTTCCCAAAAAAGGAAAAGTCATTGATGAGTATGAAGCCACCACCACGATTGTGGACGGCGATGATAAAAAAATCATTAAAGTGAAAATGGTCAAAAAAAACGTCCCTTATCCGCCATTGGAAGAAGAGAAGCCCCTCCCCAAACCGCGAAAAAGAAGAGTGAAACCGATCGCGGGTGAAGCCGCCGAAGTCCCCCAAGAAAATGAAACTCGATGAATTACCTGGACTGTCATAACCATACAGCCGAATGGTCGGATGGCCGCCAATCGATCGAACAAGTTTTGGAACGAGCCAAGCTGGAGGGGGTTCGGGTGGGGCTGTCGGATCACGCGGGATTGGGGGAATATCTCAATTCCAATGACCGGCTTCTCGCCTACGCCGATTTTCTATCTCAGTACCCGGTGGCTCGGGGTTTGGAGATGGACCTGGGCCGCAGTTATATTTTGAAGCCCGACACCCGGGAAAAATTCGACTATATGATCGGAAGCGTCCATGGGATGGAAGTGGGGGGCATCCGGCTTGGCTTCAGTCCCTTGATCCAGTTCCTCAAGGGCGAACTCCCTGGATATAACCCGCTCAAGCAGATCAAGGATTTGGATTCTTTTTTTCAAGCGCACTTGGAAATTTTAAAAAAGGAATATTCTTCCCAAAAGTATGACATTTTGGGGCATTGCACGATGTTGCCGCCTTTGGCGATCGGAAAGCCCGAGGATGTTTTCCCCCCATGGTGGGAAGATCAATTGATCCAAATACTTTTAAAGCACGGTGTCGCCATGGAAATATCCAATCGTTGGAAAACACCTTATGACCGGCTTTTGCGAAAAGCGCTGGAGGCCGGGGTTTTATTCTCGGTCGGGTCGGATGGACATGAACCGGCGAAGACCTGTGTTTTGGATTATCCCAAAGAAATGATTAGACGTTTCGAAATTTCAAAAGACCGGATTTTCGATATTTCCCGCCGATTGGAAGCCGCCTGAAATGACCGAACCTGATTTTATTTGCGGCGCGGTAGCGATTCTGGGGAAACCCAATGTCGGAAAATCCACTTTCTTAAATTCAGCGTTGAAACAAAAAGTCGCCATTGTCTCACCTCGGCCGCAAACCACCCGCGGCTCCATGGCCGGTATTTATCAGGCGGAGGGATGCCAGATTGTTTTTTATGACACTCCCGGGATTCATCAGCCCAAAAACAAATTATCCAGCTACATGCTTCGGGAAGTGGAAGAGGTGCTCGACGGAGCGGATGCCGCCCTCTTTCTCATTGACGCGAGGGAAGGCATCACGGATGAGGAACGATTGACGGCCCAATGGCTTCAAAAGTTCAAAAAACCGGTTTGGGTTGTTCTGAATAAAATAGATCAAGTGCCGTTGACCAAGGTCGGGGCTATCGCGGATAAAGTGAAAAAGGAATTAGGCCCCTGGCCCATCCGGTCCATGGCGGCTAAAACCGGGAAAGGTGTGGCCGATTTGATTTCTGAAATGCTTCGCTCATTGCCGCGTCAGGCGGCTTTATTTCCCGAAGAGGAATTAACCAACAAAAATATCAGGGAAATCGCATCGGAATTGATCCGGGAACAGTGTTTCCTCCAATTACGGGAGGAAATCCCTTATGGGGTCGCGGTCGTCATCGAAAAATTCGAGGAACGCCAGCTTCCCCAGCCAATCTTGATCCAGGTCACTATTTACGTCGAGAAGGACAGCCAAAAGGGAATTGTCATAGGTATTCAGGGGCGGCAATTGAAATCGATTGGAAGCGCTTCCCGGTTGGAGATTGAAAAGCTGACCGATCAAAAGGTTTATTTGGAATTATGGGTGAAGGTTCTCAAAAATTGGCGCAAGGATGAGTCGGTTTTGAGGCGGTTGGGTTATCTGACTCCGAAGAAAAAGAAGGGATGAATCGATGAAAGGGAGGGGTAAGGTGAATCGAGTTCACTCTAAAACAAAAATTGTCTGCACCATTGGTCCGGCTTCCCGCTCGGAAATGATGCTGGAAAAACTTCTTTTGGCGGGAATGAATGTAGCCCGCATCAATTTTGCCCACGAAAAACTTGAAAGCCATGGAGAGGATATTCGCCGCATCCGCCGGGTATCCACCCGGCTCAATAGGCCCTGTCAAATACTGGCCGATTTGCCCGGACCCAAAATCCGGGTAGGTCAATTACGCCACGAACCGATCCACCTTCACCATGATCAAATTGTTTGGTTGACCACGAAAAAAATATTGGGAAGCGGAAACCGAATCCCCGTCGGATATGACCAATTAACGCAAAGTGTCAAAAAGGGAAGCATTGTTTTTCTAAACGATGGATTCATGCAGTTGCAAGTGCTTTCCATTCAAGGCTCCGAAGTGAAATGCAAGGTATTGATCGGCGGCCCCCTTCTTTCGCATAAAGGACTGAACCTTCCCGCCGCCAAATTATTTGTCGACGCGGTAACGGAAGAAGATCTCGGGTTCGTCGAGTTTGGACTTCAGGAAGGAGTTGATTTTTTTGGGGTTTCCTTTGTTCAAAAGGCCGCTGATATTTTGAAAGTCCGGGCTTTCGCCCATAAAAAAGGGAAAATCATCAGGACCATCGCGAAAATTGAAAGATCAGAAGCCGTCCGGAATATTGACTCCATTTTGAAAGTCACTGACGGAATCATGGTGGCTCGGGGCGATTTGGGCGTGGAGGTTCCGATTGAAAGCGTTCCAGTCATTCAAAAACGCCTGATTGCCAAAGCCAATTGGGAGGGCGTTCCCGTGATTACGGCTACCCAGATGTTGGAATCCATGACCCACAATATCCGGCCCACCCGCGCCGAAGTGACGGATGTGGCCAACGCCATTTTAGACGGCACCGACGGGGTGATGCTTTCGGAGGAAACCGCCATCGGTGAATATCCGGCCCAGACGGTTGAAATGATGGACAAAATCGCGGTGACGGTTGAAAAAGCGTTTCTTAAGAACAAGTCCTCAGTTCATTGGTTTTGAAGCGGCCCAATGGGTCAAAGGCAATACTCAGGAAAAAGGCGTCTTGGCTTTTGAGTGTAATAGTTCTTGGTACCAAGCTAAATGTTTTTGAGCGAGAGTTTCCAAGCTGAATCGAAGGGCGTTTTCACGGCTTTCGGCCTGGATTTTTCTTATCAATGCTTTCGACCGCGTGATTTTCAGAATTTCTTCGGCCCAATCCTCGGGATTGTCCGAATCCATGAGAATGCCACCTCGAATCAGCCCCCCGGGTGTTCTCAGAATATCCTCCACTCCGCCTCCTTGACGCGCGATGACAGGACGCCGACAGGCCATGGCTTCCACGATGGCCAGTCCAAAGGATTCGGCCGGAGCGGAATGAACCACCAGATCCAACGCGGAAAGAAAAGAAGGAACGTCGGAAAGGTAGCCCTCGTAATCCAGGATTCCATCCAAGCCCCACTCGGTTTTTTGCTGATATAACTTTTGAGCGTATTCTTTTTCGTCCGGCGAGGCTTGTCCGGCAATCTTGAAGCGAAGCCGTGGATTTTTTTGGGCTAAGAGCGAAGCGGTCTTCAAAATCAGCTCGTGTCCCTTGCCGGGAGTGAGGCGGGCCACCATGCCGATGATGATGTTTTTCTCCATTTTCCAGGCTGATCGAAGTTTGTGCCGGGCTTGACTGGAAAATTGGAACTGGTTCATGTCCACGGGCGCGTAACCCACTAAAACTCGGTCGGCTTCAATCGGACAAGTTTCAACGACATTTTTTTGGACCATGGTGGAGCAACTTAAAATCAGATCGACTCTTTGATAAAGATAGCGGTGGAGGGGGTCTTTTTTTTGAACGCCCGATTCCACATGTTTGGACAATAAAAGCGGGCCTTTCCAATTGAACATCCGGAGGACGGGAACCAAAGCCCAGAGATCCCGGGAATGATGAACATGGATCACATCAGGATTGCTTTGGCGAAGGGCGCGGCCAATGTCGATAAAAGCGGAAGGGTTAAAATAGGAACCAAAACGATAGGATTCCACGGAAAATCCCTGTTTTTGGGCTTCCCGGCCCAGGGGGGTATCGGGATTGACCCATAAGCTGACTTGATGGCCTTTCCGCCGGTATTCCTCGCCGAGAAGAAGGGGAACTTTTTCCCGTCCGCCCCAGCCTTTGGAGGCGATCACTTGGGCTATTTTGAGAGATTTTTTTTTCACGTGATGACTTACATTCCTGAAATCGGATAGGGATCAGATTTTTTTATTGGTGAGTTATTGTATAAGGCCGTTTGGATTATATAAGGATTGTTTGGGTTATTAAAAGTTTAGAATTAAAATTTAGCGATTTTAACTTTGTGTATGGTTGTTTAGGAGTTCTTAACCAGTATAATCGGCTCGTTATCAATTTCTTCCGAGGTTTTTTTGATGAATCTTGACCTGTCGGTACGTTTCAATAAGGAGTTTCTTTTGGCGGATTTGCTTTACCATTCGGGCCAGGCTTTCATGGAACTGCTCGCCCTTCCCAATATTCCTGAATTTGTGGCCGAAATCGAGGAAGAGGACAAGCTCACTGCGGTTGACGGTGAATTTCTTTGCGGAACCCATTGCCCCATTTTGTTTATCAGTTTCAAGGACAAAGCCGAAAAAATTAAAATGGTGATTTATGAAATCGATCCCAAGCAAGATTTTTTGCCCGAGGAAGAACAGGGATTGCGGGCCGGCATCCTGGCGGGAGACGGGGAGGATCAATGGGGGGAGCCGCTTCAATTTGCCCTGGCCGCCAGCGTGGCCATCGGATTGGCCCGCGTGGAGGGGTCCAAAATCCGGGATTATAAATTGAGTTTAGGCTCAGCGGAGTTGCGGACGCCGGCGGAGCTCATTCAATCCATCCGAGTGCACGAAGGATTTAAGGACATCCAAGCCGGCGCCAAGGCCCTATTTAATAAAACGCATTTGGCTTTTTTTGACGGTGCCCGTTTGAAATCCCTCGAGTTGGAAGAAGAAATGGATAAAGTCATGGTGGACATGCTGGGGCTTATTAAGATTTCTAAACGTATTGACATCGCTTCTTTTACCCGTTTTTACCGGCTTCTGGACCAAATGGTTGAGGTAACCGAAAGTGACCCGGGCCGCCGCCGGAACCTTATCGGCTTCTTATGTTTGATTTACGAGTATTTGTTGGAAGAATTAAGGTATGCCCATGACCCGGAAAATTTCGAGGTCGAAATAGGACGGTTAAAAGACAAAATTCAAAAACTTGGATTTGAATTGCCGGTTTAAATCAAGGCGGCCCCGTCCTTTTGGGCTAAGGTTGTCAAAACAGGTTTTCCGCTTCTTTTGATGAAGCCTGAAAGAGAGTTTCATGAGCCTGAAGGATTGGTTTACCAAAAATCTTCACGTTACCTCCCCTCGAAACGCCGATCCCTTTTTTCATCCGCGCCGTTACTCCAAGACCAAAGAGGAGATCGCGCCGATCGTTCACCGGGTCATTTCCGGGCTCAAGAGATGGAAAGTGGAAGAGTATCGGGAAAATCAGGGAAGAATCCACGCCACCCATCGGGGTTCTTTCTTTGGCTTGGAAGATATTAATGTTTATATTGTTCAAGGTTTGGACGGCGTGACGAAATTAGAAATCACCTCTCACTCACAGATGGGAAAGGGGGACTGGGGACAAAACAAACAAAATGTCCGGGAATTGCTTTTAGGGTTGGACGGCCTTCTTCCGCCGTTACAAGACTAGGGCCGAGGCCTTGACAGTTGGCCCGCAAGTCGTATAATTCAGCCAGCCTTTAAACGGGGTCCTGAGAGACCTCAAAGGAGAACAGCATGGCGCTTGCCTGCCTGAATAAAATTAAACGTGCCCACAGACCCTTTCCTTCCACTTCGGAGGCGAAAGGGTTTTTTGTTGTCCTGACCACGGGAGTCAATTGGTGACACCCAAGATCAAAGCCAAAGTCATGGAATCTCAGGATATGGAACGGGCGCTGACCCGGATCGCTCATGAGATCCTAGAACGAAACAAAGGCATTGAGGATCTGGTCCTCATCGGGATCAAAAGCCGCGGGGAAGTATTGGCCGAAAGACTGGCGGCCAAAATCAAATCAATCGAAGGCAATGCCGTTCCTTTTGGCGCCCTGGATATCACCTTTTACCGGGATGACGCGGGAACTCATAAACCCGAAAGAGCCCCCGAAGAAACTGAACTTCCTTTCGACATCAACAAGAAAAAAATCATCTTGGTGGATGACGTTCTTTATACGGGCCGCAGCGCCCGGGCGGCTATCGACGAAATCATCGATTTTGGCAGGCCGACAGCCATTCAACTGGCGGTTTTGGTGGACCGCGGCCACCGGGAATTCCCCATCCATGCCGACTATGTCGGCAAAAACATTCCTTCCTCGTTGAAAGAGGAAGTGCTGGTCCGGGTCAAAGAAAAAGACGGAGTGGATGAAGTGGTTATCGCGGAGAGGGAATCATGAGCTGGCGCACGAAAGATTTATTAACTTTAGAAGAACTCACGGCCGAGGAAATCACCCTCATCCTGGATACGGCCTCTTCCTTCAAAGAGGTGTCCACCCGGTCGGTCAAAAAAGTCCCGGCTTTGCGGGGCCGTACGGTGGTGCTTTTCTTCCAAGAACCCTCTACCCGTACTCGGGTGTCCTTTGAGTTGGCGGCCAAACGTATGAGCGCCGACATCCTGAATATCCAAACTTCTTCTACTTCCCTGGTGAAGGGCGAGACGTTGATCGACACAGTGAAAACCCTAGAGTCGATGACGATTGACGCTCTGGTGGTACGGCACAGCTGTTCGGGCGTGCCCCAGATGCTTTCCGATGTCCTGAAGGCTTCGGTGATCAACGCGGGCGACGGGTCCCATGAACATCCCACCCAAGGGCTGCTCGATCTTTTCACGATCCGCGAAACCAAAGGGAAAATAGAGGGGCTGACCGTGACAATTGTGGGTGATGTGGCCCATAGCCGGGTGGCCCGGTCCAACATTCACGGGCTCACCAAGCTGGGGGCGAAGGTCCGGGTTTGCGCCCCGCCGACCCTGATTCCCGCGGGAATCGAGCGCATGGGCGTGACTGTTTTTCACGATCTGGATCAAGCGCTGGAAGGGACCGACGTGGTTTATGTGCTGCGCCTCCAGTTGGAACGGCAAAAGAACAATCTCTTTCCGACGATCCGCGAATATTCCATGCTCTATGGCGTCACCAATGAGCGGCTCAAGCTGGCCAAGAAAGGCGCCATCGTCATGCACCCGGGTCCCATGAACCGGGGGGTTGAAATATCCTCCGGCGTCGCCGATGGGCCGGCCTCAGTCATCGATGAACAGGTGACCAACGGCGTCGCCGCCCGCATGGCGGTGCTTTACTTGCTCCAAGGGGAAAAAGAATAAAAAAAGTTAGGAATTAGGAGTTAGAAGTGAGGAGTTGGAAGAAAAGGCGAAAGTATAAAGAAAACGAGATGGCGGTTAGATTTTTAACTCTTAACTCCGCACTCCTAACTTCTAGCTCGCGCTGATGAAGAGGGTTTCTTAAAAGAAAGGGCTGGTTTCCAATGGCGAAAAGTATCCTAATCCAGCATGGGCATGTGATCGACCCGGCCAACCAGTTTGACGGCGAAGCGGATGTCTTCCTCAAAGACGGCAAAATCGAAAAGGTCGGAAAAAACTTAAAAGTGAAAGCGGACCAGGTTATTGACGCCAAAGGCAAAATCGTGACCCCGGGGTTGGTCGACATCCATGTCCATCTTCGGGAACCGGGGTTTGAATATAAAGAAACCATCGCTACCGGCACCCTGGCCGCCGTGGCCGGGGGAGTCACTTCCGTGGCCTGCATGCCCAACACGAACCCGCCCATCGACGACCAAGCGATCGTTTACTTCATTAAGAGCAAGGCTGAAAAAGAAGGCTATTGCCATGTGTTTCCCGTGGGCTGCATCTCCAAGCGCCGGGAAGGCGCCGAAATGTCGGAAATCGGTGAACTCAAAAAAGCCGGAGTCGTGGCCCTTTCCGACGACGGGTCGCCGGTGATGAACGCCGAACTCATGCGCCGGGTGATGGAATACGCCAAGACGCAGGATTTGGTGGTTATTGAACATTGTGAGGATATGCACCTTTCCAATAACGGGGTCATGAACGAGGGAGCCCCTTCCACGGCCATGGGTCTAAGGGGTATCCCGACGGCGTCCGAGACGGTGATGGTGGCCCGCAACATCGTTTTGGCCGAAATGACCGGCGCCAAATTCCATGTGGCCCATCTTTCCACCGCCGGGTCGGTGGAGTTGGTGCGCCAAGCCAAGAAAAAGGGACTCAAGGTCACCGCCGAAACCGCGCCCCATTACTGGAGCCTTTCGGACAAGTCGATCAAAAACTACAACGCTAATTTCAAGATGAACCCACCTTTGCGCGGGGAGGAGGACGTGGCGGCCATCCGCAAAGCCTTCAAGGAAGGCGTCATCGACTGCATCGCCACCGACCACGCGCCCCACGCCGGGACCGAAAAACAATGCGAGTTCGACCAGGCGGCCTTCGGTATCGTCGGTTTGGAAACCCTTTTCGCGCTGACTTACAGTCACTTGGTGGAGCCAGGGGTGGTGTCCTTGTCCAGGGCCATCGAGATGCTGACGGTGGGGCCATCTAAAATCGTGAGCATTCCCAAGGGAACCCTGTCGGAAGGCGCCGACGCGGACGTGGCGATTTTCGATATTCAAACTGAGAAAGAAGTCGATGTGAAAAAGTTTAAGAGCAAGGGGAAAAATTCTCCCTTCAATGGCTGGCGCCTGAAGGGATGGGCGGTAACGACGATTGTCGGCGGCGAGATCAAATACCAGCAAGAATAGTTGGGAATTAGGAGTGAGGAGTTAGGAGTTTAGGGCGCGGCTAGAAGAAAACATAGGAGTCAGAAGTTGACGACGAAAAGCATTATCCAAGAAAAAAGCTTCGCCTTTGCTTTGAAAGTCGTCCAGTTATACAAAGTTCTATATCAGCAAAAAGAGTTTGTCTTATCGAAACAGTTGTTACGAAGTGGAACGAGTATCGGAGCGAATGTGGAAGAGGCTTTGGCCGCCCAAACCCGTAAGGAATTTCATTCGAAAATGACGATTGCTTTCAAGGAAACCCGTGAAACGCGTTATTGGTTGAAGCTTTTAAAAGTCTCGGAATTAGTGAAGCTCGACTATTCAACTTATTTGAATGATGTGGATGAATTAAACCGTATTTTGTCATCGATCACGAAAAGTACAAAACCTGAAAGGTAAAGTGAATGTTCAAAACTCCTAACTGCTTTGGGCGCCAATTATGACCGACAAACGCAAGAAAGCCCTGTTGGCTTTAGAGGACGGTACCTGGTTCGAGGGTCTTGCCTTCGGAGCCGAGGGAAAGGCTTTCGGCGAGGTGGTGTTCAACACGTCCATGACGGGTTACCAGGAAATTCTGACTGATCCTTCCTATAAAGGCCAGATCGTTACCATGACCTATCCCATGATCGGCAACACCGGCGTGAACCATGTGGATATCGAGTCCCGCAAACCCTTTGTGGAAGGTTTTATCGTCCGGGAATATTGCAAACATCCTTCCAATTATCGAATGAATTCGACCCTGGCGGACTACCTCAAAAAGAACAACATCATCGGCATCGAAGGCATCGATACCCGGGCCTTGACTGCGCATCTGCGCGAGCATGGCTCCCAAAAAGGCGTCCTTTCCACGACCGATTTGGATCCCAAACGCTTGGTCAAACAAGCCAAGGACAGCCCCGGACTTATTGGGCGAGACTTGGTGAAGGAAGTCACTTGCGATAAGCCTTACCACTGGACCGAACTACCCTACGACCTTTCCAAGTTAGAAGTGAAGGGTGAGGAGTTAGGAGTGGAAAAGCAATTGAACCTTCAGGAGGGGCCGCGAAGCAATGGAAAGACCAAAATTCGGATCGCGGCTTTGGATTGCGGGATTAAATACAACATCCTCCGCAAATTGACCGCTCAGGGTTTTGACGTGACGGTTTTCCCGGCGACGTCCCCGGTGGAGGCTTTAATGGACGCCAAGGTACAGGGTGTATTTCTTTCCAACGGTCCGGGGGATCCGGAAGGGGTTCCTTATGTGGCTGAAACCGTCCGGACCCTGATTCAGCGCAATGTTCCTATTTTTGGAATTTGCCTGGGGCACCAAATTCTGGGACTGGCCATGGGGGGAAAGACTTATAAACTGAAGTTCGGCCACCGGGGCGGCAACCAGCCGGTTCTCAACATGTTTACCCGAAAGGTGGAGATTACCAGCCAAAACCACGGTTTTTGCGTGGAAACGAAAAGCTTGAACCCGGACGAAGTCCAGCCTACCCATGTGAACCTTAGCGACAACACCAGCGAAGGATTGGCCTTGAAGCACAAGCCTGTTTTCAGCGTGCAGTACCACCCGGAAGCCTCGCCTGGCCCCCACGACGCGGATTACCTGTTCAAGATGTTTCGGGAAATGGTGGAAAGAAATGCCTAAACGAACCGACATCAAAAAGATCCTTGTTGTTGGCGCTGGGCCGATCATCATCGGCCAGGGCTGCGAATTCGACTACTCCGGCACCCAGGGTTGTAAGGCGCTCAAAGAAGAAGGTTTTGAGGTTATTCTCATCAACTCCAACCCGGCGACGATCATGACCGACCCCGAATTCGCATACCGCACCTATATAGAACCCATCAATCCCGAAGTGGTCCGCAAGATCATCGAAAAGGAACGGCCCGACGCCCTTTTGCCAACCCTGGGCGGTCAAACGGCGCTCAATACCGCCGTGGCCTTGGCGGAAAACGGAACCCTGAACGAATTCAAAGTGGAACTGATTGGTGCCAATTTAGCCGCCATCAAAAAGGCCGAAGACCGCCAATTGTTTAAAGAAGCCATGATCAAGATAGGCCTGGACCTTCCTGAATCGCTGACAGTTCGCACCTTAGAAGAAGGGATCGGCTTCGCCGAGAATAACGGCTATCCCGTCATCATTCGCCCGGCCTTTACGCTGGGGGGGACGGGCGGCGGCATCGCTTACAACCGGCAGGAATTTGAGGAAATTCTTTCCAAAGGTTTGGACCTGTCACCCATTCACCAGTGCTTGGTGGAGGAATCGGCTTTGGGCTGGAAAGAATACGAGATGGAGGTCATGCGCGACCTCAAGGACAATGTGGTCATCATCTGCTCCATTGAGAACATGGATCCGATGGGAATCCACACCGGTGACTCGGTGACCGTGGCCCCGGCCCAGACCCTGACCGACAAGGAATACCAGCGCATGAGGGACGCCTCCATCGCCTGCATCCGGGAAATCGGCGTGGATACGGGCGGCTCCAACATCCAGTTCGGCGTGGACCCCAAAACGGGCCGCATGATCGTCATTGAGATGAATCCACGGGTTTCCCGCTCCTCCGCTTTGGCTTCCAAGGCCACGGGTTTTCCCATCGCCAAGATCGCGGCGAAATTGGCCGTGGGCTATACCTTGGATGAAATTTTCAACGATATCACCCGCTATACCAAGGCGGCCTTCGAGCCTTCCATTGATTATGTGGTCACCAAGATTCCAAGGTTCACTTTTGAAAAGTTCCCCGACGCGGAAGACCTTTTGAATACCTCCATGAAAAGCGTCGGCGAGACCATGTCCATCGGCCGTACCTTCAAGGAAAGCTATCAGAAGGCCCTTCGATCCATGGAAACAGGCACTATCGGTTACGGAGCGGATGGAAGGGAATATAAAGAAGACCGCTGGTTGAAGACCGGCGCCCGCAAACCGGGTAAATTACCCCAGGATTTGCTCGAGGCCCAATTGCGAAAACCCACCTCCATCCGGCACTTCTTCATTCGTCAGGCCTTTTGGCAAGGCTATGACGTGGAAAAAATTTACAAGCTCACCACTATCGATCCCTGGTTCCTGAATGAATTGAAGGAAATAGTTGAATTGGAAAAGATCTTGGAAAAATCGACTGCCAAAAAGGGAACCATCAAGGCCAAGCTTCCTGAAGAGCTGTTGCGCCAAGCCAAGTCGATGGGTTTTTCCGACGCCCAATTGGCTTTCTTGAGCGGCATGAAAGAAACCGCCATTCGTAAATATCGCAAGTCCTTGGGCATTAAACCCGTTTATAAGATGGTCGATACCTGCGCCGCCGAGTTTGAGGCCTTCACCCCTTATCTCTATTCCACTTATGAATTGGGCAAGTCCTCCTTTGCCGGGCAAGACACGGAAGCGGCCCCGACCAAACAGCAGAAAATCATGATCCTCGGAGGCGGCCCAAACCGCATCGGTCAGGGAATCGAGTTCGACTATTGCTGCGTCCACGGCGCTTTCGCCCTTCGGGAAGACGGCTATGAAGTGATCATGGTGAACAACAATCCTGAAACCGTTTCCACCGACTATGACACCTCCAACCGTCTTTATTTCGAGCCGCTGACTTTCGAGGACGTCATGAACATCCTCGACCGGGAAAAACCCAAGGGCGTCATCGTGCAGTTCGGCGGTCAGACCCCGCTCAAACTGGCGGTTTCGCTGGAAGAAGCGGGGGCGCCCATTATCGGCACCTCACCGGCCTCCATTGATATGGCCGAAGACCGCAAGCAATTCGGCGCCATGCTCAAGCGGCTAAAAATCCACCAGCCTGAGAACGGCATCGCTATGAACGTCAAACAAGCCAAGCCGGTGGCCCGCAAGGTGGGGTACCCGGTGGTGGTCCGCCCTTCTTATGTCTTGGGCGGAAGGGCCATGGAAATCGTCTATGACGAATCCTCGCTCGATGAGTTCGTGGCCAAAGCCGCCGAAGCCGCGCCCGATAAGCCGATCCTGATCGATCATTTTCTGGAGGACGCCATCGAGGTGGATGTGGACTGCGTCTCCGACGGCAAGGCCGTGATGGTGGCCGGGATCATGGAGCATATCGAGGAAGCCGGCATCCATTCGGGCGATTCCGCCTGCGTCATTCCACCCTACACCCTGCGCGAAGACCAAATCGCGACCATCAAGAAATACACCAAAGAAATGGCCATGGCCTTGAAGGTAAAGGGCCTCATGAATGTGCAATACGCCATCAAGAACGACATGGTTTATGTGCTGGAAGTGAACCCGAGGGCTTCCCGCACGGTTCCTTTTGTCTCCAAAGCCACGGGAACGCCTTGGGCCAAGGTCGCGGCTCGGCTGATGTCGGGGAAGACCCTGGCCCAGTTGAAAGTAAAAGAAGTTTCCTATCTCAAACATATTTCCGTGAAGGAAGCGGTGTTTCCCTTCAATCGTTTCCCGGGGGTGGATACGGTGCTGGGGCCGGAAATGAAATCCACCGGCGAAGTCATGGGCATCGACCAGGATTTCGGGATGGCCTTTTCCAAAAGCCAAATGGGGGCCAATTCCTCACTTCCGCTCAAGGGCACGGTTTTCGTGTCGGTGAAAAACAAAGACAAGCGGGCCGTGATTTTTATCGCCAAGCGGTTAAGCGATATGGGTTTCAAATTGGTCGCTACCCAGGGCACGGCCCAGGCCCTGACCAGTAACGGGTTGGAAGTTACGGTGGTCCGCAAGGTTTTAGAAGGCCGGCCCAACGTGGTCGATTTGATCAAGAACGGGGAGATCCAATTGATCATGAATACCCCCGCGGGGAAGGGTCCCCGCTCGGACGATTTTCAAATCCGCCGAACGGCGGTGGTCTATAACGTGCCCTGCATCACGACCCTATCCGCCTGCGCGGCGGCCACCAACGGCATTGAGGCTTTGAAGAAACATGAAATCCGGGTGAAGTCCCTGCAGGAATATCACCAAGCCTGATTTCGTCCGAAGGTTCGGTCGGCACCCCAAGCTCTTGATACCCGTTTAAAATTTTAGGAAACCCATTACATTTCAAGAATTTTCCGTGTTTTCCAAATTGTATTTGTCGGATAAATTTTAAAAATCAAACTATAATCATGCCCGTTCCATTGGTTTTTGAAGAAACCAATTTATCCATCTAAGGCGGTTCCCGTGACCGGGACGATTCGTCGATTTTTATTTATCCTCTTAGTGCCCATCGCCATCGCGCTTTGGCCCGCCGGGGATGCTTGGGCAGCGGGACGCCAGCAGCTTCACGGCCATGTCCCTGCCGCGCTCGCCACGGCCCCCCGAATGGGAGCCCTGGATGGCTCCACCCCGCTTCGATTGGTCATTGGGCTTCCCTTGCGCAACCAGCCAAAACTCGATCAGTTTTTAAAAGACGTTTATGACCCTAAAAATCCCCAGTTTCACCATTATTTGACCCCGGAACAATTCACCGAGCAATTCGGCCCCACCGAATCGGATTACCAGGCCGTCATGTCTTTCGCCCAAGCCCACCATTTGGAGGTCACCGCCGCGACCCCGGGCCGAAGTTTGCTTGAAGTCAGCGGGACGGCGGCGGATATTCAAAAGGCCTTTTATGTCAACCTCGGTCAATATCAACGTCCGGATGGAAGCCTCTTTTACGCGCCGGATCAGGAACCCTCGCTGGACCTGGATACTCCGATCCTTCATATCAGCGGTCTGGACAATTATTCCGTACCCCGGCCCGCGTTGAGCGGTTTTGTCATCCATTCATCGACGGGCAGGGGAGCGGCGCGGAAGATCTCCTCCGGTCTTTCTCCCCTGGCTACCGCCAACGCCGGGTCCGCTCCCGCCAGTCTTTATTGGGGAACGGATTTCCGAAACGCTTATGTTCCGAATGTCTGCCTGACCGGCGCCGGGCAATCGGTCGCCTTGTTTGAGTTTGAGGGTTATGTGACTAATGATATTGAGGGTTATGAGAGCATGGCGGGATTGCCGAACGTTCCTTTGACGAACGTCTTGGTGGATGGATTTAACGGAACCGCCAAGACTAGATCAGACCCTAATGGAGTCATCGAAGTTTCCCTCGACATTGAAATGGCCATCTCGATGGCGCCCGGGTTGTCCCAGGTGCTGGTTTACGAGGCTCCCAATACCGCGGCCGCGGCCGATTTGCTTTTAAGCAAAATCGCCAGCGATGACAAGGCCGAACAGATTAGCTGTTCCTGGACCGGCTTTGGCGACGCCAACACGCCGGCCTTGTTCCAGCAATTGGCGTCTCAAGGGCAGGCTTTCTTTCAGGCCGCCGGCGATTACGGCGCCTATGTGACGGGGGATCCGATTCCGACCGTGCCCTCTCCCATCAATGAAAGTTCAGCTATTCAAATGACGGTGGTGGGCGGGACGGAATTGACGATGGGCGGTACCGGCGCCTCTTACCAGTCGGAGACGACGTGGAACGCGCCGCTCGATACTTCCAGCGGACTGGTGACCCTGGGCGGCGGCGGCGGGGTTTGTTCGTCGGTTTCCATTCCCAGCTACCAGCAGACCGTGAACATGACGGCCAATATGGGGTCGACCGTGTTACGAAATATTCCGGATGTCTCCATGAACGCGGATAATATTTTTGTCTTAGCCGATAAAAGTTACACCAGTAACACCAATTATTCTTATTACCAGGTGGTCGGTACCAGCGCGGCCGCGCCCCTATGGGCGGCTTTTCTGGCGCTGGCCAATCAACAGGGCGCCGCAGGGGGAGCAAACCCAATTGGTTTCGCCAATTCGGCTCTCTATAGAATCGGCCAGGGTAGCGACTTCAACCAGGATTTTCACGATATCCGGGACGGCAGTACCAACAATCTCAACGGCAATTCCAGCCTTTACAGCGCCGTCACGGGTTATGACCTGGCCACCGGATGGGGTTCTCCTACGGGACAAAGTCTGATCAACGATTTAACCGGTGTGTCCGCCCTGGTTTGTACGCCTACGGTGACGGCGACCTCGACCAAAACATCCACTCCGACGGTAACGCATACACCGGCTCCGCCCACCGCGACCTCAACGCCCACTATTACGAATACGCCTGTTCCACCAACCAAGACCTATACCTTTACTCCGACTATCACCAATACACCAGTGCCTCCGACTGCAACTTACACTGACAGCCCAACTGTGACGAATAGCTTTACCTCAACTGATACGGTGACATTGACGCCGACTCAGACCTTCACGACCACCGGTACGTCTACGAATACTCCGACCGCCACGCCGACGCCGACTGTGACGAATAGCTTTACCTCAACTGATACGGTGACATTGACGCCGACTCCAACCTACACGACCACGAGTACGCCTACCAACACCCCGACTGCCACGCCGACGCCGACCGTGACGAATAGCTTTACTTCAACTGATACGGTGACATTGACGCCGACTCCTACCTTCACGATCACCGGTACGCCTACGAATACTCCGACCGCCACGCCAACGCCGACTGTGACGAATAGCTTTACCTCAACTGATACGGTGACATTGACGCCGACTCCAACCTACACGACCACGAGTACGCCTACGAATACTCCGACCACCACGCCAACGCCGACCGTGACGAATAGCTTTACTTCAACTGATACGGTGACATTGACGACGACTCAAACTTTCACGACAACTAATAGTCCTACCATGACTTCGACAATCACGAATACACCGGTTCCGCCATCCCCTACGGAGACGTTGATTCCTTCAGTAACGGTGACGGCTACCATGACAGCGTCTTCCACAACCACTTCTACTTTTACACCGACCATTACCAACACGCTGACTCCGACGCCATCGTTCGTCGCGACCGATTCTCCCGCCGACACGATTTCCACGGCGCCGGGTTTGTTGGTTCGTCCCAATGTTTCCCGCGGCGGTCAATCGATTGATTGGCTGGTGAACTTGGCCGCGCCTTCCGAGATTTATTTGAAAATTTACGATCTCTCGGGCGAGTTGGTTTACCAGACCGAAACGGCGGGTACCGCCGGACCCAACCCATTGGTTTGGACGCTCCAGAATCAATCCGGGCAGAAAGTGGCCAGCGGCATTTATATTTATTTGGTCGAGGTCCATGACGGGGTTTCTCCCAGCGACCGCACGGGACAAGTTCTCGTTTTGCGCTAAATATTCAACAGGCCCTAAAATGCTTGATTCACAAGGCTTTTGGCCCTGCAACTTTTTTCTTCCGGCGTCCGTCCTATAATTGAAGCTAGTCAAAGACGGTAACGGAGGAAGAAAATGAAAAAGTTATTCCTGGTTTTGGTGACAGTCCTTTCTTTAGGCGCTTCCAGTTTGGCGATGGCCAATGAAGTGGTCGTGGCTCCTTCCGCCTGCGCTCCGGTTCAACGGGTCGTCGTGGTGCCGCCCTACCACTGGGTTCCCCCGCATCGGTTCGTGGTGGTGGCGCCCCCGGTTTTCCATCCCTATCGGTTTTATCATCGGGTGGCTTTCGTTCGGGACGCCCGCTTTTGGCATAACCATTACGGCTATCGGTACTTCTAAAAGTACCGGCGAAGAGAGGCAGGGGCGGGAATTTCTCCCGCCCCTTTTATTTTGGGATAAAAAGCCTGGTTTTATGGGATAAAACTCGTTGCAACTTCGCGGGGCACCGGCTCGTCCAACTCAGCGAAGATAGAAAAAAACTTTACGGAGAAACAACATGAAAAAGACAATCGCCGCTTTGGCCGCGGCCTTTATTCTCGCCACCACCGGTGTGACATTCGCTCAAGACGCGCACGGTAACAATCCCGCCATGAGCCCCAAGCATCGTTTGGAACGCCAACACCACCGCATCAAACAAGGGGTGAAGAACGGCAGCATTACCCCCCAGGAACACCACCAGCTAGCGAAGGAAGGCCGTCATATTAACCATCAACGCAAGCGGGATTTGAAAAAGGACGACGGCCATTTGACCAACGGCCAACGCCAGCAATTGGAAGGCGAAGAAGACCAAAGGTCCAACCAAATTTACCAAGACAAACATTAAAAACAACCGCTTCCTATTGGCCGGGAAGCTTGGCGCGCGAGGCGGGACCTTGGAGTCCCGCCTTTTTTATGTCCCCGTCCTCAACCGGGGATGGCTTGTGGCGGGCCGGGCCTTCCCTTACACTAGTCGGCCTATGGAACACCGCCTGCATATTTATTACGGTTACGGAAAAGGAAAAACCACTTCCTCGGTGGGATTATTGATTCGAACGGCGGGGGCGGGCCAAAAGGCCGCCTTGGTCCAGTTTGACAAGGGCTTTGACGGGGTGAATGAGCATTATTCCGAACGCAAGATTCTCCGAACCCTTCCGAACCTCCAGCTTTTTCCTTTTGGGAAAGAGCGGGTTTTGGGCCCCAACGCTTTTCGCTTTAAAAATATCGAGGGGGATTTCGCCGAAGCCCAGGCGGCCCTGGCCCAGGCGAGGGAACTGATCACCCAGGGGGATCAGAATCTATTGGTGTTGGACGAGATTTTGGCGGCCGTCATGGTGAAGTTGGTCAGCCGGGAAGAAGTCATGGATTTGATCGAACTTTATAACCGGAACCGCCGCTGTGAGTTGGTCATCACCGGTCACCAGGTTTGGCCGGAGTTGGTGGAAAAGGCCGATCTGGTCACTGAAATGAGAAAAGAAAAACATTATTTCGACCAGAAGTCGCCCTCCAAAGAGGGCATTGAATTTTAATTGGAAACTTCATGACCGTCGAAAAAACACAATCACCCTATTCCTTTTTACTGCTCGCTTTTCTATTTTTATTAACCGCCGTTCTTCACCAACAATATCCCGCTTTTTTCTTTCCCGCGCTTAGCGCCGGCGCTCTTTGGGGCATGGGCTTGACCGGCACGCTGGTCTTTGGGTGGGTGGCGGTCAAAAGATTAAGGGCGATCGCTGAACAGCGAAAGCGCGCTTTGACCCTGATCGTCCGGGCGGTCGAAGACCGTCAAGCCGTGGACCAACCGGATGAGAATGACGTCATCAATGCCGGGCGTTATATCGCCCGGCTCGTCCGCAACGCGGATGAGGATCTCCGGGAAATTAACGCTGATTTTTCTTTAGCCTCACTCCCGCGGTTGAGCCGTTATCTGCCCCAGCTGTTGGATGAGGTCGGCCGGGAAGAGGACGCCAAAATTCGTTTGGGCGTGGCGGGAACCTATCTTGGCGAGACCCTTTGCCGCTGTTCGGGCTGGGAATGGTTTTACCGGGCCGACCCCCGGTTGAAACAGTTTGAATATTTAACCTCCATCCTCCGCCGGAATGGGAAGACCCTGGATCCTTATCAATGGGCCGGGGACCTGTTCGCGCGCCGTCATTCCATCGGTTCGCTTTTAAAAGAAGCTGCTTCCACCGGCGGTTCCGGCCTTTTGAGTCAATGAGGCTCCTCATGAACCAGGTTCTAAAAATAGTTTGGATGGGTTTGGCGCTGTCCGCCGGGCCCCTTTTGGCGCAAACCACCACCAGTTCAAAACCGTCCATTGAGATTATCTCGGCCCCGGCGCCGCTACAAATTCTTCACGATCATGACACGGCCCAGATCACGGCCATGCGCCATGTCCACTATCCCACGGGGTGGCATATCCACAGCCCGGGCATCACCGTGGCGGAAAGCGAGATGAAAACGGATTATCAAATGGAATTCCGGCACCGGGAAGGCAGTTCGGTTTACACCGTCTGGGCCACGACCGTCACGGTGGTCTTTGAGTACACCCGGATGGATGTTTATGTTTCCAGCCAATATGGCGAGGGCAGTTGTGAATACAGCCAGATCCTGGCCCACGAAATGCAGCATGTGGCCATCAATGAAAAGGCCCTGGATCAATATAAGACCATGATCACCAACGCCTTGAGGAGTTCCACCCGCATCCCCAGCCGGGCCCATCCGCTGATCGTCCGCTCGCAGGAAGAGGGAAGATCCATCGTGTCCCAGCGGGTACTGGCCATCGTGAATCCTTATTTCCAAAGGTTCCATCAGTCGACCGAAATGGCCAACGCTAAAATCGACACGATCAGCAATTACCGCCGTATTCAGGCTAAGTGCCACGGATGGTAGTTTGAAAGAAAGTGAGGAGTTGGTAGTTAGGAGTGAGAAGTTAAAAACTCCTGACTCCTCACTCCTAATTCCTAACTTAAAGAACAGGGTGGAGAATAAACCGCGCCTATGAAAAAACTCGCACTTGTTATTTCGCTTCTCTCCGCCGCGCCGCTTTGGGCCGACAATTTGAATTGGATCGTCGACGGGGATTTTAAAAATAATTTGGCGGTTTCGGTTTGGACCGGCGGGCTTGTCATGAAGCCGGGCCGCAACGGCGCCCCGGCGGCTTATCTGGAAAACGCCCAGCCGGGCTGGTCTGAAGTGAGTCAAAAAATCACCCTGCCCCATCCCATTCCTCCGCTCATCGAGATATCGGGATGGTTGAAAACCGATAACGTGGTGAAGGGAAATAATGATTGGGAAATGGCCCGCATGACCGTGGTCTTTTACGATCAGGCGGGGAACCGTTTAGGCGATTGGCCCGCTTCCACCGCCCAGATCCAAGGGACCCATGATTGGACTTGCTACACGCACCAATATTGGGTGCCCGCGGGAACGGCTTTCGCGACGATAGGTTTATCTTTAGATAATTGCTCGGGCAAGGCCTGGTTCAGCGATCTGCGCTGTCTGGTTTACGATTACGATTTGAAACCTTTGACGGCCGGTCAAACACCCCATCCGAATTTAAAACCCGCTGTCAGTCAACTGACCGCCAATTGGCTTTTGAATCCGGATTTTGAAACGCCCGGCTCCCGGGATTGGGGCACCACCAGCTTGAGCCCTGACGGCCACCAATCGCTCCATTCTCTGTTCCTCGAAAACACCTCGCCCTCCTGGACGCTGGCCCAACAGAATGTTTCCACCCAAGGCCAGGCTCCGGTTTCGATCCTTTACAGCGGCTGGTTGAAAACCGAGGGAGTGGTTTTAGGCACGGACAGTTACATGGCGGCCCGGTTGGGAGTGGACTTCTGGGACGGGAGCGGGAAACAAGTGGGCGGTTGGCAGGATTCGGTTTGCCAGGTCATAGGGACTACTCCCTGGACCCTTTACCAGAAAAGATACGCCGTTCCGCCGGGAACGGCTCAAATCCATGTGGACGCGGGATTGGGCAATTGCGTGGGAAGAGTTTGGGTGGATGATTTATCCCTGACGCTCCTGGACGCCAAGGGACGTCCGATCACCACGACGCTTCAATCCCAACAGACGAGCGACACCTCCGATTGGTACGCCTATGAAGTTCCGCCGAAACCCACCGATACTTCCCTGGATTTATCCTTCCTGAATGACATGCCGGCGGGAAAGCACGGGTTCGTCCAAGTGAAAAAGGGGCATTTCGCCTTTAAAAACGGAACCCGCATCCGCTTTTGGGGAACGGACCTGGTGGGACCGAATATTTTCGTCTCCCATGCCCAGGCGGATGTTTACGCCGAGCGGCTGGCCAAGCTGGGGGTCAATTTGGTACGGCTTCATATGGCGGACGCCGATTGGACCGACAATAATTTTTTTGATCCCCAGGCCAAGAACACCCTGACCTTAAAGCCCGAATCGGTGGACAAATTCGATTACTTAATTTCCGCCTTGAAGCAAAAAGGCATTTATGTTTATCCCGACTGGATCGTGGGCCGAAAATTCCGGGCCGGGGATAAGGTCATGGGTTATCAGGATTTACAGGAAGGGGCCAAGGGGGTCATTCATTTTGACCCTCGGATCATTGAACTCAACCAGCTTTACGCGAAAGAAATTTTAACCCATCCCAATCCTTACACCGGCAAGACCCTGGCCCAGGACCCGGTTTACGTGGGTAACGAGATCGTGAACGAGTCCTCCATTTTCACCGACTTTCAGGAACAGAATTATCCCAAGCCCTATTGGGACGAGCTGCAAAAAATGTACGAGGCCTGGGGCGGCCAGGGCAATGTCACCCATTTCAAGTTTGATTATGACGCCCAACGCCTCGCGCCGACCCAGTATCCCGAAAACGCCGAATCCACCATCAAATTCCTGCTTCAGGAAGTGACCCAGACCAATTTGGAAATGAAAAAGTTCCTTGAGGGCGTGAGCCCCCACGCCTTGCTCACCGGGAGCAATATGGGACTGCCGGTTTTGGGGGATATTAAAAGCAACGCGGCGATGGACTTCATGGACGCCCACTGCTATTGGGATCATCCACAATTTTGGAACATCGAGGGCGGCTGGGCCAACGTGGAATACGCCCCCATGAATAATAACTCCCAGCTTTTGAATCCTTTCCAGGGCTCGCTGGTGTTCAGCCTGGCCCAGGCGGCGGTGGCGGGCAAGCCTCTGCTCATCACCGAGTGGAACGACTGTTTTCCCAATGAATACCGGATCGAGGGTCCGGTCTTGACGGCGGTTTACGGCTCCCTGCAGGACTGGGACGGCTTTTTGCAGTTCGATGACGGGCCCGAGACCCCCGGTTCGGTAAAGATGACCAATTTTTCCATCAATAAGCGGGTCGATAACGAGCCGCTCTTTCAGGCCGGCGCTTTGATTTTTAGGGAACGGCTGTTGAAAGCCTCGGCGGTAACGATGGTGGAACCGCTTTCCAATACCGACATCCTCGCCAACGGAAGCCACAGCGACTGGCTGTTCGACCATCCCTGGCTGGTTTACGCGGTCAAGGTCGCGAAACGCTTCACGGGCGATCAGGAAGAAATGACGGGAAGTTTGAAAAAGATCAACGGCTTGAACCAGTCCGACGCCAAGATCGTGAACAGCTCCACGGGCGAGGAAAGCTTGGACTACGGCTTGGGGGTTTTGAAAGTGGACAGCCCCTCGGTTCAGGGATTCACCGGGGCGATTGGGACGGACCAAAATCTACAAACCCGGGATATGGCCTTGAATGTGTCCCGGCGCAATCCCTGGGTTTCGGTGCTGGCGGTCAGCCTGGACCACCGGCCGATCAAAAAGTCCTCGCGGATTCTTTTGTTCGCGGCGGGGCGGGGCGAGAACAGCGGGCAGGTTTACAACGCCGCCCGGACCGCCTTGAAAGATCCGGGCACCACGCCGGTGCTTTTGCAGGGCGTGAAGGCGGGTGTGGCGGTCCGGGTGAACGGCGCGCGGACTTACCAGGTTTTCCCCTTGAGCTCCTCGGGGGTCGAAGGGACTCCCCTGAAATCGACGGAGGAAAAGGGCGTGTTGAAATTCAACATTTCACCCCAGGACCATACGGGCGATTATTTGATCCGGGTTTCTTCCAACTGATCCGAGGAATTTTTTAAAGCCGCCCTGAATGGGTTTTTCTTACAAATTGTCAGAAAAATTACGTTCAAGGGGCTCGTTTTTCAGGGAATTTTTCGTTTATTTTCAATTTACCCAATGTTTTTTAATGGCATACAAAATGCATTTAAATCCACCGATCTTAATTCAATACACTTTTGATGATTCCGGAGAATGGGATGAACCGCTTTATTTTAACTTTTGTTTCGCTGCTCACTTTGGCGTTATTGCCGATGGCTTGCCTGCGCCCGGTGACTCCCGTGAATCCGATTAGTACCTTCGGCCCGACCGGGACTCCCAGCCCGACACCGACGATCACCACCACGACCGCCACTCCCACGCCGACTTCCACGTCGACTCCCACGGTGACCGCCTCCCCCGGCTGCACCTACTATGGTCATGGGGAAATCAATTACAATCCCTATACTGAAACTTCCTTTATGGCTGTCAACGCGGGCAATTATTACGCCAATCAGATGTCCATCGGCCAGACCACCCTCATGAGTTCCCTCATCGTGGGCTGTGAAGACAGCAGCGTCGCGGGTGAAACCATTGACGTCGCCTTGTACGACACGACCTCGGGCGCCCAGGAGTTTTCGTCTTCTTTCACGCTGACCAACGCGGAATCCGTCGCCAGTGATTTTGTGACGGTACCGGTGAGCCCCGCCGTCAGCCTGCCGGCCGGCACCTATACCATGGCCGTTATCGTTCCGACCGCCAGCACGAACTTTAGTCTCGGGATCAATAACGCTCAAGGACTGGTGGATTACGGCACTTACACCGGGGGCGCTCCCCCGTCCAATTACTCATCTCTGGCCGGCGGAAGTCAGGAGCCGGGCGGTGTTTTCGGCAATAGTACTCTTAATTCCTTATCGGTCTACGGCTGTCCCTAAAAAGGGCGCGCGAGGGAAGCGGAAGGGTTTGAGCTCAATCCTCGAATAAAAGATTCATCCCAAGCCTTTTCTCTAACGGGAAAAGGTTTTTTTGTTTTATCCAAGTTCGCGCGCCGATTTTCATTCAATGAAAATATTGAAAGTCAGCGGGGAGAGAAAAGATTTTTAGTGCCGGCGGTTTTTTTTGCGGCGCTCGCTTTTGCGGCGGGGTTCGCGCTTCAGCCGGGGATTCTCCGGCCAGCGGCGGCTTCCTGAACGCCGGTCTTTCGGCGCGCGGGAGGCCGGCGGGCGCTTGATCAGACGCAGGGCCATCAGGATTTTTTTGAGAAAGTCAGGCATCAAGGTCTTTTCTTAAAAGGGTTAAGAGGATGGTAAGACGGCGGCAGGAAAAATCACACAAAAATCGAAAACAAAAACCATTTTCACCGCTAAGACGCCAAGTTCGCCAAGGAAAACAAAAGATTTTAAGCATCGGATTTATGGTTCGATGTTCATTTTTGTTCCCGTTAACAATTAAGACTTTCTTGGCGTACTTGGCGTCTTGGCGGTTAGATGGGTGTTGAAGTATTAGTTTCCCAAGCTCAGCGGGCCCGAGCCGAAATAAGCGATCAACAGGGCCGCTCCCAGCAAGGCCAGGTTTTTGTTGAAGTTCACCATGTCGTGCATTTTGGCCTGGGGATCTTTCAAGGACCAAAAGTTATGCATGACGAAAGTGACCGGAACCAAAAAGAGCACGATCAACCAGGCTCCCCATTGGGCGTAGAATCCCAGCGCGATCAAAACCGCTCCGATGATTTCCACCAACCCCGACGCGATCACCAGGAATTCGGCGGACGGCAGGCCTTTCGATTTAGCGTAACCGGCCATCATCTTAGGCTGGGTCAAATGCCCGATACCGCTCATGACAAAAAGATAACCGTAAAGAATACGTCCCACTAATACGACGATGCCCATTTCTACCTCCTGTATTTTGCTTTTAGAACCTTTTTGAAAACATAAAACCATTTTCACCGCCAAGACGCCAAGTTCGCTAAGAACGACATAAATCCTGGTTAATTCTTAGGATTATCCGGATTTGTATTTCGTATATAGGCCAAACCTCAAACAATTCTTTTGATAAATCTTTTTGTTTTTCTTGGCGTCCTTGGCGTCTTGGCGGTGAATAAGGTTTCAAATGGTTTCTGGTTTGAAAAATGGTAGGATTGCCCGCGATAAAGATCAATGGCGCCGACATGAAGGGGCCATTATCCACTTTGCTGTTTGAAAGATAATTACCCGATGGTAACCGAGACTCAAAATGACAATTTACTCAAGGTCAACGAGATTTACCTGAGCCTGCAGGGAGAATCCACCTACGCGGGCGTGCCCTGCGTTTTCGTGCGCTTGACCGGCTGTCCCCTGCGCTGTGTTTGGTGCGACACCGCCTACGCTTTTTACAACGGGGAAGACCAAAACTTGGACGCGGTTTTGGAAAAGGTGGACTCTTACGGGGTGAAGACGGTGGAACTGACGGGCGGGGAACCCCTGGCCCAAGCGGGAGCCATCGCCCTGCTGGAGCGGCTGGTGGAAAAGGGCTACCGGGTCTTGCTGGAAACCAGCGGCGGCGTTTCGGTCGAACGGGTTCCTTCCGCCGTGGTGAAGATTTTAGACGTGAAATGCCCCGGTTCGGGAGAGTCGGGCCGCAATCTTTGGGACAATCTGGAAAAACTGGTTCCGGGCCAGGATGAGATCAAGTTCGTCCTATTGGACCGGCCCGATTATGATTACGCGAAAGACATCATCGCCCGTCATGAATTGGCCGGACGGTTCACCCTGCTTTTTTCGCCCGTCCATGGAAAGCTAAAGCCCGCGGAACTGGCCGAGTGGATTATCGAGGACCGGCTTCCGGTGAAGTTTCAATTGCAGCTGCATAAATTCATTTGGCCCGGGGAAACGAAGGGAAGGTAGAAAATAAGTGAGGAGTTAGAAGTTAGGAATGAGAAGTTGAGCGTAGAAAGCGCCGGTTGGAAGTCGTCTTGCCTGGGTCAGGGTTCGATGGTATATTGCCGTTCATGACACTCAAAACGATTGAAAAAGCCGTTCAAAAGCTTAAGCCGGAAGAGCAGAGAAAGTTTCTGCGCGACCTTCCCGCCCTCATTCTCGCCTCCGATGATCTCGCGCGGTTGAAAGCGGCTGAAAAATCCTTCGCCTTCTGGGATAACCCCGAAGACGCGGTTTATGACAAACTTTAAATTTAAACAGGGAGATGTGGTTCTAGTCGCTTTTCCCTTCACGGACTTGAGCACCGCCAAGACCCGTCCCGCCCTTGTTGTTTCCTCGGATTCTTTTCACCGCGAGGCCCTGGATATTATTTTGGCCGGTATTACCTCACAAACGGACAGAAAAATGACCCCCTCGGATTTCTTATTGTCATTGGAAGATCAACGGCATGCCGGACTTCCGAAACCATCGCTGGTTCGGCTTGGTAAAATTGTTACCCTGGACCGGCGGTTGATACGGAAGAAACTAGGGAATATGCCGCCGTCTACCTTGTCTCATTTAATCTCCATCCTACGCCATCTGTTCTCGACGGAGCCGCCCCCTGAAAAATCACAAGAAGTCCGGGAATCACCCGGCAGGTATAAGGTTGGAAAATTGAGGAAGAAAAGCGTAAAAAAGTAAATAATGCCGTTCGGATAAAACTCTGGGTGACTCTGTGGTAAATAGTTTTTAATCTTCAGATCTTTTCGAAGAGGTTTTTCATGCATCATAAAAAAGCCGTGGTTCTCGTTTCGGGCGGGTTGGATTCGACCACCTGCCTGGCCATCGCCCAATATCAAGGCTTTGATCTTTACGCCCTGACTCTCCATTACGGCCAGCGGCATTTGGCGGAGCTTCAAGCCGCGCGGCGGGTCGCGAAAGCCTACCGGGTGAAAAAACATTTGGAACTCAAAATTCCGCTCACGGCCTTCGGCGGATCGGCTTTGACCGACAAGAAAATCAAGGTTCCCAAATCCCGAAACCTCCAAGAGATGGCCCAGGGCATTCCTTCCACCTATGTGCCGGCGCGCAACACGGTTTTTCTGTCCCTGGCTTTGGCCTGGTCGGAAGTTTTGGGCGCGGAAGATATTTTTATCGGCGTGAACGCGCTGGATTACAGCGGTTATCCGGATTGCCGCCCGGAGTTCATCGAGGCCTTTGAGAAACTGGCGAAGCTGGGCACCCAGAAGGGCGTGGAAGGAAAATGGCGGCTGAAGATCCATACGCCGCTGATCCGGTTGAGCAAATCGGAAATCATCAGGGCGGGCCGTAAGCTCAAAGTGAATTATGGCTTGACCCATTCCTGCTACGATCCGAAAGCGCAGGGGCGTCCCTGCGGCCAATGCGATTCTTGTTTGCTCCGCGAAAAGGGTTTCCGCGAAGCGGGGATCGCTGATCCCCTGATTAAAAAAAGAAGATAGGCTCACCAGCTGCTAGTCGACCCACTAAAATCGCGATTTTCCCTAAAATTTTCCGCGAAAACCCGCTTTTTAAAACGAAAATCATCTCGAAAACGTCTAATTTTGAACCGATTGGATTTAGAAAAGACTTAGCAAAATTAGGTAAAAATTGGTGATTTTATTTCCGCTATTGGCAAAAAAAGACGATTTTGATAGGTGGTTAACACAGAGGCGGGTATTTAATGATAACATTTAACCTCAACAAATAGAGGGGAGATTGAGGATTTTATGAAACGACACCTGACCTTGTGGCTGTTGGTTACCACTCTTAGTTTAACGATGTTCGGCTTTTCAAAATCTTACGGTGACTCGAGCCTTGAGTCGAATTTTTCATTTACGATGGATGGGCAATTTTCAACCCATTTTACTGGTTCTTCAACCACCAACTTTCATCATTACGGATTCGGCGGTTTGGCATGGTTTGAATGGCAGCCGATCGATCTCTTTTCCATCGGCGTGGATTTCGACGGTCTTGATTATTTCGGGCTTGGCGGCGGGGGAAAATCGACTCTTTCTACCGATGGGGTCTTAAGGTTGATACCATTTCCCAATCAAGAAATTTCCCCCTATTTGATGGGGAGTTATGGGGTCAATCCTTTCGGTACTAATCATCCTGGGGTTTGGCCTAACACCTATCATTATTCCGCTGGGGTAGGTCTCCGTTGCTTTGTCTTGCCGCAATGGGCGCTGGATTTAGGGGCGACCTATGAATTTTTCAATTCCTCCAGCGCTCCGCTTCAAGCCATCAATGTTCGGGCGGGCCTCAGCTATTATTTCAGTACACCGTTCTCCAACGCTTCCAGCATGGTATGGGCGAGTCCCTCCACGGTCATTTACCAGCCGGTTACCATCACGGATACGGACGAGGCGCCCGAATCACTCCGCGACATCGCGAAAAATGAGTATGGCGACGGAAACCTTTATCCTTTGATCATCGACGCCAACTTCAAGGACAAGTCCAAGCCGCTCGTCCTCGCGCCGGGCATCCAGCTGATCATCCCGCAAAACCCGACCCAGGCCATGATCGATCACGCCCATCTGGAAGCCAAAACGCCCGAATATATTCAGGCGGCCAATACCTTCTCCGTTCCTCATATTGAGAATTTGGAATACCGTTTGGAACCGTCGGATTCGGATGACTCGGTTTTGAGCGGCCAAAAGGATGATCTGGTGTTCCAGGCCGATTCGCTTTGGGCCATTGCCGCCCGGCCCGATGTCTATGACGATCCGGAACTTTATCCCATCCTGGTGGACGCCAATTTCGAGCGCTTCTCCGATCCTTTGATTTTGAAGCCGGGGACGAAAATTAATATCCCGCACGATTTGACCAAATCCCAAATCCGCCGGGCGCGCTTGAAGGCCTGGACGCCCGAATATGAAAGATGGCGCGGGTCCAAGGTGACCAAAGAAGAATACCGCCAGTGGCGCGAAGACAAGGGCCTGCCGGCCATTGATGAAGACACCGGCGACGCGACGGCTACGGGCGACAACGACGACGCGACCATTTCGAGCCCCAACGCGGACGGTGCGGGTGAATAGCCCCCGCCGTTCCGGCCTTTTGACGAAGGCCTTCTGCTTTTTCTTAGCGACAACCTTCATCCTCGCAAGCCCAGCAGGTCTGGTTTGGGCCGATGCCACCCAAGCGTCCGACAGCGGGGTTTCCCAAATCGCGAAAGATTATCCGGTGCTTCTCATCGGTCCCGGAGACTTACTTTTCATCACCGTTTACGGTGAAAACGGTTCGGCTAGCAGCGGCGCCGGGGGGGTGGGGGGCGCTGAAATGAGTATGGGAGTGGACACCCAATTACCCACGGACTACCAGGTCGATTCCAACGGCGTCATCACCTTTCCTTTTCTGGGCAACGTCAAATTGGCCGGGCTCACCCCGGCCCAGGCTAGTTCCAAATTGGCCCGGCTTTTGGATAAGCCCCGGAAAGTCTCGGTTTTGGTGAAGGAATCCAACACCTACTGGGTTTCCATATTGGGCAATGTGGCCAAACCAGGGAAGTACCAGATCAAAGGAACGCCCAATCTTTTATCGGCCCTAGCGGAAGCCGGCGGGCCTTTGCCGGATACGGATATGGGCGGGGCTATTTTGGTTCACGATAACGTCAAGTCGAGGATTCAGATGGATAAGTATCTACAGGGCACCGGCCCTATTGGGGTCCAACCCTATCTTTATCCCGGCGACACCCTCATGGTCCAGCGAAGCGGCTGGCCATCCATCGGTGAAATCGCCATCGTGGCCAGCATCTTGGCCAGCGCGGCGGTCGTGACGGTGGAACTCAGCAACCTGCATCATTGATGGAGTCAAACGTGGCCAACTCAACCGAATCATTTTCGAACGCCCATGAACCCGAAGATTTAAACCTGGGGGAAATCATCCGGGTGGTTTTGACTCACGCTAAGTTGATTTTCTACGTGACGGCGGGTTTTGTCGTTCTCGCCTTGCTCTACGCTTTGTTCTGGCCCAAAACTTATGAGGCCATCACCACCGTCAAGGTCCCCGATATTTCCCAAACCTCTTTAGGCTTATTGCGGGAAATCGCCCCGAATACCGGGTCGGGCGATCCCTTGCAGACTTACGTTCAGATCGGACGGTCTCAAAATGTGGCCGGACGGGCGGCTTCCATTTTGAAGTCGGAAAATTATTCCGAATACAACGGTTTATCGCCCCAAGGTCTGGTCAATACCTTGTTGGGCGCGGTTGTCATTACGGATGTGATGAAATCCAATCTACTTTCCATTACCGCTCGTTCCAACAATCCCCAGTTGGCGGCGGACTTAGCCAACGCCTGGGCTCAATCCTTCATCGATGTTAATTTGGACTTGTCCCACAAGGGCGCCACTTCCAAGCGCGAGTTTTTGGAATCCCAAGTGGCTCAGGTCAAACAACGCCTGGATAATCCGGATTTGCGGTTAGATGAAGAATCCAAAGCCGACGAAGTCACCTATAATGTGCTTCTTCAACAGCTTCAACAGGCGCGGCTAGATGAAAACGTGGACGCTTCCGGCATCGTGGTGGTGGATACGGCCCTGAAACCCGAAAGACCCATCAGCCCCAAGAAAACCCGTTCGGTCATGCTGGCGTTGTTTTTGGGTTTGATCGCGGGCATCCAGCTGGCTTTTCTATTGGAAAGGGTCCGGGACCGGATCAAACAAGAAGACCAGCTCCGCCGGGTCACGGGCCTGCCCAACTACGCGGTGGTGCCGGACTTCCGGGAAGATTATCCGGAAAGTTTAAATCCTCCCGCGCCCGGGGAGCGATTCACACCCAAAGTGCTTATCAATAATCCCGTGTTTCAATATGCCTTTTACCGGGAAAGCTTCAAGGTGCTCCGCACCAACCTCACCTATGCCCAGGCCGACAAGCCCATCAAGGCCCTCGCCGTGCTTTCGCCCGGCCCCGAAGAAGGTAAGACATTGGTGAACGCCAACCTGGCCGTCACTTTGGCCCAGTCCGGCAAGCGGGTGCTGTTGGTAGACGCGGACCTGCGCAAATCGTCCATCCGTAAAGTATTTGGCCTGGAAAACGGTGTAGAAACAGGATTGCCCATGGCGCTCACCGGCCAAAAACCCTGGCACGAAATGATCCGCCCCTCGGGTGTGGAATTTTTAGACCTGCTTCCTAATACAGTGACCCCGCCCAATCCGGCTGAACTTTTGGGCAGTTCGGTCATGAAACGCTTGATCGAGGAATTCAAGGAAAGCTATGACTATGTGGTTTTCGACGGCGCTCCGGTTTTGCCGGTGACGGATTCGGTGGTGCTCTCCACTTTCTTAGACGGCGTGGTATTGATGGCCCGGTTTGAATCGACCCGTTCCTCTGAGGTTTCCAAGGCCTTGGAACATCTCAAACATGTGGGCGCCAATGTGGTGGGAAGCGTCCTCAATTGCGTCACGGTTCGTAAGGGCCTTTATGGTTATGAATACCGCTACGGCTATGGAAAATACAAATACGGCTATGGCGGGGAAGAGAATCATCCTAAAACCGAAACCACCAACGTCGCGGGTTCTTCCGAGAAAAAGCCGTGAATACCGGGGACCTTTTCTTGTTATGGGCGGCCGGGTTCGCCGCTTCTTTTTTCTTAACCCCCCTCTGCATCAAGCTGGCCCTACAAACGCGCCTGGTAGACCATCCGGCTCACCGCAAAACCCACGATAACCCGGTGGCCTATCTGGGCGGGGTGGCCATTTTTACTTCCCTGACGGCGGTTTTATGTTTTTCCTTTTTTTCCAACCTTAATTATTTTTCTCCCGCCCAGGATTCTCATCTTCCTTACAAAAACATCTCGGTTTTTCTCGCGGGCCTGTTGATGGCTTTCTGGGGGCTGGCGGACGACATCTTTAATTTAAAACCTCTGGCAAAATTGGCGGGCCAGGCTGTTATCGCCCTTTTATTTTCGACTCTCGCGTTCCGCTTCGAAGTGCTCCACCTTCCGGGTTTTCATCCCTACGCCCTTTCCGCCTATCTGGGAGTGCCGCTGACGGTTTTTTGGATTCTTTCGGTGGTTAACGCTTTCAATTTAATCGACGGTATGGATGGTTTGGCCGTCTCAGTGGCCGCCGTTTCCTTTTTCCTCATTGCCGCCGCCTCCGCCATGCTGGGGCAGGATGTTTCCACCGCCCTGGCGCTGGTCATGCTCGGCGTTATATTTGGTTTTCTTTTCTACAACTGGAAACCCGCCCGCATTTATCTGGGTGACTCGGGTTCCACCGGTTTAGGTATGTTTTTGGCGGCGATGCTTTTGGCCATTGGCCATAAAACACCCTTTCTTTTCCGCGAAGAATATCCGGACAATATCGGCCAACCCTTTCATTATCAAATCATCGTTCTCACCTTGTTTGTAGCCTATCCGGCGCTAGAGATAGGCCTATCGGTCGCCCGCCGACTATTTCGCGGCAAACCCATTTACCGGGGTGACCAGGGCCATATCCATCACCGCTTTATCAAAAAAGGATGGTCGGTTCAGGCCATTGTGGTGACGGCCATGACGGTTTCATTCCTTCCGGGGCTCGCGGCTTTGGCCGCCCTGATGAACGAACATGGTTGGGCCGCTTGGTTCTTCGGCCTCAGTTGTTTAGTTTTGGGTTTGGGCATGCCTTTGTTAGGATTCCTTGATTTTCTCCAACCCCACGCCATTACCCGCAGCCGCCCGCATTTCCTCATCGCCAATCATTTTATTAACATGCAAAAGCTGAAGCTGCAATTAAGCCATAGCATGGAAGAGGTCATTGTGTTGGTGAACCAGGCTTGCCATGAATTTGGGGTGCAGGGCTACCGGATTTTCGTCGTACCCAACGCCGAAGGAAAAGGCGGGTGCCATTTTTCGTGGGAACAGTCATTGGAAGAACAGCGGGAACATTTGGGCTACCTACACACCGAGCGCCAAAATCAGGAACTGGTCGTTTTTAAGGACCATGCCACCCTGGAAGACCATCAGGGCGAGGCCTTTTGGATCTTTGAACCCCACGCCAAGGAAGAAGAATTAGACGTGGAATACCGGGTTTTGATCCACGAATTCATGACTTCGATTTTAAAAAAGATTGAAGACTTAGGCCCTGCCGCCCATGTCACCATGCCGAGAGTGATTCACTTCCCGCAGTCCCACCGAAAAAATGTCGGCTCCAGCTCGCTTCGAAGACATACTGAGAAAAAATCATAGTTCAGTTCTAAAAGATTTTAAAACGGGTGGAACAATCGACTTATGACTGTAAAAGTTGCCGTCTTTTTATCTCATCCTATTCAATATTTTTCACCTATTTGGCGAAGACTCGCCAAAGATAAATCGTTGGAGGTGACCGTCTTTTACTTGAGCGATTCAAGTATTAAGGGAGGATTTGATCCTGGTTTCGGACGAGAAATCAAATGGGATGTCCCATTGCTAAAAGGTTATAAGAGTGTTTTTTTGAAAAGGAACGCGAATCCCGCTCGTCGATGGTCTCTCTATATTCCGTCTCTTACCGCTCTTTTGAAGGAAGGTGGGTTTCAATGTGTGGTCATTCCGGGTTATTCCCGTCCATTTGAGTGGCAGATACTTTGGACTGCAAGAGATTTAGGAATTAAGGTAGTTATGCGAGGCGAGTTCGCCCCTTCTTTTAGTGAAAATCCGATTAAAAAATGGGTTCGGAAAAAATTTTTAAAAGTTATTTATAGTCGGGTAGATGCCTTCGCGGTGATTGGAATAGAGGCTCGAAAACACTTGGGAGAACATGGGGTTAAGGCGGAGAAGCTTTTTAGTTCGCCCTATTGTGTTGATTCGACTTTATTTTCTAAAAAAGTTAAATCGGAAAAAGTGTCGGCTCTTCGGAAAAAGCTTGGCTTGAACCGGCAAGATAAGATCGTCTTATTTTCGGGAAAATTGATTACTAGAAAACGTCCGGAAACCCTGATCAGGGCCATTGCCCAAATGACTGATCTGTCCAAGGTCAAGGCTGTCTTGCTTGGTGACGGGAAACTGATGCCATTACTCAAACAATTGGCCAATCAAATCGCTCCGGGAAGAATTTTCTTCCCCGGATTTGTCAATCAAACTCAACTTGGTGATTATTTTGGATTGGCTGATGCCTTTGTTCTTCCTTCTGAATATGAGACATGGGGTTTGGTCATCAATGAAGCGATGCACCATGGTCTTCCTGTTTACGCCAGCGACAAAATCGGATGTGTTAAAGACCTTGTTCTGCCGGGATGTACCGGAGAGGTGTTTGAAGTCGATGATTTTAAAACATTGGCAGAACAATTAAAAAGATTATTAACTGATTCTAATTTGTCGGAAAAATATTCAAAAAATGCTATCAAAGTTATTCAGAAACACAATCCCCAAGAAGCTGCAAAAGGCATTCAGAAAGCCATATTTAAGGCGATTGAATGAATCGCAAGTCCTCGATAAGTTTTCGTTTTGATTCTTTAGATGGATTGAGAGGGGTTGCCGCATTTTCAGTACTAATTCATCATGTTTATCAACAATACTATTTGAAAACAACTGGAGATCACGTCAAACTATTTGACTGGTTTGGTGGGTGGGGAGTCTCTTTGTTTTTTGTATTAAGTGGATTTTGTATTCACTCTTCACAGGCCATCCAAAGACAAAATGGTTTATTAGGATTGAATTATAGAAAATTCTTCTTACATCGGGCATTTCGAATTGTTCCGGCGTATTATGTTGCGGTTTTTTTCTGTCTGCTGGTTGGATTTTTTCGTACAACTGCTCTAATTATTCCTCCTAAAACAATCTGTGATGTAATTAGTCACTTCCTTTTTATTTATAATTGGATGCCTTGGACTTTTCGATCAATAAATAGCGTGTTTTGGACAATCGCCATAGAAGTTCAATTCTATATTTTTTACGCCTTAATTTATAAATGGTTGAATTTCCGATTGGGCCAATTGTTCCTATTTATTGCGGTCGGATTGGCTTGGTATGGTATTGCTTCCTCGTTGTTTTTTAACGGAGATCCTTGGCGAGTAGTTTGGCAAAATATTTTCATAACAACTTTCTGGTCGTGGTACTTGGGAGCCATTCTCGCGGAATGGATGACGCGAATTCGAGCGCGGGATGAATCGGGCATAGAACGTGTATTTGTGAAAAACGAATTTGTTTTCATTTTGTTGATTATCGTTCTGAATTTATTTGGCGCATTTGTTAATCCTGTTCTGTTTAAATTACATTTAATGATTTTATTCGTTCCTATTGGCTGCGCATTGTTAATTGCGGGACTTGCTTTTACGGAGGATTCATCTCGAGTTTTTTCTTCTGCTTTTAAAACATTGAAGTGGTTGGGGGAAATTTCGTATTCACTTTATCTTCTACACCCAGTCGGCATTGCTATTGCACTATTGGTTTTTTCCAAACACACATTTATCTCCCCCTTCTTTGCAGTGATTTTTTCTTTTGTTTTAGCGATCCTTAATTACAAACTAGTTGAAAAACCATTTATGAAGTTGAGAAAGAATTTAGATTAAGGGTGCATTTCAATAAAATCGAAAACTCCAATTGATGCAAATTTAAGTTGATTAAATTTGACAGGAATAAATTTTTGAACATAAAATCCCGAGCTATCGAAGGTGCTTTTTGGAATGTTTTTTTTGCCGTCGCTAACAAAATAATAACGGCCGTTGGCCAATTCGCTTTGGCTTGGTTCCTGCTTCCGTCGGATATGGGTTGGGCGAACTTGGCCCAGTCCATGGCAGCCTTTACGGCGATATTATCCGTTGGAGGTTTAGGTGATGTCTTGCTTCAACGTCGAAAGTTTGATCAGGAAGCTGGACAGGCTTTTTGGCTCTCGTTGTTATTTTCAATTTTTACTGCTCTCATCATTGGTTCCATGGCCTTGGCGAGTCCGTTTATTGGAAAACCTAAAATTGAAAATCTTTTATGGTTTCTGTCTTTAGCTACTTTGATTGGTGCTCCGGCGACGATTATGGCCGCGAGTCTAAAAAATAAGCTGGATTATAAGGGTTTGGCCATATCCCAATTTATTGGCGGATTATTTTTCACTCCGGCGGCGGTTTTTTTGGCTTGGTTGGGATGGGGACCCTATGCTTTGATCGTGCCTTTGATTTCGAAACAATTGGCAACCATGGTTGTAATGTTTGTTCGTGGGGGAGTCTTTAACTTTGTTAAACCAATATGGTCTAAATTAAAAAAGCTTTTAAAGCCTACCTTCGCCCTTTCCATTTCGGGTTTATTTGCCGGACTACAGACTCAAGCCCCAATTTTTGTTTGCGGAATGGTTTTGGGCGCGGAACAAACCGGTTTTTTCAGTTGGGGTTGGATGGTAGCGGGTCAGGTGGTTTTCTTGTTGGCCACAAACCTGAGGGAAGTGTTACTGCCGACTTTCACTAAGATTGGGAATGATCCTGAACGAATGGCTAAGGCAGCGTTGAAAACTGGCCGGGCAATGACGGCCTTCCTTTGCGTGACTTGCGGCGCCCAAGCACTTTTATGTGATGGTTTGATTCGAATGTTTTTGCCGGCCAAATGGTATCCAGCTATTCCATTGGTTATTCTTTTTAGTTTAGGGCTTGTATCACAGGGTTTTTGGGTTTCGGGTTCGGCTTTTTTGAATGCTTCTGGAAAATACCGCCAATTGGTTTTATTAAACGCTGTTCAAGTAGGTCTAACTGCGGGGATTACTTGGATCGGTTCCATCGTTGGAGGTGTTTGGGGCGCTTCAATTGGTTGCGCCATTGCGGTATTCGCCGGAGGTTCGATTTATATCTGGTTCATAAATAGGAATATTTCTGAGGGTAGATCGGCTTCGTGGTGGGCGCCTTCTTTTATAACGATTTTCATGTGGCTGGTTTGTTTTTTCATTTCTTGGAAGCAGGGCTTTGGAATTCAAATTGTTTCTGCGGTCTTATTTATTGGTTTCAATAGTTGGATATGGTGGAGGTTTGATGATGGAGGATTGAAATTAGTGATCGACAAACTTAGCCGTAAATTATTGATGCCAAAAAGGGTTGGCGGTTAGAGACATGAAAATCAATATTTTAAGCCCTGGTCGGTTTCATGTTTGCGATTTGGCTCGAGAGTTAGCTGCACATGGACATGATGTGCGTTTTTATTCTTTTGTTCCAAAATCGCGTACCCACAAGTTTGGTTTGCCTGATGCTTGTGCTAGGCCAGTTCTAATTTGGGTTGTATTACCGCTTATATTAAGTCGTGTTTTAGGGAAGATGGGTTTATCCAATTGGGCTAATCATGCAGTTAATTGGTGGTTGGATTTAGTGGTGTCCTGCCTAATGGAACCTTGCGATGTGGTTATTGCAATGTCAGGGATTTTTCATCGTAGTATTACTCGAGCAAAATCAAAATGGGGGTCCAAAATACTAATAGAACGGGGAAGTAGGCATATTCTCTCACAAAAAAAAATTCTGGATGAATTACGATTGCTGAATTCAAAAGCTAAAACGGTTTCGGAAAGTGACGTCTGGCATGAATTGAGAGATTATGAAATTGCGGATCGAATTGTGGTCCCTTCGCGTCATGTTGTGGAGAGCTTTGTTGAATTTGGAGTGGCAGAAAAACGACTTTTTGGAAACCCTTACGGTGTTGACTTAAGTATGTTTTCTCCGACTTTTACTCCATCAGGCAAACCAACGGTATTGATGACCGGTTCGTGGTGCTACCGAAAAGGCTGTGACTTTCTTGCGGAAGCCATGAAGGAAACTGGGTACCGTTTGCTTCATGCAGGGCCACAAGGTGATTGTCCGTTTCCGACCGAAGGATGGTTTGAGACGGTTGGGGTTCTTGATCAATCCATTTTAAAAAATACATACGCACGGGCGCATGTTTTTGTTTTACCTTCGCGAGAAGATGGATGGGGTTTGGTGTTGGCCCAAGCTTTGGCGTGTGGGTTATCCATAGTGTGTTCGGACAAAACCGGGGGTAGAGATCTTCTTGAGATGATGGATGATAAAAATAAAGTCATAATTATAAATTCTGGTGATGTTGATGCCCTGAGAGAAGGAATTGTCAAAGCGATGAGTTTTGCTTTGGACTGTCAAGGACTCAGGCAGATTTCCGAATCAGCCCGTGAACAGATGTCATGGAAAGCTTACGGTGAGCGCTACCATCATTTTTTAACCAACTTGGTCAATGGATCAAAACATGAATAAAAAATATCTTAAAATTCTTTACCTTGGCGACATCAAAGAAGGAAATACTTCTTTTCAACGCTCTGGAGCATTGAGCGGTCTTGGCCATCAGGTGACAACGGCTCAAATTTATCCGCAAAATCTAAACGTCTCCCAACGAATTGATAATTGGCTTTATCGAAAAGGTTTGCATATGTTTGGGCATCGATCACCAAGCATTAATCGTTCGATAACGGAAATTGGTCTTCAAAGTCATTTTGATGTGTTGTGGATTGATAAAGGTCTTTATGTAACGGCCGAAACCATAGAACGCATAAAGTCATATAATCCCCGTATAAAAGTAGTTGGATACTCTCCAGATTACATGGCGGCGCAGCACAACAACAGTAGATGGTTTATTGAACATTCCAAATATTACGATCTTTTTGTGACGACAAAATCTTACTCGGCAAAATGGTTAAAGAGGGTTGGGTGCAAGGCTGTTTTGTTTCAAGGGAATGCTTATGATCCGGCCACTCACAAACCTGTTAAGTTGTCACCTGAGGAAAAAGAAAATTTGGGTGGCGGGGTTGGATTTATTGGTACTTATGAAAAAGAGCGAGCTGATTTCATTCGTTTTCTAGGAATCAATCAAATTTCGGTTAAAGTTTATGGAAATGATTGGGAGAAGGCTCCTGTGATGGATGGTGTAAACATTACCAACAAAGCGATGATTGGAAATGATTATGCGCGTGTTATTTGTAGTTTTGATATTAATTTATGTTTTTTGAGAAAAATTAACTTAGATTTTCAAACAACTCGTTCAATCGAAATTCCAGCGTGTGGAGCCTTTATGTTAGCGGAAAGAAGTAAAGAACATTTGGAGTTGTTTAAAGAAGGGAAAGAAGCAGAGTTCTTTGAGGGAAAAGCGGAATTGTTGGACAAGTGCCGTTTCTATTTGAAACACCCAACTGTTCGAGAAAAAATAGCTAAATCAGGTCGAAAACGATGTCTCGTTTCAGGGTATAGCAATCAAGCGCGGTTGAAAAAAGTACTAACTGTGATTAAGGAATTTTAAGAATGGAAACCCTAATTGATAAACCCCTTCTTTTAGTTCCTGTTAACCATCGTTACGGCAGGAAAATTGCCTATTTCTTATTTTGGGTCACAATTTCAATGTTTTTTGTTCTTTTTTTGATAGAGGGGTGGTCCACAGAAAAGAATATTTTAGCGGTTTTAATATTTTGTCTTGGAATTTTACCATTCACACGTTGGTTTTATCGGGGTGAGTGTTGGGCTTTTCCAGTGTTTGAGTTGGTAGGTCTTTTTTATGGCGTTTGTTTTGGCTTATCATCGCTTTTTATCAGTTCGGATATTTCGATTGTCGACGATGGGCCAAGAATAGCAGCCCTTAAACTGACTTTGCTTGGATTATTACTCGCCTATTGGGCCTATTACGGAATCGGTCGGGTCTTATTTAAATCTTTGCGACCCTTAAAAATAAAAAATCCAGTTCCTTATGATGTTTTGGTCAAAAATGCATGGGTTATTGTTTGTATATATCTTTTATATCGAATTTTTTTTATTAACTATGGCGAAACTATTATCTTCATCCATCAGCCCCTAATGGCGCTTGGCAATTTATCGAACGGAATTATTTTGGTGGATGTTTTAACTTCCCGGAAAAACCTCTTGAGAAAATATATTGGTTTGTCATTAGTTATCTTACTTCAAATTTTAATCGGGTTGTCTTCGGGGACTTTGGGGCAAATCGCCCTGGCCGTGTTTTTTTTCCTTTTGATTTATTTGAATATTGAAAAAAAAGTTCTTATAAAAACCATCATATTTTTTATTATTGCAGTTATGTTTATGAATCCTGTCAAACATGAAATGCGCTCATCGATTGGCGAAAATTCAAACGAACTCAATTTTATTGAAAAAGCGGATGTTTTCATTGGACTGTTGAAAAATCCTAGCAAATATTCCGATGTTCGTGGTTCGTTTGAAAGCACTATTGATCGTATCGACCAAAGTGGATTATTGGCTGAGGTAATGGTTCAGAGCCCCGAGTATGTGCCGTTTGCATGGGGAAAAACCTATGTTTCGCTTTTTACAATTTGGGTACCACGTTTTTTATGGCCTGAAAAACCTATTTCCTCCGTTGGTAATGAATGGGCACATTGGTATGGGTTATTAAGTACTTATGATTTTTCCACTTCGTATAACTTGCCGTGGCTTGTAGAGTTTTACATTAATTTCGGGATTCCTGGAGTTTTAATTGGGATGTTTTTGTGTGGTTTGGGATTTGCTTGGCTTAAAGCTCGTCTTTGCTCCGAACAATCTACTACCCTCGAATACTCTATAGCGGTCGCAATTCTGATCACCCTATGGTTTGAGGAAAGTAATTTTGCACTTTCAGTTGGCGGACTTTTTATTTATTTTGTGACGTTCTTTTTTTATTACAAATTTTTAAAATTTTTTTATAAAAGAAAACGCTTCCTTTCTTCTTAGGGCGTAAATTTTTTGTCATATGTTTATCTTTAACGTTTTTTAATTTTTGAAAGATAGGCCTAGAAGTGGATAACCGATACGCAATTGTCCAAAGAAAATATCACACGCTTGACGGTATTCGGGGTGTTGCTGCTTTAATGATTTTGATGAGACATGCCGGCTACTATTTCGGGAATTTTGGTGAATGGTTTACGAAATCAGAAAGTTATTTGGCGGTTGACTTATTTTTTGTTTTAAGTGGTTTTGTCATTGCGGAAGCTTATGGCCATCGGCTAGCCCGTGGGCTCACCTGGTTAGAATTTATCAAAATTAGACTCATACGACTCTATCCCTTGTATTTAATTGGGCTTTTAATCGGGGTGGGTTCCGCCATATTTTCGATTTTTGGAAATAATACGGTTGGTCTGACGATTATAAAACTTTTTGAAGATTTAGCTTTTGCTTTTTTAATGCTACCTTCGCCTTTCTCCTCAGATCTTTATTATTTAAATATACCTTCCTGGTCTCTTTTTTTTGAGTTGATTGCCAATGGTTTGTATGCGGTGGTATATCCTTGGTTAACCGAAAGAAAATTAATTATGACGATGGTAATTACTTCAACCGGTTTAGGATTGTTTGCCTTCAAAAATGGAAGCACAGATGGAGGCTATTTGTGGACTGGTTTTACGATTGGAATTTTACGTGTACTTTATTCGTTTGGCGCTGGATTGTTAATTCACCGATTTCAAAAAAGGATTAAGTTTTTCCGGGTTCCTTCTTGGATTTTGTTAGGCCTTGTATTGATCCTTCTAAGCGTCAATCCTTCGAATATGGTTCGGCCATGGTATGACATGATTGTGGTTGTTTTATTATTTCCGATATTAGTAGGCATTGCATCAGCTTCAGAATCCAGTTCTGAGAGAGTTGTCCAAGTATATGTGTTTTTGGGCACCACAAGTTATGCTGTTTATATACTCCATAAAACATTTGAATCCTTTACAGAGGGAGCATTTAGAGCAATTTTAAAATGCGATGTTGGCCAATTCGCTCCATTGTCTGGGTTGTTGTTTTTGATCTGTCTTGTTTATGCTTGTTGGTTATTGGACCGTTTTTATGATTTGCCGGTCCGACGTTGGGCGTCCAAAACGTTTCTCAAAAATTGAGATGGTTTAGTGTTCTTTGGAATCTTGTCAAATAATGAGGCCTGGTTGAATAATCTCACTGAAAAAAGAATCTGGTCGCGGGTTTTTAGTAGTAATCATTTCGTGAAATTTCTACTAATAGTTTTATTTATATTCGGGCTTTTCAATGGTGTTTATTCAGCGTTGATGAACAGTACGGATTTACAGGAACATTGGGTTAATACGAAGAGCCTTATCAGTGGGTCCAATATTTACGACGAATCGGTTTATCAACAAATCTCTTCCTCGGCGGCTACCCAATATGGCCTGAAGCCATACGATATGTATCCCATTTACCTGCCAAGCTGTTATTTCATGTTGGCCCCTTTCGCCCTTATGAATTGGACGATGGCGAAAGTATCCTGGCTTTTACTGAGTTTGCTTCTAACTTTTTTATTGGCTAAAGACATCTCGAATTTGTTTTGTTCTGGGAAGTATTTTCTTCTTCTTTTGGCTGCGTTGGTTTGTTCCATCCCTTGGCGGCATCATATTGTTTACGGCCAAAACGCCATCTGGAGTCTGTATTTTTTTGTGTTGGCCATCAAATTAAGCGGCCAAAACAAAACATTCCTCTCCGGCTTAAGTTTGGCTCTGGCTTTATTTAAATACAGTCTGATAGGACCAATGTGTCTTTACTTTTTGATTTATAAAAGGGTGTGGAAAAATCTATTGATCGCCATCGGCTTGCATGGGGCCGTTCTTTGTCTTTTTTCTGTTTTCCTGCATCAATCCATTTTTTATTTGCTGATTACTCCACTTAAATGGTGCGCCCACAAGTCGAGTGGGGGTGCCTACGATCTTTTGGGATTTTGGAACTTGTTGAACGGGCATCCCGCCTGGATTCCATATATCGCCAGTGGGATAGTCCTATTGGTTCTGGTATTCATTTTGACCCGAAAATATATAAATGATGACGCGGGAATTCTGGCCTTGACGGCCATGGTCTCAACGATTTTGACCTATCATTCGATGAACGACTACATTGTGTTAGTGCTTCCCATTGCTTGGGTTTTGACTCAGGAAAAATGGGACAAAAGCCTTTCATTCTTTTTAATAGGTGTTTTCCTGGTTGGTTATCTTCGTGGTCATTATTTCCATTTGGATTGGCATCCATTTAATGCCTATGTCAGTGGAGACGCGGGTAATCCGGAGGGAGTTCTGACGGCCAAATGGGGTTTCAAAACCCTTTATATGGCCTCTTATTCTCTTTTTTGGTATCTCTCCATTTTTATATTGGGCCTCCGGCTTATTCGTTCTCATGAAAACCCTTCGAGCAATCTCTCGGCAGAGACAAAATGACCGAATCAACTATTCGACATATTGTCTATCGTATCGGCTCGCTCGGAGACAGTGTGGTTTCTTTACCATCCCTTTACGTTCTCAAGAAAAAATTTCCGGACGACTCTTTCATTTTGTTGTGCGACCGACAAGCGGGCGATCCGAGGGTATTGGCTGATGAGCTATTCAAAAATATGGGCTTGTTTGAACAAGTCCTGACCTATCCAGTGGATTCTAATTCGGGAAAGCTGAAACGTTTTTGGAATATGGGGCTTTTGTGGTCCCAGGTCCGCCGGACAGGCGCCCGGCGTCTTTCTTACCTTGCCCCTTCCTCCAGAACGCCTCGTCAAATAAAAAGGGATCTCTTTTTTTTCAAATTGGGGGGAATAAAGGAATTTTTGGGAATAAAAGGATTCATGGAATTGCCTGCCAAGAAACCCGGCGTTCCATTGCCTTCTGTTCCGCAAGAGGCGGATTTATTGTTGGCTCGATTGGCTCACGATGGGATCGAGATTCCGAAAGCCGGGGAAGGAAATATGGATTTGGCCCTGGGCGAAACAGACCAAAAAGAATTTCAAAAATGGCTGAATCTTCAAAAGTCCGACCAGGGACGCCCTTGGTTGGCCGTGGCGCCCTTTTCCAAACAACCCGTTAAGGTTTGGCCGGCCGGGCGCTATCGAAATGTCGTAAAAAAATTAATTGAACAATTTAAGGTTTGGCCGGTTGTGTTTGGCTCGGTTCAAGAATCCCCGGAAGCTCAAGCGATGATAGAAGCCTGGGACTGCGGTTATAACGCCGCCGCTTCTTTGGGGGTTCGGGCCGCTGCTCTAGCCCTTTCCAAATGTGTTTTATATGTTGGCGCCGATTCGGGGCCTATCCATTTGGCCGCCGCCGTCAAGACGCCCTGCGTGGGGGTTTATTCCGCCCACGGCATTCCGGGCCGTTGGTCGCCCTATGGGGAAGGACATACCGTCATCCGGCTTCACCCGGATTGCGAAGGCTGCCAATTGGCGGAATGTATTGAACAGGGAATGAAGTGTATTTTGGAGATCGGCGAGGAAAAGGTCTTGGCGGCCTGCGTTGAAAAACTATCCACGAAATTAGTTCCCCGATGAAAAAAAGGAATTCTATCCTTCATGTCATTGACAGTTTAGATGACGATACCGGTGGTCCCAGCCGGTCGGTCCCCGGTCAATGTTGGTCCACAGTGAAGGCGGGGTTTGATGTGGGTATTTCTTATATTTGGAAGGGGGAAAAGCTTTCTCCGGAAGCCGAGCTTTTAAATAGCCGGCAAGTCAAAATTTTTCCCGTTCAGTCCTCTTTCAGCCCTCGGGTTTTATGGCGGCTGATTACGCAATACGACCTTGTTCACGTCCAGGGAGTTTGGTCGCCCTATTGCCACTGGGGGGCCTGGTTCGCCCGGCTTCAAAAAAAACCTCTGGTGATTACCCCCCGCGGCATGTTGGAACCCTGGGCCATGACCGCGAAGAGAATCAAAAAACTAATCGCTTATAAACTTTACCAGGAATGGGATTTACAAAAGGCTTCGGTTTTACAGGCGACCGCCCGGAAGGAGGCAGAGCATTTAAGAGCCCTAGGCTTACGGACACCAATAGCCATAATTCCTAATGGTGTGGATATCCCTGTCTTTAAAGGTAAGGTAAAAACTAATATCACTAACCGCCGACGCCTCCTTTTCTTATCACGAGTTCACCCCAAAAAAGGCGTTTTGGAATTGGTGAGGGCGCTGGCTGCCTTGAAGCCGCTATTGATCAAGGGGAAGTGGATTTTGACTATCGCGGGACCGGATGAGGGTGGACATTGGGCCTTGGTGAAGAAAGAAGCCCGAAAGCTGGGTGTGGAAAACTTGATAGAATATGTGGGGCCGGTGGAGGCTAGTAAAAAATGGGATCTGTACCGGTCTTCCAGCTTATTTGTGCTTCCGACTTACAGTGAGAATTTTGGTTTGGTCATCGCCGAGGCCTTGGGCTGCGGGGTGCCGGTGATTACGACCCATGGGGCTCCTTGGGAAGAATTGAACAGCCATCATTGCGGATGGTGGTATCCCATTGGACAAATGGAATTAGAATCGACCCTTCGTGAGGCTTTCATGACTTCCGACTGGAAACTAAAAGAAATGGGAACGACGGGCCGGAAGCTGGTACAACAAAAGTATGAATGGCCAGGCATTGGGCGCCAATTGAAAGAAACTTATGAATGGATTTTGGAAAAGGGTCCCAAACCTTTATTTGTGATGGATTGAGGTGAATTTGAAAAAATCGATTCAAAATAAAAAAGATCAAGTTGAACTTCGAGGTTATTCCAGCCATTTCCCTTTGGGTTTAAGAATTGGCCGGGCCTTGTGGGGCTTGGTTTGGATGATCTTTTTTCGCCCCTCGCCTTTTCCGTTTCATGGCTGGCGGAGGATGCTTTTGCGTCTTTTTGGCGCCAAGATTGGACCGGGGGTTCATGTTTATCCCAGTGTGCTGGTGTGGGCGCCTTGGAATTTGACGATGGCCGAAGGCTCCAGCCTGGGTCCCTGGGTAGATTGTTACTGCGTGGATAAGATTGAGCTGGGTGAATGGGCGCTGGTTAGCCAAAGAGTTTTTTTATGCTCCGCGACTCATGATATTGCATCTCCGACCTTTGAATTAAAGACGGCGCCCATTTTTATCGGCAAAAAGGCTTGGGTAGCGGCGGAAGCCTTTGTGGGGCCTGGAATCACGGTGGGGGAAGGGGCGGTGGTGGCCGCCCGGGCTTGTGTTGTGAAGAATGTGAAATCATGGTCTGTGGTTGGAGGAAATCCGGCAAAAGTCATCGGCAATCGGCGCATTAAATACGGGGCGAAAAGTTGAACAAATCGGCAAAAATACCGGTGACGGTTCTGATCGCCGCCAAAAATGAAGTTCTCAACCTTCCCAAATGTTTGAAAGCCCTTCAACCCGCCGAATCCGTCGTTTTACTGGATTCCCATAGCTTCGATGACACGGCCAAGATCGCCAAAAAAGCCGGGGTGAAGGTTGTTCAGTTTCATTACAAGGGCGGTTATCCGAAGAAACGCCAATGGGCTTTGGACCATTTAAAAATAAAAACACCTTGGGTGTTGCTGATCGATGCTGATGAGGAAGTAACTGAAGAACTTTGGGGAGAGATTCGACAGGTAGTGGATTCGGCGGATGTTTGCGAGGCTTATTTTATCCGCAAACAATTTCATTTCATGGGAAAAAAGTTCAAGTTTGGAGGCTTCTCATTCGACGCCGTTTTGTTATTTCGAAGGGGAAAAGCCCGGTTTGAACATCTGATCGATGAACCCAAAGAATCCATGGATATGGAAGTTCATGAACGCCTTATTGTTGAGGGAAAGATCGGGAAAATCGAAAGCCCCCTGGTTCATAACGATTATAAAGGTTTGGAGGCTTATCTGGACCGGCATAACCGCTATTCCACCTGGGAAGCGAAGGTCCGGAAACTTTTTCTGGAAACGGGCCGATATGGACAAAGTTCCATTCAACCTAAATTATTCGGGAACGCCCAGGAGCGCCGCCGATTTTTTAAAAAAATAGCCCTGCGGGCGCCTTTCGAGCCCTGCCTTTGGTTTATTTATCATTACTTTTTCAAATTGGGATTTTTGGAAGGTAAAAGGGGATTGATCGCCAGTTCTATCCGTGCCCAATATATTTTTCAGGTTCGGGCCAAAATGGATGAATTGGGTTTGAAAGACTTATGATGTCGAGGGATCGAGAGACGAATTTTTTAAAATATATTGATATCGAAATCAACTTAAAAGATAAAAAGATGCAGAAAATCGAATTTTCAAAGGTGAAAAAATAATATTTCGAAAAGCGCAAAATATAGTCCGTAAGATTTTCCCGACCAAAATCGCTTCTTTGATTCGTTCTTTTGGTACGGCGACTTTAACACCGCTTTATTTCACTTGGAGAACTGGTCACTTAAAAAGTTCGTTTCTTAATAAAGCGGTGAATGGGAAAGGGCATCCCATTCCTTGGTACACCTATCCTTGTATAGATTTTATCGTCGGAAAGAACTTTGCCGATAAAAAGATTTTAGAATTCGGCGCCGGACAATCAACTTTGTGGTGGGCGCGACACGCGAAATCCGTTGTCTCTCTTGAATCAAACGAAGTCTGGTTTGAAGAAGTCAAAAAAAGAATTCCTCCTAATGTCCGAATTTATTATTCCTCTCCCGCGCTTGAAGGGTTTAGAAATAACAAAATTTCAAAGGAAAAATTTGATGTGATCATTGTGGACGGCTTCGATCGCGCAAGGGCCGCCGCGGAAGCAGAAAAAATGATAAAGCCCAACGGCTGCATCATCGTAGATAACGCGGATGGGTTTTGGGGCCGTGAAGGCACTTATCCCATTATGGATTTGTTTCGTATTCGAGGTTTTTCGCGGATAGATTTTTATGGTCACGCCCCTGGAGTTATCTTGCCGCATTGCACTTCTCTTTTTTTCAAAAAGAAATGTTTTTTATTGGCTGGACAAGAGAATCCCAGAAGAATTCATGAATCATAAATAGAATTTAAAATAAAAAAATCTAAAGGGTTGGTTAAGTTTTAACTCGGAGAACGTGAATGAACTATAAGCCGATCGTGCCGGGCTCAACAGAATCTTCTGTACTGATCTTTGGGTGCGCGGGTCTGATGGGAAGGGTGGATAAAAAGGCTTCAATGAGGGCGGTGGCCCTCGCGCTTGAACAT
>Ga0206828_1003_pt1 | contig 65314 bp, 49 predicted proteins | sample Alteio_BWOrgCont_78_FD_152858 | JGI IMG/M metagenome (GOLD analysis project Ga0206828, IMG submission 152858) | Enriched cells from forest soil in Barre Woods Harvard Forest LTER site, Petersham, Massachusetts, United States -... | ecosystem: Environmental > Terrestrial > Soil > Temperate forest >... | reverse complement strand
CAGAATCTCGGTTAAGCTGATTCGGAAAGAACCATGGCGACCAAACGCAAATCGAAAGGCGCGTATATGATCTCGTCGGTAGCCGAGATGTACGAGATCCATCCGCAGACGCTGCGCCTTTACGAGCGGGAGGGGCTGCTGAAGCCCTCGCGCACGGAAGGCAACACGCGGCTTTATACCGATGAGGATCTGGAGCGGCTCGAATTCATCCTGAACCTGGCGCGCGACCTGGGCGTAAACATCGCCGGCATTGGCATCATTCTGCAGATGCGCGAGCGCATGGAAGAGATGAATCGCCAGATGCAGAGCTTTGTTGAATACGTGCGGTCGGAGATGCTGGCGCGCTTTCAGCAGGCTGCGCCCGGCTCACCGGCCGCCATTGTTCCCATACGCAAAACGGTGGGCGTGCCACTGCGGTCCGGGCCGCCTCGAAAGTCCTAACGCGCTCTACTGACGCGGCGGTCATTTGCCCGCGTATTCTTGATTCTGCATGCCCTACGCGCTTCTCGGCCTGGCCGTCTTCGGTCTCATCACGTCAACCATTTTTGCCGGCATCGTGCTCTGGGCGGTTCGTGGATTCCTGCGCGAAAAGCATGAAGCGTTGGCAAGAATCGCCGCGCGGCCAGGGTTCGTCCCGCCGTTGAGTGTGTTCAAGCCCTTGAGCGGAACCGAGCCGGGCCTGGAGCCGCAGCTCGAGAGCTTCTTTACGCAGGATTATCCCGACTACGAAATTCTTTTCTGCGCGCGCTCGCCGCAAGATGCAGGGTTGGCGGTGGCGCGACGCGTTGCGGCGCGGCATCCGCACATTCCCGTCAAATTCCTTTCGACGAACGGCCAGCCGGACTACATCAACGACAAGGTTATTTCGATGGAGAGGATGGAGGCGGAAGCTGCGCACGACATCTTTGTCATCAGCGACAGCGACGTGCGCGTTACGCCGGATTATCTGCGCGCTGTGGCACTGCCCTTTGCGGCAGCAAACGTGGGCGCCATGTGCTGCCCCTATCGCGGCGTTGCCGCACGCAAGAACGGATCGAGTCCGGGCCTGTGGGCGCGGCTTGAAGCGGTCGGCATGAGCGTGGAGATGTCTGCGGGCGTGCTGGCCGCGCGCGCCATCGAGGGCATGCAGTTCACGCTGGGGCCGACGATGGCTTTCCGGCGCGAGACCATCCGAAGCATGGGTGGATTTAAAGTGACGGCTGACTACTGCGCCGACGATTTCATCCTGGGCAACGAAACGCACAAGCTTGGCGAAAAAGTCGTGTTGAGCCATCACGCCATCGATCACATCGTATTGAACTCGAGTTTTGCGGCGTCAATGAAGCACCAGGTGCGCTGGATGAAGTCGACGCGCTTCTCGCGGCCCAGCGGTCACCTGGGCACCGCGCTCACTTTCAGCATGCCGTTCGCGCTGCTGGCGCTTGCGGCGGGTATCTGGCTCGGGCATCCGCTGTGGGGCACCGCACTTTTTGCGTGGGGACTGCTGACGCGGATTGCGCTGTCGATTGCGGTGGGCCGGCTCGTCGTCGAGGATCCGAGCTGGTTCGGCCTCATCGTCCTGTACCCCATCCGCGACCTGATGGGCTTCTGTTTCTGGGCGGCTAGTTATTTTTCAAGTCGCATCCTGTGGCGCGGGCGTGTGTTTGAGCTGCTGCCCGGCGGCAGAATGCGCGCGGCAAAATGAGGCCGCGAAATGTGGCGCGTGCGAGCAAGGCTGGCGGGCGGGATCGAACTGCCCGTGATTTCGCCAGCAGGGCCGCGCGCGCGTTGACGTATGCGATGCGCGTCACACATTGGCAGCATTCCGCTTGGCTGGTATCTCAGCGCATACTTGGGGTGCCCCGTCCAAGCTTTGCTTGGGCGGGGTTTCTCCGAACTGTCTTTCCGGAGTTCGCCCGATGACGAGAGCCCGACTCGACGGCCTGCAAATGCTGGTGCTGGGCTGCGTCTTCTTTATCGCCATCGGCGTGATGATGGAGATCACCAATCCTCTCGGCATGACGGACTTCGAGGAGATCTACTACGCCGCGCGCAGCGCTGCGCACCACTCCGATCCCTACGTTCCCGACCAGGTGGCCGCGGTCTACAAGGCGGACAACGGAAGCCTGCCCGCCGACACCGGTGTTTCGCACACCAAGCGCCTGATCATTTTCATCTGCTCCAACCTGCCCACCACACTGTTTCTGGTTGCGCCGCTCGCAGCGCTGCCGTGGAAGATTGCAGCCGCAATTTGGATGATGCTGATCGCCACGGCATTTATCGTAGCCTGTTTTCTCGTTTGGAAGATCGGAGCGGACGAGGCGCCGCGTATCTACGGCGGACTCCTTTGTCTTTTGCTGGTCAATAGCGGCCTGTTTCTCTGCGCAGGGAACACCGCCGGGCTGGTAGTGAGCCTGTCGGTCATCGCCGTGTGCTGTTTTCTGCGCGACCGCTTGGTGATAGCGGGCGTGGTCTGCCTGGCGATCGCTCTCGCCATGAAGCCGCATGATGCCGGAGCCGTCTGGCTCTACTTTCTGCTGGTGGGCGGAGTGCATCGCAAGCGCGCACTGCAATCGCTGGCGCTGACCGCTTTGATCGCTGTCGCTGCGACTCTGTGGGTGTCACACGCAGCGCCGCACTGGTACCAGGAACTGCACGCGAATCTGCAGGCCGCCATGCTGCCAGGCGGGCGCGACAACCCCGGACCGACGACGCAAGGCGGGCGCGGCATCGGCATGATCATCAGCCTCCAGGCAATCCTGAGCCTCATCCGCGACAATGCAACGTTCTACAATCTGACCGCGTACATTCTCTGCGCGCCGCTCGCCATCCTCTGGTGCGTGAAGACGCTGCGTTCCGGTTTTTCGCCGAGGCTGGCATGGTTCGGACTCGCCGCCATCTCCGCCATCGCCATGCTGCCGGTTTATCACCGCACCTACGACGCGCGGCTGCTGGTGCTGGCCGTGCCGGCTTGCGCGATGCTGTGGAAGGAACAACGCGCGCTGGGACGAGCGGCTTTTCTGCTCACGATCGCAGCGATCGTGCTTACCGGCGACATCTTCTGGATTGTGTTTTTCCAGATCACGCACTATTCCGGCTGGGCGGTGGTGTTCGGCATGTTCCCGGCGCCGATTGCGCTGCTCGCGCTGGGCGGATTCTATCTGTGGGTTTACTCGCGGAGCGCCCCCACGGCGAATGCCGCGCCTGAGAAACCTTAGCGCTTCAGCATCCATTGAAACGAAAGTTCGGCCCCCTTCGATCTTCTGCAGCCTGCAACGGCTTCGCATTACACTGTGGCCGGCGAACAATTTCAGCGAAGGAGCACAGAATGTTTGAGCGCTACACGGAAAAGGCGCGCCGCATGATCTTTTTCGCGCGGTATGAGGCCAGCCAGTTCGGCTCACCTTATATCGAAACCGAGCACATCCTCCTGGGGCTGCTGCGCGAGGATAAAGCGCTAACCAATCGGTTTCTTTGCACTCATGCATCGGTCGAGTCGATCCGCAAGCAAATCGAGACGCATACCGCGATTCGCGAGAAGATTGCCACCAACATCGATCTGCCGCTTTCCGACGAGAGCAAACGCGTCCTGGCTTACGCGGCTGAAGAGGCGGAACGGCTTGGCCACAAGCACATCGGCACCGAGCACCTCGTACTCGGTTTACTTCGCGAAGAGAAATGCTTTGCCGCGGAGATGTTGAAAGAGCGCGGCGTGAAGCTGGACGCGGTTCGCGCAGAGCTTTCCAAAGCGCCTCATGAACCTGGAGCGGCAACTTCACCAACCTCGCCGGTTTCACGAGGTCAGCTTCCACGATCAGGCGCTCGAGCTGGCCACCCGCTCCGCAAGCCACTACCTGCCCGATAGCGCGCTCCCCGGGAAAGCGCTCGAACTGCTCGATGCCGCGGCGGCGCGCGTGAGACTCGTGCGGCCGGCCTTACCCGAAGAGATCGTCGAGGTGCGGAAGCGAATTCGCTTCATTGTTCACCGCATGGATTCAGCAGTCGCGAATCATGAATTCGAAAAGGCGCGCTTCTATCACGATGAAGAACGGAAAGAGCAGGAGAATCTGCGTGTGCTGGGCGAGAAGTATCATGTGGACGATCGCGTCGCGAGCGAGGTTCGCGGCGAGGATGTCGAAACGGTCATCGCGCGTTGGTCAGAGTATCCGAATCAACCGTAGACCCTTATTCCCCTGCTCTACGGCAGCGGCCGATCCGTCCACAGCGTTTTGTCGGCGATGGTTTGGACCGGATAAAGCCGGCCGGCGAGCACCTGCTCGACTCTGTCTCGGTCGGGATCTTCGGCGAAGATCCACTTGCGATTGCCCGTTCCCCAGATCGCGCCGAGCTTTTCGTTGCTGAGAAAGATGTCGGGCGCGTCGGGGTAGCACGATCCCCACAAGAGCGTGGTGCCTTCGCCGTGCTGGCCGCATCGCGGCAAGACGAGCAGCGCCGGGCGGCCCGAGAAAAACTTGTGCGTGTAAAAGATGACGGAAGAGCCGGAAGATTGTTCGCCGTAGATGATGAATGTGTCGGCGGGTGTGCCTTTCTGGATGATGGTGTCGGCGAGTTGCTTGGAGCTGAGCATGGGCTCGAAACGCGCGAAGGCGATGTGCGCGGCGACGAAGAAAACCGTCATGGTGAGGGCAACGCTGACAGTAGATGCGAGATGCCGGCCTTTCAAACGCAGCAGCCATCCGACTGCGGGGCCAAGGAGCAACGCGATGGCGGCGAGAATTGCCGGCAGGCGCAGCGCCGCGAAAGATGGACCCGTCAAATCGAATAGATGCGACATGGAAAGCGTGTAGTCGCCCACGCCGCGATGGGCGAGCAGCGTGCCGATGTCAGAAACGAAGGGAAGGTGGCGCGAAGTCCACAGGCCCCAGCCGAGGGTTGCCGCGGAGATTACTCCGATGACTGCAAAGACCGCCTGCGCGCCCGTGAGCCAGGCCGTGGAGAGCGCGGGCCGCGCGCCGTTCTCGCCGCAGCGTAATTCAATATCCGCCATGACGCCGGCAATAAGAATGAAGAGCGGCGGCCAGACCGGGAACGTGTAGTACTCCTGGTTGGTCGAGATCGAGAAAAACAAAAGCGTCCACGCGGAGAAGAGGCTGAGCAGCCAGATGGTGCGCACGCGGAACTTGAGCCGCACCACGTAGCTCGCTACGTCTTCGCGCATGGCGTGATCGAGATAGAAGTCGACCGTCTGGCCGGCATCGTGGCGCAGATGCTGCAGCCAGGTGCGCCGCGTCTTCCACGCGGTGACGAGAGCGGCGGGCAGAAACAGGCTCCAGGGGAAAAGCCAGACCAGGTGCGCCAGCCAATATGTTGCAAAACCCATTTTGTTGTAATCGTGCGGATAGCGCAGGCCAAAGAAGCGCAGCACGTGCTCATTGATGAAGTAGAAATAGAAAAATCCGTGGACGTTGCCGAGGGTCGGATGGTTGCCGATGGGGTGTCCCTGGTCGGGGTTGAAGATGCCGCAGAGAATGTGCCACGGCGCCGCAATGGCGAGAAAGAGCAGCAGTCCCGAGAAGGGCCGAAGCGCCTTCCATTTGCGCCATTGCCCGGTGAGCAGCAGGTAAGGAATTGCCGCGCCAAAGAAGAACACGGGCGCTATGAGCCCCTTGGTGAGAAGCGCCAGCGCCACGGAGGCCCACATCCAGTAAATCCAGACCGGCTTATGGGATTCGAGGCCGGTGATGAGTCCATAGAGAGCGAGGAGAAGAAAAAATGCGAGAATGGATTCCGGAATGATGAAGCGCGTGAAGAGAAATGGGCCGACCGAAGTGAGCACTGCCAGGCCTGCGTAGAATCCGGCGCGATCGCCCCAGGCGCGGCGGCCCCAGATCCACGCGAGCCAGGTGAGCGCCAGCATGGCCAGCGCGTTGGGCAGGTGCGTGGCAAAAGTGTTCTGGCCGAAGATCCGGTACATGCCCGCGACGATCCAATAGGGCAGAGGAGGCTTCTCGATATAGCGAATGCCGTTGATCTTCGAAGTGATCAGATCGCCGGTTTCCGACATGCCCTGCGCAGCCTGGGCGTGCGCCGCGTCCACATCGTCAAGCAGCGGGGGAGAAAACAACGAGGCGAAATAGATAGCAAGGAAAATTGCAGCGAACAGCAGCCAGACCCTGCGCGTGGAGAGCGCGGCCGGGGGGCGATCAAATGTTTGTGAATCGTCAATCATCGTGAGATTTCGTGATTTTGGCGTTCAAGTCCAGAATAGCAGCCGCGTGGTGGCAGCGTTTCACACTCCGAATGAGCGCGGCTCCGAAAGAACCTGCCCCGCTTGCCATTCATCGAATTAGCAGCGGCAGGATTACCGTTTGTCGAATTGCGATTTTTCAGGCGTCACGATTCATCGATTTACAGTTTTTCAAATTACGATTCCTGGGGTAGCTCCCGTTACCATTTTCTTGAGGAATTTCTCGCTCTGAAGGGATATCGCTCGTGGTCGTCTGGAAGGCCTTTCTTATCGCGTTCAGCGTGCTTCTGCCGCTGATCAACCCTCTCGGGTCTGCGCTGGTCTTTCTCGGCCTCGTCGGCGAGGCGCCGCCGAAGATCCTGCGCTCGCTGGCGCGCCGCATCGCCATCAGCAACGTCATCTTTCTCGGCGTCTTCGAGGTCACGGGCGCGGCCATCCTCAACTTCTTTGGAATTTCTTTGCCCATCGTCGAGCTTTCCGGCGGCATGGTGGTCGCCGCCATGGGCTGGGCAGTGCTCAACGAGCGCAGCGCGGGGGCAACCTCACGCAACAAGCAGGAAGAAACCGGCAGCACCGCCGAACCTGACACCAGCCATCTTGAAGAGGGCGTCTTCTATCCGTACACTTTTCCCATCACCTCGGGCCCGGGCACGCTGGTCGGCCTGCTTACCCTCACGGCGCACATTTCCGATAAGACTCTCAGCAAGAATGTTCAGGCGCATGTTGGCGTCTTTCTCGCCGTCATCGCACTCAGCGTGCTCTGCTACTTCTGCTACGCCTACGCGCCACAAATCACCAGGATCATCCCGCCCTCGACGGCCCACGGGATCCTGCGGGTGATCGCCTTCATCCTCTTGTGCATTGGCATCCAGATCGCGTGGAACGGGCTTTCGGCGCTGCTGGCGACGATCATCAAAGCCTGACTGCGAATGCGACGACCGAGCTTGAGCGAAGGAACATAATTCCGGTTGATTCCGTATTCCAAGCGATATGTCCGTTCGTCGCTGGCTTATCTCGATCACTTGGCTTGGCGGAATCTGGCTCGCCCTCTGCGCTCTCGTCGGCATCGTTGCTATGAACGCTGCACTTCATCCCACGCGGCTCGCGATCGATCAGGCAGACGAGAACGCTGCGCACGATTTCGCTGCGAGTGATCGCGCGGCTCTCTCCGATGTTTCCGTAATCGCGAGCGATGGCGCCATTCTCCGCGGCTGGCTCTTCGCGGTTTCGCACGGCAACGGCGACGCCGCGATTCTCCTGCACGGGCAGGGAGACAATCGCGCGGGAATGCTGGGCAATGCCGACATGCTGCTGCGCCGCGGGTATTCCGTTCTGCTGCCCGATGCGCGCGCGCAGGGAGACAGCGGCGGGACGATAGCTACTTACGGCCTGAAAGAGTCGGACGATTTGCGCCGATGGTACGAATGGCTCGAGCGCAATCTCGCGCCGCATTGCATCGACGGCCTCGGCGACTCCATGGGCGCGGCAATTCTTCTGCAAGCTGTGGCCATCGAGCCGGGCTTTTGCGCGGTTGTGGCGGAGAGTTCCTTCGCAAGTTTTCGTGATGCTGGTTACGATCGGCTCGGGCAAGCCTTCCACACCGGTCCCTGGCTGGGGCGCACGGTTCTGCTTCCCGCCGTGACGGCTGGATTCGTCTATGCGGACATTCGTTACGGTGTGGATTTCGAGCGCGCGTCCCCGGAGGTAGCCGTCGCGGGCACCCGCGTTCCCGTTTTGCTGATCCACGGTCTCGCCGACGACAATCTACCGTCGCGGCACTCGGAACGAATCAAGGCCGGCAACCCAGCCGTTATGCTTTGGGAACCGCCGAACTCGGGCCATTGTGGAGCTGCGAACGCGGAGCCCGTCGAATATCAGCGCAGAGTTGTGGGCTGGTTCGAAGCGCATCGGACTCGTGAAAATCCATAGCAATTGAAATTCCAACTCGCGGTGCGCGTGTGGCCGAATTACCGCCGCATTTTCCGCAGAAACAGCGCAAGCCGCCTTCGTGTATCTTGACGTTGGGTCGATTGTCAGTCGACTCTCGTTCGACGGAGCGCGCCTACTTCCCCTATGCCGACTTTTGCCGCCATCGATATCGGTTCGAACTCCTGCAGATTAAAGATCGCCAAAGTTTCCGCACATCAGTTGAAGACGCTTGCCGAGGATCGCGAAGTTACGCGGCTGGGCGGCAGCGTCTTCGATACAGGATTGATCTCTCCGGAGGCGATGGCGGCTACGCTGCGCGCGCTGAAGCGTTTTCAGCGGGTGGTGCAATCGCACGGAGTGGACCGCATTCGTGTGGTGGCCACATCCGCAATGCGCGATGCGCGCAACGCCGCGGCTTTTCAAGCGTGGGTGAAGGCCGAGACCGGCTGGCAGATGGAAATCATCTCGGGCCTGGAAGAAGGCCGGCTGATTCATCTGGGCGTGATCGGCGCGGAGCCGGGAGCCGGCGGGCGCGTGCTGCTGCTCGACCTGGGCGGCGGCAGTTGCGAGATGACGCTCTCAGAACACAAGCGCATCAAGGAAACCGTCAGCCTGCCGCTGGGTGCGGTGCGGCTCACCGAGCAGTTTCTTTCGACCGATCCTGCACCGGCTGATGGCTTGGCGCGCATGCGACAGCTGATTGCAAGAGAACTGCGGCGCGCGCACCGCCGCATTCACACGGGCAAGGCGCCGCTGGTGATCGCCACCTCAGGCACGGCGGCGGCGCTGGCCGCTGCCTGCGCGCCCGGCGTCAAGATCGGAAAGGGCAACGGCAAGTCGGCGGGGAAATCGGAGAACAAGCGCTCACGCGGCGGCCGCGAGGATCGTGACGCAATTCTCGCCGGCATGGTTCCTGCCAAGGGGGTGCGCAAGCTGGCGGCAAAGATTGCCAAAATGTCGCTGCCCGAGCGCGAAATGGTTCCTGGCGTGGGCCCGCGACGCGCCGAGATTATTGTTGCCGGCGCGCAGGTGTATGCGGAGATTCTGGAGAGCTTCGGCCTGCCGGGCTTTCGCTATTCGCCGCTCGGGTTGCGCGACGGCATTCTGGCGCAGATGCTGGCCGAGCAGGACGCGCGCGCCAAGGCGCATCGCGAATTTGAGCACGAGCGGTGGGAGAGCGTGATGGCCACGGCGCGGCGCTACGGCGTGGACCCGCGCCAGGCCGAGCCGGTGCGCGCGCATGCCGTCCAGCTTTTCCGCGAGCTGAAACCGATCCACGATCTGGGCCCCGAGTATGAAAGCTGGCTCTCGGCCGCTGCCATGCTGCGCGACACGGGAAAATTCATCAACCATCAGGGGCACCACCGGCACACGCAATACATCATTTCGAGCTCGGAGATTTACGGCTACACGCAACTGCAGCGCACGCTGGTTTCGGCCATCGCGCGCTATCTGGGCAAGAGCCGCCCGCAACCGGGCGACCGCGCGCTACGCAACATTCCCGCCGAGGAGCACAAGAACGTGCACCGCGCGGTGGTGCTGCTGCGCCTGGCCATCGCGCTCAACCAGGACCGCGCCAGCGACGTGGTGCGCGTGGGCGTGCGGATTTATCCCAAGCGCACTTATCTTGAACTGCGCGCGGGGCGGACGGGAGCGGAACTGGAGTTGTGGTCGCTGCGCAAAGAGGCGGGCTACTTCCGCGAAGTTTTTGGGCGCGAGCTCTTTGTGACGCTGGCGTAGATGGCGCGCGCGGTGCGGGGATCGATGAGCATCTGCAACCGCGGCGGATGGCTGGACATGTCGACGCGCGCAATGGATCCCTTGCGCATGCGGATACTGGCCGCGCCGTTGCCGGTGACGAGCTTGCCGAGAAACTGAAAGATGAGGGGATTGTGCCCGACGGCGAGAACGCCTTCGCGATCAGCGTATTTCGCCAGCAGATTTTGAAACTCTGCGTAGCTCGCGTTCAATCCAAGCGCGGGGCTGATCTCGACTTTGGCGTCGTAGCCGAGTTCCGTGCCCACCAGTTGCGCGGTCTGCATGGCGCGCTTGAGAGGGCTCGACACGATCATGTCGATGGGCGCCTTGAGGGCGTTAAGCATGCGCGCCATGAGCATGCACTGCTCCTTGCCTTCTTTGATGAGGGCGCGTTTTGAATCCAATGCCGGATTTTCGCGAATTGTTCCCGCATTCGCGTGGCGCATGAGATAGAGAATCATAGGGGCGTAAGACGGGAGTGGTCCGGCGGGATAGACCGGGGGTTGCCGAGAGCTCCTTGCAGTATCGATTCTAACAGAGTTGTAACATTCGGGATGGTCATTGCGGTGAAGAGAGGCAGTTACACCTGCGCCGGCAAAAGAAAATATCCTCTACGGTATTACCTGGCCTTGTCTGACTTGGATTTCTTTGGTTGAGCTGGAAGCGAGGGATTCAGCACAAGATTGATCACGGCATTGTCTACCACGTCTTTTCTTCCGCTCTTCGTAAATATCACCGTGGTTAGCACCTGGGCCAACTGGGCGTTGGCCTGGTTATCCGCATTTTGGAGCGCGCCTTGGGAGGTGTCATAGGGCACCGGCAAGGGAGGCGTGGGAGCGCCGATGCCTATCCCCTGCCAGAGAACTTTTCCGCTCTGCTTATCGAATAAGTAGCCAAAGACCATCGCGCCGGTGGTGACGCGTTTGCCTTGAGCTCCGCTTAAGCCGATTACCATAACCCATCGCGCGTCCGGCGGCCCCAGACGTCTGACCCACTCCGGCGTTGCGGAACTCAGGTCTTTGGCGGTGACATCGCCCACGTCGCCCATCTGGTCAGACTCACTGACCGTATAGTGCTTTAATTTTTCCAGCCGGTTCGCCATTTCATCGCGCATGTTTTTCAAATCGAAATTGACTTGCTTGTCGGGCCTCGTGTCGAGAACCGGAAGAATCACGATATTCTCGATGGCCATGAAGACTTTGGGGTCAGCAATTGGCTGTGCAGGAAGCGGATGCGCTCCCGGTATGAGTGGCGAATGGGCAACGGCGGCCGTGCCTGTCGCCGAGGCATCAGCCGACGGCGCAGGAGCCTTCGCAACCGCACCCCCGGCGTTCGCTTTGGCGGCCAGCAGCAGCGCCGTCACATCCGTTTGGCCGGTGTTCTGCGCCAAAGCCAAGGGTGTGGTTCCGTTCCCGGTTCTCACATCAACATTCGCCCCGTTTGCCAACAGCAGTTTCACCACGTCCTCGTGGCGCCGGAACACCGCAAAGGTCAAAGGCGTATCTCCCGACTGATTTGCAGCATTCACATCGGCTTTGTTGGCGACCAGCAGCTCCGCGATGTCGGTCTGACCGGCCGATGCCGCCAGGATCAGAGATGTATCGCCGCCGCGGTTCCTGGCGTCAACGTTAGCCCCGTTTCTAAGCAGCAAATCCGCGATGGCCTTGTTGCCTTTGAACACCGCCAGCAGCAAGGGCGAATCGCCGTTCCGGCTCACGGCATTTACGTCGGCTTTGTTGGCCACCAGGAGTTCCACGATGTCCGTTTCACCTGCCGACACCGCCATGATCAGAGCCGTGTCGCCACCCTGGCTCTTAGCACCAACGTCGGCTTTGTTGACGAGCAGCAATTGCGCGATGTCTTTGTGGTTTTTGAACACTGCCAGGAGCAGAGGCGAATTGCCGTTCAGACTCACGGCATTTACATCGGCTTTGTTGGCCACGAGGAGTTCCGCAATGTCGGTTTCGCCTTCCGACACCGCCATGATCAGAGACGTATCGCCACCCCTGTTTTTGGCATCGACGTTAGCTCCGTTGTGGAGCAGCAATTCCGCGACGTCCTTGTGGTCCTTAGACACCGCCAGGAGCAAAGGCGAATCGCCGTTCCGGCTCACGGCATTTACATCGGCCTTGTTGGCCACCAGGAGTTCCGCGACGTCCCTGTGGCCATCAAACGCCGCCCAATGCAATGCTGTGAGACCAAACCTATCCGTTTTGGAAACCAAACCAGGGTCGCGATTGAGCAGCGCTTGCACTTTTGACAAATCGCCGCGCTTGGCCGCGTCATGGATTTCGTCGCAGAACGCCGGAGCGCCGCACACGAGAATGACGAACATGAGCGCCGCGCCGAGGCAGAGGTTTAGATACGACCGGAACTGCATCGCAAATGCTTTGTCGGTAACTTCCATCTTGCTATCGGGGGCTCCGAACTAATATACCCCTGGATGCGATCCCCGGCCATTTTTCTTGCATTCGACGAAACGGCGGGGACCGTTGTCTCGCCCAGGCTCTTAGCGTGAGTTAGAAGATGCGAGCGCTCGTGCAGAGTAACTGGGGCCGGGGGGGCACCCTCCGTCGGTTTCAGTCCGCGGCGGTAGACGCCCGTTGATCTTGTCGAATTTTTCCAAAAACAGCTTAATCCGCAGTTTTTTCGGCCGCTTTGGCCTTGCGCTTGCCCGGCGGCTGCGGAATCGCTTCCAGGTCGGTCTTGCCTTCGGCGAGCTGCATGAGGAATTCCTGTGAAGAGAACTGCGGCGCATCTTTCATGAACTTGCTGGCGCGCAGATACAAGCCGTCGGGCTGCTGCAGGCGCGCTTTCACGGTATCAGCCAGGTAGGCGGGCAGAATTTCGCTGTGGATGCGGGCGATGGCGGCGGGATCGCGCACCGGGAAGACGACTTCGCACCGCTCGAAGAGATTGCGCGGCATCCAATCGGCCGAGCCAAGATAAATTTCGTCTGTGCCGCCGTTGGCGAAGGTGAAGATGCGCGAGTGCTCAAGGAAGCGGCCGACGATGGAGCGCACGCGGATGCGGTCGGAGAGGCCCTTCACGCCGGGCCGGAGGATGCAAAGGCCGCGAATGATCAGGTCGATCTCCACGCCTGCCTGCGACGCCTGGTAGAGCGCCTCAATCACCGAGGGCTCGAGCAGCGCGTTCATTTTGGCGACGATGCGCGCCGGGCGGCCGGCCTGCGCATGCTCCTGCTCGCGGCGGATGAGGCGCAGAAAACTTTCCGCCATGGTCAGCGGCGCGACGAGCAGCGGGCTGTAGTCGTCGATCTCGGCGTGCGCAGTGAGGTAGTTGAAGACCATGTGCACGCGTTCGCAGATCTGGGGATCGCTGGTGAGCAGGCTCAGATCGGTGTAGAAGCGCGCGGTGACGGGATTGTAGTTGCCGGTGCCGAGATGGCAATAGCGGCGGATCTGGCCGTCTTCATCGTGGCGCACAAGCATGGCGAGCTTGCAGTGCGTCTTGAGTCCCACGACGCCGTGAAAGACCTGCACGCCCGCGTCTTCCATGCTGCGCGCCCAGCGGATGTTCGCCGTTTCGTCAAAGCGCGCCATCAACTCGACCACGACCACGGCTTCTTTGGTTGCGCCAGCTTCGGTGAGAGCCTGGAACATGGGCGAGTCCTGGCTGGTGCGGTAAAGCGTCTGCTTCATGGTGACGACAGCGGGGTCCTGCGCGCCCTGCTGCACGAAATCGACCACCGGTTCGTAGGAGTCGTAGGGATGATGAAGCAGGATGTCGTGGTGGCGCAGCTCGTCGAAGATCCCTGTCGACTTGCGGCTGAGCAGGAGAGGCTTGGGCGTGAAGGGCTGGAACTTGAGATCGGCGCGCTGCACGTCGTCGTAGAAAAACATGAGGCGCGAGAGATTCACGGGGCCTTCGCCGCGGAAGACCTGGTTCTCGTCAAGCTCGAAGTTGACGCGCAACCGCTCGACGATTTCGGAATCGGCCTCGGCTTCAATTTCCAGGCGCACGGCGTCGCCCTTGCGCCGGTTGTGCAGCTCGACGCGGATGGTTTCGAGGAGCGACCGCGCTTCTTCTTCCTCGAAATAGAGGTTGGAATTGCGCGTGACGCGGAAGGAGGCCGAGGCCAGCACCTCGTAGCCGCGATACATGCCGGCGAGATGCTGTTCGATCAGATCCTGCAGCAGCAGATAGTCATGATTGTTGTGCGTGGCGGGCAGGCGGACAAAACGCGCCAGCGCGCGCGGCACCGTGACCACGCCCAGCACCAGCGGCCCGGAGCTGCGGCGCTTGGCGCGTAACAGCAGCGCCAGGCAGAGCGCCTTGTTGAGCACGCGCGGAAAGGGATGCGCGGGGTCAATGGAGATGGGTGTCAGCAGCGGGTCGACCTCGCGCTGAAAATAGCCGCGCGCAAAATCCATCTGATCGTCGCCCAGTTCATTCCACTTGAGCAGGCGGATGCCCTGCTTGCGCAGCTCGGGCAGCAGCAGCTTGTTCCAGCAGTGGTTTTGCGCGGCCACAAAGTTGTGAATTTCAGTTGTGAGCGTGTCGAGCGACTCTTCAGGGCGCAGGCCGTCATAGCCGGGCTCGCTGTAGCCATCCTCCATGCGCTGCATCAGCCCGGCCTGGCGCACTTCGACGTATTCATCCAGGTTGGAACCCGTGATGGCGAGGAACTTGACGCGCTCGAGCAGTGGATTGCCCGGGTCCTCGGCCTCTTCAAGCACACGCCGGTTGAACTGCATCCAGGAGAAGTCCCGGCCGTTGAAGAGCTTGGTTTTTTGCGCTTTTTTTGCCATGGTTTTGGTGCGGCGGGCCGTGATGGCAGTCTACAGCGTTGGGCTTGCGCCGGGCTGCGTGCCCTGTGCGCTCCGCCGGAGGGTACCGCCAAGCATAGGGATACAAGATGCAGTGGGGAATGGATGTTAAGAGCAGGCAAAAAGCCTGAGATCATGACCGATCGACGGTGCTCGGGCGGCGATGGGGAACCGGGCGTGGATTCTGATACTCTTGCCGCGAAGAGGTCAGACCATGAAAGCTGTCGATCGCCGAAGCATTCTTCGCACCTCCGGAATTGCCGCTGCTGCCTGCGCGCTGCCAAAGAGATTTTGGGCCTTTGGCGATGCGCCGTCTGCGGCCTCGGCCGCACCTGTGGCCAAAACGCAATACGGCACGATCAGCGGCACCGTGGAGGACGGCATCAACTGCTTTCGCAGCATTCCCTACGGTGGAGACACCGCGCCTGTGCGCTTCCAGGCACCGCTCGCGCCCACGCCGTGGTCCGGCGTCAAGGTTTGCGATGCGTTCACCACGCGCGCGCCGCAACTGATGGCGCAGCGCTCAATGCAGGCGCCGCTGGCAGCGCCGAGTTTGGGACCGGCGGGCCTGAATCCGGCGGGAGTGGCCCCACGCGTTGCGCCCGAGGCCGGCGAGCAGAGCGAAGACTGCCTGCACCTGAATGTCTTCTCGCCGGGCCTGCTCGACCATCGCAAGCGCCCGGTGCTGGTGTACTTTCACGGCGGGGCGTACAACAACGGCTCGGTCAACAGCGCGCTTTACGACGGCAAGCGGCTTTGCAAACGCGGCGACGTGGTTGTCGTCACAGTGAATCACCGGCTCAACGCATTCGGATTTCTCTATCTCGGCGGCATTGATCCCAAGACCTATCCCGACTCGGGAAACGTGGGAATGCTCGACCTGGTGTTGGCGCTCAAGTGGGTGAAGAGCAACATCGCCGAGTTTGGAGGCGATGCTTCCAGAGTTTTGATCTTTGGACAGTCGGGTGGAGGCGCGAAGTGCGCCGCGCTGATGGCTATGCCCGCCGGCCACGGGCTTTTTCATCGCGTGATGACGATGAGCGGCCAGCAGGTGAAGGGCGCGTCGATCGAAATTGCATCGAAGCGCACGGATATGATGCTGGGCAAGCTCGGCATTACCAAAGCCAATCTCGGCGACCTGAAGACGATCCCGTGGGAGCAGATTCAGGCAGCGGCGGTGGCGACGAGCTCCGACTGGCTGCCGGTGGTTGACGGCGTTGTGCTTTCGCGCGATCCTTTCACGCCGGACGCGCCTCCGCTCTCAGAAGAGGTGCCGATGATTCTCGGCAACGTGCACGATGAGACGGCCGTCGCGGTGCGCGGCACGCTCACGTGGGATGACGCGCCGGCGGCGCTCAAGAATGCCGTCGCGATCTATCTTGGGCCCTATTCCGCCGATGATGTGGTTGCGAAGTATCGCACCATTTATCCCGACAAATCGCCGATTGAGATTGTGATAGCGGCGGCGACGGCCTTTCGCGCGTGGCCGGGGCAGGTGATGGAGGCCGAGCGCCGCGCGTCGAACGCTAAGAGCGAAAAGCATACGTGGGTTTACCAGATGAACTGGCATCGCGATGCACCGGGCGCGCGCGCCATGCACACCATCGACATTCCGTTCATGTTCGACAACCTGGCCGCCGCGCCGGGCCAGATCGGGACGACGCCGGAAGAGATCGCCGCGGCGCAGCCGCTGGCCGACGCCATGTCGGGAATGCTGATTCACTACGCGGCGACCGGGGATCCGAATCACGAGGGGCTGCCCGCCTGGCCCACCTACGATTTGACCCACCGCAGCACAATGATGTGGGAAAATCCGCCGCGGATCGAAAATGACCCGCGCGGCGAAGAACGCCGCTATGCCGCGGGATCGCCTTATCGGCAGCCGGGAACGTACTGAGAAAGGCAGCGGGCTGGCGGAGATAGCGGAGTTGGCGTACGAGGGGAAGCCGCCGCTCCGCAGCCTCTACGCGCCAAACCAGACATCCATTCGATACACTACAATTCAGAATCGCAAAGTGTTGTTCACGCATCCATTAGTGGCACAACCCTGTTCTGGCGAATGCGTTTTGCCGTGATCCTGAGTAAGGTTTGTTGATCTTGTCGAATTTTTCCAAAAACAGCTTAATCCGCCGCTTTTCTCCGGGCCTTCTATGGGCGATTGCCGCGGCGGCCTGCTGCGCGTTGCCGGCGCAGACGGTGCCGAGCCTATCCGCTCCGCCGCCTTCGGGGCCTAATGCGCAGAGCTACCAGGGCAGCGTGCCCAAGGGCGAGGCGACGGGGCAGACCATCGATCTCTCGCTCGACGACGCGATCCAGCGAGGATTGCAAACCAACCTCGGCATTATTCTGAGCAGTACGCAGACCGCGGGCGCGCGTGGAGAACGACTGAGCCAGTTGCAGTCGCTGCTTCCGTCCATCGATTTTGCCGCCAAAGAGACCGTTTCGCAGGTTGATCTGCCGGCCGAGGGATTGCGCATCAAGGGATTTCCTACGATCATCGGGCCGTTCGGCTACACCGACGTGCGGGCTTCGCTGAATTGGTCGGTCGCGGATGTGGAATCGATGCGCAACTATCTCGCCGCGCGCCACAACTTTGCCGCCGCGCAACTCTCGGCAGATGACGCCCGCGACCTGGTGGTGGTGACCGTGGGCAACGCATACCTGCTGGTGCTGGCCGATCAGACCGCAGTGAGCAGCGCGCAGGCTGAGGTGGCAACGTCAAAGGTTTCGCTCGACCAGGCAGTGGCCAATCACGATGCGGGAACCGCGCCGCTGCTCGACGAGCTGCGCGCGCGCGTGGATTACCAGTCGCTCGAGCAGCAGCTGATCGCCGCGCAGAACTCGCTCGAGAAAGACAAGCTGGCATTGGCGCGCGTGATCGGGTTACCGCTGGCGCAGAGCTTCAACCTCAGCGACGAGGCGCCGTACGCGCCCTTCGACGCCATGGATGCGAGCGCTCTGATCCAGCAAGCAAAAGCCAACCGCAAGGATCTCGCGGCAACCGTGGAGCAGGCGGCAGCGGCCGCGGAGGAGCGCAAAGCCGCAACTGCCGCGCGTTTCCCCACGCTTTCAACGAGTGCGGATTACGGCGACATCGGCACCACGCTGGCTCACTCGCATGGCACCGTGGATGCGACCGGTACCTTGAGCGTGCCGGTCTTTGACGAGTTTGCGTTGCGCGGTCAGGCGCAGCAGGCGCAGGCGCAGCTCGATACGGCGCAGGCACAACTGAGCGACCGGCAGGCGCAGGTGGAGGCCGACGTGCGCGACGCGCTGCTCGACATCGAGTCGGCGCAGAAGCAGGTTCAAGTGGCAAAGTCGAGCGTCGATCTTGCCAACGAAGCTCTGAATGAAGCGCAGCAGCGCTATGCGAACGGCGTGAGCGACAATCTGGCGGTGAGCCAGGCGCAGCAGGCCGTGGCCCAGGCCAACAGCCAGTATGTGGCAAGTCTTTACAGGGATAATGTGGCCAAGCTCAGCCTGGCGCGCGCGCTGGGCGATGGCAAAGACTACAAGAAATACCTTGGAGGGAAGTAGACGTGGCGGATTCAACACCCAATCCAGCACCCAATCCGGAACCGAAAAATTCAGCCGCGGAAACCGAGATCGAGGCGCCGCGGTCACGGCGCAGGGGACTCGTGATCGCCGGCATCGCGCTGGTGGCGCTCATCGGGCTCGGCGTGTGGTGGCACTCCACCTACAGCGAAGACACCGACGACGCGCAGGTGAACGGCCATCTTATCCAGGTGAGCTCGCGCATCGCGGGCCAGGTTCTCAAGGTGTATGTGGATGAGAACCAGCTGGTAAAGGCCGGCGACCCGATCGCCGATCTTGATCCCAGCGACTACAAGGTAGCAGTGGAGAACGCTGAAGCTGCGCTGGCCAGCGCCAAGGCCAACGCTGCGGCGGCGCGCGTAGCCGTGCCCATCACCACAATTAACACGGGCAGCAACCTCAGCTCGGCCGGCGCCGATGTGAGCGGCTCTCAGGCCAGCGTTCAGCAGGCCGAACAGCAGCTCCTGGCCGCGCGCGCCAACGTAGTGCAGGCCGAGGCCAACAACACCAAGGCGCAGGCAGATCTGGCGCGCTACAAGCCGCTCGTCGCCAAAGACGTGATCAGCAAGCAGCAGTTTGACGCGGCGGTGGCCGCGGCCGACGCCGCGCAAGCCAACCTGGCCGCAGCACAGGCCACCCAGGCGGCGGCAAACGATGCGGTGCGCGTGGCTCACGATCGCGAGTCAGGGGCCCAGGCGCAGTTGAAGTATGCGGAGACCGGTCCGCAGCAGGTGGCTGCGCAGGATGCGCGCGCACGGCAGGCCGAGGCGCAGGTGCAGCAGGCCCAGGCGCAGCTTGACCAGGCGAAGCTGAACCTTCGCTACACCAAGATCGTCGCGCCGGAAGCGGGTATCATCACGCGCAAGAGCGTCGAGGTCGACCAGAATGTTGCGCCGGGCCAGAACCTGATGACGCTCGTATCGCTCCAGGATCTGTGGATCACGGCAAACTTCAAGGAGACGCAACTGCGCCACATGGAAGCCGGCGAAAAGGTGCAAGTCCACGTGGACTCGACGGGAAAGGATTACAGTGGCAAGGTGACGCAGATCGGCGGAGCGACGGGATCGGTGCTTTCGCTGTTTCCGCCGGAGAACGCAACGGGTAACTACGTCAAAGTTGTGCAGCGCGTACCGGTGCGCATCGACTTTACGAATCTATCGAACGAAGACCCGCACCAGGAGCTGCGGCCGGGTCTTTCGGTCGAGCCCAAGGTGCGGGTGAAGGATTAAATCAGTTTTCGCGCGACACTAGTTAACCGCCGGCATCTTGAAACCTGCTGGGAGCAGTGCGTGCAGCGCGCCGGCTTGCGTGGCCGGTGTGTTGGCCAGCGTCCAGTCGGCAATCGTCATTTTGAAGTCCGCGTTGGCCGCGACCGATCCTGCGACCGTCTTGGTTGCTTTGGCATTGCCGGTCGTTGAATCGAGCGTGGAGATTGTGACGTTGAAGTTCTTGGCCGCGCCGGGATTCGACACGCCCACCTGACCGATGGCCGGATCGGTCCACACCAGCACCTGCTCACCCGCATTCAGCGCCAGGCCGCTCACGGTGACTTGCTGCGCCTGCTGAGTAGTGGTGGCGGTTGCGCCCGCGCCGGACTGCACGTCGTAGCGCTGCGCGATCAGCACGTCGAACGATTTGTTGGCGTCGCTGGTGCTGATCTGGATGGACTGGTTGTCCGGTCCCAGCAGAACTCCATCCTTGGTGGCCGAGGTGCATGCCACATTTTTGAGAGTGAGACTGCGCTCTTTGGGCACGACTGCCGCCGCGCCCGCCGGCAACAGAGCACTGAACGCGCTGGCCGGCGTGGACGGGTTGGGTGGGGCGATGCTTGCGTAGCTGTAACTGCCGGTTCCCGTTCCCTGGATGGTGCGCTGCAGACCGAGTTGTGTGGGAATCAGCATCAGGTTATGCGCAAAGCTGAGCAGCGACGGAATCACGCCTGGAACCTGGTTCATGAGCTGGTTGCCGCTGGTGCCGCTCACCTGTCCGCTGGAGTTGTTCACGGAAAGCGTCGCGGGGCTGAGCACAAAGTCCACCACCCAGCCGGCGCCGTCCATCCACGGCAGATCGACGGAGTTGAGCAGAGCCTGCGAAAGTGTCATCACGCCGAGCGTGAATCCGTTGGCGCTCGAATAAGCGGGTGAGTAGTTCACGCTGCCTGTCGCGCCGTAGTTGAACGTGACCGTGCTGCCGCTCTGCGTAAACGTGATGTAACAGTTGTCGTTGCCGGGGTTGTTGCAGTCGTAGAGGTAGAGCTTCACGCCGTTATATCCGCTGGTCCATCCCAGAGGGCGGACCAGTTTGTAGGGAACCAGCGTGTGCGAGACCTGCAGATTATTAATCCACTGGCTGTTCACCGGCAGTCCCGAGGGAATGAGGTAGACGAGCGGCATGTCGCCGTTGGCGGGATGACCGCTGAAGGCTGCCTCCACCTGCTGGATGGTCGTGAATACCTGCGCCGTTCCGTTGGCGCACTGACCGAGGAAGCTCGAAAGCAGTTGACCGCTGAGCTGGCGGCCCCATGTCTCGGTGAACTCGGTTTTGAGCGCGGGAGTCACAGCAGGGATGGACGTGCACACTTGAGTGACTCCGGTGAGATAGCGATTGAGCGCGCCGCAGGCAAATCCCGTGCAGAGGCCGTGGCACTCCGGTCCGAGCAGCACGGCATAGAGCGCGTAGTAGGCCGCAGTCAACACGGGATCGGTTGCCGCGCTGAAGGCGACTTCCACTGAGCCGAAATCCTCAGCAAACGTGCCGACACTCGGCGAACCCGGACAGGCGGAAGCGTTCGAGAATCCGAATCCGTTCTGGCTGGGCAGGAATCCGTTGCCCACCATGGAGAGACGCGTGATCTCGAGCGTGTTGCTCGCCAGGCCGTCGGGATTGACGACGACTACCGTTGCCGTTCCCTGCGTAAGCGAGTTCATGCCACTGACGGTCGGCACCTGGAATGTGATGGACGTGGCGGAAACCGACGTGGGAACCAGCACCTGCTCGGCCTGCGAGGGCTGCGTCAGGTGCACGCTGGCATTCGCCAGGAACGAAGTTCCCGTGAGCGTGATCGAGTCACCCGGCGTGTAGCCGCCGCTTGCCGTGCTGCTCGAGAGAAACGGCAGCACGGTGAAGGCCATGCCATCGCTCACGCTGCCATCGGCCGCACGCTTCACGGTGATGGTCGCCGGTCCGCCCGCGACGTTGGCGGGCAGCGTGACGTTGAACTGGCCGCTGGCAGGGAAGGTCGCGGTCGCGTTCTGGCCGTTGACCAGAACTTGATCGCCGGGCCCGAAGTTGATTCCATCGCCGCTGACGCTGGCGCCCGCGTAGCCCGTTGTGGGCGTGATGGTGTTGAGCCAGGGAAGCGTCAGCTCCGCATCCCACTCCGCTTCCGTGATGATGTACGGCGTGATGGTGCCCATCTCGCCTGTGGCTCCCTGCGCGCCGGCACGGCCTGCCGCGCCCAGGGCACCCGGGTTTCCGTTGTTTCCGTTGGCGCCCTTCTTTCCTGAGGAGTTGCTGCATACGCCCGCCGGTGAGGAGTTGCCGCCGTTGCCGCCTGCGCCGCCCGGTCCGCCGCTGCCCGGCAATCCAGGGATTCCGCCCGGACCGCCGGAATTGCTGATTTTCCACGTGATCTTCTGGTTGAGCATCGAAGTCCAGTTGTCTTCAGTAGTGGCGATGGAGAACGACCCGGCGTTGGCGCCCTGGCCACCGTTTCCTCCGTTGCCTCCCGCGCCGCCGTTGCCGCCATTGCCGCCGTTACCCGGAGACTGGCCGCAGACTCCGACTCCCAGCACACCGTAGTCGGTTCCGTTGATGCCTTTGGCGCCGCTGCCGCCGGCTCCGCCGTTCTGGCCGGGATTGCCCGGCGCGCCCTGCACGCCCTGGATGTCGATCACAGGCACGGCATTGATGTTGAGCGCAAAGATCTGCACGCTCGGCGCCGCTGGAGCCACGGTGTTCTGCGCAGCGCCCGCCTGGCCGGATGCACCGCCGCCGCCGCTCGGTCCGTTGTTCTGGCCAGAGACCTGATTCGCGGGGTTGTAGCTGTTGCCTGCCTGCGCCGTAGTTTGCGGCAGCGCCGTGGGATGCCACACTGACGAATCGTCAAAGGTGATGGTCGCGCCCGGACTGCAGGTGAGCGTCTCCACGATGATGGTCAGAGTCTCGATCGACGGCTGAATGGTAAGCGTTGCGTTCGTGAGGTCGAGCGTGGAGGCGATGATGACTGCGTTGTTCTGCGGCACATTGGAGTTGGGCGCGAAGGTCTGTCCGGTAAGCGCGAGTTGTCCCTGCGTCACCTTGAGATTGCTCCTCACGCTGATCGCGGAGGCTTTGGTGATGTCCGTAACGCCCAGCTTGTTCATCAAGCCCTTGGCGTTGTTGAGCGTTGGCTGAACCTGGTTGGCCAGGCCGACGAGCGTGGCGTTGCCGAGCAGTCCCTGCTCAGCAAGTACGCCCGAGCTGAGGATGGGCGAGATCTTGGTCGGATTGCTGCTGTTGAAAACCTTGAGAATGCCCGACTGCAAGTCGGTGACATTCAATTTTGCGGCGGTCGCGGGCGGAACGTTTGTGGCGACGGCGACCATGGGCTTCGCAATGGTGGTGTTTTCTGCTGTTGGCATTTGCTTCTCCTTTCGGAATGGGGGTTCTCCAACGGGACGGCTCGCCGCGATGTTCCTGCGGCGCGAGGCTATGTTCGGCACGAGCAATACACGTGAGAAGGGACACGCGAGACAAGACGCTCGGGACGGGACGCGTGTGCTGAATAGTGGATCAATCTCACGCAGCGTTTCATTTGTTCATGTGGTTTTTCAGTCATGAATCGTCGCGGGAACAACGTCGCCGTGGCGAATCGATCGACGGATTTCACTGAGAGAGCGGGAGACGCGACTCTGCTCCGGCTCGGGCGGCAAATGAACCCGGAGGATTCTGGTGAAACAAGTTATGCGGTCTCGATGTTTCTCGAAACTCGGAAACAGCCGGCAGCGTCGGGAAGTTTGTGCGCGCGAATGACGCTCAACGGCGCACCTTGTTGCAGCAACTCAATATCCTGGAAGGAGTGAAATAATTCGAGCGTTCGCGGCCGGGCAATATGCCTCCGGGGCGCCCGCGGCGCTCCTCAATGCCCCTGACTATGCTCGTGCTGTTCGGGGGAGTCAAGTCAAATCTCGCGTGTTTTACTGCATTTTCAAATTGGAACGGGAAGAGTGCAGGATGAGGAAAGATTTCACTTTTGTCTTTCGTACGCCTGAGATGACGCGACACAAGATTCGCTCGTCAACTCGAGTGCGCCGCGCGTTCGACCCTGTGCGCTTGAGTTACGCGCATTAGACTGAGAGCGGCCACCATGAAAGATTCCATCCACGTATCGAAAGAAAATTATTTGAAGGCAGTGCTGGAAGCGGAAGCCGAAGGCCGGCAGGTGATTCCCGCCACGCTGGCGCATTGGCTCGAAGTTTCGGCCCCTGCGGTGACCATGGCGCTCAAGCGGCTGAAGCGGGACGGCGACGTCGAAGTGGGCGCGGACGGAATCGTGCGGCTGACCGCGGCGGGCCGCGAGACCGCGTATCGCACCGCGCTGCGCCACCACCTGATCGAGCGCATGCTGAGCGAAGTCTTCGGCATGGAGTGGCACGAGATTCACGAAGAGGCGGAGCGGCTGGAGCACGCCGTCTCGCCGGCATTCGAAGCCAAGCTCAAGGAAAAACTGGGCGAAGCGGGCGCTTGTCCGCATGGAAACTCGGTGCTGCCCGCGTCTCCGGCCGAGCGCAAAAAGCGCGGCGAACTGCCGCTCTCGGAGGCTTCGGCAGGCAAGCTCTACACGGTGGTGAGCCTGCAGGAGCGGGATCCCAGGCTGTTGAGCTTCCTGCACGCCGCGGGCATCGGGCCTGGCAAGAGCCTGAAGGTGGTGAGCCAGAATTACGACCAAACCGTTTCGATTGAGTTAAATAAGCGGAGTTCTATTTTGGGGCGTCTCGCGGCCGAAGCGGTCTGGCTGAAGGCGGCGAGCGGGCAAAATAAGCGAAAGTAATAAATTTCATTAACTATGATTAACTAGCCGTGGCATACTGGAGTTGGGTGATCGCCGGCCCCGACCCATCCTGCCCCATGGCTACGCAAAGTGAAAGCATCATCGAGCAGGCTCAGCCCTCGCTACCCGAGGTGCATTCGAGCGTGCGCATCTCGCACTCGCCGGTTTACTGGCGGCGGCTGCTGGGATTCCTGGGGCCCGGCTTTCTCATCTCCGTCGGTTACATGGACCCGGGCAACTGGGCCACCGACATTGCCGGCGGCGCGCAGTTCGGTTACACGCTGCTGTTCGTCATCATGCTCTCGAACCTGATGGCGATTCTGCTGCAGAGCCTCTCACTGAAACTGGGCGTTGCCACGGAGCGCGACCTGGCGCAGCTTTGCCGCGAGACTTACGGCCGCCGCGTGAGCTTCGCGCTCTGGATTCTTGCCGAGATCGCCATCGCGGCATGCGACCTGGCGGAGGTGATCGGCTCGGCGATCGCGCTCGAACTGCTCTTCCATATCCCGCTGCTCTACGGCGTCATCATCACCGGCCTCGATGTGCTGCTGATTCTTTTCCTGCAGCGGTGGGGATTCCGCTACATTGAGGCGCTGGTGATCGCGCTGATCGGCGCCATCATCGCGCTCTTCGGCGTGCAGATGTTTCTGTCGCACCCCGATTACTGGCCGGCTCTGCACAGCCTTTTCGTGCCGTCGCCCGCCATTGTCACCAACCCCGCAATGCTCTACATCGCCATCGGCATCCTGGGCGCTACGGTGATGCCGCACAATCTTTACCTGCATTCGTCGCTGGTGCAGAGCCGCAAATATGAGCGCACGCCCGCGGGCAAGCGCGAAGCCGTGCACCTGGCCAACGTGGACTCGGCGCTGGCGCTGACGATTGCTCTGTTTGTGAATGCCGCCATTCTTATCGTCGCCGCGGCGGTTTTTTATCGCAGCGGGCACTTTGAAGTGGCCGCTATCCAGGATGCCTACAAACTGCTGAGCCCGCTGATGGGCGCGACATGGGCGAGCACGATATTCGCCGTGGCTCTGCTCGCCAGCGGCCAGAACTCTTCGATCACCGGAACGCTTGCCGGGCAGGTGGTGATGGAGGGATTCATCCATCTGCGGCTTTCGCCATGGCTGCGCCGGCTGATCACGCGAACGCTGGCGATTATTCCAACCATCATCGTGGTGGCCGTGATGGGTGAGCAGGGAACCGAGAAGCTGCTCATCCTGAGCCAGGTGATTCTCTCCTTCCAGTTGAGCTTTGCCGTGGTGCCGCTGGTGATGTTTACCGGCAGCCGGGCCAAGATGGGAGAGTTTGCCAACGGCCGCCCCCTGCAGGCGCTGGCCTGGCTTACGGCCGCGGTGATCGCGGGCCTGAACGTCTGGCTGTTGGTTGAGACCGCCATGGGGCGGTCCTGACCATCCATTTTCCCCGGAGGCTTCTACGAAGTGCAGAAAAACAGGCCGACTTCTCCTTGCATTTTGGCTGCTGTTTACTGCGGTTAGCTGTGGGCTCATGTCTGCGCAGAGCGGCACTTCAAGCGCGATTTCCGGCACAGTGATCGATACAAGCGGCGCCCTGGTCTCCAGCGCGCAAGTGACGGCGACAGAAGTCAACACCAAAGCCGAGAGGACGGGGCGAACGGATGCCAACGGGCATTTCCTTTTTGCTCAAGTGACTCCGGGGACATATCGAGTCACGGTGCAGGCCGCGGGCTTTGGCGACGCGGCTTCGGAGCCGACGCCAGTGGGCGTGGGGCGCAACGTGGCGCTGAATTTCACGCTACAGATCAGCTCAACATCGCAGACTGTTGAGGTGACTGCGCGGCAGAGCCTGCTGGCCCTCGATAATGCCAACACCACAACTCTGATTGCCGCGAAGACCATCGCAAGCCTGCCCAATCCGGGGCAGGACCTCACGTATCTCACACAATTCTCGCAAGGCGCTCTGATGAACACAGCCGGTTCTTCGAGTGATGCCAAAGCCGCCGGCGGCTACGGAAACGTGGAGTTTAACGGCCTGCCTGCAACATCCAACGGGTACATTCTCGATGGCTACGACTCGAACGACCCCTGGCTCGGCTTGAATATCGGCCTTTCCACAAACCTGGTGATCGGTCTCGATGCCGTGGACCAGGCGACGGTGAACACGAACTCCTACTCCGTCGATCAGGGTCGCTACGGCGCATCGCAGGTGAACTATTTCACCAAATCCGGCACCAACACGGTTCACGGTGATTTTTACGAGTTGTGGAACGGCTCGCTGTTCAACGCGGAGGATTATTTTCTCCACGCTAACGACACGCCGGGGAACATCGCGAAAAAGCCACGTTCTGTGGTGAACGAATTCGGCGTCAGCGTGGGAGGGCCGATACAGAGGAACAAGCTGTTTTTCTTTGCCCACTATGAGGGCATTCGCATCGCATTGCCGTTGGTCACGCCGATTACCTCGCCCACGCTCGCCTACCAGCAATATGTGCTGGGGCAGCTTGCAACGGGCGGATACGACGCCATCACGGGGCAGAACCTGCCGGCACAACCGGCGGAGATTCCCTTTTACGGGAGCATGTTCTCGCTGCTGGCTGCGCCGGGAGGGACGGCCGTGCCTGTAGCTTCCTGTCCGCTGGATACTGCTGGGAATCTGCTGCCTGTTGCGCCAAACGGTACGCTGCTCGATGGCAGCGGCTGCGCGGCCGAGAGGCAGGAGTCTCTGAACAACAGCGACACCGAGAACCTGATCGTGGTGAAGATCGACCACACGATCAACGCCAGAGACAGCGTCTGGTACCGCTTCCAGCAGGACACGGGCCTGCAGGCGGAGTGGACCGATCCGATCGACTCGATCTTCAACTCCTTTTCACCGCAGCCGCAGCGCACGCTGGTCATCGGGTACACGCACCTGTTCAGCCCTGCGCTCGTGAATCAATTCAACCCTGGAGCGGACTGGTACTCCAGCATCTTCGAACCGAACCATTATTCTCAGACGCTCGCGACCTTCCCCATCATGCTCGTAGCGGGCAGCGACAACGTGCCCTTCACTACCATCGGCGGGCTTGACGATACGTTTCCCCAGGGCCGCAAGGTGACGCAGTGGCAGATCAACGACAACCTGACGTGGACGCACGGGCGGCACACTCTGCACTTCGGCATGAATACGCGGCGCGTTGACACAAGCGACTACGACCTGGGCGAGGGCAGCGTGGCCACGGTCGCCTACAACGATCTGGCAGAGTTCACCTACGGAGCCGCTTATTCGGCCAGCCAGAGTTTTCCGGTCTCGTTGAAAGACAGAGTGGCGGTGGGCAACCTCGAATACTACGCAATGGACACCTACAAGCCTTCCGCGAGGACAACCATCACCTACGGCATGCGCGTGACGTGGAATACGAACGTCACCAGCCCGCAGGCCCTCTTTTCCCGCATGGCCGGCAGTTTCCTCAATGCCTCGCATGCCACCAATCAACCGCTGAATCAGGTCATCCTTGGCAACGTTCAAGATCTATTTGCGGCTACGCCGCTGTTCGTCTACCAGCCGCGCGCTTCGATTGCATACCAGCCTAGTCCGCGCACGGCTGTTCATGCCGGATTCGGCGTCTTCAACGACATCATCCCCCAACAGATTGCCGACAGCGGCTTGATGAACGCTCCCAACGATCCCTCGTTTACCGGCGGCATCGGCGGGCAGGTGGGCGGCCTGGGAGTACCGCCCAGCGTTCCGGGCAGCGCCGTGGACGCGGCAGCCGGCGCCAACAAGTCGTTTCAGACAATCTTCAGATCCGGCGGCGCGCCTTGTGCGGGGATTCAGCCGGATCAGGCGACCTGCCCGCTCGCCGTCAGTTTGAATACTTTTCCCGGTGGAACTCTCAAGACTCCGTACTACTACCAGTACAACCTCGGCATTGAACAGCAGATGGGACCGCGCGGCAACCTGCGCGCCGACTACGTCGGTACGCGCGGATTGCATGAGCCGTACCAGGTTCAACTCAACGGTTATCAGAACGTCTGCGATGGATGCTTCGCGCCGTTTCCCTACCGGCAGCCCCTCGATCAGCGATTTGGAAATGTTACCGAGTTCGAAACCGGCGCCAACAGCACCTACAGCGGATTACAGACGGTGTACACGCAGCAATGGGGAGGCTTGACCCTGCGCGGCAACTACACCTTCAGCCATTGCCTCGACGAAGTTTCGAATGGAGGTTTGCTGGCTTTTTCGACGCAGGGGTTGGAGTCTCCGCTACCCGGAGAATTAAGCCGGCAGTATTCCAGTTGCGACTACGATGTGCGGCATAACATCTCAGCGTTCGGGATCTATCAAGTGCCGTTCCACTCGGGCAACCCGATATTGCGCCAGATGTTCGAGGGTTGGTCGTTTTCGGAGACGGGGTTCCTTCATTCGGGACTGCCCTTCAGTGTGCTGAGCCAGCAATATACCGCCAACGGCAATGGCGTGCTGCAGACATCGAACCCTGCGCAGACCATTCAGTTCGCCGCGCCGGAATATGCGAATCGGGTTTCCGGGGCGCCGGTCTATCGCAAGACATCCTATCCCGGCGTTACTGTGGCTGGAAGCAGGCAGTGGCTCAACCCCGACGCATTCGTCTCGGTGGTCGATCCCACCACCGGCGCATGCTATACCGGCGTGCTGGGCGTGCAGAGCGACAATCCAACCATCTGCCAGTTCGGCAGCTCTGGCCGTAACTCGGTGCGCGGGCCTCACTTCACCTATTCGGATATGTACATCACCAAGGCTTTTCCGATCCGGGAGGGAATCAAGTTGCGCATCGACGGACAATTGTTCAATGCGTTCAATCATCCCAACTTTGCATTGCCTAACACTGTCCAGGCGGGTGTGCCCGGTTCGGTTCCGGCAAAGTTCGGAACTCTCGAAAGCGCGGCTTCGCCGCCGACGGGCCTGCTTGGCGTGGGGCTTGGGGGAGACACCTCGCCCCGGATGATCGCCTTTCAGGCCAGGATCGAATTCTGACGCTCCGCAGGCTCAAGTCAGCTCGATGAGAGCACCCGCCCCCTGCAGGGGCTGGCCTGGCTTACGGCCGCAGTGATCGCGGGCCTGAACGTCTGGCTGTTGGTCGAGACCGCTATGGGGCGGTCCTAATCCTTTCAAGCCGGCTCCCTTCTCGGAATTCGCCTCGCCGCCGATAAGTTACCCATCACACGGACTGGTGATTGCTGAGGGGTCCTGGTCATGATTCAATTTCCAAGTGAACGGCCGCTCGCAATGCAGAATTGGGGTCCCGCCGGTTGAGCAATTTGCTCCAAGTCGAACAAAATGAGCAAGTAAAGACGGGCAACGCCCCCCCTTCTGTCGCGGCGTTCTCCGGTGACCAGAAGTATGTCCCGGGCCACAACCGCCCCGCTGAGGACGAACTTTACAGTTTTCGCACCGCGATGGCCGAAAATGCGGAGGCGCAAGCCGCCGCCCAGCCGGAGCCCCCGAAGGCCAATACACGGCTGATTCTGGCACTGCTATTGGTTCTGGCCGCCACTGCCGGGCTCTTGATCTACGGCGGAAACATGTTCTTCAAGTCAAAGCAACAGGCCCTTTACAACGACCTGGGAACCGAGCGCTACGATCCCGCCGGGCTGGGCGGCCGGTTGATCGCGCAGTGGACGGGCACGGGCGGCTACAAATTTACCATCGACCCGCTCGATCCGGCGCAGATTCCCGGGTTTCAGGCGACGATTGCCAACCCGCCGCATGCCATTACGTTCAAACTGACGCTCAAAGACGCTTCCGACGGCGTGCAGTGCCAGAAGGACATTGTGATCCCCGGCGTGCCGGAAGGGCAGGGCGCATTTGACAAGACGGCGGCGCTGGCGCCGAGAACCCTTCCCACCGGCGAAACCATGCAGGACGTGGCGGGGAGCGACGGGCAGATCGGCGAGATGGTGCTGAGCGGTTCGTTGGGTTGCAATCTTGACGCGTTCAAGAAGGTGGTTGCGTGGGAATTCACCACCGACTTTCCGCCGCTGGGCACGCAGAAGGACTGGGAGAAGCACGAAGACACGGTGCTGGCCCAGGCCAGGAAAGCGAAGTCGGGCGGCTCGGATCAGCCGCAGTCGATCGGCGGGTATATCTTCGTGAATTCGCTGACTACGCCGATCGAATCAGACGACGTGATCGTGAGTGACAACCCGTCAAAGGGTATTGTGGCCACGAGCAGCGGACATGCCTTCCTGGTGGGAACGAAGGTTCTGGTGAACCCGGCGCTTGATTGGCAGATCTTTCCCGCCGACATTCACTACCGCTGCGAGAAAAATGCCATGTGCATGCTGACGCGCTTGAGTTCGCGCACCGCGGTGCGCGCCCACCTGATGAAATGAAATTACAAAGATAAATTGGCTGGAAACGCCGAGATACAGTTGTAATCGGCCGCGTTGAGTTTATGGTTGTAGAGGCGGCGCCTTGGTCGCGCTGCAGTCGGCATGGCGACCAAACGAGCGCGCTGAAAACTGATATTCATCGATGAACCGGGGCGTACCATGCTCGGCCTCTTTTCAAGGAGCAGGTCTGCGCATGCTTCCCAAGGCCCGAATTTCGATTGCGCTTATTTTTCTCTTTTGCCTTTCTATTCCATGTCAATCACAAAGTGCGCCGCCGCCGCCGCTGGTGACAGAGGCGGTGGATGCCATGCAACGCGCTCCGCTGGCGGGGCGCGTGCAAGATCCGGCGCAGGCCATAAACGATCGCGGGCCAATGAACGAATCGACGCCAGCGGAGCGGCTGCTGCTTGTTTTGAAAAGGCCGCGGGAGCGGGAGGCCGCGTTTCAGCAATTCCTGAAGGATGCGCACACGCCGGGATCGGGGTCCTGGCACCGGTGGCTGACGCCGGAGCAGATTGGCGAGCGGTTCGGGCCGGCGGATGCAGACGTGGAAGCAGTGACTCGATGGCTGGGAGCGGAGGGTTTTCGCGTAGCGCGAGTTTCGAACGCGAAGCGCTTTGTGGAGTTCTCCGGAACAATGGGGCAGGTGAATACGGCGTTCGGGACGCGGATCGACGAGTACATGGTGAACGGCGAGCTGCACTATGCGAATGCAACGGAGCTGACGATTCCCAAGGCGCTGGCCGCAATCATTGCAGCGGTCGCGCCGCTGGACGATTTTTCGCGTCCGTCGCCGCAAGTGGTGGTGAAGGGCAAGGGCGAGTACGACGGTTCAGACCGGAAGTTCGAAGAGGAGTTTACCGCGCCGATGGCGTCGAGCGTGCCGGTCTACGCGCTGGCGCCGGCGGATTTCGCCACGCAATACGACCTGGGGCCTCTGTTGAATGGGGGGGTGACCGGGACGGGAGTGACGATCGGGATCGTCAACGATTCCGATATCGACCTGAATCTGGCGGCGGCGTATCGCGGCGTGTTTGGGCTGGCGGCGAACCCTCCCCAGGTGGTGATTGACGGGGAAGATCCAGGAGAAAACAGCAGTGCGACGGAGGCGTACCTGGACGTGGAGATGGCGGGCGCGGCAGCGCCGGGCGCGACGGTGGACCTGTATATCTCGGCGGGCTCCGGATTTCAGGATCCGCTGCTGCTGGCAGCGGTGCGCGCCGTCGACGATGACCAGGCGGACATCCTGAGCGTCAGCTACGGCGGCGGTGAGGATGGAGATCCGGTGTGGAACGATTTATGGGAAGAGGCGGCGGCGCAGGGCCAGACGGTTTTGGTGGCGTCAGGCGATTTCGGACAGGCACAGAGCTACTATTTCGAGCAGCAGGTGAACGGGGTTGCGTCGACACCGTGGGACGTGGCGGTGGGAGGAACGGATTTCTATTATGCCGACTACGCATCGGGGGCGCCGAGCGCGGCGTCGGACTGGAATGCAACCAACAATCCGACCACGAAGGGCTCGCTGAAGGCCCCGCTGACGGAGCAGGTGTGGAACGATCCGTTCGGGCTGAATGCGATTTCAAACGAACTCGCGCAGGGCCAGGACGGAGCGGGCGGAGGAGGCGCGAGCAGTTGCGCCACATTTAATTCGTCCCTGGGCTGTACCGGCGGGTACGCGAAACCGGGATGGCAGACGGGAAAGGGAGTGCCGGCGGACGGAGTGCGCGATCTGCCGGATGTATCGCTGTTCGCTGCGAACGGGCCGAACTACTCGTCCATCGCGATCTGCGCGGAAGAAGGGGATTGCACGCCGGACGCGAGCGGGAATTTTTCTGTGTTCCTGGTGGGTGGCACTTCGGCGGCGGCGCCGGAAATGGCCGGCGTCATGGCGCTGGTTGACCAGAAATACGGCAGGCAGGGACAGGCGGACTATACGCTTTATCCTCTGGCCCAGCAGCAGCCGGCTGCGTTTCACGACATTACGCTGGGAGGAAACTGGGACCTTTGCGAGTTTCCCCCGGATTGCGACCTGGGAGTGGATAACCTGGGACCGTATTGGGGCGAGTCGACGGTGTATGGCGCGACGCCGGGCTTCGATCTGGCCAGCGGATGGGGCTCAGTGGATGCGGCGAAGCTGGTGAACAACTGGAGTGCTATTTCGTTCCATGCGACGACAACTGCATTGACCGTATCGCCCACACAGGTGATGCACGGCGCCAATGTGACGCTGACGGCGAATGTGGAGGGCGCATCGGGATCGGGAATTCCGACGGGAGCCGTGGCAGTTTTGAGCAACTCGGATTTGCCGTCGAACAAAGGGCAGACGGAGATTTCGCTGGTCAACGGAAGCGGGTCAACGACGGTGAATTATCTTCCGGGAGGCACATACCAACTGACGGCCCAGTATGGAGGGGATGGAGTCTTCGCAGGCAGCACCTCGCAGCCCGAAACGATAACAGTGTCACCGGAAAAGACGACCTTGAATCTTCAGGGCGGGGGCCCGAATAGCGTGCAGTACGGTACTCCACTGTATATAAGTGCGCAGCCAATCGGCGTGAATGCTCCGCTGAATGGCACAGACGGTAGCGCCACGGGCAATGTGACGTTCACGCTCGACGGAACCACCAACACGGTTGCGCTGAATGTAGGCGGAGTGGCTTCGTGGATACCGAATGCGCTCTTGCCGGGGAACCATTCGTTGAGCGCAAGCTACCCGGGCGACAGCAGTTTCGAAGCTGCATCGGCGGGACCGCAGACGGTCATCATCGGCAAGGGGTACCCATCGATCACGGTGAATCCGAGCGCCTCGTTCGGAATTGGGGGAGTAAGCGGCTCGCCCGTGTATGCGGGAAGCAGCGTGGTGCTGGGTGTGGAATTGGGACCCGGTTCGCTCCCGCTTGGTTATGCGCCGCCGCCGGGGACCTTGGCCCCCACCGGCACCGTGACGGCGACGTTTTCAACTTACCTGGATGATCTCAACTGCACCCAGCCGCCGGGCAGCTTCAGCCAGACGGGAACGCTTTCATCGCCCGGCGGTATGAATGCCGAATACAGTTTTACGCAACTGACTTTTTCAAATCTGCCTGCGGGTACATGGTTTTTCTGTTTGCTCTACAACGGCGACGCGAACTGGAACACGCAGGAGTACGCCAACAATTCCGGGCTTACGCTGGTGGTCGCAGCACCTTCAGCGGGACTATTAACATCGGCGACGACAGCGAGCGTGACACCGGCAAGCATCGCGGGCGCTCAGACGACGAGTTTTGTGGGAACGGTGACGGGACCGGCCGGGGCGACGGTTGCGCCAACCGGATTGCTGGAAGTGTTCGACAACGGGAACTATCTGTGGCAATACTCGCTGACCCCATCTGCTTCGGGCGCGCAATCGACGGTGATGCTGCCCGCGGTGGGGACGGGAGCTTTCTGGAGCAACGGGACTAATCAAATCACCGCGATCTACTCGGGCGATGCCAACTACCTGCCGTCGACGAGCGCCGCGGTGACGCTGAACGTGGCGCAGAGCGGGGCTGATTTTACGCTTTCGCCTGGGCAGCCACAGGTGAATGTCGCTTCAGGCAGCTCGTCGAGCGCGGTTATCGAGCTGGCATCCGTAAATGAATTCGACGGGGTGGTGGCGCTGACGTGCACGGCGTCGTCAAGCGAGTTCACGTGCGGCGTGAGTCCGGCTTCGCCAACGGTGAATGGGCAGGCGCAATCAATTTTGAGTATCACCGCTGTGGTGCCGGGAGCCACCGCCGCGAGCGGGAACCGGCCAGCCGGATTGCCGGGCCATGCCTATAAGCACGGGCTCGAGGCGGCGGGAGGCACGGCCATCGCGTTCGCGGTGCTACTCCTCTTGCCCCTCCCTGGGCGCCGATGGAGACTTCCGGCCGGCCTGGCTATGCTTGCGGTGGTGCTATTGATCCCAGGTTGCGGCGGGAATGTCAAAAGCAGCCAGCAACAGTCGAATCCGGGAGGCACACCAGCCGGCAATTACAGCGTGGTGGTGGCTGGGACAGGCAACGGCATTGTCCACAGCGTGACGGTGCCGATTGTGGTGACGGCGCAGTGATCGGGCCGGGCGCGTCTTGCGAGCCACCTGAGAACTCCTATCGGCGGCCACGCTGTCGTTGCCAAGCGCTCCTGTAGCCCACCATGCGCTCTTGTAGTATTGGTGCGATGCACGTTCTTTCCGCAGCGGAAATGCAGGCCTGCGACCGCGCCACCACGGAGCAGTTCGGCGTTCCGTCGATCCTGCTGATGCGCGCGGCGTCTGCCGCGGTGGCGGAGTTTGCGCGCCGCGAATTCCCGCAGGCGAAACGCGTGACGGTGCTGTGCGGCCGCGGCAACAACGGCGGTGACGGCATGATGGCGGCGCGGCTGCTGGTCGAGGCTGGCCTCGACGTAACGACGCTGCTGCTCGGCGCGGCAGAAGACCTGAAGGGCGACGCGGCGCATGCGTGGGCTGAACTAACTGATCCGATGCAGGGCCGCGTGCACATCGTCAACGCAGCCGGCGACCTGGTGCGCCACAAAGGCGCGCTCGAAGCCGATCTGATTCTCGATGCCGTCGTCGGCACGGGATTCAAACCGCCATTAAAAGGCTTGGCACTGGCTGCACTCGCCTGGCTGCGCGATAGCTGCGCGCCGATTCTGGCGGTCGATTTGCCATCTGGCTGGCCGGCCGATGATACCAGCGCAACCATTGCCGATCCCGTTTTTCCCGCCGATGCCGTAGTCACATTTACGGCGCCCAAGCTCGCGCATGTTTTTGGGCAACTGACGCGCCGGTGGGATCAGCCCGTGGTGGTGGCGCCGATCGGCTCGCCCGATGCCGCGATCGTTTCTTCGCTCAACATCGACTGGGCCGGTGCGTCGATGCAACTGGCTCAAGGTTCGCGCGCGGCCGCGGCCAACAAGGGCAACTTCGGCCACGTGCTGGTGGTCGGCGGATCGTTTGGCAGCGCAGGCGGAAAGGCAGGCGCGCCGACGATGACATCACTTGCGGCGCTGCGCAGTGGAGCCGGGCTCGTGACTGCGGCCGTGCCCGCTCCCGCGCTTGCGGTGGTTTCCTCTTTCGCGGCGGAGCTGATGACCTTGCCGCTGCATGCGACGGCTGCGGGCGCAGTTTCCTCGCGCAACCTGGCGCCGAAGAGCCTGGCTGCGCTCGTTGAGGGCAAGACTGTGCTGGCGATCGGTCCCGGTCTCGGCCAGAGCGCGGAGACGGCGAAATTCGTCATGGGCCTGCTTGCGAAAACCCAGATTCCTGCTGTGATCGATGCCGATGCGCTGAATCTTCTTGCCGGGAAGTCCGCGCAGATTGCCAACTTATCAAAGAAGGGCAAGCGCACGCTGGTGCTCACGCCGCATCCCGGAGAGATGGCGCGGCTGGCCGGAATGAAAATCGCCGAAGTGCAGGCCAATCGGCTCGAAACGGCGCGCGGCTTTGCGCAGCGCACCGGCACAACGCTGGTGCTTAAAGGCGCGCGCACGCTGATCGCGCATCCCGACGGCCGCGTGGCCGTGAATACCACGGGAAATCCAGGAATGGCGAAAGGCGGCAGCGGCGATCTGCTCACGGGACTGGTCGCCGGGCTGCTCGCGCAATTTCCCGCCGAGCCGCAACGAGCCGTCGAGGCAGCCGTCTATCTCCATGGACTGACCGCCGATTTTGCCCTGCGCGACGGCGATGAGCATACCCTGCTGGCCACGGACTGCCTGGCGCACCTGGCCCAGGCGTTTCAGGTGAAGCAGAATGACCTTCAAAAAAGCGGCCGGAACGGTTATGTTTGGTACCAGGGCCTGGCAAGCCGGCGAAGCGACTAGTCTGCCGTAGGCTGCAATCGTGTGCAGAACGCCTGAGACTTATATCTGAAAGAGGGCCGTGCCATGACGAATGCTGCACCCGCTGCGCAAGGCAAAGTCCTGGAGTTCACTACGCAGAGCGGCGCCGACACTGTCTCCGTTGGCCGCAAGCTGGTCGATGTTCTGCAACCGCCGCAACTCCTGCTGCTGCGCGGCGATCTGGGCACGGGCAAGACCACGCTGGTGAAAGGAATCGCACAGGCGCTTGATGCCGCCGAGCCTGACGAGGTGACCAGCCCCACCTTCACGCTGCTGCATGAGTACGACGGCACGCGCAAGGGCAAGCCCGTGAAGCTCTATCACATCGATGTGTATCGCCTGGAAGGCGAGCGGCAACTGGAGACGCTCGGCCTCGACGATCTGCTCACGCCCGACGCGCTGGTGCTGGTGGAGTGGGGCGACAAATTCAAGAGCATCAAGAAGCGCGCCACGGGCGAGATCGTCATCGAAGCGACAGGCGGCGACGCGCGGAAAATCACGGTGACGCTGAGAGACTAGCAAGTTGGCAAGTCAGCGAGTAAGTTGGCCGGGCAGCAGAGCCTCCCGCATTCTGCATTAAGCTCAATGCAGAGCCGATGAATCGCATTCCATTCGAAGAAGTCCAACAGACACTCGCGGCGGTGCTGCGCAAGCTGGGGTTCAGGGCCGACCGCGCGGCAACCGGCGCGCGGCTCTTTGCGGAGACCACGCGCGACGGCGTTTATACGCACGGCATCAACCGATTTCCAAGATACGTCGCGCAGATTCGCGCCGGCACCGTGATCGTCGATGCCGAACCCGAATGCGCGCACGCATTTGGTGCTATCGAGCGCTGGGATGGGCAGCTTGGCCCCGGCAACCTGAATGCGCTGGCCATGATGGATCGAGCCATGACGCTGAGCCGCGAGCATGGCATCGGCTGCGTAGCGCTGGCGAATACGAATCACTGGATGCGCGCCGGAACCTACGGATGGCAGGCGGCGGAAGCGGGATTCGTGGGCATCTGCTGGACCAACACCATGCCCAATTTACCGCCATGGGGCGGTGTGGAGCGCGTGATCGGCAACAATCCGTTGGTGATTGGCGTGCCGCGCCCGGCCGGAGCGGTGGTGCTGGATATGGCGATGTCGCAGTTCTCCTACGGCCAGCTCGAGAGTTACCGCAGGCGCGGAGAAATGCTGCCGGTTGACGGCGGATTCGACAGCGAAGGAAATCTGACGCGCGATCCGGCGGCGATTGAAAAGTCGTGGCGGCCGCTGCCGATCGGCTACTGGAAAGGGTCGGGGCTTTCCGTCGTGCTGGACATGATGGCGGCGATGCTGTCGCTGGGCCGGGCGACGCATCAGCTCTCGCACGATCCCATCCACGAACGCGGCATTTCGCAAATTTACATCGCGATCGATCCGCGTGTTTTGGGGGCGCAGGCCTTCGGGCCCGAGCCGCGATCCTCAGAGATCGTCGACGGCATCGTTGCCTCGCTGCACGAGTGCCTGCCGGCTGACGAGAAAAAGCGCGTGCGCTATCCCGGCGAGGAAACGCTGCGCATCCGCGCCGAGAACGGCAAACTGGGATTGCCGGTTGAGCCGGAGGTGTGGGAGCAGATTTTGGCGATGCAGTGAGCAGCGAGTGGCCGATAGGGAGTAGCGAGTTGCCCGAAGCTGCGCCGTCGCCGGCCGCCCGCCTCAGAACCCCATAATGTTGTAGCCGCAGTCGACGTAGATAATCTCTCCCGTCACCGCGCTGGCGAGATCGCTGGCGAGGTAGAGCGCCGTCCCGCCCACTTCAAGCTGGTCGACATTGCGGTGAAGGGGAGCGCGATCGGCGTGCGACTTGAGCATGTCGCCCAGAGCGCCCACGCCGCGCGCGGCGAGCGTCTTGATGGGCCCGGCGCTGATGGCGTTTACGCGGATGTTCTTGGATCCGAGTTCGAACGCGAGATAGCGCACCGCGGACTCAAGAGACGCCTTGGCCAGGGCCATCACGTTGTAGTGCGGCACGACTTTTTCCGCGGCGAAGTAAGTGAGGGTGATGATGCTGCCGCCTTCGGTCATCAACGGCATGGCGCCGCGGCTGACGGCGATGAGCGAGTAGACGCTGACGTCGTGCGCGATGCGGAAACCCTCGCGGCTGGTGTTGATAAACTCGCCCTTCAAGTCTTCCGCGGGCGCGTAGGCAATGGCGTGCACCAGGACGTGCAGCTTGCCGTATTTCTGCCCGAGCGCGGCGAAGAGCGCCGCAATTTCCTGGTCATTGGAAACGTCGCACTGGAAGCCGCTGGCGCCGGGCAGATCGTTGATGAGGCCTTCGGCTTCAGCCTTCATGCGCTCGTTCTGGTAGCAGATGGCCAGCGTGGCGCCGGCCTGGTGCAGTCTCTGGGCGATGCCCCAGGCAATCGACCGCTTATTGGCCAGCCCGAAGACCACGGCCGTTTTACCCGACAGATTGATCATGCGATTCTCAGTTCCTCCGAAAATTTGCTCCAAAGGCTAAAACAACGGAGTTGCGCGATTCAGAATATCAGAGCGAGATTATGAGGGCCGGCCTTCTCCGGGCCTGAAGGCCCGTTCTCAATTGCCTCACGATTCGGCGGCTGGAAGGCCACCGCTGCCTCCGCGGGCGAGCTCGACCGCCTGGGACTTATCCACCAAGATCGACGAGCTCCACCTTGCCCACCGGTCGATGCAGGAAGCGCGAACCGAGCCGCTCAAATTTTTCGACAGAGTCAGTCGCGAAGCAGCGGATTTCAGTCGACGGTTGATTTGAAGTGCCTCCCACCCTTTCCGGGTCTCCTGCCGCAGGCCCGGAAAAGGATGGGGCAACCACGTTGTCATTGAAAAGCTCCACTGCCGCTCTCGCCGCGGATTCCGCTGAATCGATCACGGTGATCTCCGGCTGCACTGCGCGCTCGATGAGCGGCCGGAGCAGCGGGTAATGTGTGCAGCCCAGAACCAGCGCGTCGGGCTTCATGCCCTTCGCAGCGGCCTCGGCGCGAAGCTCGTTGAGATAGACGTCGATGACTTGTTTTGTCACCGGATGGTCGGTCCAGCCTTCTTCGACCAGCGGCACGAGCAGCGGGCAGGCTTTCTCAAGCGCACGCAATCCGCGCGCCTGGCAGGCCGCAGAGTAGGCGTGGCTGTGCACGGTGGCTTCGGTGGCGATCACCAGCACATCTCCGGTTTGCGACGCGGCGCGCGCTGCGTCCGCGCCGGGCTCGATGACGCCGAGCACGGGAACCGGCACGGCTTCCTTAATGGCGTCGAGCGCGAGCGCACTAGCGGTGTTGCAGGCAATGACCAGGAACTCCGCCCCCTGTTCGCGCACAAGGAACTGCGCGCTTTCTGCAGCGTAGCGTGAAATGGTGCGCTGCGATTTCGATCCGTAGGGCAGGCGCGCCGTATCGCCGAGGAATGCGAAGCGCGCGTCGGGCAGCCGCTCGATGAGCGCACGCAGAACGGTGAGGCCGCCGAAGCCGGAGTCGAAGACGCCGATGGTTGAAGGCGCGTGGGCCGACTTCGCGGCATTCGCATCGTTCATGGGTGCGCTCCTTCCGTGGGCACAGTATCGGCGGTGAGGTAGGTGCGCGTCAGGTCGGCATGGCCGGCGAGCGTGGGGCGTTCCTGGCCGTCGACGAGGAATCGCACCTGCGCGACGTCAGGAAAATTGGCGCGCAGCGTTGCGCAGATGGAGAGAATAGTCAGCGATTCGGTTTCAAGACCGGAAGGATGGCTGGCGGCGAATGCGCTGGTGAGGTTGACGACGGCGAGTTGTGCGGGCCTTCCTGCATGTTGTGCCGAGCCTTGCCCCGCGTCGGGCGCAGGCAGCAGAAAAACCTGTGCCACTGCCGCCGCTCCGCCCGCCACCGGATGCTCGGCGCCAGTCGCTGCATAGAGATCGAAGAGCTTGCCGAGGATGGCGCGGGCGCGGGCCTCGGGATTTTGCGGCAAAGGGAGCGTGAGCGCGCGCGGCGAGACCGTGTCGTCGTTGTCGTTGGCCACCATCAGCGTGGCCTGCACGGCGGGAGCTACCTCGGGCGCCTGCGTGGGCGCTGAGTCCTGGCCGCGCAAGAGGCGCTGGTGTGCGCGCTCGCGCAGATTCCACAGCGCAACGCCCATGATGATGGACGCGACGAGCAGCGTGAGGAAAATGATGGTCTGGTGGCGGGGAATCACGGCTGGTGCGCTCCCCCGCCGGCCGAACGCCAATCGACGAGCGCGGCGGCCAGCGCCTCCGCAATTTGCGCCTGCACGCCGGCATCGTCGAGGCTCTCGCCGCCCGGCTGGTCCGTGGTTCGCTGCGGCGCAATCTCCACGGCGACCGCGGGGCAGGTCATGCTGTCGATAGCGGGCATGGCGATGCGACCCAGCGTCACGCCGATGCCAGCATTCTTCAGAGCGGAATTGAGCACGCCGGCAAGCGCAAGGCTCCGCGTGATCCACGCTGCCTGCGCCGTCTTCCATGGCACAAAGCGCGCGTTGCCGGCCGATGGCAACGAAGAGATGAAGATATGCACACCGGCCCCGGCTTCCGTCGCGTGCAGGCTCAGGCAGGCCATGGCGCCGGCGTGGTTTGCGATGCCGTCGCGGCGCTCCGGGTCGACCGTGGTGTCGGCTTCGCGCGTGGTGATCACTTCAAATCCACGCGCGGCGAGCAGCGAGCGCAGGCGCACGCTCAACGCCAGCGTGTAGGCCTTTTCCAGCTGCGAACCCAGAGAAGCGCCTTCATCGTCTCCGCCATGTGCGGCATCGAGAACGACGACGGATCGTGGCGCGGTCGGCGGATTCTGAGCGACGAGCACTTGAAGTGGGATTGCGAGAAGAAAACACAGCGGGGCGATGAACCGGCGGAGAATGGCCGCCGCTTTGGGTTGGCGGCAGGTCAACCTTTTAGCGAGCGATGCGAAAATCGCGATACATGCAGTCGTCGGCTTGCTGACCACTGACCACTGACGACCGACCACTGCTCTTGCCTCAATCGAGCGCATAGATGGCCAGGCCGCTAAGCAGCTTGGGGTAGAAATCCGTGGATTTCTGCGGCATCACTTCGCCGGCAAAAGCCACCTCGCGCAACTGCTCCATGGTCACCGGATTGGTGAGGAAAGCAACGTCGGCTTCGCCCTTGCGCACCTGCTCCACGGCTTCAGCGGCGTCACGCAGATAGCGGATGTTGGTCTGCTCGCGGACCTTGTCTGCGTCGAGGCCGAGAAGGCGATCGAGAATGATCGAGTGCAACTGCGTCAGGTCGAGCTGGCGCTGCCGGTCGGGCACATCGGCCAGCGCTTTCTTCATCGCGTCGGGCTGCGCGCGCAGCAGCAGCGCGCCATCCTTCGTGACGGCGACGAATGCCGTGCCTTTCTCGGCGCCGAGCGTCTTCATGTAGCCGCCGGCATCTTCGCCGCCCAACGGCTCAATTGAGAAAAACTCCGCCGCCGCGGTGCCAAAGGCCGCCTGATCGAAATTCGAAAGGCTGTGCACCACGCGATGCGTGGGCAGAATCACCAGCCCGTCCGAATCCATATTCACAAACGTCATCATCACGGCAGCTTCAGGAAACGCAGGCTGCGGCAGCCCGTTCGCGGTCGTCTCCGGTTTCGCGTGTGCGCCGTTGGCGTGTTCCTTTGCGTAATTCAGCGATGTCTCGTAGCGATGGTGGCCGTCGGCGATGATGAGCTTCTTGTCGGCCATTGCCGTCGCCAGCAGGTTGATCGCCGCAGGGCTGTTGATGCGCCACAGCCGATGCAACACGCCGTATTCGTCGGTGACTTCAGCATCGGCCGCGCCGTTGCCTTCGTAAAGAGTCTTCTCCACGCTGCCGGAAGGGTCGCTGTAGAGCATGAAAATCTGCCCGAAGTGCGCGTGCGTGGCCTTAAGCAAGTTCAGCCGGTCGCTCTTCGGTTTCGAGAGCGTCTGCTCGTGGCGGAAAACCACCTGCTCCGCGTATTCATGCAGCTTGCCCAGCGCGATAAAACCGCGCCGCTCTTTGATGGCGTCGCTTCCAGGAACCTTGAAGCGCTGCGCGTATGCAAAGACGCACGGCTCGTGTTCCTGGACGAGAACTCCCTGTTCCCGCCAGGCGCGAAAGTCCTTGGCGGCGCGCGTATAGACGTTTTCGCCTTTGTCGGCGTCAAATAGCTGGGGCAGCCCCAGGATGATGCGCACCAGGTTGAAGGGGCTGCGCTGATAATAGGCCTGTTGCATGGCTGGGGAAATCTTGTCGTAGGGTTGCGTCACTACGTCATCCAGCCGGACTGAAGAGGGATTGTAACGCCAGGCGCGGAACGGATAAATACGAGCCATGAGGAAGGTCTTGCTCTCCGTTGGGGAAGGTTGAATTCAGGCGCAATGTGACAGGAGCAAAAACGCGCGCCGTCAGGCTCGATTGTATCCTAGAGGCTGTTTCGAGCCGGTTTCGAATTTGGTCCGATTTTCCGACGAAAAGTAACGCTGCTCGTTGGGCGTTGCGCGCTTAGGCAGGCGCGGAATGTGATGCGCGGAGGCGAGTTGGGAATTACAATCTGGTTACACCAGATAGGCACCAAAGTGCTACTATCTCGTTTAATTCCATGGTGGTTAATGAAGACGCTTCGCCAGCAGCAGCGCGCAAGCAGATTCGGCGCAGGGTCCCTTCCGCTGCTCGGCCGGTTGATGGCTTTGTGCGGCCTTGCGGCCGCTCTTTCTATGCCGCAGGCGCAGGCGCAGGACGATCAACTCAACAAGATCCATGTGGAGCCGCCCTCGTCGACTTCGGCAGGCACCAACGCCAGCGAGCCCAAGGGCACTGAAGCAGCCCCGGAGTCCGGCGCCGCTTCGCTCAAGATACATCCCGGCTCATTCATCCGTATGAATGTCGACATGGTGCTGGTGCCGGTGACGATCACCGACCCGCTCAACCGTCTGGTGACGGGTCTTGAAAAAGACGACTTCCAGATCTATGAGAACAACGGCGAGCAGCACATTGTGAGCTTTGCCAGTGAAGACGCTCCGGTCTCGATCGGCATCATCTTCGATCTTTCCGGTTCCATGACGTCAAAACTCATTCGCGCGCGCGAAGCCATACTGCAATTCATCAAGACAGCCAATCCGCAGGACGAGTTTTTTGTGATCGGGTTCAACGACCGGCCGGAGCTGATTGAGGATTTCACGAGCTCGGTCGAAGACATCCAGGCGCGGCTGGCCATTGTCCATGCGGGCCATCGCACCGCGCTTCTCGACGCGATTTATTACGGCATCGCCAAAATGGGTGACGCGCACCACGAGCGCAAGGCGCTGCTGGTCGTCTCTGACGGCGGCGATAACCGCTCGCGCTACACCGAGGGCGAAGTGCGCGCCAAGGTGCGCGAAGCGGATGTGGAGATCTACTCGATCGGCATCTTCGATCCGTATGCGCCCACTCCCGAGGAGCGCACCGGCCCGCAACTGCTTGATGACATCAGCTCGTCGACGGGAGGAAGACTCTTCCGCGTCGACGATGTCGATGAGATGAGCGACATTGCCGAGAAAATCTCCACCGAGCTGCGCAATCAGTACGTCATCGGCTACAAACCCAAGGATCTTTCCCGCGACGGCAAGTGGCGTAAAGTGAAGGTGAAGGTGAATCCCCCTCCGGGTTTGCCACCGCTTACGGTCTATGCTCGCACCGGGTACTATGCGCCTCTGCAATAACGCGATTCTCGTCGCCTTTCTCGCTGTGGCCGGGCTCGCACTCTCTGCGCCGCAGGCTTCCGCGCAGAAACCCGCAACCGAGCCCAGGCCCTCGCTTACGCAGGACACTGACCCGGTACGCTCGCCCGACGCCGCCGCACCGGCAGCGCAGGGCGGTGATTTGCGCAAGCAGGGTGAAGGCTACCTGCTGCATACCGACGTGGAAGAAGTGGTGCTCAACGCCACCGTTCTTGACGGCACGCAGCTTGTCGAGAACCTGTCCCGGGATGACTTTCAGGTGTTTGAGGACGGCGTAAAGCAGACGCTGGTCAGCTTTCAGCACACCGATCTTCCCGTCTCCATCGGACTGGTGGTGGATAATTCCGGCTCGATGTACCGCAAGCGGCCTTCAGTGAACAAGAGCGCGCTGGACCTGATCACGGCCTCGAATCCGCAGGATGAAGCCTTCGTTGTGAATTTTTCCGACGAGGCGTTTATCGATTCCGAGTTCACCAACGACATTCACAAATTGCGTGACGGGCTTTCGCACATCGACTCCCGTGGCGGAACGGCGCTTTATGACGCGGTGGTGGCCTCGGCCGACAAAATGGTGGCCGATGCCAAGCGGCCCAAGCAGGTGCTTATCCTGATCACCGACGGCGAAGACAACGCGTCGAGTTTGAATCTGGAGCAGACCATCCACCGCGTGCAGCAGCTCTCCGGACCGGTGATTTACTCGATCGGATTGCTCTTTGGCGACGAGATGAGCCGCGCCGAGGTGCGCCATGCGCGCAATGCGCTCGAGATGCTTTCGCGCGAAACAGGCGGCATGGCCTTCTTTCCCAAGTCGATCGATCAGGTTGACCAGATTGCGGCAGAAGTGGCGCGCGACATCCGCAGCCAGTACACGCTGGGCTACCACTCCACCAAACCAACCAGCGAGCCCGGCTTCCGCAAGGTGGAAGTGACTGCCGAAGAGAAGGGCAAGGGCAAGCTCACGGTGCGCACCAAAACAGGCTATTTCCCTGAGGTGCGCAGGGAAAAGCGAGCCTCGTCGGAAGGGCAATAGGGGCTTGCGATGGCGGACGATCCCGGACGCGAAGCGCTGCTCAAGCGGCTTGAAGCGCTGAAGGCCGAAGGCGAGAAGAATTACGACGACCTCTACGAGACCCGCTCGGACTACGACGCCACCGTGTGCTACAGCGGCGCAAAAGAGGCCTACCACGACGCGATCTCGCTGGCGTGGCAGCTGGGGCTGGGAGACGAAGCCGAAGCACTTCGCAAGCGGCTTGAACATATCAAGGCTGTCTTTCGCAGTCAGTTTTCATAGTGGTAGCTCGCGTGCACGCGAGTGCATGTCCGACGTCGCACGCCGCAAGGTCGGTCATCCTGAGTCGCGCTCCGGACTCGCTCAGGATGACCGTCGTTTTGGGGACGTGGTTGTAATCGAATTGCGGTTGCAGTTCGATGACGATTCCTGCTGTTCGCTGCGTATATTTCTCATTTGCATGAACTTGATCGGGCGATTCGAAAGCGCTGCACGATAAGCTAGAAATCAGGAGCCAAGAGTCAAGAACTGACCCATGCCTGAATACAAGTACGCAACGCTTGCCGTCCATGCCGGGCAGCATCCTGACCCGCAGACCGGCGCGGTCAATGTTCCCCTTTATCTTTCCTCGACGTTTGAGCTTGTCGGCATCGGCGCCGACCGCGGATGGGATTACTCACGCGCCGGAAACCCAACGCGCGACCGGCTTGAAGTGGCCCTTGCCGCTCTTGAAGGCGGGACGAGTGGACATGCATTTACCACTGGGATGGCCGCCATCGCCGGGCTTGTCGCCATGCTGCGGGCGGGCGACCATATCGTGTGCTCGCGCGACGTGTACGCCGGCACAGTGCGGCTTTTCGACCAGATCATCAGCGGCTACGGCATCGAGATTGAATACGTCGACTCGAGCGACCTAGCGGCCGTGGAGAAGGCGATGAAGCCGAACACCAAACTGGTCCACATCGAGACTCCGAGCAATCCGCTCATGGTGCTTACCGACATTGCCGGTGTGGTGAAGATCGCGCACGCGCGCGGCGTGGAGGTGAGCGTCGACAACACGTTTCTCTCGCCGGCGCTGCAGAGCCCCATCGCGCTCGGCGCGGACATCGTGATGCATTCGACGACGAAATATCTCAACGGCCACTCCGACGGGCTGGGCGGCGCGCTGATCGGCACCAAGCCCGAGCACAAGGAGCGCTTTCTGCTCATCCAGAAAGCGGCCGGCGGCGTGATGTCGCCCTTCGAGTGCTTCCTGGTGTTGCGCGGCATCAAGACGCTGCCCGTGCGCATCAAGCAACATGAAGAAAACGGCCGCGCGGTTGCTGAATTCATGTCGACACATCCCAAGGTGAGCAAGCTTGCCTATCCGGGCCTGAAGTCGCATCCGCAATACGATCTGGCGGTGAAGCAGCAGCGCGGATTCGGATCGATGATGAGCTTCGAGCTGAAATCGCGCGCCGAGGCGGAGCGATTCCTGAAGGCGATCAAAATCTTCCTCAACGCCGAATCGCTGGGCGGCGTGGAGTCGCTCGCGTCGCACTCGGCCACGACTACGCACGGCTCGGTGAGCGAAGAGGTGCGCCGGAAGATGGGCATCAACGAGGGCCGCATCCGCCTGTCGATCGGGATTGAGGACAAGGAAGACCTGATCGCCGACCTCGACCAGGCGCTGAAGGCGGTATAGGGCAACATTGAGGTTCGGAGTATTCTAGCGTCGTGGGCTCGCTGCGGTTCGATGGCGTGCGGTTTGTCGCATATCCTCAGGACCATGAACCTCGCCACGTGCACGGCTTCTACGCTGAGACTGAGGTAATTGTCGACCTGTTGCCAGGGGCCGTCAGAGGAGTGGCAAAAGCGAATCGTCGCGATGCAGTTCGCCCAGGCAATGCCAAACGCAATGACGTGAAGTACATCTTGCAAGTTGCGGCAGCGCATTTCGACGAGCTCGTCAGTTTGTGGGAGGAAGCACATGCCTGAACAAGTGAGGGTCGTGACAACTGACGCGGAGATTGATGCGGCAATCCGGCAGGCGCGCGTGTTTGAACGATACGACCGTCGCGTGATTCGCGTGACCTATTCAGAACGAACCGACAGGTTTGTTCTTCACATGGACAACGGCACAGTTCACATGATTCCGCGAGCATTGTTGCAAGGACTTGCCAAGGCCGCACCGGCGGATCTGCAGAAGATCGAGATATTGGGCGGCGGAACTGGCCTTTATTGGCCAACGCTCGATGCCGCTCACTACGTTCCGGGTTTGTTGGCAGGTGTCTATGGATCGGCCAAATGGATGAAGTGTCTGCAGGAGTCCGGGCCCATGCGCCGTAAGCGGGCACGAAATCGTGTTATAGGCGCGAAGCCTTCAGCCGCTAGGCAAAAAGCCAAGATGTCGCTCTCTGAGCTGGTTCGGCAGCACCGGCGCGGTAAGTGAACTTCTCTTCCGGAACCATGCATGATGCATCCTCTGGCAACGTTTTTCCGCTCCTGCTCGCCATTGACACCTGCGGGCCTTCGGGCTCGGTGGCGCTGGGGCGGATTCCCGGCCGCGATCTCGAGGTTCTTGGCCAACTAGAGCTTGCGGGCCGCACCTACTCGGCGACGATTGTTTCCGCCGTTGCCGAACTGCTGCAATCGGCCGGCGCGACGCTCGCAGATCTCGACGCCATCATTGTCGTCAACGGGCCGGGCAGCTTTACCGGCGTGCGCGTGGGCGTGAGCGCGGCGAAGGGATTTGCCGAGGGCCGCAACATTCCGGTGGTTGCGCTCTCGCGGCTTGAAGTGCTGGCGCGCAAGTCGGGTGTGCCGTCGGCGGCGCTCGACGCGCATCGCGGCGAAATTTATCTGCGGTTGCAGAAGACAGGCGCGGCACCGAGTGAGCTGCTCGCCGGGCGCGAAGAGCTTGCTGCAATCGAGCCTGCTCCGCTGCGCGTGGCCGTGTGCGACGAGGGAGCGGCCGCATTAATTGCTTCGGCGTGGCCCGATACGCAGCTCGTCCAAACGGCTGCGCCACTGGCAGCCGATGCGCTGCGTCCCGGCGAGGCACGGTTAATTGCCGGCGGAACGGTCGATCTCGCGTTGCTCGACGGCCACTACCTGCGCCGCTCCGACGCGGAGATCTTCGGCAACGACGTACGGCGGCAGGCGGCCGGACAGGGCACGCGATGAATTCGGACGCGTCGAATCTGGACCCGGCTAATTTGGATCCTCGGGGACTGGAAATTGTGCCGCTCGACGGGTCACACCTCGCGAGCGTGATCCGGATCGCCGAGATTCTCGAAGAGACTCCGCATTGGCCGCGGGACTCCTGGGTTGAGTTGACCGGCAAGACACCGTCGGCCCAGCGGATCGCGCTTGTGGCGCGCGGCAGCCTGCCAGCCGCGGTCGGGGGCGCGTCCGCCGGGTCCGGCATCGCCCCAGAAATCGAGCCGGAAATCGCCGGCTTCGTCGTTGCCCGCACGGTGCCGCCGGAGGCCGAGCTTGAGAGCATCGGGGTCGCCATGCAGTGGCAGCGCCGGGGAATCGGCAGGCGGCTGGTGGTGGCGCTGGTGGCCGAGCTCGAGAAAGCTGAAGTCGAAAAGCTCCATCTCGAGGTTCGGGCTTCGAACGGCATCGCGATTGCCTTCTACCTTTCGCTCGGGTTCATTGAGACTGGCCATCGCACCCGCTATTACGCTGATCCTGTTGAAGATGCAGTCCTGATGGAGCTCCGGCTCAGGTAGCTCCCGAGGTCTGCTGCTGCCAGGTGTCTGGCCCGCGATTTGACCCGAAGTTGCGACGACACGCCTCCCGGATTCCCTCGCGGCAGTAACCCGGGCGTCGTCTCCGATATTCACAGCTTTGCGTTACTCCCAGCCGTTGGTCGTGTCCTAATAACTGCGTTGCTGGCGTTGGTGGCGGCCTCGAAAGTGCAGGCAGCCAGCGAATCATAACTCTTCTTCGTCCTCAGAATCCATCTGGCCATTTTGGCGATTAATAAAGCTTCCTAGCAGCGGAACTGCAAACGAATATTTACTGTAGCGGTTCTTATAGATGAGACCCGCATCGGAGAGTGAAACGAGCATTTGATTAACATGACTCCCACTAAAGGACCTTTCGGCCGATTGATTGGCGGGAGATTCCACAATCTCTTGGACCGTAAACTCGGAGTCCGCATTAGGCAATTCCGCAATTACTCCAAGCAATTCGCGCTGCCGATCCGTGGCCTTGGCCCACCGACCTGCAAAAAAGTCCGAGTCTAACTTGGCTACGATTTCTGCGACGGGTATCCTCTGCGGCGCTGATCCGGTATCTAACGCTTGGACCCAAATGTCGTACACTTCGCGGCAAACGTATTGCACAAAGTATGGATAGCCGTGCGTTACTTCCCACACCGTCTCCACTGAACTTTGGTTAAAGCAAATGGGGCAATCCTGCTCATCGTCAATCGGCTTAAGGATCGCTTCGCTGGTTTCGGCTTGGCTTAAAGGACGAAGCGAAACGACCGTGAACATGCGCTCCGAAAAAGTACGCGCTTCAACCAGCTTTGGAAACAGCGTCGGAAGCCCGACCAGTGCAAGCATGAAGCGATACCCCTTCCTCTGCAATGACTGAAACAAATCTAAAAGCAGGGATAGGGGATATTCATTCTTCTTCGCATGATCCGCCAGGTTTTGCGCTTCATCGTAGGCGAAAATTATCCCTTTGCGGCCAGACGCTTCAATGTGCGGCCACACAATTTCCAAGGTTCCCTTCAATTTATCGAGCACGAGACCTGGCGTGCTGTCGAATAAAGCTCGTAGGGCTGAGTAGGTCAGGGGAACATTCACGTTCCGTGGCTCTTGAGAGAATCCGATCGGTCCTTCCCTTTTCTGGAACACAAATGAACTCATAGCGATCGACAGGTCGGTAAGAAGGCGAGTCGCCAAGTTCTCTTCGCTGATACTTGTGGTTTCCGAAAGATCGGTGCCAGCCCACAGCCAACCCGCTTGGATCGCCATCGGCTTGAAAGTCTCCAGAAGCACAGTTTTCCCAAGCCCTCGCAAGCCAGTGAGAACAAGGTTCTTTAGGATCACGTCCTGCTCAAGCAGCCTCGCAAAATCTTCCGATTCCTTGCGACGGCCTGCCAAATAAGGGGGCATGTGACCTGCACCGGGGCGAAACGGGTTTTTCATGAGGGGTCCTCCCTTGCACTAGGCTCAAGAGGAGATTAGAGCATAACATAAATTTATGTCAATGGCTAAATTTAGCTTGACATCTAACTTCTTATTAATCTAGCATCGTTCTAACGAAAAACCCCGGCCATCGCGCTAACGATGAACCGGGGTCAGAATCCACCACAGCCGAAGCCGCGATGAACCCGCAAAGTCATTATCCGGCCAAACGCTGTGGGACTCAAGAGGAAAAGTCCCATGACCTGCCATTCGTGCCGGATTCAATGCAAGCGTTTCGGGAAGCACAGAAACGGCCTACAACGGTTCCGCTGCAAGCAGTGCAGCAAAACCTACACCGAGGATCACGAGCAGCCCCTAGACGCAATGCGGCTTCCGCTCGATAAGGCTGAAAGTGTTCTGCAATTGCTCTTGGAAGGCATGAGCATTCGCAGCGCCGAGCGGATCACTGGCGTTCACCGCGATACGATCATGCGGTTGCTCATCATGGCCGGGGAACGTTGCCGGAAGCTGATGCAGCGCAAGATTGAGCATCTCCCCGTAGGCGATGTAGAAGCCGACGAAATTTGGGGATTCGTCTATAAAAAGCAGGGTCACGTCCGGCCTGATGGAGAGGGTACAGCAAGGATCGGTGACGCATATTGCTTCGTGGCGATGGAGAGAACGACCAAACTGATTCTTGCGTTTCATCTCGGCCAGCGTAACCGCAAAGACACCGAAGCATTCATGGCGAAACTTCGTTACGCAACCTCTGAGGGTCTGTTCCAACTGAGCACAGACGGCTTTCAGGCGTATCCCGCTGCAGTGAGCCTCATGCTTCATGGCCGTGTGAACTACGCGCAGATCATCAAGGTATATGGCTCTCCCCGCGACGGTGAGCAGCGGTACAGTCCTGCGGAGGTCATCAATACGGAGCGGGTCCCAGTCATGGGAATGCCTGATATGGAACGCGTCTGCACTTCACACGTAGAGCGCCAGAATCTATCGATTCGGATGGGAATGCGCCGCATGACGCGGTTGACGAATGGTTTTAGCAAGAAATGGGAGAACCTTGAAGCTGCGTATTCGCTCTGGTTCGCATTCTTCAACTTTTGCAGGGTCCACAAGACGCTGCGCTGCACCCCGGCGATGGAGCAGGGCATCGCGGATCACGTTTGGTCGATTGCGGAACTGCTAGCATACTGATCGTAAAGTTCTCGCCAGCCTTAGGACCTTCGTGGTATTCGTGTCTCATACTCCCATTTACAACAAATCATTTCCGAATATCGCTCCCCACTCTAGAAGATCGAGGGATGCATGGACCAGAAGATAGATCAACAAGAGAGTCCCGAAAACCGCTCCAACTTTTACTGCGAGGACGGGACCGTGTTCATTTACTCCAAGGAACGTCGCCTCTACGAGCCTTATGAAAAGCCCAAAGAGGACCAAGATAAAACAAGCGCAGCAGAACACAATAAATCGCGCAACCCCTTTGTCAAACACTGGAGTAAGGGGATGCGCTTCTGGATCACAACGAGCGTCAGTCTCCTCGGCGTAATCGTAGTAGGCATTTATACTTTCTACGCTCGAAGACAGTGGTGTGCTACGCAGCAGGCAGCGATACAAGCTCGGAGGTCGGTGAATGCCGCTATTGAAGCGATGAAACTCGACGAAAGGGCTTGGGTAGCGGTGACTCAAATTGAACCCGTTAAGGACTGCCAATGGCGCGCAATAACGTTTAGAAATTCCGGCAAATCGGCGGCTCTGAGCTTTCAAGTATCTGGTGCCGCAGAACCTGTTTTGAAGGGTTCGCGACCGACTAAACCCGAACAAACACTCCCCGGAAAAGGAGTCATTGCGCCAGATAGCGTTTTCAGTGATTGCATTGGAGATAAGCAAATCGACAATTTCGACTGGAGTAATACTGATCTGGTTGTCCACGGGCGAATCAGTTACTTCGACACTTTCGGTACGGATCATTGGACCACTTTCTGTTACCTCAGGTCCGAAAACAGTGGTTTCTCTCCGTGTGACTTTGGGAATGATATGGACAAGAACGGGGTTCGTATCTCGGAATAGGGGGGCAAATATGTCCAAAACCTTGGTTGCGGCGATTTCATTCTTGGCAGGCATACTCACAGCGATCTCAGTCGGAAAGATTGGTAAATTGGTACTCGCGCAATCTGCTCCACGAGTTTCGGACATGGGGCGCAGTTTGCAAGAGGGGGATGTACACAACGGAGCGGTGCCCACAGACCGAGACCGTAGGGGAATCCCGGTAGTTGTGCCACTCACAAGGTTCCCAGTAAACTTTCGCGAAACCTTCCTACGCGGAAGTAAGGTTTTGGACGGTCTTGATTGCCGTGGCTGTGATTTTGACGGCACACACCTCATATATGGCGGCGGCCCGTTCAATTTAGAGAGCGCGCACTTTTCAGGATTGATTTCAGTTGAGTTCACCGGAGCAGCAGCAAATACGCTCAACATGCTGAAATTTATTGACTGGCTGCAAACTTCTTCGAGCCCCATAGCCCTGCCAGAAATCAACAAAACCATCGAAAGGAAAGCTCCAGTAAAGCGGAAGCCTACAGATGCAATTTCCTTTGGCCCTTCGTTTATCGGTGACAAATAAGAGAAGACATGATCTACCGTCCTTATTGCCATTCTGGCAACGTCGCATGTAAAAACTACACACGCATTACCTATTTCCACAGCAACGCACCGAAAGGACACGACCCAGCCGTTTTCCAGCTTGCCGTTTCTCCTTCAATGGAGCTATATGTAGGTGTTCAGCAATAATCGGCGGCTACTGGCTGCCGAAACGCACGCTGCACCGGGAGGTGCTTGATGGACGAAGTACAGGGTTCCACGCTGGGCGGGGAGATAGACCGCCTCCACGCCGAACATCACCGTTACGCTCAGCGTTTGGAAGAATTGCTTCAAAAGCCCTACCTCAGCGAGGATGAGCAACTCGAGGAAGTCCGCCTGAAAAAGCTCAAGCTGCACGCCAAAGACCTGATTTTCGCGCTGGAGCGCCGCATGGCGCCCGCCGTCGCGTAAGCCGGTCACTGCCGCGAGCCTGTTTTTTCGGCACATCTCTCCCCGAGAACGCCCAAGCGGCGTGACTTACGGTATCTGTCTCCCCGGAACCCCCTAAGTTTCTACTGTACTTCGTCTTATAATCGTTGTGGACGATGGTTCGCGATGGTTATATCTACGCATTAAGCCTTCTGGTAGTGGCAGCTCTCGTGGCGTGGTTCACCCACGGCTGGCCGTGGGGCCAGGTTTGCTCAATCCTTCCCATTCTTCTCGCCCTTTTTTTTCTGTGGTTTTTCCGCGACCCGGAGCGCACGGTTCCCGCCGGCGAGGGAGTGATTGTTTCTCCTGGAGACGGACTGGTGACGGAGACAGTCGCGATCAACACGCCGGAAGGACCGCGGCAGCGCATCAGCATCTTCCTGAGCGTCTTCGATGTACACGTGAATCGCTCGCCGATCGGCGGCGTGCTGAGCCGGGTGAACTATCAGAAGGGGAAGTTCCTTAATGCCATGAACCCAGCCTCGGCCGAGCGCAACGAGCAGAACACGATTACCGTGCGCGGCCAGGGATCCGACGCCGGCTTCGAAGTGACCTTCAAGCAGATTGCCGGTTTGCTGGCGCGGCGCATCGTGTTTGGCTTGAAGGAAGGCCAGATGGTGGCGCGCGGGCAGCGCGTGGGACTGATCAAGTTTGGTTCGCGCGTGGACGTGGTGTTGCCCAGTAGCGCGGCGCTGCGCGTAAAAGTGGGAGAACGGGTGAAGGGCGGCGCCAGCATTCTGGCGGAGATGCCGCGGGAGAAACGGGCATGAACCACCTGAACCCCGTGCAAATGAAAGCCAGAAATCAGGCGCGCATGCGCCGCGGCATGTACCTGCTGCCGTCGCTCTTTACGGCGGCCAGCCTGGGCGCGGGCTACTTTGCCATTACGCAAACCATCGACGCCATCGGCAACAACGGAGACGCCCACACCCATCTTGACTGGGCGGCAATGCTCATTCTCCTTGCCATCCCGTTTGACTCGCTCGACGGCCGCATTGCGCGGATGACCAACACCGCCACCGACTTTGGCAAGGAACTCGATTCGCTGGCCGATGTCATCACGTTCGGTGTGGCGCCCAGCCTGCTCGCTTTCGTGTGGGGATTTCATTTCCTTCCCGACTCGCTCAATCCGCAGCTTCATCAGCACCTGATCCAGGCGGGCGCATTCATCAGTTTTCTGTTTTTGCTCTGCGGAGCTTCGCGGCTGGCGCGCTTCAACATCAGCCCTGACGCGCAGCCGCGCAATCCCGGCCGGCCGGGCCGCAAATATTTCGTGGGCATGCCCATTCCTGCGGCCGCAGGCCTGCTTGCAGCCACTGTCCACTTCTTCAATGCCTATCCGGTGGAGGAGTGGTGGGTCGCCGTTCCCTGGCTCATCCTTGTCGGGCTCAGCGCTTTCCTGATGGTGAGCACCTGGCGTTTCTGGTCCGGCAAGGAGATCAACCTGGCCCGCCGCCATCCCTTTCAGTTGCTGGCGCTGCTGGCCGTGGTGGGCTACGTCGTGATCCGGTATTCCAATGGAGTAGTGTTCCTGGCTGCTCTGGCTTACATGTTCTCGGGAATCTGGGCGCGCGCGGTCTACGGCTGGCAACGCCGGCGGCGCAGAAGGCCGCCTTCTGCTCCTTTACCCGTCGCCGACCGGGAATCGCTGGGATCGGGATTCACAGATTAGTTCGCCACGAATGCGGAAACGGTGGGGGCTGCATTCGAATAAAAGCAGATCTCCCAATCTGCTGAATCATTCTGATACTGTTTCATGCAAAGGACGCCCGTGTTCAAGATCGCCATCGCCGGAGCCTCAAGCCTGCTGGGCAGGGAACTGAAGGACGTTCTCTCCGACTCCACGCTGGCTGCCGCCAGCTTTGCGCTGCTCGACGAGGAGGACGCGCAGGGCCAACTGGATCAGGTGGGCGACGAGGTCACGTTCATCCAGGCCATCGGCGCCGACGCCTTCGACCACTCGGACTTTACCTTCTTCTGCGGCACCGAGAGCCTCACGCTTCGCCATTGGCGGCAGGCGCTCCGCGCCGGATCGACAGTGCTCGATCTCTCGGGCGCGCTCGACCGGGAGCCCGGCGTTCTGGTGCGCGCGCCGTGGCTTGGCGGCGAGGAAGTGTCCGCCGATCTTTTTACTCCCGCTGTCGTTCCCGCGCACCCCGCCGTCATTACTCTCGCGCTCTTGCTCGATCGCCTGCAGCAGGCTGCTCCGGTGCGCTTTGCCGCGGCCACGGTGCTGGAGCCGGCCAGCGAATTTGGCCGCGCCGCGATGGACGAGCTGCACCAGCAAACCGTCAGCCTGTTGAGCTTCCAGACGATTCCACGCGCCGTTTACGATGCGCAGGCGGCATACAACGTGCTCGCGGGCTTGGGAGAAAGCGCTGCCGTCAATCTACCTGCCGTCGAGGCGCGCATTCGCCGCCAGTATCAGACAGTGACGTCGGGGCGCGGACCGGAACTTGGTCTGCAGGTGCTGCTCGCGCCGGTGTTTCACGGCCACACCTTCTCGATCGCCGTGGAGCTGGAGCGGCCGGTCGAGATTGTCGCCCTCGAAGAAGCTCTCACCGGTGAGCATGTCGACCTCGTCCTCGAAGACACTGACTCGCCATCCAATCTTGCCGCCACCGGCCAGAACGACATCCTTGTCCGCCTGCGGCCCGAGCGCAGCACGCGCAACCCCACCGCCGCCACGCGATTGTGGCTCTGGGCGGCAATCGACAACCTTCGTGTGAATGCGCAGAACGCCGTTCTCTGCGCGTTGGAGCTGCGCAAGGTAAGGCCGCAAGGGACAGTGCAGTAAGAAGAGCAACAATGGGGACCACGAAAATGAAGAATCCGGATTTTGTCATCACCGACCCGCCGGAAGTTGTGGCCGAGAAGCTCCGTTGGGCAGCGGCAGTGGACCAACTTCCCAAAGGCACGCTCTCGGGGACCGACCTATTGCTCGAGGATCGCCGCTCGGAGCGAGAAAAAGAACTGGCAAACGAAGGCTTCTGATCGGGCTACCCGCCGCACCGCTCCCACAACTGCACAATGTAGCTGTCTGTCATGCCTGCAATGTAATCGGCCACCGTGCGCGCCAGGCCTTCGGTAGGAATCTGCGCCTGGTGGTCTTCGGGCATCAGCGCAGGGTCGCTGATCAGGTGAGCGAATAGCTGCACCACCACTTCTTCAGCGCGGGCGTGCACCGGCTCCATGTCCGGCGAGTTGTAGAGGTTGGCGTAGAGAAATTCCTTGATTGACGCACGCTCGGCCTCCAACGGGAGACTCAGCGACGCGAGCCGCTGCGGCGCGCGGCGAATTTCAGAAAGAGACTCCGCGCCCAGCGCCGTCACGCGACGACGCACCTCATGGATGAGGTCCGTGACAAATGCATTCAACATGCGGCGCAGCGTCTCGTATGCCACAACCTTGGACGCAGCCGCGGGGAACTGCGACCGCACTTTGTCGTGAACTTCACGAAAAACAGGAACCGCTTCACGAATCTGCTCGAGCGCGAGGATTCCCGAGTCGAGTCCGTCGTCGAGATCGGCAGCGAGATACGCAATCTCGTCGGCCAGGTCAATGAGTTGCGCTTCGAGCGGCGGAAATTCTCCCAGAAAATACTCCGCCAACTCCGGATGGCCCGCCGCACCGTAGTCGCGCGAGTGTTTCACGATGCCTTCGCGCACGGCGAGCGTGAGATTGAGCCCGCGAAACGCGGGGTAGCGCTCCTCGAACCAGGTGACGATGCGCAGCGCGTGCAGATTGTGGTCGAAGCTGAGGCCGTGCTGACGCAGCGCGCGGTCGAGAGCCTTTTCGCCGGCGTGGCCAAAGGGCGGATGCCCGATGTCGTGCGCCAGCGCCAGCGCCTCGGCCAGCTCCGCGTTCAGCCCCAGCGCCGCCGCGGCCGTGCGCGCAATCTGCATCACTTCAAGCGTGTGCGTGAGCCGGCTGCGAAAGTGGTCCGAGAGACCCTCATCCGGTAGGCGTGTAAACACCTGCGTCTTGCCCGCCAGGCGGCGGAAGGCGCGGGAGTGCAGGATGCGCGCGGCATCCCGGGCAAACGGCGTGCGATAGGCATGCGACGGCTCCCGGTGGACGCGCCTCGCCAGCTCGCTCTCCGCTCTTCCGTCGACGGCAATCGCCGCAGGCAGCCGCGCTGCAGATTCGGTTTTCACTTCGGCCATTCGCCCGGCTTTCCCGACGGAGAAAATAGATTCCGCTTCACGTCTGGTTATACCGCAACGGGATGCAGAGTCCGGCTCCGTTTCGCCCGGTTGGCTACACGGAATTCCGAGAAAGAGCAGCTGCGGGCGCGAGGCGCGTTGGACAATGCTGCGTCGACGGCGTTACTATCCAGCCGGATTTTTCGCGAGCCCAGGCGTGTTGGGAATCGACTGCGCCGGGCTCAAGAAATCGTTTCTGCTGGACGGGGGTGTCATGAAAACGATCGACATGAGAACGATCAACATGAAGGGGATCAATATGAAAACGATAGGTCGGATCTTGCCAGCGCTGCTCGCGCTGGCCGTTATGCTCGCGGCGGGATGCGGCGCCCGGCACTCGGACAAGGAAGTCTTTTACCTGGTTGGATCCAACATGTCATCGACCTATTTTCAGTCGGCAGTCGCCGGCTTCAAAAAAGCCGCTGCGCAATATGGCGTGACCGCAAAAACCGACGGGCCCGACACCCATGATCCGAATGCCGAATTCACCGTGTTGCAGAACGCAGTCGCCGCCAAGCCATCGGGGATTCTGGTGTCGGTGAGCGATGCAGCGATCCTGCAGCCGGGAATCGATGCCGCCATCAGCGCCGGTATCCCCGTGATCACTTTCGATTCTGACGCCGCGGCCAGCCGCAGGCTCTACTTTATCGGCACCAACAATCTTGAGGCTGGGCGGCTGGGCGGCCGGCGCGTGGTACAGAAGCTCGGCGGCAAGGGCAACGTGGTGTTTTTCACGCTCGCCGGCCAGCCGAACACCGAAGAGCGCCTCAAGGGCTTCAAGGATGTTTTTGCCAGCTCCCCCGGCATCAACATTGCCGACGTCGTTGACATTAAGGGCGATCCGAATGTGGCGTTCGACCGGACGCAGCAGTTGATGGCGCAAACCGGAGCCAAGAAAATCGATGCCTTCATCAGCCTCGACTCCGCATCGGGCAAGACGGTGGCCGATGCCGTGAAGCGCACCGGCGATACCAGCCGCCTGCTTGTGGCCTGGGATGTGAATCCGGACACGCTCAATGGCATCAAGGATGGCGTGATCGACTCGACCGTGGTGCAGAAGCCCTTCACCATGGGCTACGTGGGATTGAAAGCGCTCGACGAGATCTTTCACAATCCGCCGGCGCAGCTCGGCAAGGATTTGAGCGCCGACGCCTTCGCACCCTATCCGGTCTTCATCGATACGGGCACGGCTCTGGTGGACAAGACCAACGTCGACGCGTACCTGGCTTCGGCTTCGGCGGGGACCACGTAGAAAAGGCAAAGCGCCCACAAAATAAAAGCGGCGCTCCCAAATTGGGAACGCCGCTTCTTCTTGAACCCGGTCTACGCTTTCGCTTAGCTTATTCCGGTTTGGCCGGCGTGACGGCGCCTTCTTCCTTGGCCAGTTTCACACGCGCGGTCTCCAGCTTCTTCTGCACCTTGGCAACGTCACCCGGCTCAATGTCGGACGCGGATGACTTGTTGAACTCGTCCAGCGAAAGCTCCCACTGCGCCGCCGCCAGCCGGATGCGGCCCGTCTTCTCGTAGAGATCGCCCAGGTGCATGTGCACGGTGGGATCAGTCTGCGTGCGGTTCACTGCCTGGCGCAGGTTGTCTTCGGACAGCTCGTACTCGCCCATTTTGAAGTAGACCCAGCCAAGCGAATCAAGATAAGCGCCGTTCATGGGCTCAATCTCCACCGCCTTCTTGATCATCTTCAGCGCGTCAGGCAGCTTGACGCCCTTGTCGGCCCACATGTAACCCATGTAATTGAGCGTCATGGCATTTTGAGGATCGAGATCGAGCGCCTGCTGGAAGTACTGTTCCGCGCGGTCCATCTGCTTTTGCCGCTCGGCCAGCTCGCCGCGCAGGAAGAACATGTAAGTCTTGTCTTCTTTCTTGGTGGTCAACGGTTCCGCTTTGTCGAAGGCGTCTTCGGCGTCCTTCCAGCGGCGCAGCCTCACGTTCATTTGCCCGATGGCGAGCCACACGCCGCGCTGCTCGTCGCTGGTGGCGCCGTCAAGCAATGCCCTAGCCATGGCCAGCGCATCATCGGGCTTGCCCTGGTCGGCCAGTTCGCCGGCCAGCATCAGCTTGAGGTCGCGATTCTTGGGATCGCCGGCGACGGCCTTGCGTGAAACGTCGATCGCCTTGTCATACTCCTTGGCGCCGCGATAGGCGTCCACCTGGCCCTGGTAGCCGCGCTCGGCCGAGCTGCCGCCCATGTCGATCATCTTCTGGTAGGCGGCGACGGCGTCGTCGACCTTGTTCTCTTCAAGCAGCACCGTGCCCAGCCGCTCCAGGAAGATGGCGCGATTATTCTTTTCTTCGTCGGTGTAGGCGCCGTTGGCGTGCGAGGTCGCGTCCACCATGTCCTGATACGTCTGCACCGCCTCATCGAAGCGGCCCAGGATATCGAGCAGCAAACCCTCGTTGAATCCGGCTTCGAGCGACTTGGGATCGAGCTTGCGCGCCTTGCGCACCGTGACCAGCGCGTCTTCATATTTGCCCTGGCGGCGCTCGATCTCGGCGACGTGCGAAAGCGCATCGGCGTTCTCGGGATCGGCCTGCGAGAGCGCCTGGTACTCCTTGAGCGCCGCATCCAGGTCTTCATTGCTCAGCAGCGCCTGGGCCAACGCATCCATGGTCTGCAGGTCGCCCGGCTCCAGGTCCTCGGCGCGCTTGTACGCCGCAATCGCGTCCTTGGGCTGCTTCATCTGGTCATAAAGCGCGCCCAGCGTGAACTCCATCTTGGGGGTGCGGCCGTCCACGGGAACCGCTTCGATCGACTTCACCGCGTGCTGCAGATCGCCGCTCTCGGCATAGAGCCGCGAGAGATTGAGGACGACATCCTCCGACTCAGGCTCGATGGCCTGCGCCGTCTTGAATTGGTCCTCGGCCTTCTGCGGCTCGTGCTTCACCGTATAAAGTTCGCCCAGCACCATGCGGTCTTCCACGCTGTTGGGCTGCAGGGCGACGATCTTCTCAAACTCGGTGATGGCCTGGTCGAGCACGTTATCCGGCGGCGATGAAGACGACACGCCGTTTTCGTTCTCTCCCAGTTGGCGCAGATAAATGCGGCCCAGCAGCTTGTGCGCGTCGACATCGTCGGGCGAGGACTTGAGCAACGTCCGCGCTGTCACCTCGGCGTCGTGCACGCGGCCGATGCGGAAATAAAGATCGGCAAGATCGTTATTCAGTTCGGAGGAATTGGGGTCGGCGTCGAGCGCCAGCTTGTATTCCTCGATGGCGTGATTCACCTCATCGGAGCGCCCCTCTGAGATGGCATCGTCTTCATACACGCTGGCCAGCGCCAGGTGGTAGTAGGCCACGGCGCGGTTGGGTTGGGACGGGCTTGCCGGCGCGGCCGCGGACTTGGCGGTGGTGCTGGTCTTAGCCTGATCCGGCGCCGGGGCGGCTGCAGCGTTCTGCGCGCAGGCAGGCGCGACCGCCAGCAGGAAAAGGGTTGCGGCGGCAAATTCGGCGGCGAGGGTCGGCAAATTCGATTTCTTGGTCATCATTCCCGGGGATTCCGCGCGCCACCGGCCGGCAGATAGCCATCAAGCCCGACAAAACCGGAGCGCGGCGCAGGCAGCCGTCCTGAGCAACTCTGCCTGTACTTAGAGACGATTTTAACCGGCATTGGTCGCAAAGTGCGCGCAGATTGCCGGAATTTCGTCCAGCAGTTCCGCCGCATGCACTTGCAAGCCAGGGAGTCTGCGGCTAGCGACTTTCCCGACAGGGAAACTGACACGAAAGTGGGAGTGATTCACGCGTTTCCACTCATGCAATTGAGGGCGAAGCGGAGCTCAGTGCCGGAAGTGCCGCATGCCGGTAAACACCATCGCCAGACCGAGTTTGTCGGCCGCGGCAATCACTTCGTCGTCACGCACCGAGCCGCCCGGCTGGATGACCGCGGTGGCGCCGGCCTTAGCAACGGTCTCCAGGCCGTCGGGGAAGGGGAAAAACGCATCCGACGCCGCCACGCAACCCTTCAGCGGCAGAACGGCCTTCATGGCGCCGAACTTCGCTGCGTCCACGCGGCTCATCTGCCCTGCGCCCACGCCCAGCGTTTGTCCGTCGCGTGCGTAGACAATGGCGTTTGATTTCACGTGCTTGCAGACGCGCCAGGCAAAGAGCAGGCTGCGCAGTTCTCCGGCTGTGGGGGGACGCCACGTGACCACTTTCAGCTCCGACTCGGTCACTCGGCCGGTGTCGGCATCCTGCACGAGCAGTCCGCCGGAGACGTTCTTGACAACCGGCTTCGCCGGCGCGGCTTTCACTTCAACAAGGCGCAGGTTCCTCTTGGAGGAGAATCTTTCGAGCGCATCGGCGGAAAATCCCGGCGCGGCAATGGCTTCGACAAACAGCTTGCCGATTTCGTCGGCCGCAGCTCCATCCACTTCGCGGTTGATGCCGATGACGCCGCCAAAGGCCGATACCGGATCGGCGGCAAGCGCCTTCTGGTACGCCTCGACAACTGTTGCGCCCGTTGCGGCGCCGCAGGGATTGGTGTGCTTGACGATGATAACTGTCGGCTCATCGAATTCCTGCACCAACTCCCAGCAGGCGTCGAGATCGACGAGATTGTTGTAGCTGAGTTCTTTCCCCTGCAATTGCTGCGCGCCGGCAACGCCCAGCCCGAAGCCATCGGCATAAAGGGCCGCGCGCTGGTGAGGGTTTTCGCCGTAGCGCAAGGGTTGCGAGCGCGCCATGTTGATGCGCAGCGTTGCGGGAAGCGCCGTGTCGTCCGGCGCGGCGGGCGCAGAAGCCGCGGGAGCTTCGTCGATGCGCTCCAGCGTGCCGGCAATGGCCGCATCGTAAGCTGCCGTGGTGGCAAAGGCCTGCTTCGCCAGCCGCCAGCGCGTAGCGCGGCCAAGCGCTCCGCCATTGGCCTTCAACTCGTCGACAAGCGCAGCGTAGTCTGCGACGCGCGTAACAATGGCTACGTCTTCAAAGTTCTTCGCCGCCGATCGCACCATCGACGGGCCGCCGATGTCGATGTTCTCGATCAGATGACCGAAAGCGACGCCGGGCTGAGCGGCGGTTTTTTCAAACGCATAGAGATTCACCACCACCATGTCGATCGGCTCGATGCCGCGCGATGCAACCGCTGCTTCGTGCTCGGCGTTGCCGCGGATATAGAGCAGCCCGCCATGCACGCGAGGGTGCAGCGTCTTCACGCGACCGTCAAGCATCTCGGGAAAGCCCGTGAGTTCGCTGATGTCCTTGACCGTGAGCCCGGCATCGCGCAGCGCCTTTGCCGTGCCGCCCGTTGAAACCAGCTCGACGTTGAATGCAGCCAGCGCCCGCGCAAACTCCACCAGGCCCGTCTTGTCGGTCACGCTCAGCAGCGCGCGGCGAATGGTCTTTGCGCCGGCAATGTCTGCTCCCGTTTGCTGCGTCACTTGTTTTTCTCCTCATTTTTCGTTCAGGCGCACTGGCAAGTCTCGATCGGCTTCGCCTTTCTCAGACTAAATGCCGCGGCAATACCCGAAGCCGCGCGCGATTCACAACGCGAAACGCTGCGCCTCTGTTGTGTGCAGCATCACAGCCTGGTCACGACGATCGACGAGCCAATAAATTCGCCATGCATTAAAGTGGAGGTATGGGGACCCAGTTCACATCACCCGAGCCGGAGATTCTTCTGCCGGAAACGCAGTCCGCGCCGCCCGAGCCGCGGCGTCCGCGCCGGGGATGGGCAGCGGCTCCGGCCACTTATCTTCTCGCCATGGTGGCGACGGGCGCGAGCGTCTGGATGCCTACGCTCGACCAGCTGATGCGCTGGGGCGCCGACCGGCCTGACAACATTCTGCTTCACGGCGAGTGGTGGCGCATCGTGACGGCGATGTTTGTACACGTAGGCATCATCCATATCGCCACCAATATGTGGTGCCTGTGGAATCTCGGTCTTCTCGCCGAGCCGCTGATGGGGTCCTTCGGGCTGTTTGCGGTCTACATTCTTACCGGCGCTGCCGGCAATTTGCTGTCCACAGCGTACAACTGGTTTCGCGCCATTCACGAGTCGCCGGCGTCGCCCATCTTTCAGGCCGGTGCGGGAGCTTCCGGCGCGGTCTTCGGCATCGCCGGCGCGCTCATCGTGCTGCTCAAATCAAAGTTCTTGCCGGTACCGCCGCGCGAGCTCAATCGCCTGCGGCGATCCGTCATTTACTTCGCGGCCATCAATCTCGTGATTGGATTTTCCGTCAACTTCGGCAGCGGCTTCACCGGCGTCGCAGTCGATAACTCCGCCCATGTGGGCGGGGTTCTCTGCGGACTGCTCTTTGCCGCGCCGATGGTGCCGCGCATCGGGTCGCCAAAAGGCGAATTTCGGCTTCGGCTGCAGCTTGCCGTATCTATCGTGGTTTTGATCCTGGTGCTCTTCGGCTTCTTCGACTCGCGACTGCCGCTGGGCTAAGCAGCGAGGCAGATGCCAGCCTACCGCACCGCCGTCGCGGCAAATTTCTTCACCATGGCCAGCAGCAGCTTGCGGTCGCTCTCGTTCAGCGTCGTGGAGTAGCGCCGGATCTGCGTGAGGAAGCGCAGTTCGTCGTCGTTGAGGTTCTGCGTGTTCATCTGACGCGCCAGAGTGTCGCTGGCGAAGAACTGCGCGATGGGCAGGTCGAGCGCGTGCGCAATCTTGGCCAGCGTGTCCAGCGAAGGTACGGTGTGTCCGTTTTCCACGCGCGAAAGATAACACCTGAGCAGGCCGGTCTTCTTCTCGATGTCTCCCTGCGAAAGTCCCTTCTGCAGCCGGTAAGCGCGAATCGTGGTGCCGATCTTCATCACGGTGGTGATCCTGTCTATCGCGTACCGCTATTTACTAAAGCGGTAGCAATCAGAAGATTATTGACATAATAGTTAACATGCGTTGCGCAGAATTGCAACAACAAAAAGTTCTATTCTGGTCTGGCCGACGTTGCCTGCCGGTCCGATCGCCGTAAACCTTCAAGCGGCGTGGTTCGTCAGACTCAATACGAGCAAGCGAGGAAAGATTGTGCAGATGGGGCAGGCAAGATGGACGCTGGTGTGTGCTTCAGTTTTGGTCGCCGCAGCGCCATTAACGGCGGCTGCGCAGGCGCCGAACGGCGCACCGCCCGCTACTTCCGCCGCTCCGCAAGCTGATGCCGCGCCTGCTCAGGCGCCTGCGATCGCGCCGGCTCCGGCAGCGCCAGATCAGGGCGCTGCGCCTTCGACCACCCCCAATTCGTCGATACAGACAAATGCCGGGGGCCAGACAAATGCCGGAGGCCAGGCCGTTGCCGGGGGCAAGCTGCACGGCAGCGTAAAGAGCGGTAACATTCCTCTGCCGGGCGTGACGGTCACCGCGCAGAACACGCTCACCGGCAAGCGCTACTCCACCACGACCGACATCACGGGCGCGTGGACGCTGAATATTCCGCTCGATGGCCGCTACGTGATCCGCACGCAGTTCGCGGCGTTTGCGCAGGGCTCGCAGGAAGCGCTAATGAGCGCCAGCGGCCGCGACCAGCTGGTTAACTTTCAGGTAATCCTCGCCTCGCGGCAGGCTGCGCAAGATCAGCAGCAAGCCGAAGAAGCGCGTCAGGCGAGAGCGGGCCAGAACGGGCAGGGTGCGCAAGGTGGGCAAGGTGGCCAGGGCGCGCGCCAACTGGCAGGCAACGGGCCGGAGAGCCTGAGCCTTGAAAGCGCGCTCTCTTCTGATACCGATACCGATGCCGGCGCGGCAGGAGCCTCAGGCGCGGCGCTGCCCTCGATCGCCAACAATACCGACTTCAGCGATGAATCGGTCGCCGTAAACGGCGCGGCCGGACAGGTGAGCTCGTATGCGAA
>Ga0206828_1002_pt1 | contig 89156 bp, 68 predicted proteins | sample Alteio_BWOrgCont_78_FD_152858 | JGI IMG/M metagenome (GOLD analysis project Ga0206828, IMG submission 152858) | Enriched cells from forest soil in Barre Woods Harvard Forest LTER site, Petersham, Massachusetts, United States -... | ecosystem: Environmental > Terrestrial > Soil > Temperate forest >... | reverse complement strand
ACCAACATGGGCCAATACCCTTTCTACGACGAGCGTTTTGACGCGGAAGGAAAACCCAAGGGCCATCCCTTTGATCTGCCCCAGTTCCAAGGCGCCCATCTTCTTTTCGTGAACCAGAACTTCGGCTGCGGCTCCTCCCGGGAACACGCTCCCCAATCGCTCATGCGCTGGGGTGTGCGGGCCATTATCGGCGAATCCTTTGCCGAGATTTTCGCCGGCAACTGCACCATGCTGGGCATCCCGACGACCACCGTCAGCCAGGCCGAGATGCGAAAACTCCAGGCCCTGGTGAAAGAAAAACCGAACACCCAGTTCAAACTGGACTTGGATAAAAAAGTTCTTTTCAGCGAGGGCCAGGAACACTTGAAATTCGAGATCCATGAGTCCAAGCGCAATGCCCTAGTCAACGGCACCTGGGATTCCACCGGGCTGCTCTTGGTCAACGCGGGCAGAACCGCCGAAGTGGCCAAGCGCCTGCCCTATGTAAACGGGTTTTAAAGTTACTTGGGAAGAAAGCGCGGAAATATCCTATTCGATCTGGATGGGACCTTGACGGACAACCAAATCGGCATTTTTCGATGCATCCGGTACGCCCTCAAAGAACTAGGCGTACCGCTGGAAGAAACGGCTGATCTTCGCTGGTGCGTCGGACCGCCCCTTCAGATTTCACTCACCCGGTTGGTGGGCGGTGATCCGGCTTTGGGGAAAAGGGCTTTAGACCTTTACCGGCGTCGGTATCAGGAAGCCGGAATCTTCGAGAACCGGCTTTACGATGGGATCATCGAAAGTTTGGAGTCCCTTCAATCCAGCTTTGATCTTTACGTGGCAACCTCAAAACCGACCGTTTATGCCCTTCAAATTTTAAGGCATTTTAAGATCAACAGCCTTTTTAAGGCCATCCATGGCAGTGAACTGGATGGGACGAATACGGACAAAGGTGATTTGATCGGGTTTGTATTGAACCGTGAAAAACTAACGGCCCTCACTTTCATGGTCGGCGACCGGGAACAGGATGTGATCGGGGCCCATAAAAACAAGATTGAGGTGGTGGGTGTCGCCTGGGGTTTCGGCACGGAAGAGGAACTGCGAAAAGCCGGCGCCTCAACCGTTCTTCACCACCCCGGCGAACTCATGGCCGCTTTCAACAAGGAACTTCAATGACTCCCCAAACTTGGAACCACGATACCTATGAAAAAAACGCCCGTTTCGTTTCCGACCTCGGGATGCCGGTGGTTGATCTTTTGACGCCCCAGTCGGGTGAGCGGATTTTAGACCTGGGCTGCGGAGACGGAGTACTGACAAAAAAACTCCAAGACCTGGGCGCCGTGGTCGTCGGCGTGGACGCCAGCCCTGACTTTATCCAGGCGGCCCAAGCCTTGGGGTTGGACGCCCGGCTGATGGACGGCCAAGCCTTGACCTTTAACGGCGAATTCGACGCGGTCTTCAGCAACGCCGCCCTTCACTGGATGAAAGAAAAGGAAAAGGTCATCGAGGGCGTCTACAAGGCCCTGAAGCCCGGCGGCCGTTTCGTGGCGGAGATGGGCGGCCAGGGCAACGTGGACCAAATCGAAACCGCCACCCGCGGGGCCCTTGAGAAGCGGGGACTATTGGGAAAAATTCCCGACCCGAACTTTTATCCTCCCCCAGAGGAATATCGGGGACTTTTGGAACGGCAGGGCTTCCAAGTCCTATCCATGGAACATTTCGCCCGCCCCACGCCCCTGCCGGGCGACATCAAGGCCTGGGTCCAAACTTTCCGGAAGGGCTATTTGGCGGCCCTGGCGCCCGCGGACATCCCGGCTTTTTTGGAGGAGATTCAGGAAGAGGTTCGGCCCCGGCTTTGCAACGCCCAAGGCATTTGGACTGCCGACTATGTACGGCTTCGTTTCAAAGTCTTAAAATCTTAGGTTTCATGGGCTGACCGTTGAAACATTGAAAAAATCGATTCGCGTTTATTTGTTCGAAGGAATCTAAATCAAGATTTTTTAAAAAATATTCCAACTCACCCTAAATCGCGGTACTCTTATTTTCAAAAGTCGCGGCGGGTGGTCGCCCGCGATCAAATGGGAGTTTCTGATCTAAATGGAAGAACCAAATCTAAAAATCATCAGCCAATTAAGGGCGATTCTTCAGGCCAGCGTGGATAAGCATTTCGGGTTCCAGCGGCCCAACAACCGCAGCCTGGAAGCCGCCCAGGAGCACGCCCAAAAATTATTGGACCAATACATCGCCGGGCTGATGAAGGAATCCCCCGAACTCAAAAAACAATGGGCCTTGGGTCATCCCTTCCTCGTGCTCTGCAAGGTGAGTTTGGAAACCCGTTCTTACCAAATCATCATCACCACCAAGGACAATCCCAAAGGCCTTTAAAACCATTTCCGGATAAGGCCCGGAGGTAGTGTCTCAGTTTCAAATCCCACGGCCCGTTTAGCCCCTAGTCTTGGCATAGAGCTTGTGTAATAATGAATCCATGCCAAAGGGACCACAAGGACAAAAAAGACCTGCTGATGTTATTGGTAACGCTGTTATGGTTGCCAAGATAGCAACGGGAGAGATCGAAGACGCAAAGCCTTTGATCGGGAAAGAACTGCATCAAAAAGGCGGTTTAAAAGGTGGGCCTGCCAGAGCTGAAAACCTTTCAGCAAAAAGACGTTCAGAGATTGCGAAACAAGCCGCTAAAGCACGTTGGGCAAACAAAAAGAAAAATTAAGGCGGGCATTTCCCTTTTAATTCAATAAACTTTCCATCCCCAACGGTTTCTTTAACAATTTCCTCAATAAGCTCGGTTGCTATCAACCCAGGTAATTTAGGAATAACGGCTATGTAGGGAATAATCGATGGATGCGTCAATGCCCAATTAAAATTATCTTCTCTCTGAATTACCCACCCGCATTGTTGAAGTATCCACACAAGACATTTAGGTGGTACAGAGGCGAGAACTGGCATTCGTTTTAAACGTTTATTAAATTATTGTGATTAAGTGGAGAGAAGTTTCCCCAATTGCCAATTGCAGTTAAATTCCACGGCACTTCAACATCATTTCGAGTGTTGTAACCTTCGATTTGTTTAAATTCGTCTTGATCATAAGGTGAATTAGGTAAATTTGGATTCGTTGGCATAAATCCAGCCTTAGTCAAAACATCGTGTAATGTATTTTTTTCAAAGTGAACTGACAAAAAAAGACCAACAGCACTTTTAAGGGCGTCTTGAGATTCTCCGAGTGTACGACCTTGAGAACGAACATTAAGTTGTGGGGCATACGAAACAAAAGAGTTGGTTGGTTCATCAAAGCGAGTTCCAACTAATAATTTAATTTTAAAATGCAATTGCATAGTATCCCTCCCTTAAATTTTATCACTCATTCTTTTTTATTAATTAATGGGTTCTAATAGTTAGACGTTTCAGGGTTACATTTCAAGGTCGTGTCCCTGATGTGACCCTAATGGGGTACCTTTGTACCACACTCAATAAAATATTATAAGCCGATAAGCCAACTCTAGGTTTACTTGGCGTAAAGAAATAACCATTTTTTATTGGTTTTTTTAGCACGATTGCACGGTTAGCCAAGTCAACGTGGAAATGCCTGATATTTCCCAAAAACACCATTTAATTAATAGTAAAGCGAAAAAGTTACTCGGGATGGTTAGAATGCCTACACATACCAAATTTAGACCGTTTTTGTGTGATTTTGTGCTTGAAGGCTATCACAATAATATTAATAATCATCGTCAGGAGGTTAAAAACTATGAAAAGAAGAATTTAGCCGGAGAAAGCTAACCTGAGCTTCGGCGAAAAAAGAAAGAGGGGAAGGCGAAGCCAGCCTTGCAAGATGGACGCCAACCCCTCATCTCAGTTACCCAACTGAGCAAACCTTAATCCTCCCACTTACTTTCAGTCAATAAAAAAATTTTCAAATCTAAAAAAATAACGATCAAAAAATTAAAATGAAAATAATGCTTGACACTCAAGTAATAAGTTCATATACTACGGACATGAATAAATTGCCAAACGAAACACGAATTCAAATCCTTCAAATGCTTTGCGAAGGTTCTTCCATGCGGTCCATTTCAAGGATTGCGGGAGTATCCATCAACACGGTTACTAAACTGCTTGTTGACGCTGGCAAAGCTTGTTCGGCTTACCACGATGAAAACGTCAAGGGCATTAAGGCTCGCAGGGTTCAAGCAGATGAGATTTGGTCTTTCTGTTACTCCAAACAAAAAACCGCCGTTAATAACAATAACCCCAACGCTGGCGATGTTTGGACATGGACGGCCTTTGATGCGGATTCAAAGTTAATCATTAGCTACATGGTCGGAAATAGGGATACGGATTCGGCAATCCTTTTGATGGATGATCTAAGGAAACGGTTAGAAAACAGGGTTCAATTAACCACGGATGGTCACAGGGCTTATTTGGATGCGGTTGAAGGTGCTTTTGGTGAAAACGTGGATTATGCCCAACTGATTAAGCTTTACGGGCCGTCCGCCGACTATGCCAAGGGCCGTTATAGCCCTGCCGAATGTACGGGAGCCAAGAAAACCCCAGTTAGTGGTAAGCCCGATAGCGACCACATCAGCACGTCATACGTTGAAAGGCAAAACCTTAATATGCGTATGGGGATGCGCCGTTTTACCCGCCTAACGAACGCCTTTTCAAAGAAAATGGAAAACCATTGTTTTGCATTGGCTCTCTACTTCATGTTTTATAATTTTGTACGGATTCATAAGACGCTAAAAGTAACTCCGGCTATGGCCTCAGGGGTCACCAATAAACTTTGGGAAATGGCCGATTTGGTTAATATGATTGACGAGTTTCACGCCAAGGATTCAAACTGAGACACCACCGGCCCGGACCTAGCCTTGCGCCTCGATGAGTCCCTGGATAAACTTCCACTCTTTCTCCGTGACCGGCTGAACGGACAAGCGGGAATATTTGAAGAGGGCCATATCCTTGAGCGGCGGTTGTTTTTTGAGGAACTCCAGGGGGATCACCTTTTCGCAGGCCTTCACGAATTTCACGTCCACGCAGTACCAGATGGGCTTGGCTGGTTCGCTTTTCTCATCAAAGTGGACATCCTTCGGGTCAAAGGCCGAAGGGTCCGGATAGCCTTCCTTCACGATCTCCCCGACACCCGCGATGCCGCTGGGCTTGCCGCCCGAATAATAAAAAAGCATACCCTGGCCCTTTTTCATTCGGTCCCGCATGAAATTGCGGGCGGTGTAGTTGCGGACGCCGTCCCAGAAGGTGATCTTGTCCTTCTTCCATTGCTCGATGGGATAGACATCCGGCTCGGCCTTCATCAGCCAGTACTGGTAAGGCTTATCCCATACGCCCATTTTTCCCTCCGCGTCTGATGAAATCCTCGGGCTTCAACTTTCGATCTTTTCGCTCTGGCGCCACAATTCAAACCCTCCCTTGAGGCTCACCACATCCTGGAATCCGTTTTCCATCAAATAAGCCGCTCCACCCAAGCTCGTGTGGCCATGGTAGCAATAAACCACCACGGGCTTTTGCTTGTCGGCCTGGGCGATAAACGCTTCGACCGTTAAGTCGTTTAAATGTTGGGCCCCGGGAATATGGGCCGCTTCATAGGACCCCGTATCCCGCACGTCCACGAATAAAGCTCCCCCCGATTCCAACCGCCGGCGGGCCTCGTCCACTTCGATTTCGATGATGTCATTCATGGCGTTTAAGAACCTCCTTTTCCCAAAGTTTGGCGTATTTGACGAAGTCATGAAAAGCCGATAATCCGCAGACCACGAAACCATGCCAGCCGTCCAAAAAACCGCGCCGGGAAATGAACATGCGGATAAAAGTGAAAAAAGGCGCGGCGGTCAGGTAATAAATCCAAAAAACTTTTTTCTTTTGGGCGATGTTTAAAATGGCCAAATCGGAATAGCGGTTCATTTTTTCAATATATTGGCGGATCGAATCATAGGTGTAATGATTCATGGGTTCGTTCAGTTCGACGGTTTTTCCCCTGACTTCCAATCCTTCGTGCACCGGTTGGTTCGTAAATTGGCCGCTTCCCCTTTTAATCAGCCGCAGTTGGGAATCAGGCCACCAGCCGCAATGTCTTATCCATTTTCCCAGGAAAAAGGCCCGGCGTTTGAGAAAATAACCGTCCACTTCCGGCGGGGTGGCCGCTATTTTTTCTTCCATTTCGGCGACCAGGGCGGGAGTCAATTCCTCATCGGCATCGAGGGATAAAATCCAATCTCCCCGGCATTGAGCCAAGGCCCAATTTTTCTGATCCGCGTAACCCCGCCAAGCGCGCCTAAAAACCTTCGCCCCTTTTTTTCGGGCGAGAGAGGCCGTTCGGTCCCGGCTGTAGGCGTCCACCACGATGACTTCCACGGTTTTAAAAAACTTCCGGGAAAATTTCAAACTGTCGAGGCAGCGGCCGATATTCCGCTCCTCGTTCAGCGTGATCAGGGCCACCGAAAGGCCGGCGGGGGATATTTTTTTCATTTTCCAATCCATCGGCGGTAGCGCAAATAAAACCCGCTGGTTTTTTTAAAATACTGCCACCGGCTCGTTTGAGGAAACATAGGGACACGGCCGATTTCCATTAAGTCGTCCTGAAACCGGGTCGGACCGGATTTGACCGAAACACCGAAAGTATAGCCCGCTTTTTGGGTGATTTTTTTGATTTCTTCATTGGTTTCCCCATAGGGATAGGCGAAAGAAACTACCCGCTTTCCCAGAAATTTTTCCAGCGCCGTTTTGCAGTCTCCCGCTTGCCGGGTTATCTCGTCCGAAGGGAGAGTGGTGAGTTTGGCATGGGTCATGGAATGGGCTCCAAATTCCACCCAGCCGCTTTCGGCCATTTCTTTAATTTGGGATGGGGTTAAAAGCGGGATAACGGGTTCCCCCTGGGGGATGTCCCATTCATTTTGAAAAAGGGTTCTGTCTCCCAGAATATAAATCACCGCAGGAACCCTGTATTTTTGAAGAAGGGGTAAAAGACAAAGATAATTATCCTCATAGCCGTCGTCAAAGGTCAGGATAATGGGTTTTCGGGGAAGCTTTTTCTCCAGCAAATCTTGAAAAACAACCGGAGTGAAACCCCATTGGTCCAGCCATTGAAGCTGTTGTTCCAGGTTCTCCATCGTGACATGCTGACGGAACTTTGAAAAGGCCGGAACCCGGGCCACCACCCGGTGATACATTAAAATCGGCAATTCATGGAAACCATGGATGTTTTTTTGTAAAACCGCCGGCGGATAAAGACTTTCAACTTTAGGATGAGCCGTTCGCCCGGGAGTGGAATCTTCCGAACCAGCCGCGAATTCTCCGTTTAACCCTTTCCGAATGTTCATGGAGATCCTTAGGTCAAGATAGCCACTTTTATCATAACGAATGGGAGCCTGGATTACACGATTCTCCCGTCACGCCGGACTTCTCAGGAAAAACGGTTTTACAAAAGCCGGTCTTAAGGCTAGAGTAAATTCACTGCCCCCATTTTGAAATCCCAGGAAATCCCTTGTCCTCAAAGTTAAAAATTTATTTTTTCTATTTGCTGATATTACTGCTGCCTTTCCTCAACAGCCAAATTCCGATTTTGGTTCCCGAACTCATTTCATCCAAAACACTGGCGAATTTTTTGGTGTTTATTCCCTATTGGGGATTAGGCTTGGTCGCTCTTTTGGGACTACAGTTGAATCAAACCCGTATCTTTTGGTCCGCTTTTTTGATCGGCGCGTTCTATTTCGGTTTGCGCCAACCCAGCTTATTGCAATTCTGGGGGGTCTCTCCCGTTCGGGGCTTGGAGATTTTAGGCGTTTCCTACCCTCTGGCCTTGGCCCTTCTTTTTTCTTTTAAGGAAAGCCGGCTTTTAAGTTCGGAGAGTTTATTCCGATGTTTTTTGGCTTTTTTACCCGCGGGACTGCTTTTAGCCCTCTTGTCGGTGGACCCTTCTGGATTTCAAGGCTTGTTATATTGGGATTTGGGAACCTTCAGTCACTTTTTAAGAATTCCTCAATTAGCTTGGTTGTCCTGCGCTTTTTTGGTGGGGACCTTTTGGAATTTTAAAGAAACAAAAGTCGAATTGTTTTTAGGAGCTTTGACGATAAGTTTATTGGCTTTTTATTTTTCGCTGGAACAAAGCTTGGCGGTTTTTTTAACCCCCTTTTCACCCTTACCGCTGGCTTCCATCGTCTTGTCTTTCATCGCCATCACCCTCGTTCTTTTGCATTCGGCTTTTTATCTTTACTGGAACCGGGTTTATTTGGACCCGCTCACCGGCATTCCCAACCGGCAGGCCTTGGAAGACTGCCTGCACACCCTTTCCGGAAATTACACCCTGGCCATGATGGACATTGATCATTTTAAACATTTTAACGATACCTACGGCCATGAGGAGGGCGACAATGTGCTTCGAATGGTGGCCCAGCACCTACAGGAACATCTGGGTTCCCGGGCCTATCGTTATGGAGGAGAGGAATTCTGCGCCGTTTTCGAGGGAGTGGAAGGCACCGAAGCCCTTGCCTTAGCGGAAACCGCGCGGGAAAAGCTGGAGAAAAGAAAATTTGTCCTGAGAACCCGGCTTCGCAAAAAAGATAAAAATTCCCCGTCCGGGAAAGAAGTTCATATTACCATCAGCATCGGCTTGGCTTGCCCTGATAAAAAACATCCCACTTATCGGGAAGTACTGCCGCAAGCCGATCAAGCCCTTTATCAGGCCAAAGAAAAAGGGCGTAATCGCGCGATTTTGGCGGAATAAAAGCTTTTCTTAATCTTTCGAAACCGCCAAATCGATTGACACGTCTTAATAAATGAGAAATGAGATGATTCGAGACGAAATTGACGTTGAAAAAACGAGGATGACCATGAAAAAAATTTTAATAACCGCTTTTATTTTAACTTGGGGAATCACCGGTTTAACCTGGGCCGAGGATAATCGGGATGGTGGGGGCGGCTGGAACGAAGGAGGTCATTCGGGGCAGGGAAACGGGGGAATCCACCCTCACAAACAACGGAATGGAAACCATCATTCCCATGGGAACGGGAATTCCAATGGTTATCGACCGGCCAATAACAATCATGCTAATTTCAATAATAGCGGTTCCCGGATGAATGGGGCCGGCGCCCAGTCTTTTCATCCGATCAACCGGGCCCCCGCTAACGCTTATAATCCGGCTCATTTCGCGCATATTCGATCCGCTTCGGTTGCCGTTCCTGATCAATGGAGAAATCGGGGCATTCGAAGTGTTCCCCGGCCTTTCACCAGCCGGAACCAGTATGTTTTAACCGATCGGGCCCATTCGATGGTGGCTTTGCCTTCCGCAGGACCTGGGGGCGGCGCCATTTCCGCCCATGTTTTCGCCCGGGCCAGCATCAGCTCTCCCCTGATTCAAAACCATATGACGATCGTTAATAATCATGTCTTCATCGGCCAAATTAACAATTACACCGTCAATGAAACCCGTCCCAATTATTACTATTGGCATTCTTATAACGGTTTCAACTACTGCCACTATTATGATTCCTGGGGATACCATTGGTACGGTTGGTACTTGGGTGGTTCCTGCTTCTGGACCCGCTACTATTGGGGGAACTGGTGGTGGTATGACCCGGGCTATGCCCGCTGGTGCTATTGGCACGACGGAGGCTGGTGGTGGAATGATCCGGCTGACACAACCACGGTTTATGTTTATGTGAACGGGAACTATCAACCGGAGGACCTGAGCGCCTCAACGGCCACGGGGGCGGCCCCCAGCCAGCCGGTGAACGCTCCCCCAGCTTCAGACAATTCGACCCCCAACGCCTCGGATCAAGGGACCACGAATACCGCCCCCATCGCGAATAAGGGGGTTTATACCAGCCCCGACGGAACCAAAGTCGTTAAGATTTTTGGGGACACCAACGACGCGATTTTATCCGACGCTTCCGGCTCGTCAAATTCCCAATCGGTTTTTTTGGCCTCGAATGTTCAAGCCGTGAAATTTGTCAACGCCAGCGACGGTGAACTTCAAATTGTTTTGACGATGCAGGATGGGTCGATTAAAACTTTTGACAGCCAGGGAACTTCACTGGACAACGATTCCGCGCCTGCGACAAATAACCCAAGCAATAACATCTGATAGACCCCCTCAAAGCGAAGGGGAGCGGTTCTCGGTTAAACCGCTCCCTTCTAAGCTATTCCAGTAAGCCCACAACATTAATATGCCTTGAAACGGCAGTCTTCCCACCAGGACCCAATGCGGAACCCCAAATTCCCCGCCGGAAGTCAGCATATAAATATTCGCGGGTAAAACCGCAAAGAGTAGAAGGATGATCCCGTAGCAGGCCCAGCGGCGGGTCTTTTTAAAGAAAAGCCCCAATCCCAGGCTGATTTCGATCCCTCCACTCAAGTAAACCATCACGTCCGGAAAAGGAATGTAGGAAGGGACGATCCGAATCAGATCAGCCGTAATGACAAAATGAAGAATTCCCATCGCGACATAACCCGCCGCCATCACCCCAAGGCTGATATTTCTCAAATGATTCACGAAATAAAACTTCTTGAGTTACAAATAAAAAAAGCCTCTTCTCGTATTTCCGAAGAGGCTTTTTGATTCAAAATGAGAAACTTTAATTATCTTCGGAAAGGAAGGCGTAAAGAGTGACTCCATTCCGCCACACGAATAAACGAACCCCGTCTTTTTTTCCGTTCTTTTTGAGAATCACGGAAAGCTGACTGGCTGACACGATATTGGTGTTCCCCACCTTGAGAATCACGTCGCCCGGTTGAAGACCCGCCGCGGCCGCCGCGCTGTCCTGATCCACCCCGGTCACCACCGGACCTTTCGGAGCATTCGCCGGTAGTTGCTGTTGAATATCGAGTGTCTGGTCTTGATAGGTCAGGCCCAAGCCCGACCCTTGGCCGGGGTTATTAGGCTCTCCATTTTGATCATTCGGCGAGGCCGAACCAGCGGAGGCCTCGTTCTCCGGCAAGGTCTGCAAGGTCACCGGAATCACGCTTTTTTCCCCGCTCCGCAAAACCGTTAATTGCACGGTTTGGCCGGGGGCAAAGGTATAGAGTTTGGCGACCAAATCCGATGAGTCAATGACAGCCTGGCCATTGATTTCCAAAACAATGTCTCCCGGTTTCAGCCCGGCTTTTTCGGCGGCACTGCCTGGATTCACGCTGGAAAGAAGGGCGCCCTGCGTGGAAGTAAGCCCAAAACTTTGGGCCATATCGGAGTTCAAAGATTGAACCACCGCCCCCAATCCCGCCCGAATGACCTTACCCTGATTAACCAAATCCTCCGCTACTTTTTTAGCGATATTAATGGGAATGGCGAACCCAATCCCGATGGAACCGCCCGATTGGCTGTAAATGGCGCTGTTGATGCCGATGACTTCCCCTTGAATGTTGCAAAGCGGCCCGCCTGAATTCCCGGGATTGATGGAAGCGTCGGTCTGGATATAACTTTGAAAGCCGCTGCCTTCGCTCACTTCCACACTTCGTCCTTTTGCCGAGATAACACCCGTGGTAACCGTATGGTCAAGCGCGAAGGGGTTCCCGATAGCGATAGCCCACTGGCCTACCCGGATTTCATCCGAATCTCCTAGGACCACATGGGGAAAGGTTTTAGACCCATCGGCGATTTTAATGACCCCAATATCGGTTTTGTCGTCTTTCCCGATAATTTTCGCCGGATAGGTGGTGCCGTCCTCAAAAGTGACGGTGACTTTTTCGGCTTTTCCGATCACATGGGCGTTGGTGATGATATAGCCGTCGGAGCTCACCAAGAAACCCGAGCCCAAGCTCCTCTTTTTTTGTTTAACGGGAGATCCTTGGTTCGGGTTTCCATGGGGCCCATAAAACCAATAATTAAAAAAATCATTCATGTTTCCAAAGTCATTAAGTCCCCGGACGTCTTCGGTCCATTCCGAGCTGATATTCACGACAGCGGGACTGACGGACGCTGCCACATCAATAAAGGCGTCTTGAAGCGCCAAGGCCGCGTTATCCGGACCCAATTGAACCGGAGCGGGATCTTGCGTTTTAAGATCAAAGGCTGAAACCGGGGATAAGGGAAAACCAACGCCCAATGTCAAAACCAAAGCGCTAAACGCGATGGATTTTAAATAAGAATTAAAGTGGGGAGCCGTCATTATTTTTCTCCTTCAATAAAGTTAATTCAGCCAACTTTTCATAAATGGTATCCGGTGAAATTTCCCGGCTCTTTAATAGACGATCGAAGTCGGGGTGATGGGTGCACAAAGTGACCACAATTTTGACCCCCGCCAAATTAACTCCGCAAATCTTGACTAAATAATTGATGCATTCCAGTTTTTCCACGTCCGATTTGGAATACATCCGGGTCTTTCGGATCGTGCGGCAGGGCGAAACCAGACCCAGCCGCTCGTATTGCCGAAGCGTTTGCTCGTGCACCCCCAAAAGCTGGGCGACAACGCTGATGGTGTAGACTGGATGATCGGGGGAAAGTTCCATGGGATCGCTTAAACGAAATAATCCCGAAGTTCTTCCACACCTTCCACCCCGCGGATTTTTTTCATGGCTCTTTCCTCGATTTGACGGACCCGCTCCTTGGAAATACTAAGGCTCTTGCCAATTTCATCCAAGGTGCGGCTTCCTTGACCGTCTAAGCCATATCTCCAGGTGAGGATTTTCTCATCCCGCGGATCCAAAAACTTGAGGACGCTATGAAGCTTGTGAGTCAAATCTTGATCCATCAGCTGTTTCTCGAAAGCGTCCGCGTCTTTGGGATCCTGTAAAAAATCCAAAATGGGCGTCTCACTGTCGCCGATATGGGTCGTATCCAGCGACAAATAACCGTGGCTAAATTGCTGGACCTCGTTCAAGGTTTTCCGGTCAATGTCGGCCTTTTTCATGACATCTAGATCGCTCATGTCCTGCCCGGATTTTTGCCTTAACTCGGCCATTCGCTTGCTGATCTTACGGATTTTTTTGGACTGGCTCTGGGGAATACGGACCAGATCAGCCTTATCCAGAATAGCCGCCAAAATACATTGGCGGATCCACCAAACCGCGTAGGATACGAATCGGACTCCGCGGGCCGGGTCAAAAGTGCGGGCCGCTTTCATGAGTCCCAAATTACCCTCGTTGATCAGGTCCAAAAACGAAAGGCCCCGGTTGCGGTAACCCTTAGCCACCGACACCACAAACCGCAAATTGGCTTCAATCAGTTGGGTCAGGGCTTTTTCGTCGCCCTTTTGGGCGGCTATACTGAGTTCTTTTTCCTGCTCGGGTGTTAAAAGGGAAATCCGGGCGATTTCTTTTAAATAAGTCCCGAGGGATTTTTCTTCACTAAAAAAAGGTATTTTTTCCATGGTTTAACTCCTATTGAAAACTATCGAAAATCTAATTACTTTTGAATCATATAATATGAGTCGATTTATGTCAACTAAAAATGCAAATTCAGCCCCAATTATTTGGTTTTGTACGCTCAAAAAGGTCAAATTAATAAGAATAGGTCCAGCTAAGGTTACTTGTAATTTTGAGGAAATGTTACCGGGGATTGATTTGGGATTTCCAAAGGGTCCGCATAGTGTCCAGGTACATGACCGTGGAGGCCGCCAGGGGGATAAAGAAGAAAATCACCCGGAAGAGCAAGCCTGCCACCAAGGTCTGGTTATTATCCAATCCCAGCACGGAAAAGACCCCCACCAGTGACCCTTCGGACACGCCCAGCCCCGCGGGCACCACGTTGGCGGTGGAGGTCAGGAACATCACGGCGAAAGCCACCAAAAGAAGCCCAAAGGTCAGGTCTAAGCCTGCGGCCTGGAAGCAAAAAAACAAGGTCAAGGACGTGAAGAACCAATCCATGCTGACCCAGAAAAAAACCTGGGCCAAGCGCCCCCAACCCTGGTGCAGGTACTTTACTGAACCTTCGATTTTGCGCCGGTTAGCCCGCAACCGTTCCGGGTTCAAGGCTTTTTTAAAAACTCTGCGGCTGATCCAGGTGCTTATTAAAATCAGAATTCGCAGAAACCATCGGCGAAACCGCATGTTGAAAAAAACCAAAGCCATGAGAGAAACCACGCTGATGAGTCCTGTCATGAAACTAAAAATTGCCACCTGTTGGGGCCCTCCGTCGAATTGGTGATGGTTTTTTAAATAGATCAATCCACCTAGGCACACGAAAGAAAGCACCACGTTGAAAATCATGTTTTGGGCAAAGGAAATCGGAATGCTGACGGAGTAAGGGACCTTCTGTTGTTTTAAAAGATAAGAGCGGACCGCCATGGTGGACATGCCGCCGGATGAAATAATGTAATTAAAAGTGGCCGAGATGAAGGTAATGATAAAAAGACGGGGAATGGGAACCGGATAATCCGTGATCGCAAAAAGGCTGTGAAAGGAAAGGCAAAGGGCCAGATAAGCGGAACCCATGCATAAAAAAGCCAGACCAATGGAGGATATGCTGAGCCCGTGAATGACCGCCAAAAGTTTGGGACCATCGGTGCAGAAACCGGCGAGGAGTCCCAAAATCATGAATCCGATAAGTGAGAAAAAAACGACTAAAAGAGCCTTTCGACTGGGATGGATCATGGGAATTTCAATCGTGGTCGAAAAAAGGCCTGCCATCGGAAAAGAAGGTCCTTTTCAAAAAACTACTCAATGATTTCGCCTTCACCCTCTTTATTCAAATCTTTAACAATGGGTTTTTCGCTCAAGGTTGGCGGTGGCGCGCTGGGTTTAGGCGTTGGCTTAGTTCCGTCATCCATTTTAAAACTATCCAAGTTATCTAAATCCAAAATTCCTTCCGGCGGCGTTGTGGGTTTCATAGAAGTGGGAACAACGACCGGTGGTTTAGGGATGCCCGGAGGGGGAGGCATGGGCGGTTTAAGGGCGTTAGAAGTAGGAGTCCCCGGAATAGGTGGAACTGAAGGGGTGGATGGACGGGGAGCCCCTGGCATTGGAATACCCGGTATGGATGTCATTGGTGGTTTGGGCGCACCCAAAGAAGGCGCGGAGGAGGAGCCAGGGGTGACTGCGGGCGCGGGAATTCCCGGCACTGGAGAAATAGGTGGTCTGGGAGCGCCTAAAGGGGGAGCCGAAGAACTCGGAGGAACTCCTGAAACCGGCGGCTTGGGGGCGCTCACGGGAGCTACGCCAGGAACAGGAGCGGCTGGAGGCGCCGGGGGACGAGGAGCTCCGGGCGCGGGAATTCCCGGCGCCGGAGAAATAGGTGGTCTGGGAGCGCCTAAAGGGGGAGCCGAAGAACTCGGAGGAACTCCTGAAACCGGCGGCTTGGGGGCGCTTACGGGAGTTACGCCAGGAACAGGAGCGACTACGGGCGCCGGTGGACGCGGGGTTCCAGCCGGAGGAATCCCTGGCGCCGGAGAAATGGGTGGCTTAGGCATCCCTGCTGATGGGACATTACCGGAAAGTAAGGAATCAATCGCGCTCGCAGTTACGGGTGATTTAGGAGGAGCGGAAGGCGTTAATGGATTTGAAGCTCCTGGCGAAGGTAGACCAGGAATTCCTGTTTTTAGTGTGGCCACACCCGCCGGGACAGAAGACAAGGGTGGTTTTGCGGCAGGAGGAATAACTGGCCCAGTTGCGGGTTTAGGGAGTGGCGTTCCACTGGGCGATGGCGGGGGAAAAGTATTTCCTGAAATTAAGGAATCTAAAACACCAGTTGGTGGAGGGGTCTTAGCGGCCGGGATTCCCGGAATAGTTGGCTTAAGTCCCACGGGGGCGGCGGTAGTTGCCGTTCCCGCGGGTTTGGGAGTCAATCCTGGAATAGTAAAGGCCGGTTTGGTTGGGTTCACGGTTGGAGTGGAGGCCGTCGCGCCGGCCGCTGCGGCTACCGGGGCGGTCTTTTTGGAAGGGAATGTCAGGATCAATTTGGTTCCGGTTTCCGCTGGTTCGGCGACCGCTCCCCCGCCATGAGCGGCCAAAATGGTTTTAATCAACGCGAATTTTAATCCAGTTCCCGCCAATTGGGTTGAAGCCGGATGTTTGGGGTCATAAAAGTCGTCGAACAAACGAGGCAGGCTTTCCGGCTTCACCACCAAACCCGGATCAATGATGGAAACCTTGGCCATTTCACCTAAGGGTTCAATCGTAATGGAAATACTGGATCCCCGGGGGGCGTCTTTAATAATTTGCAGGTAAAGAATATTCCACAGCTGATTAAAACGCCTGCGGACGATCGGAATTTTGGGAACATTAGGTTTCGCATCAACCTTGATCTTGATGTTCTTGACTTCCGCTTGGGCTTGAAAATTGAAAGCCAGCCCCTCAATTTCAGAGGCCAAATTGATCTCTTCCGTTTTAGCGTCAGCTTGTTCGATTTCGACTTGATAAATATCCACCAGATCATTAATAAATTTTTCGAGGCGCGCGCTTCGATTGATGACCATGCCCAAAAATTCTTGTTGCTTCTCATTAATTCCACCTTGGGAAGCCCCCAGCGCCGAGGAAACATAGCCCTTGATGATACCCAGGGTTGTTTTTAATTCTTCGGCCATCGTCTTAATAGCGGCGGCCCGGACTTGGGAAACTTGAATGGGGGAAGCAGTAGAAACCGCTTGTAGCAATTTAGCTTCGGATTCTTTCAGTTTAGATTCGGCGTCGATTAGTTTCTTCTGGAAATCGGCTTGGGAAGTTTCGAACCCGGAAATTTGAGTCTTCAGTTTGGCGTTATCGGCTTTTGATTGCTCGGTCTGGTTCCGAAGACCTTCCGACATAGCTTTGAGAGCGTCCAATTCTTTTAACTTGTCATTCAATTGTTGAGTGATGTCGTTGAGGTTTTTCTTGACGGCGTCGGCCTGCTGTTGGATCTGTTGCGCTTCTTTATTTTTATTTTCAATCAGAGCGCGGGCTTGGCGGATGGCTTCTTCTTTATCCCGCTCTAATTCGGTTTTTTCCTTTTCTAGTTTTTCCAGAAGGTCTGATGCCGCTTGAACCATTTGGCCCACTTCATCCCGGCCGAATTGTTTTAAAGTCTCAGAACTGATGGGTTTTCCACTTTGAGCCGCGGCGAGAATAGCAGACTTAGCTTTCTTCAAAGGCCCTAAAATTAAACTTAACCCCGCGTAAAACATGAGGAAAATCCATGCTAAGACGACAACAGCAGTCAAACTCACGGGGGTTTGCAGTAGTTCGAGTGGATTGGTTGACTCCCTTGCCACCGGTTGAACCGGGGGGGTTAAAACCGCTTGAGGGATTTCTTCAACGAGTCCGAAAGATCCAAAAAGCGGAGCGTAAACTAAAGTAGAAGTTCCGGTTTGAGCGATCCCGGCCTGTTGAGCCTGGATATCGGTTTGAACTTTTGTCAGATTTGGACTTTGAGAAGAATTAAAAATTTGTGATAAGACAGCGGGGTTCGTATGGTAGAGGTATTGGCCCGATTTCGCCTCTAAAATATAAGCCTGCCCACCATGAAGGTTTAATCCCTTGAAAAGAGTTCCCAAATTAAAAACGACTTCGCTCAAAGCTGCGGGCGAAAGATTTAAAGCGAAAACAAAGGAAGGGCTGGTCAACTGACGGGTATAAAACTGATAGGTCGAACCAGGTTGACTCTTGAGGTGATCAACAATACTTTTGAACTCGTCCGAGCTTCCATAGGCTGGGCTGGTCAAGGGTGGAGCGGCGGGAACACTTCGAACCGTTTTTCCATCGAAAGAAGCCACAATAATTCCGCTGACACTTGGATGCGATTGGACAAAAGTATTTAAATCCGTATCGGTATGATGTTGGACTAAGTTGGCGGAATCATCATGAGTTTTTTTGATGTCTCCATAAAGAGAGGACGCCAAAGACCCAATATCTGATTGGACCGAGCTTAAATTTACCGCAGGTGCGGTTGGAACGGCTGGCGGAACTGAAGTTTCAATCGGATTTAAAACAGTCCAAACATAAATTCCGGTTAAAACCAAAACAGGCAATAAACCGATAAGTAAAAAAACTTGGAAATACTTACTTTTCACTATCAGCTCCTTCGCTCACTTCTTCTTCCTTGGGCACATTCACAACGGCCACCAAGCGGTCATCATCTCCCATTTTAATCAAACGAACACCCTGGGCCAAACGTCCCGTGCTTTTTATTTCTTTAACTCTTTGACGGATGACTTTGCCTGAGGCCGTCATGGCGATAATTTCATCTTCATCCCCTACTGCCGTGATACTGACGGCCAATCCGTTTTTAGCGGTGGTTTTGATATTCAAAATGCCTTTTCCGCCTCGTCCTTGCCGGCGGTAAGCCGTTAGTTTGGTGCGTTTGCCGTAGCCTTTTTCGGTGGAAGTCAGCAAAGACTTACCCTCTTTGACCACTTCCATACCAATGACCAAGTCGCCTTTGCCTAACTTCATTCCTCGGACACCTTTTCCCGCTCGGCCCACTTCTCGGACCTGTTTTTCCTGAAAGCGAATGCTCTTTCCTTGCTTAGTGGCCAATAAAATATCTTGTTTCCCATCAGTGATATCGGCCGAAACCAGAGAGTCACCTTTATCCAAAGTAATAGCGATGATTCCCCCTGCTCGAGGCTTGTCAAAAGCCGTTAATAAGGTTTTTTTAATAAGGCCGTTCGCGGTCGCCAAAATGATGCTGTACTTTTCAGTGAATTCCTTCACGGGTAGAACCGCTGAAATTTTCTCATTTTCATTCAACTTTAGCAGATTAGCCAAAGCGGTTCCTTTGGCATAACGAGACGCTTCGGGAATTTCATAAACTTTTAACCAGTGGACCTTTCCAAAGTTTGTGAAGGTTAACAAATAATCGTGGGTCGAGGCAGAATACATACGTTCAATAAAGTCTTCTTCCCGCATCGTAGCGCCCGCCACCCCTTTGCCGCCTCGGCGTTGTTTGTGGTAACTGTCCGCCGGCAGTCGTTTGATATAACCCGCGTGGGAAACCGTGATGACCACTTGTTCATCTTCTATCAAGTCCTCAACCTTGATATCTTCCGCTTTGCCGATGATTTCAGTGCGGCGCTCGTCGCCAAATCGGGTCTTGATCTCCATGAGTTCTTCTTGGATGACCTGCCAGAGCTTCTTCTCCGAGGCCAAAATGCCTTTTAAGCGTTCAATCGTTTTGATGATCTCTAAATACTCTTCTTCAATTTTTTTGATTTCAAGATTTGTCAGTTGACGCAGCTGCATTTCCAAAATGGCTTGGGCTTGAATAGCGGAAAGCTTGAAATTTTGGATGAGCGCGTTTTTGGCGTCTTCGGTATTTTTGGAAGCTCGGATAGTTTTAATGACTTTGTCCAGATTATCGACCGCAATCCGCAATCCTTCCAAAATATGAGCGCGTTTTTCCGCCTTGTCCAAGTCGAACTTGGTTCGACGGATAACGACTTCTTTTCGATGTTCCAAATAATGGAAAAGCAAGCCTTTAAGATTAAGCACCCGCGGCTGTCCATTCACCAAAGCCAGCATGATGATGCCGAAGGAAGTTCGAAGAGACGTATGGGTGAGAAGGTTGTTTAGAACAACCTGAGCATTGAAGTTTTTGGAAACTTCAATGACGATCCGCATTCCTTCCCTGTCTGATTCGTCCCGAAGATCGGTAATACCTTCCATCTTTTTATCGCGGACTAGATCAGCTATCTTTTCAATGAGTTGTGCTTTGTTCACCTGGAACGGAAGTTGGGAAACAATAATGCGTTCCCGATCTTTTTTGTCTACCTCAACCGAAGCCTTCGCTTGCATACGCACGCTGCCGCGACCAGTCATGTAAGCTTCGACTATTCCTTCCCGTCCGAGAATGTAGCCACCCGTCGGAAAATCCGGTCCTTTGATAAAATGAATTAATTCTTTTACAGTAGCTTGAGGATTTTCAATTAAATGAATTAATCCATCGATGACTTCGGTCAGATTATGGGGAGGAACATTGGTAGCCATGCCCACGGCGATTCCCTGAGCTCCATTAACGAGAAAATTGGGGAAAGCGCTGGGCAGAACAAGGGGTTCTTCGCGGGTGTTGTCATAGTTGGGAACAAAATCAACCGTATTCTTGTCAATATCCCGAAGCATTTCTTCGGCAAGGGGTGACATACGGACTTCCGTATAACGTTCGGCTGCCGGCGGGTCTCCATCAATAGAGCCGAAATTTCCTTGACCATCAACCAAGGGATAACGCATAGAGAAGTCTTGCGCCAAGCGCACAATAGAATCATAAACAGAAGCGGTTCCATGAGGATGATAATTACCCGTGACGTCACCGGTTACTTTGGCGGACTTGCGGTAAGGCTTTCGGGAAGTCAGGCCCAGATCGTGAAGACCCATAAAGATACGGCGGTGAACCGGCTTAAGTCCGTCCCGCACATCAGGGAGAGCGCGCCCAACGATGACGCTCATAGCGTAATCGAGATAGGAATCCTTCATTTCATCTTCAATATCGGTACTGATAACCCGACCGCGATTAATATCTCCGCCATCGCCTCCCGCAGCTATCAGCGCAGGACTTACAGGCGGAACCATTCCCTTTCCGTTTTCTTCCGGAAGTTCTCGAGTTTCTTTTTTCTTTTTAGGCCTGGCCATGATTTTCCTTTATGACAGGTTGAATTAAGTATCCAGGTTACGAACTTGTTTGGCATAAGTTTGAATAAAATTACGCCGGGGCTCAACTTGATCGCCCATTAAAACGTCAAAAGTTTTGTCCGCTTCGACGATATCTTCCAATTTCACCTGAAGCAGAGTACGGCGTTCAGGATCCATGGTAGTTTCCCACAACTGCTCCGGATTCATTTCTCCCAAGCCTTTGTAGCGTTGAATCGTAAGGCCTTCTTTTCCAAAATCTTTCACCTTTTCAACCACTTCATACATGGATTCTAAGAAGTATTCATTGGAACCGTGTTGAATGACATATTGAGGTATCACTTCTTTTTCTTTTAGGTCATCTTTTTTTTCTTCCGGAAAAAGCTCAACTACTTCAACCCCCCGGCTTTCCATCCGTTTTAAAAGTTCTTCAAGTTGCTTAACCTCGGCCATATCTTTAATAGTTTTGACTTTAATCATGTCTTTTACGTTTTGATTCGTGTCGTAAACAAAATCTAAACTTTCTACCGCTTTCCCTTTTTCTGCAGCTTTTTTCATTTCTTTAATTTTTTGTTGTGTCTTATCGACGATTTCATCTTTTTCCGCTTCGGTATAAGCGTGTTTAATTCCTAAAGGGCTTTCAATTTCATATACCGGCCTTTTTTTCTTGCCCGTCATGGCTTCCAGAAATTCTCTTAAGTTGAGCCCGGCTTTTTGCAGGGCCGCACTAATGGATTCCATCTTAGTGAGGTCTGATACCAAATCTTTCAACTTCTCTTGGGGAAATTCGGAACGAGTCTTTCCTTTGTTTAAACGAAATAAATGCACGCCATCCATTCCTTCTTGCAACAGGAATCGAGTCATATCGGCATCCGCTTGAAGATACATTTCTTTTTTGCCCCGTTTAACTTTATAGAGGGGCGGCTGAGCGATATAAATATATCCATTTTCAAGAAGAGGACGCATTTGGCGATAAAAAAAAGTTAAAAGTAAGGTTCTAATGTGGGAACCGTCAACATCGGCATCCGTCATAATAATTATGCGATGATATCGAGCTTTTTCGACGGAAAAATCATCTTCCCCAATACCTGTACCCATAGCGGTAATGAGTGTTCGAATTTCATCGTTATTTAATATTTTGTCAATTCGGGCCTTTTCAACATTTAAAACTTTTCCCTTCAAAGGGAGAATAGCTTGAAATTTACGATTACGTCCTTGTTTGGCCGAGCCGCCAGCCGAATCGCCTTCGACCAAATAAAGTTCGCTTTTAGAAGGATCCTCTTCCTGACAATCGGCCAACTTGCCCGGGAGAGATGAAATTTCGAGTGCGCCTTTGCGTCGGGTTAAATCTCGAGCTTTACGGGCCGCTTCCCGCGCTTTGGCCGCCATTAAACATTTATTAACAATTCGGCGAGCCACTGTTGGATTTTGCTCAAAAAATGTCCCTAAACCATCATTACAAACTTGTCGGGTAACACCTTCCACTTCTCCATTACCCAATTTGGTTTTAGTTTGACCTTCAAACTGAGGATCAGGTACCTTTACTGAAATAACAACCGTCAATCCTTCTCGGGCGTCATCACCGGTAATAGGCGGATCCGATTCCTTAATCATTGAGTTTTTCTTAGCATAATCGTTTATGGTGCGAGTTAAAGCAGAGCGAAAACCTTGAACGTGAGTCCCACCCTCAACCGTATTAATGTTATTCACAAAGGAGAAAACTGTTTCAGCGTAAGACTCGTTGTACTGGATGGCAATTTCTACTATGACTCGGTCTTTTTCTTTCTCAAAGTAAAGAGGCGTGGCAAAAAGGACTTCTTTAGTTTCATTGAGGTACTTCACAAATTGAATAATTCCCCCATTGTACTGAAAAATCGATTCTTTTCCTTTCCCACGCTCGTCTACTAATTTGACAAAGATACCTTTATTAAGAAAAGCCAATTCACGAAGACGCTTAGCCAGAATGTCGTAGGAATAAACCGTTTCAGTAAAAATCTCTTTATCCGGCAAGAATGTGATTTTTGTTCCTGTTTTTTTTGCCTCACCGATAATTTTTATTTTCGTCTCCGGTTTGCCACGTTTGTAGGATTGAGCCCAAACCTTTCCTTCGCGGCGCACTTCGACTTCAAGCCACTCGGATAAAGCGTTCACCACTGAAGCTCCAACTCCATGTAGACCACCCGAAACTTTATAGGTATCGTGATCAAATTTTCCACCAGCGTGTAATTTCGTCAGAACCAATTCTAACGCGGACATTTTTTCAGTGGGGTGCATGTCCACCGGAATACCGCGACCGTTATCTGTAACAGAAATAGAATTATCTGAATGAATGACAACTTCTATGGAATCGCAGTATCCAGCCAAGGCTTCGTCGATAGAGTTATCTACAATTTCATAAACCAAATGATGCAAGCCTGAACCCGCGGTAGAACCAATGTACATAGCCGGTCGTTTGCGAACTGCATCTAGTCCTTCTAAAACCGTTATATTTCCTGCGGAATATTCAGCAGAATTTTTTATCGCCTTTTCTGGAACCTTATTCGCTTCTGGTTTAGAAATTTTTTCTTTTAAGGGTTTTTCTACTCTTGTTTTTACTGCTTTTTTTGCCATACGGGTTGATTCCCTCGCGTTAAAATTTTTGGCTTCTGGCCAATACTAAGCCAATGCTTTTAATGCCAATATCAGGTAATTCTCGTTGTAGTTTCATTAAAATTTCAGTTTTACGAAAATTGATTTCATTTAACCAAATAGAATGACTGAATCGGAGATTCACTTGGCCATTTCCAAAGGAAATATCAACGAGAGCCTTGGAAAAGCCATCTCCTAATAATTCCTTACATTTCTTTTCCAAACGAAACTTTTCGAAATCAGACTTTGCTCCTAATTGCTGAAGAGCTCCTTCTAATAATTCGGTCATCTCAACGAGACCGCTTCGAATTTTTTTCTTTCGTCGTGTCTTCAACTCCCAATTGGTCCTTCTTGAATTATTTGTACCCGACCATCTTGCACCGTGAAAACTTGAGCAGCCTTCATCGCCGAAGCAAACTCATGAGCTGAGGTTCCTGTTAGAAAAGCCTGTCCTCCATGTTGGACGTGATTTAAAAAAAAAGCCCGACGGTTTTCATCAAGTTCTGCCATGACATCATCAAACAAAATTAGAGGCTGTGTGTGGCGGCCTTCCGCCAAGATCGATAATTGAGCTAGTTTTAGAGCCAAAGCACCTGTTCGTTGTTGACCTTGACTGCCAAACTTTCTCAATAATTCTCCGTTCACGAAAAATCCAATGTCATCCCGGTGCGGGCCCACTATTGTGACACCCCGAGCTAACTCTTCGGAGCGTGCTTTTTGGAACGCTTTCAAAAGATCATTCTTTAAGTTTTCACTTTCTTCAGGGAGAGTTTTTTCGTACTTCAATTCAAATAATTCCAACCCGCCCGTTAAATCTCGCAAAGCCTGACCAGCAAAATCCGATAGTCGCTTGACAGTTTCCATTCTTTTTTTAAGAATCATTGCTCCGTGTTCTGCCAACGGCATATCCCATAGACCCACCTGGGATTCCAGTTGGGCTATCCTTTGGCGAAGAAGTGAATTCCGTTGTTTTAAGGCCCTTTCATACTGCTGAAAGTGGGGAAGAAAACCCGGATCTAATTGAAGAATGGTTCCATCTAAATACTTTCGCCGGAGGGAAGGACCTCCCTTGACTAAAAATAAATCATCTGGCGAGAAGATGACAGCTGGTATTTGGCCTATACAGGAAGAAAGCTTTTTTTGCTTTTTCCCATTGAGCTTCAGTGTTTTTCCTTTTCCTCGCTTTAATTCCAAGTAAATTTGATCCTGACCTTTTTCTCCCTCCAAAAGGCCTTCAATTCCTGCGATCTCTTGCCCAAACTGAATCATTTCTTCATCCACTATGGCTCGGAAAGAACGAGTTGTGGAAAGACAATAAATCGCTTCTAAAATATTTGTTTTCCCTTGGGCATTAGGTCCCAAAAGAACATTTAATCGCGGATGAAACCTCGCTTCCAAAGTTGAATAATTACGAAAATTGGAAAGCTTGATGGAACCAACATGCACACTGGAGCCCCTTAAAACATTGTTTATTCAAAAATTTGGGGTATTGGTAAATTTTCAAGCTTTAAGCCAAAATAAGGCATAGATTAAATTAAAACGAAAGAAACCTTTTGTTTAAGGCTATGTTATTATAAGCACTTACATATTTTTTTTCATTTTTAAATTATGATTTCTCTAGATTTTAAAACAGCTTTTGAAAAAAAAGAATAATAAATAGTGCATTTTATTTTTAATAAGTTCCACATGGAACAATGAATATTACAATGGCTTTTTAGAGGGTTGGCCTACGATCCTTGGATACTGAATAGATGTCTTTTCAAACTTTTTCATAACTAAAATCCATCGGTTTTGAGATAGGCCTGACAAATGATATTGTTTTTTTTCAATAATCTTTACCTGCAATAAATTAAATGCATTTTCTGATTTATTTAAGTCTTTGATTTGATTTTCAGTCATCCAGGTTACAAGATGCCCGCCAACTTTCAAAAGAGGAACAGCATATTCTAGAAGCACTGGTAAATCTGCAACGGCCCGGGCCACGACTCCATCCCATGTCTCTCGAGTCGCCGGATTTCTTCCCAAATCTTCGGCTCGAGCGGTGAGCGTTTTGAAATTCCAACCAGCCGCATTTAAACATTGTTGGACAGCTTGGCCTTTTTTCAACACGGAATCCACAAAAGTTGTCTGCCAGGAGGGGAAGGCTGCAACTACCAATGCGCCGGGAAAGCCTCCTCCAGTTCCCAAATCCATCCAACTAGAAGCCACGGGTTCCATCAAGTTTTTAAGATTCGGAAGTCCAAAAGCCGAATCCAAAATGTGATTTTGAAGTACATCTTCGACTTGAATCCATTTGGTTAAATTAAGAGTTTGGTTAATATCGAGCATCTTTTGGGTAAATCGGGCAAGTGGTTCTAGAGAAGATTCCGGCAGAAATTCCAAAAGGGCATGTTCTAATAAAATTTTACGGATAGAAGAAACGGAAAAACTCACTCGAAAAATTCCGGTGAAGATAATTGAGTTTGTTTTTTTGAATATTTACTTATGGATATAAGTAATACACTTAAATCAGCTGGTGTCACTCCTTGAATTCGAGAAGCTTGGCCCAAAGTTTTGGGTTTAATACGATGGAGCTTTTCTTTAGCTTCTCTTGAAAAACTACTATTTTCCAAATAGGGAAAGGTTGGTGGAATTTCTAAATTTTCATAATGGCTTTGGCGTTGGATCTCTTGCCGCTGTTTTCGCAAATACCCCTCATATTTCAATTCAACTTCAATTTGAAAGCTAACTCCCGCATCAAACTGAAGACTTTCGGGCAAAAAGGGTCTTAGCAAATCATAAGTAATCCAAGGCCTACGAATAATTTCATCTAGATATAAAGTACGGTCATGAATGGTTAGTTTAAGCCCTTCTTGGGGAGCGGCTTCAGGTGGCAAAATCTGGGTTCTAAAACCATTTATCCCTTTTTCTATTTTTCTTTTCTTTTCAATGATGGCATCCCGAACCTGCGCTGAAATAAGTCCTATTTCAAAACCTTTTTGCATTAAGCGGAGATCAGCGTTATCGGGCCTTAAAAGAAGTCGATATTCAGCTTTCGAAGTAAAAAGTCGATAAGGCTCTTCCGTTCCTTTCGTGACTAAGTCATCCACTAAGACACCAATGTAAGCTTCACTGCGGGAAAGCACCAAGGAAGAAAAGTTCTTAATGGAAAGCGCCGCATTGATACCCGCCATAAGCCCTTGCGCCGCTGCTTCTTCATAACCAGAAGTTCCATTAATTTGGCCAGCCAAATAGAGGTTTTTGATTCGATGAGTTTCCATCTTATGAGTAATTTGGGTAGGTGGTAAAAAGTCGTATTCAACTGCATAACCCGGACGTACAATTTCCGCCTTCTCTAATCCAGGTATAGTATGTAAAAAAGCATATTGAACTTCTAATGGAAGAGAAGTGGAAAGCCCATTCAAATAAAATTCATTTGTAGAAAGTCCTTCTGGTTCCAGAAAAATTTGATGCCGCAATTTATCAGGAAATTTAACAATCTTGTCCTCAATAGAAGGGCAATAGCGTGGGCCAATACCCTTAATAACGCCTGAGTAAAGTGGGGATTGATCTAAGTTTTCTCGAATAGCTTGATGAGTTTTTTCATTCGTATAGGTGATGTAGCAAGCAATTTGTGGTTGAAGGGGGAATAGAGTATTGAAATGAGAAAATGGAACTGGCTTTTGATCACCCCACTGTTCTTCCGTCTTTGAAAAATCAATAGATTTTCGGCTCACACGGGGATTAGTTCCAGTTTTCAAGCGTCCCACTTCAAAGCCTAATTCTTTTAAGTGATTAGAAAGCCCTTTTGAATTCAATTCACCAGTGCGACCTCCCTCGATTTTAGTCCCGCCAATATGCATCAGGCCATTCATGAAGGTTCCAGTCGTAACAATAACAGCCTTAGCCTTTATTTCCTCACCGAGTTGGGTAAAAACTCCTAAAACCTTATTGTTTTGAATCATCAGTCGTTCAACCATAGCCTGTTTTACTAAAAGATTCTTTTGGCTTAAGAGTGTTTGTTTCATACATTCGTTATAAAGTTCTTTGTCACATTGTGCACGAAAACCCCAAACCGCAGGACCTTGAGTCCGATTTAAAATACGAGATTGGATCGATGATTCATCGGTGGTTTTGGCCATTTGACCACCTAAGGCGTCGATCTCCCGAACCAGATGGCCTTTAGCCAGACCTCCTATGGCCGGATTACAACTCATCTTGGCAATCGTATTTGGATCCATAGTAAGTAAAGCAGTCGTTAATCCCATGCGAGCGCAAGCGAGCGAAGCCTCACAACCAGCATGACCAGCACCAATAACAATTACATCAAAAGACGACGAATCAAAAGACATGGGATCCCCAAGAATTAAAGTCAAAACGAATTTATAGCACAAAAGTGTTAGTTAAGAATAATTTAACTCAAGTCAAGAACTTAAAAGGAATCTTAAAAAATCGTCTATTTGTTTCACATGGAACAACCCTTTTACACTCTATTTTGAAGAAAGAAGGATTCAAAACTCGTGTACAAAAGTCGTTAAATAACTTTAGAATTAAGACATTTTTTGTTCATTATTTGAAAAGGTCTTGACGAACAAATTTTCATCAAATCAAAAAATTATTTTCCAATACAAAAACTTTTAAAAATTTCCTCAAAGGCTGAGGCGGAAAGGTTTAGTCCACGGACGCGACCAATGGCGAGTATAGCTTCTTTCAATTCTTCTGCCCATAACTCGTAAAGGGCATTGGATTGAATTAAACCTTCCAAACGATTCAAAGCTTGTTCAGCTTTCAAGACTTCAATTTGATGTCGAGCCGTGGTTAAAATTACATTATCCCCGGTCAAAGGAATTTGAAGAAAACTTTCAATTTTTTCGAAAATTCTATCAATCCCCTCTTTTGTGATACAAGATAAACTAAAATAATTTAGGGGGTCCAAATCCCATTTTTCTAATTTTTTCCAAGGTTCTTTATCCCGAACTAAATCTATCTTGTTAAATAAAAATAAGCTTCTCTCCCTGGGCAATGACGCTCTTTGAGCTTCCACAAGAGAGGTCTCAGGATCCGAGGCATCCACCAACCAAAATAAAATATCGGCTTCTTCCATCACCTGTCGGCTTCGGCTAATGCCTTCAGCTTCGATTTCATTTTTGGCTTTATGAATACCCGCCGTGTCAAAAAAACGGATCTTGACACCTTTCAATTGGATATCTCCTTCCACTACATCACGGGTAGTTCCGGCCACCGAATTTACAATGGCCCGATTCGTTCCCAATAAAGCGTTTAAAAGACTGGACTTACCCGTATTGGGAGGACCAACTAAAGCTATCACCACTCCGTCTCTTAAAACTTTACCCTTTGTATAACTCTGTAAAAGTTTTTGAAACCCCAAACGAATTTCCGCCACTTCGGCCTTAAATTTTTCTAGGTCCAAAGGTGGAATCCCATCTTCAGAAAATTCCAGTCGAGCTTCAATTTTGATATAGAGAGCCTTCAAGGCTTCTTCTAACGGTTCTAAATGAGATGAAAGACCACCTGTTAATTGTTTCAAAGCTTGCCTTCGGGAAGCCTCGCCCTGGGCAAAAACCAAAGATTCAATCGCCTCAGCTTGAGTAAGATCTAACCTCCCATGACAAAAACCCCGGTAAGTGAACTCCCCAGCTTGGGCAGGACGAGCGTTTAAGGTAGTCAAAACTTCTACTAATCGTAAAAGGAGGATCGGGCTTCCGTGGGCATGAAATTCCACCACATCTTCTCCCGTATAGCTGGAAGGCCCGGGCATAACAAGAAGTAGACCTTCGTCCAGAATTTCCTCTGAAGCCGGGTCAATGAACTTCCCGAAAAACATTCCTCGCTTTTGCCCGGGACATTGAGAACCCCTAAAAACCTTTTGGGCCAAAATAAACGCCTGAGGTCCTGAAAGGCGGACGATTCCCACACCGCCTATTCCGGCAGGAGTCGCAATGGCACAAATTGTATCCTCTAGGGGGTACATAGAAGTTTTCCTCACCCTTCATAGGACAAAGCTTAAAAAGCAACCTGAAGTTTTACACTAATTTCAAAATAAAAAGGCTCCGGGAAAACCGGAGCCTAAAAGAAAAAAACAGCTATAAACTAACGGTTTCCAAACGAATCTTCTTCAAATTCAGAAGCTTCTTGCCCAATATTTGAATGAGATTCTATCGAAGATGTGCTTGAAGCAACAGACTCTGGTGAATAAGGAAGCGGTTCGTCGGAAGAAATAATTTCTAATTCTTCCTTTTCAGAAAAGTTGGATACAACATCCGAAGCGACGGGATTCGTCGACTGGGTTGCTTTTATCTTAGGTATAATAACAACTCTACGACGAAGTCCTTCGCCACGGCTTTCCGTGGTCACATGTTCATTATCCTTTAAAGTCAAATGAACTATTCGGCGATCTTTCGAACTCATTGGTCTCAGAGGGATTTCCGATCCAATTTCTTTTGCCTTTGCGGCTAATCCTTCAGCCAATTCTTTCAATTTGTCTTTTTGTCGTTCTAAATAATTTTCAACATCCACAATAATCATGATGTGGTCATCTCCCGTCATTCTTTGAACGATTTTTGAAACCAAGTATTGAAGTGATTCTAAAGTGTGACCATGGCGGCCAATCAAAGTTCCGCTTGACGGACCCATAATATTTAAGACCGGATTATCATCCGAGTCCTTCTGACTCTTCACTTTGTCCGGCAACCCCATGGCCCGTAAAATTCTTGAAAGAACACCATCTGCAAAAGGCATAATCGCACTCGATTTTAAAGATACCTTTATTTTTGCTGGTTTCGATCCGATTCCTAAAAAACCCTTATTACCTTCGTCTACTGTTTCAATATTTAAATCCGCTTGAGTAACATTATAACGTCGCAATGCTTCTTCTATTGCTTCTGTAGAAGTACGACCTTCGACTTCAACCCAAGAACTACGTGGACCACGCGGAAATACATGTTCGTGTCTTTCCGTTGGGCCTTGAGAACGTTGTCGATCTCGATAGGAAAAACTACGATCTGATCGTTCAAAACGAGGATTATGGCCGCGATGGTTTCCAACATTTCGATTTCCTTGATCACTTCGCGGACCCTGATTGTCCCGGTTATAACCACTTGGACGACCATAACTTGTTTTTTTACCCGCTTGGGAACGGTTTCCGTTGGATTTCCCATTATTTTGACCTGAATATTGTTTCATAAATTATGCCTCTTCTTTCTTCTTCTTTTCCCTTTTAATTTCCCGATTCACTACCTTTTGCTGCACGATCGACAACAGGTTCGTCACCACCCAGTAAATCAAAAGCCCCGAAGGCCACTGGAAGGAGAAGACTGTGAGAATAATCGGGAAAAACCACATCATAAACTTTTGTTGACCGGCAGCTTGAGCAGCCGCCTGTCCGGACACCCGCTGCTGAACAATCATAGACACGCCCATGAGCAGGGGTAACACGAAAGTCGGATCCTTCAAGGTCAGATCCTTTAACCATATAAAAGATGCGCTTCGAAGCTCAATACTGTGGGAGAGCGTGGAATAAAGCGCAAAAAAAACGGGAATCTGTAAAACCATAGGAAGACATCCACCCAGAGGATTGATACCGGCTGTTTGGTAAAGGGCCGTCGTTTCCTGGTTGAGCTTTGCCTTATCGTCCGAATACTTGCGTTTAAGGGACTCAATCTTGGGCTGGAGTTCCTTCATTTTTTGCTGGGTGATATACATGGATTTGTAACTGTGGTGGGTGGGAAGCCATAAGAGCAGTTTCACCGCAACGGACAAAAAGATTATAGCTAGGCCCCAATTATGCGCCCAAGAAAAAAACCATCTTAAAAGTTTCAACATGTATACGCTGATCTTGCCGAAGAACCCGAAGTCCACCACGTTCTCTAGCTTTAAATTTAAACTTGTCAAAAGAAAATAATCTTGAGGTCCTAAAAAAACTTGACCTTTGCGTTGAAAACTTTCCCCGGGTTTCAAAGGTTCACCAACAAATTCGAGTAATGGCCTGGGCGCAAAAGTTTTCAAATCAAGGCCCGGATTAGGATTGTCGAGGGTGGGCTCTCGGAATACGTTATAGTCGCGTACTATTTTAACTCCGGCCCCGCCATTAGAAGGATCAGGAATAAGCGCCGCCACGAAAAATTGGTTGGCCAGAGCGGTCCAACTTATTGGAGCTGGGATTTCGGTAATTTCTTGGGATTTTTTGGCCCCTTCTGAATCAACATGGTCACCAGTCAAAGTAGCCACGCGGTATCCGAGAACCCTTGATTGGGTGCCCGTGTTTTCCTCCGGTCCCAAAGTATCGGCCCAGGCCACATATAAAGGATTAGCTGCTAATTCGCCTTGTCCCTTTTGGCCAAGGGTGATCTCAAAACCGATCAGGTAACTCCCATTCTTGAAGAAAAACTTTTTTTCTAAAACAACCCCATCCGCGATAGCGGTTCGAAAAGTTAATTGGGTTTCTTCATTTTTAGAAAGAGTTTTGGATAAACCTTCAACTTCGAAAAAGACTTGGTTCACGTTCGGGAGCGAAGAGTCTTCTAATGAAAAAGGCTTGGGGTGAGTAGGATCCGAATTGACTAATTGAACCGGTTGCCCGGTTTGGCGGTTAGGATATTTTTTTAATTCATAGCTGATTAAAACGGCGCCTTGGTTCGCAAAAACCGCTTCATAATTATCGGTTTCAATCGTCACACTTGCGGCAGAAATTAAATTTTTAAATTTAACTGTGGAAAAAGGGACTCGGGAAGAAAGAAGCGCGTTTTCAGATGAAGAAGCCGTTCGATTCGTGACAGGAGTAGCTGCACCCACCATTATTTGACTAGCAGTAGGATTGGGTTGGGGGAAAAAATAAAACCAACCCAAATAAATAGCGACCGAAAGAAACATAAAAAGAAACAGACGATTTTGATTTTCCAAAAAAATTCTCCCGTTTAAAAATTATGGAACGGGGTGGAATCCTCCGGACGACAGGGGATGGCAACGGCTCAAACGCTTTAAACCCATTACAAAGCCTTTCAAAGCACCATATTGGTCAATGGCTTGGCGGGTATACTCGGAGCAAGTGGGCGTAAATCGGCATGCGGGGGTTAAATAAGGCGAAATCATCGCTTGATATCCCCGTATTAAAAAAAGGAGCCCATGCTTCATCAGTTTGTCCATTTTCTCAGCCCTTAAGATCTTAGTTAGAAATCATGTCCTGAAAATCTTTCTTAGATCTTATTAGGATGTCGTCCGGGGGAGTAAAGCCGCCTTCATGGCCAAAGTGAGGAACGAATTCTTTAACTCATTAAAGGGGCGTTGCGCACTTCCACGGCGGGGCAGTAAAATAATCTGATAACCACCCTGGAAATGATCGCATTCCACCCGATAAATTTCTCTTAAACGACGCTTTAATCGATTTCGAAGATTGGCTTTTCCATGAGCTCTTCCCAAAGAAATTCCAAACTTTCTAAACTTTGCGTCTTCGCTTAACTGCACATAAAGCGCCAAGATAGCGTCTTCTACCTTCCGGCACTTTTGAAAAACAGCTTTAAACTCGTTTGAACGTTTAAGCCGCTCTGATTTTAAAAAACGCAGCATTTTCCTCTTCTTTAAATTAAACTAACAAATGGGTCCTTATTGGACGCTCACTCTTAAACGACTTTTTTTGCGACGAGAACTTAATACCCGGCGCCCTCCAACAGTTTTCATACGACTACGAAAACCATGCACTTTTTGACGTTTACGTTTATTTGGCTGATACGTTCTTTTCATTTCATCATTCCTTTTGTTATGCTTCAATCCTGGGGACGATTTAATCTCTAGCTCAAATAACCAAAAAGATAATTAAAGAGGAATGATTATAAAGTAAAAAGTTTAAAAAGGCTAATCAATCCTTAAGTTGAAGAAAAAGCTCTTGTTATCTTTAAAAATCAAAAAATCAAAGAAATATCCATGAACCCTCGGTTAACCTTTATTTTAGGCGGTGCCCAATCCGGTAAATCACGACTCGCCTTACGCCTTGCCCAATCCCAAAGCCCTTCCAAAAAGTTATTTTTGGCGACGGCCTTACCCCAAGATGAGGAAATGCATCAACGTATTAAAAATCACCAATTAGAAAGAGATTCTTCCTGGCAAACCCTAGAACAACCTTATCACCTAGTCCAGACTTTGCAGGAATACGCCATTCATCCCAAAACCATTATTATTGTGGATTGTTTAACTCTTTGGCTCTCCAATCTCTTGTGTGGAAATGCAGGCCCAATACTTTCTCCGGACGAAGTAGAAAATAAAATCGATGAATTTAAAAACATTTTTTCTCAGCTGAGCGGTCAAATTTTTTTGATTTCAAACGAAGTCGGATTAGGTTTGGTTCCCGAAACACCTTTAGGACGTAATTTTCGTGACTTACAAGGAAAATTAAATCAATCCATTGCTCAAGTTTCCGACGAATTTTTATTTGTTGTTGCCGGGATTGCCCAAAAAATAAAATAATTTTTTTTAGTTTGTTGTATCTCTATGTCGTTTGACAAATTTTCTTAAAATTAAATAAAAACTTCTTATTCCAATCTTTACAAATGATGACTCATCGCTTCAAATAAGTTTGGTTAAATGAAATCACAAATCCTTCCGTCAATTCGAAAATGGCACGCTGGCCTCCTCAAGTTAAATCAATTATGGCAACGTGGTTTTTATCCTGATGATTTGGAAAAACACTACTTTCTCCATTGGTTTGTTTTTTACCAGGGTAATATTATTAAAATGTCCGAAGCTCTCCGTATACATCGAAACACAATTCAAGGACACTTCCTTAAACTGGGTTATTCAAGAAAGTCAGTGAAGTTAAGACATGCTTGGCAAAAATTGTTTAAAAGCTCTGAATCTTCTTTTGAAAAAATATTTTTAATTTTTTATCATCGGTTTGCATCTAAACCTTATCTCTCTTTCGAAGAAAATGAAAAAATAATTTGGTTGTGGCAAACCCAGTTTCCTTACAAAATGTTGATCCATCACTACTTGCTTTGGGCGCTCCGGAACAAAAAAACTAAAACATGGATTCAATCTCAACTGGGGTATTCTTACCGTCATCAAACCCGAATTTTAAGTCGTCTTGGGAAGCCAAAATCCGCGTCTTCTTATTGGCTTTCGCCTTTAAAACCTAAACCTCTCGAGATTTATTCCGAACGTTATAAATCACGTCTAAAAAATATGCATCGCAAACACTAAAGAAACATCCTTTCCATCATTTTATCCTCTAGATTTTCTTAATGACTTGATACATCCGGAATGAAATAATCTGTGTTCAAATTTCTACTACGGGGTTTTTTCATGAAACTTTCAAAAATAATTTCCTCGATTCGTCCCCTTAACTCAAAAGCGATGAAAAAGGCCGAAAACCACCAATCTCAATTAACTAAACCGAATAAAAGTTTAGGAACTTTGGAATCCATTGCTATTCGAGTGTCTGGTATTACTGGTCATGAAATTCCAAGCCTTGGAAAAAAACGCATTATTCTTTGCGCGGCAGATCATGGAGTAACAGTCGAAGGAGTTTCGGCTTATCCTTCGACTGTTACTCCCATGATGGTTATAAATTTTTTAAAAGGTGGAGCGGCCATTAACGCTTTAGCCCGCCAAGCGGGTGCGGAAGTACAAATAGTAGATGTTGGAGTGGCCGATAATTTACCCAAACATCCCAAATTGATTTCGGCAAAAATTCGTTTTGGAACTAGAAATTTAAAAGAAGAACCTGCCATGACTTCGAATGAATGTATACAGGCTTTAAAACTTGGGCTTAAATTAGCCGATCAAGCTAAAAAAGATAAGGTTAAGTGGGTCGTCCTTGGGGAGATGGGAATTGGCAACACAACTTCCGCCGCCGCTTTAATGGCTAGTCTTTTGCCTTGTGCTGTAAAAGATGTAACCGGGTTCGGAACCGGAATTAATCATGCTCAATGGATGATAAAATGTCGGATAATTTCAGAAGCGCTTCAACGACATTCTTTAAATACACTTAAGCCACTTCAATCACTTCAATGTGTAGGTGGACTGGAAATTGCTACTCTTTGTGGAATTGTTCTTGGTTGTGCCAAGAATAGAATTCCACTTGTAGTAGATGGTTTTATTACTTCCGCTGCTTTTTTAGTAGCTTATCGTATAACCCCTAAAGTTCGTGATTTCTGCTTTTTTTCTCATCGCTCGGAGGAACCTGGCCACAATAAGTTCTTTGAAATACTCGAAACAGAACCTCTTTTAAACTTTAAAATGCGACTCGGTGAAGGAACTGGGGGAACTCTAGCTTTGAATATTTTGGAGTCCGCCCTTCGTGTCCATAAAGAAATGGCAACTTTTACGAGTGCTAAAATCCCTACTAAAATCAAAAACCCAAAAACTGTCAGGAAAAGTTCAACTCCTTCTTGATTTCAAAAGGAGCTTTATGAGGTCTTTGTTCATTGCCTTTTCAACCTTAACTATTCTCCCCATTCCCGTTAATAAATGGACTCGATCTGAACTAAAAAACTCAGTTGCTTTCTATCCGTTGGTGGGCGGTATTTTGGGTATTTTATTGGCTTTAAATACCTTGTGGTCAATTCCAACTTCTCTTAAATCTTTATTCACATTAATTTTTTGGATTGTTTTTACTTTGGCATTTCATTTAGATGGTTTGGCTGATTGCCTCGATGGTTGGCTCGGGGGTAAAACTATTAAAGAACGATATCGTATTATGAAAGATCCCTCCATTGGGGTTTATGGCACGGTTGGGATTACTTCAATCATTCTTACCAAATATGTGCTTCTCAACCAATTACTTTTTCAAGCAGAAGCTTGGAGATGGCTTTTTGTTATTCCGATGGCCGCTCGTTGGGCTGTCACTTGCTCTTGTTTTTTTAATCCAGCTTCACCTAAAAATTCAGGATTGGCTTCTTTTTTTCTAGGACAATCGCTTTTGTCTTTTGCTATTTCTACTTTTTTTTTATCTCTAGGTTCCATTTTCTTTTTCGGATGGGTGATGACTTGGATTTTAATTACCAGTGTTGCCATTTCCTTCATCATCAATTGGCTCTCCCATATCAGGATAGGTAAATTAAATGGCGATGGTTTAGGAGCTACGATTGAATTGACAGAAACCTGCCTCCTTTTTTTGGCTTATTTGAAATCTCTTTAAAAAAATCCAGAAAGGGTCCTTATTGAGTTCTTATATTTTACTTATTTCTCATGGAAGCTCGGATCTTTCGACGGCCCAAGAAATGAAACGGTTGGCGCAAAATTACCAAGCGCGTCATCCCGATTGGAAGATTGAATATTGTTTTCTCGAATTAACCGAACCCTTCTTTTCATCCATCATTGAAAAAATAGCTCCTTTATCGAAGTTGATTCAGGTATTACCGCTCTTTTTATTCGAAGGTCGTCATTTTAAAAAAGATATTCCTTTGCTGATTCAAGCAGCACAATCAAAATTTCCTAAAATAATTTTTCAACTCGCTCAACCCATCGGAGTTCATCAATTTATGATAGATCTGCTTTACGAAAAACTTTTTTCAATCGGATTTAATCCCACCTCAACCGGATCAAGGATTTTAATAATAGGACACGGAACATCAGACCTTGAAGTGAATTCAGATTTTTTAAGGCTGACATCCCTTTTTCAAAAACATCATTCCTTTCCCACTGTAGAAACTTGTTTTATTGGAATGGGGAAACCTCCGATTGAGGAGTACTTGTTTCATCTCTCAAACACGAAACCCGGAAACCTTTGGGTTGCTCCCTATTTATTATTTCACGGTCATTTCATTAGAAAAATTTTGGAAACAATGGATAAATTTTTAATTAAAAATCCAAAATGGAAAATTCAGCTGACGATGCCGTTAAATGGTCATGAGCTTCTTTTAGAAACCTTAGACGCCCGACTCGGTGAGCTTTCAATTTTTAGTTAAGAAATTTAAATAAATTTTTAAATTTTAAAAAATTTATTTAAATTGATCCAATAATTTTCTTGACTTCGCTGGAAAAAGATTTAAATAGATTAAAGTAATTTATCATTTTTAAAAAATGACTGCGCTTTTAGGAACAGCGCTTTCCAAAATCGAAATTTTCTAAATTTGCAGACTGAATTAAAAACAAAATTTTAAAAACTGTGAATCCGTGGATAATTTGTGAATGACTTTGTGATTAATAAAAGAAACGCTTTGATAAATAGGCTTTTCAAAGAGTACTCAACCAATAAAAATTTAGGTTAAAACTCTAAAGGTTTCTGGATCTTTATTTTGTTCTTTAAAATAGGGCCTATTTAAAGAGATATCTTGTTTGTGAGTTATCCACAAAAGATGCACAATTGTGAATAACTATTTGAATACCGAGGTTGGAGTTGGATTACAAATACTCCCTAAATTTTGGGGATAAATAGGGGACAAATTAAAATTTGATTACTTTTTCCCCAGTTTTTTATTGGTTTTTATGGGTTTTTAATGTTATGGAGGTTTGTGGATGACTAGTCCAGTGGATGTATGGGATCTTTGTCTCGAAAACCTAAAAAAAGACTTAAATCGGCAAAGCTTTGAGACTTGGTTTAAACCCACTAAAGCCTCTTTATTGGATGGGCACACTCTTCAAGTGAAGGTTCCCAATGAATTCTTTCGGGATTGGATTCGGGACCATTATCAATCTCAAATACAAAAGGCCCTTCAACAAGTTCACCCTGTGCAACTCGAGATCCAATTTGAGATCGAATCATGCTTGGAAGTGTTAAGTCAAAGCTCCTTTCCCCTTGCCGGAATCGCCTCTTCCATGGAAATCGAGGTTACCGAAAAACCTAAGTTGGTGATGCCCACGCCTCCCAGGGCCTCTTCCGACTCCGAATTTGTCCTCAACGGCAAGTTTAATTTTGAGAGTTTTGTCGTCGGCAACAGCAACCGTTTCGCCCACGCCGCATGCTTGGCGGTCGCCGAATCACCCGCCCGGTCTTATAACCCTCTTTTTATATATGGTGGAGTCGGATTGGGTAAAACCCACCTATTACAGGCTATCGGAAATTTTGTTTTGGAACAAAATCCTGATATTAAAGTCCTTTACATCTCCTCTGAAAAATTTATGAACGATTTTATTCAAGCCATTCAGTCCGGCCGGCAGCAAGACTTCCGTAATAAATACCGGACAGTAGACGTACTTTTGATAGATGACATCCAATTCTGGGAAGGAAAAGAAGCCACCCAGGAAGAATTTTTCCATACCTTCAACGTTCTTTATGAAGCCCAAAAACAAATCGTGGCTACCTCGGACAGCCATCCCAAGGAAATCCGGTTGGAAGAACGGCTACGAAACCGGTTTGAAATGGGCTTGATCACTGATATCCAGGAACCCGATTTGGAAACCCGCATCGCAATCCTGCGGAAGAAAGCTGAAAGCGAGGGGATCCTTGTTCCTAACGAAGTGACTTTGTTTATCGCCCATCACGTCAAGGCCAATATCCGCGAATTGGAAGGATCCATGCTCCGGGTTATCGCCTTCGCTTCCTTGACGCGCCAAGAAATCACTTTGGAACTGGTCAAAGAGGTTTTGAAAGACGCTCTTCCCAACGAGGAAAAGCGAATCTCTGTGGACACGATCCAAAGGCTCGTAGCCGAGCGTTATAACTGTAAATTTTCCGATATGAAGTCTAAAAAGCGCACCAAACAAATCGCTTTTCCCCGCCAGATCGCCATGTTTCTTTCTCGAGAACTTACCGCCCACTCCTTGGCTGAGATCGGCGCCGCTTTTGGAGGGAAGGATCACACTACCATCATCCACGCTTACGAGAAAATCGAGGATCTTTGCCAAACAGACTCGACTTTGGCTTCTGAAGTGATGGGCCTCAAAAAACAATTAACTGATAGTCATCATGTCACCCTTTAACGAATTTCCATACTAAGTTTTTCTTTACCCACTTTCTTTCCACAATCTCCCCACAAAAATTTATCTTTTTTTCTCGTTTTCCTCTGAGATTTCACTTTCCCCCAAAATTATTCACATCTTGGGCGAGACAATGGGCACAAATAGACCCTCTGGGCAAAAAGGTTGCGACCTTGTGGATTTCTTCTATAATGCCAACAGTTTATTCCCAGCCTAAATTCGTGTTTAAACACGACAGATAAATAGATTTAGAATTCTGTACACTTATCCTCAATGCCCACTACTACTACTTTTGGTTAAATTTAAAATCTTTTGTAAAAACAGTTGTAACTGAGCAAAGACAAAAAGGAGTTTTTCAGATGAAAGTAGTTTTGAATCGAAACGATTTATTAAAGGGTATTTCCACAGTTCAGAGTGCAGTTGCAGCTAAAAACACGATGCCTATTCTGGCGAATGTCCTTTTGGAAGCAAAAGATAAAAAATTAGAATTTGTTGCCACCGATTTGGACATGGGAATTCGTTGCTCAGTTCCGGCGGAAGTTGTTGAAAAGGGAAGTATTACCATCAATGCTAAAAAGCTTGCGGATATTGTTCGGGAATTACCAGAAGCCTCAGTGGATTTGGAAATAGATGAAAATCATAAAATTATTTTAGTTTGTCAAAAATCCCAATTTAAAGTTCACGGTCTTCCTAAAGATGATTTTCCAATCCTTCCTGAAGTTAAAAAAGATAAGCTTTTTAAAATAAAAGGATCTCTTCTGCAGGAAATGATCCACAAAACAGTTTTCGCCGTCTCTACGGATGAAACCCGTTATGTTTTAAATGGGGTATATTTTCAAGTCGAAGGTGGAAAATTAAAAATGGTGGCCACCGACGGTCATCGGTTGGCCTATATCCATAAAAAATTAGAAGGAAAGGTCGATGACAAAACCAACGTCATCATTCCTACCAAGACACTCAATGAATTATCCAAAGCCATTTCGGACAACGTCAAGAGCAAAGACGTAAAAGAAAAAGACGAGGATTCCATCGTAGAAGTGATCGCTACCGACAACCAGATTAAATTCACGGTCCAAGGTGTTGAAATCATCTCGCGCCTCATTGAAGGCCAATTTCCCAATTACGAACAGGTAATCCCCAAAGACTCGGACAAAAAAATAGAGGCTTCCACTTCCGAATTGGCTGCCGCCACCAAAAGAGTCGCTATTTTGACTTCGGAAAAATCAAATTCGATCCGGTACCATATTAAACCGGGCAAGATTTCTATTTCCTCCAAAACCCCAGATATGGGAGAAGCGAAGGAAGAAATCGACGTGGTTTATAAGGGCGAGGAAATCAGCATCGCTTATAACGCCAAATATGTTTTGGACGTGTTGAAAAATGTGGGGGCGGAAAAAGTCTCTATTGAGTTGACCCAGCCCTTAAGCCCAGGGATTCTCCGGCCCCAAGGCGACACCGATTATCTTTGCGTCATTATGCCCATGCGGGTCTAGTGGCCTTCTTTTCCCCGGGAAAGAGACCTCAAAACAGTAAAGGTTTTCTTTGTTTTCCCTTTGAAAAGTCTTAAAATTCATTAATGGCCTTTAAGACTGATTCCCCTATTCGAACCCTTTCCCAAATCCTCCAAAAACTAAAATCCAGGGAAGATTTAAAAGACCGGATCAAGCATGTGGAAATTTTAAGGGCCCGGTCTGTGCGGTTTCAAAAATGGCCAACCTTCCTTGTCCCGGCGATGGTTCAACTATTGAAAAAATCCGGAGTGGATTCGCTTTGGACCCATCAGGCCCAAGCGGTGGAAGCCCTTCAAGCGGGAAAACACGTTGCGGTCACTACTCCGACGGCCTCGGGAAAAACCCTTTGTTTCAACGTGCCCATTATCCAAGCCCTATCAGAAAATCCAAAAACCCGGGCCCTATATCTCTATCCTATGAAAGCACTAGCCCAGGATCAATTAAAGACCCTGCAGGAATGGTCCGGTCGGATGAAGTCCTCCCGGCTGAGGGGCTTCAGCGCCGAAATTTATGACGGCGACACACCCACTGGAGTTCGAGGCAAGATCCGAAAAAATCCGCCCCATATTCTTTTAACCAACCCGGACATGCTGCACCTGGGAATTTTGGCTTATCACGACGGCTGGACCGAATTTTTCAAGAACCTGAAATATGTGGTCGTGGATGAGGCCCACAGCTACCGGGGGATTTTCGGTTCCCACGTGGCCCACGTGATTCGCCGGCTGCGACGAATTTGCCGATACTATGGGGCCGACCCCCAGTTCGTGACCTGTTCCGCCACACTGGGAAATCCGGAAGAGTTCTTGAACCAGCTCACCGGGCTTAATTTTGAAATTATTTCCCAAACAGGCGCTCCTCAAAACGAGAAGACCTTCGTCCTTTGGAACCCCGACATGGCTTCTCCCTATACCGAAGCGGTTACCCTTTTAATTGAGTGCCTGCAAGCGGGAATGAAGACCATTGTCTTTACGAAGGCGCGCAAGATCACCGAGCTTATCAGCCTTTGGGTGACTCAAGCCAGGCCCGAGTGGGCTTCTCAGATTAAAAGCTACCGGGCGGGCTATCTGCCCGAAGAAAGGCGGGAAATCGAGGCGAAGCTTTTTAACGACGAGTTGAAAGCGGTGATTTCCACCTCCGCCTTGGAAGTAGGAATCGACGTGGGTGGGTTGGACGCCTGTATCTTGGTGGGCTATCCGGGAACCATGATCTCTACTTGGCAGCGCTCCGGCCGGGTCGGCCGGGGAGAGTCGCCCTCGGTGGTTTTCCTGGTAGCGATGACCGACGCCATGGACCAATATTGGATGAAGCACCCTACCAAGTTTTTCACCATGAAACCCGAGTCCCTCATGGTGGGTTTTGAGAATGAGAATATCGTCAAGGCCCACCTTCGCTGCGCGGCCTCGGAAATTCCCCTGACCCTGGAGAAAGACGGGATTTTTTATGGGAAACTTTTAGAGGATCTTTTGCCGTCCCTGGTTCAAGAGGGAAAAGTTTTGGAATCGGCCGGCGGCGATAAGTGGCTGGTCACCGATAAGAACCCCCAGCGGGGCGTCAATATCCGGGACATGGGCGAAGGATACCAGATCATTTACCAGGACACCGGGGAACTCATCGGCACCATCGATGGGATGCGAGCTTTTCGCGACTGCCATCCGGGGGCGGTTTATCTGCACCGGGGAGTCCAATATGTAGTGAAGGAGCTTAAATGGGAGCAGTGTAAAATCCTGGTCCGGGACGAGCCGGTGGATTACTACACTCAGGCGAATTACGAGGAGGAAACGGAGATTCTGGAGGAACTGAAACGCCGGCCCCTGGGGGCGGGAAAGTCCCAATGTTTCATGAAGTGGGGAAGGGTGAAGATCACCCAGCGGTTCATCAATTATGAGGTCCACCGGATTGTGGACCGGTCCCTGGTTTCCGCCTATCCCCTGGCCCTTCCCCCGCAAACCTTTGAGACCCGGGCGCTTTGGATGGTTCTGCCCTACACCTTACAAAAGCGCCTGGGCGACTGGAAACTTCATTTCATGGGAGGCCTGCACGCGGCCGAACACGCCACGATCGCCATGATGCCCCTGCACGTAGTTTGCGACCGATGGGATCTGGGCGGCATCTCCACCCCTGCCCATCCCCAGGTACCCCAGCCGGTCATTTTCATCTATGACGGTTATCCCGGCGGCGTGGGTTTGACCGAGAGGGCCTATGAGACCATGGAAGAACTTTTAACCACGACCTTCGAGATGATCCGGGATTGCGAGTGTGAGGAAGGGTGCCCCTCCTGCGTGCAATCGCCCAAATGCGGGAGCGGCAACCATCCTTTGGACAAGAAAGGGGCGATCCTAATTTTAGCTCACATATTAGATCGGGAAGATTTCCAACCTTCTCTTCCGTATTTTGATTCTCCAGAAGAAGCGCCCACATCAAAACTTTCTCCAAATTCCAATACCATTGAGCCGTTATCGATAGTTCAAACATTGGAAAATCCACCGGTTCCTCTTAAAACAGGGCCAGTTGTTTTTGATATTGAAACCCAGTATTTAGCGGCTGAAATTTCTGGCGGGTGGAACAATCTGCCGGGAATGAAACTTTCCTGCGCAGTGGTTTATGATGTGGATAAGGACCAATATTACGTTTATCGGGAAGAAACCGTCCAGCAGTTAATCGGTCATCTTAGAGCTTCGTCTCAGGTTATCGGATTTAACACGGTCCGATTTGATTACGGAGTATTACAGGGCTATACATCTTTTATTTTAAAAGGATTACCAACTTTAGATTTGATGCTAGAGATTCAAAAAAAACTGAACCACCGGTTATCGCTTGCCCATTTGGCCCAGCATACTTTAGGGGGAGCTGAGAAAAGCGCCGACGGGCTTTTAGCTGTCCAATGGTGGCGCGAGGGGAAATATGACAAGGTTATTGAATATTGCAAGATGGACGTAAAGCTAACACACGATCTTTGGAAATTTGGTAAAGAAAAAAAATATGTACTGTTTCAGCATAAACAGTCCGGCGAAGTTGTCAAATGCCCCGTGGATTGGTAAAGGTTGCGACTTTTTTTAGAGCTCCTTATACTTCCTGCATGAGTTCACTCAAAAAATTTAGTGTCACAATTGAAATAGCGATCATGTCTTTTGAGACCGACTTTGTAGGCATAGTTAACAATACTGAATTCATAAGGTTTCTGGAAAGGGTCAGATATTCTCTTTCTAAACGCCTAGGACTGAGTTTTAAACAAGTACGTTCTTCCAAGCTTTGGAATGTTATGGCCCATGTCGAAATCAATTACATTTCTCCGGCTCGATTTGAGGATGTGATGCTCGGAACCGGATGGGTCGAAAAAGTAGGAAATACCTCTTTAACCCTCGGGTATGAATTTCGCTTAAAAGAAACTCGTCGGTTGATTGCTGAAGCTAAACAGGTATTGGTTTTTGTTAATAATCGTCTTAAACCAACCTCCATTCCAGCCCAACTGCGTAATAAATTACTTGCCGGAGCGGGTTCTTCTAAACCGTAATTAACACTTCTAATTTCAAAACAACCAATTAAATAGATGAAAATTCAGATTCTTAACAATTTTTTGATTTTTTGAGAACCTTTGATCCCCGTAAAAATGAGACAGGCTGATATAACCACTTGTAAAGGTCTTATTCTTCGGGTTATGTTGAACGTCAAAACCAAATGAAGGAAGCTGATATGCGTAAATTTCAAATGAGCGTCAATAATCTTCAAGATCAATTGATGGCCTTGAATAAAATCGGTATTGCTCTTACCCGCGAAAATAATCTAAATCAACTTTTAACTTTAATTCTTACTGAAAGCCGGCAGTTTACCGGGGCCGAAGCGGGTAGTCTTTATGTCCGTGAAGGCGAGCAATTACGTTTCGCTGTAAGTCAAAATGAAGTCATGGAAGAACGGAAAAAAGCCGAACTAAAAAAACTGAAAAAGCCCATGGAAGTGGTTCCCGCTACTTTTACTGGTTTTTATATCTCCTTGGATAAAAGTTCTCTGGCTGGGTATGTGGGTGTTACCGGAAAAACGCTTAATATTCCTGACGCGTATAAAATTCCCTCAGGCAAGGAATACAAATTTAATCGTTCTTTCGATGAGAAAAATAATTATCGCACGAAAAGCATGTTGATTGTCCCCATGAAAGATGCGAACGGCCAAGTCGTGGGCGTCATTCAATTGATTAACGCTCGAAAGAAAAAAACTATTGTCACTTTCGATAAACATTTCGAAAACCTGGTTCTCTCTTTGGCCAGCCAAGCCGCCATTGCCATTCGTAACGCGCTTTTAACCCAGGAATTAAAAGAAGCTTATCTTGATACCATATTTCGCCTATCCGTTGCGGCCGAATACAAAGATGACGATACAGCCGCCCATATTCATCGAATGAGTCGTTACTCTTCTATTCTCGCGGAAGGATTGGGGCTTTCGACGATAGAAGTCGAAAGCATTCAGTATGCCTCTCCCATGCACGATATCGGTAAATTGGGAGTTCCTGATTCAATTCTAATGAAGCCCGGTAAATTAACTCCGCAGGAATTCAAGGAGATGCAAAATCATACTATTTTTGGCGCTAAAATTTTGGAAAACGCCAAAGCCGACCTCTTACGAGCTTCTGAACAGATAGCGCTTACCCATCATGAAAAATGGGATGGATCCGGGTATCCCCGTGGTCTTAAAGGAGAAAATATTCCTCTGGCCGGTCGCATTGTGGCCTTGGCGGATGTGTTTGATGCTCTTACTTCTAAGCGTTGTTACAAACCGGCCTTTTCTTTGGAACAGTCGCTCGACATTATCAAAGAGGGTGGGGGCCGTCATTTCGACCCCAAAGTTGTGCAAGCTTTCATGGCCAACATTGAAAAGATCTTGGCGATCAAAGCCCAATTCAGTAATTAGAAATCTTTGTAAGCTTACCTTATTTTGCTCGAAACTGAAGATCTTTCACGATCAGTTTGCCGTCTCCTTGTCCCCCTGGAATATAAAAATCAACATCGGAAATAGATTGAAGATCCAAGATGTTATTTCCGTGCTGATTTCCCCAATTTGTGCGTCGCTCTAAATCCCCTAAATCCACCTGATAAGTTTGCCACTGACCGGATCCTTCAAATGAAGGAAAACTGTATGATTCGCCATCCGCTCCATTCAAACCCGTAAAAGTCGTGAGTGAAGCATCTCCATTTCCAGATTCGGATATGTACAAAATAAAATTTAGGCCTTCAGGGGCGAAAGCTTGAAATTGAAAAAGATTATAGCCCGTTAAATCCACCACACCCGAAGCGACTAAAGGTTCCACATTAGAGGGACAAGAAACACCACAACCCCATCCGCTTCCGGATTGAAAGTTTAGTTCCAAAGCGTTTGAAACGATCAAAGGCGTCATTCGTCCTTCCGTAGCCGTGTCACTCCAGGGATGAACCAAAGCGGAAGAATCCATTTTTAAGAAAAGACGGTTTTTCGAAATTACTTTTCCATCAGTTGCCCGGCGGTAATCCGGTTCGTCGGTCGCCACGAAATGATCGGGCAGAGAGGGAGTGGAATTCTCATGAAGAGCAGGTGCTAATTGATTCAATTTGGCATGTTCTCGCGTTATAAGCGTGTAAGGTTTGTTTTGAAGATCGACTAATCCATAATTTTGATCTTCACCATCAAAACGGCCTTTTGACGACTCGTCAGACCATTCAAACCAATGCGATCCAACGACATAAGACAAACTCAATAATTGGCGGACAAACCGATCCAAATACTCAGCCCTCTCTTCTTGAGTCGCCACTGTTACATTGGCGCCGTGGGTATTAGGATCGTTGCTTTGATTTTCAGAAGCACTGAAAGAATACTCACTGATCAGAATGGGTTTTTGAGATTTGAAGTAAAAATTATCTAGCAATTTTTTATCGATATTACCCGATTTTTGATATTGATTAACTGAAACAACATCGCAATATTTTCCGCAGGCTTCCACCACGGCCCATGGTGTTTCTCCGGCAAATCGTACACCCAAAATTAAGTGGTTAGGATCCACCGATCGAACTGCTTGAGAGGTTACCAAAAAATATCGTTCAGCCACTATTCCTGACCAAAGGTTAGCGTCATTTTTTTGTTTTCGGGTTTTCACAATTAAAGGTAAAGGCGGGTCTTCCAATTCCTCAAAAGATTTATAAGAAGTTCCCCATACTTGATTGAAAGATTCGATGTCGTTGGTGTAGCGGTCTTTTAAAAAATTAACGAGGGCTTCTTTACTGTCATTATCCACCGCGATGCCGGCGTATTTTTCGAATAAAGTTTTCTGCCCGTCCGCGGGCCAACCATATTGGCCCCACCAAGGAAGTTCATTGTCCAGAAAATAGCCGATCAAGAAGGGATCGTTTTTAAATCGACTCAGTCCTTTAGCGTTTTCTTGAACCAAGGATTCAAATTCAGGACTAAAGACGTTATCCAGAACCCGGTCCCAATCCGAACCTCGGGCGATATAAGTCATATAGGTATAAGGAAATTTTTTATCTAAGAAAACGTCATCAGACCAAGCTCCAATCGTATTAAACTTCCAAATTTTTAAACGCTTTAAAACATTTTCTATCCAAGCTTGAGTGTTACCGTGGTATTGATTTTTGACCGGGTTGTAATAATCGTCATTTGGGGCCCGATAAGATTGGTCGCCAATCGCGTTTACCCCTAACGATAAAAATTTGGATCCCTCAGGAGATTGAAACCACGCTTTTCCATTTTTCCAAATCACCTTAAAAAAGGAAGAAGCGGAGCAGGGATAAGGGATAAAACAATAAAGAATTATGAAGAGAACAAGGTTTTTAAAGAATGTCATTCATTTTTCCTCTGATCTTAAAAGCTTAATTAGTATATCGATGTCGAACATTAGAATGAAAAATCCCAAGCTTTTTGATATCTCAAACTGAAAAAATACTAAAAAGAATAACAAGTCTGGATTGACAGTCCCAATCCCGGCTGTCCATAATGGCGCCTTCTTGGGGAAGCTTCCGAATTATTTTAAATTAAAAATCTGAAAATTATTTTAAGGAGAGAGTGATGATGAAGAAAATATTCGCCGTTGTTTTAACCTTAAGTTTCGCATCTATGGCTTTTGCGCAGACCGATTCATCCGCCCCTGGAGTTGCTGCCGCTCCGGCGCCGGTTGTTTCCGTACCGATGAAGAAGAAGAAAATGACGAGTGCCGGCGACGAACAAGGGATTAAAAAAGCCTTTACCGGTTTTGCCAATGCCTGGAATGCGGGGGATGTCAACACGGCGGCGTCTTATTTCACCTCGGATTCGTCTTTAATTAATCCTATGGGTCAGCAGGCGGAAGGGTTGGATCAAGTGACCCAACTTTTAACCTCGGACCTTTCCGGTCCCATGAAAGGCAGCCAACAAAGTTTTGATAGTTTTAGCTTTACGTTTGTGATGCCCAACCTGGCCTTAGTGGACTGTACTGCCACTGTTACCGGGGTGACAAATCCAGATGGTTCAGCTGCTCAACCGATGACTGTTCATGTCTACAGTGTGGAAGTTAACCGCGGGAAGGGTTGGAAGGCACGCGCGCTTCGAGCTTTTACTTTTCTCCAACCACCATCAGTTGAAACTAGCGCAACACCTGTGGGTACCCCTTCAGGGAAGAGTAACCCAACTGGGGCGAGTGCGCCAACCCCTTCGAGTTCTTCTAATGGAGGATCGGCGCCTTCAGGTCAATAAGATTCTAAATCAGAATAATCTCTAATTTAAAGGCCTTCCTTCTGTTGAGGGAAGGCTTTTTCATTTTCGATTCAAGATAATTTTCAGATCGGGGATTATAATTGGTGTTTTACTAAACTTTGTTTAAATTTCTTTGAGGGAACGCATCGTGAATCGTCGTGTCATTATCGTGGGTGGGGGAGTTATTGGTCTTTCCATTGCCCAGCATCTTTTGATTCGTGGAGCAACGCCCATTGTCATTGATCGTGGACTCTTCGCGAAAGAATCTTCCTGGGCGGGAGCAGGTTATTTGGATCTACGCAGCGCAGCAAAAACCGGGGGCGATTTTTTCAAACTATGCCGGTTTTCTTATGATCTTTTTCCTGAATGGATATCCCGGATTCATCGAGAAAGTGGAATCGATCCTGAATTTTTAGACTCAGGAAGCTTAGATTTAGCCATGGATGAAAAGGATGAAAAAGAAATTTGTTCTCTTGAAAAAAAATTAAAAGATGAAAAATTAGAAGGTCATTGGTTAACCACCGCCGAAGCTAAAAAGTTGGAACCTGGACTTTCAAAAAATATTCGATCGGCTTTTTATTTGAAAGTAACCCGTCAAATTAGGCCGCCCCGTTTAACCCGGGCGTTGCTTCAAATTCTTGAAAAACAAGGGGCTATTTTAAGAGAAAATGAAAGTGTGGAAAATTTCTTGGAGAAAGACCGTCGAATTTATGGAGTTAACACCAATAAAGGAATCATAGAAGGGGACGAAGTTGTTCTGGCTTCGGGTGCCTGGACAGGGCTTTGGGGGGAGAAATTTAAGATGGTTATTCCCGTGAAACCGGTCCGTGGTCAAGTGATTATGTTTAATGCCCAGCCAGGGTTACTTCAAAAAATTATTTTTACTTCTATGGCTTACTTAGTGCCCCGGGTTGACGGCAAGATTTATGTCGGCAGTACTCTGGAAGAGGTTGGATTTGACAAATCCACAACTTCGGAAGGAATGGAAAGATTAAAACAAGGGGCACAAGGGGCGATTCCTTCGCTTGCTGGCGCTTTGATTGACGATAGTTGGGCTGGATTACGGCCAGGATCCCCGGATGGCTGGCCGATTTTCGGAAGATTACCTAATTGGGAAGGAGTTTGGGTAGCAGCCGGTCACTTTACCCATGGTCTTTTGCTTTCAGCCGCTACGGGCCAAATTATGACTCAAGCCATCTTAGGAGAGCCTATCTCCTTTGATCTTTCGCCTTTTTCGATGAACCGCCGACCCCATGCCGCCGTGGGACTTTGACCATTTCTTTTTGCCATTTTGAAAACCATCATTTGGTTTCTGCTTATATAATAAGCGCTCGTTTTATGGTTCATTTCAATAAGGAATTTTCATGAGTTTAATCGTTACCGGTGCCTATGGCTTCATCGCCAGCAGTCTTACGCGTGCTCTTTTAAATCGTGATCAAAAAGATCTAATCTTGGTAGATAAACTCGATTATCGTTCTACTCGTAGTTGTGTTAAAGGCCTAGAGTCTTTGCCTTTTATTGACCGGGAAAATTTGTTGGAGGAGTTACCGAAACTTAAAAATATTACCACCATTATTCATTTGGGCGCTTGTACGGATACGGGTAACCATGACGAGGTTTATATGTGGAAAATGAATACCGATTACACCAAAAGGCTTTGGGAGTGGTGTACGGAGAATCATATCCCCCTCATTTATGCTTCTAGCGGGGCTACTTATGGCCGGGGAGAAGAAGGTTATTCAGATAATCATCGAGATATCCCCCGTTACAAACCGCTTAATGTTTACGGACGAAGCAAACATGAATTTGATCTTTGGGCCCTTGAACAAAAAGACACACCGCCTCGATGGTATGGATTGAAATTTTTTAATGTTTATGGAATGGATGAAAATCATAAAGCCCGCATGGCTTCTCCTATTTTTCACGGTTTTTATGAAATCCAAAAAACAGGTCAGATGACTTTATTCCGTTCCCACAAGAAAGGAATAGCCGATGGAGAACAAAAACGTGATTTTATTTTTATTGACGATATCGTGAAGCTTTGTCTTTTTTGTCTGGAAAAAAATCTACCATCAGGCATTTATAATTGTGGCACAGGACAAGCTCGAACTTTCTTAGATCTTTCAAAGTCTCTTTTTAAAGCCATCGGCCGGAATTCTAAAATACAATGGGTGGACACGCCGGAAAAATTTCGAGCTGGTTATCAATATTTCACACAAGCGGATATGGATAAAATGAAAAAAGCGGGATATCAAGAAACATTTCTACCGATTGAGGATGGTGTTGCCCGTTATGTTAAATGGCTTTTAGCTCATCCGAAGATTTAATTCCTTAGGAGGAATTTTTTATGACCGTTTCCCATTCCAAGTCTTCCATCGTTCTGAAAACTAACATCCCTGGAGTGCCTGAACCTAAACGGGGAAAAGTGCGGGACATTTATGATTTGGGTGACAGACTACTCATTGTCACCACCGATCGTATTTCGGCTTTTGACGTGATCTTGCCGACTGGCATTCCCGATAAGGGAGTGGTTTTAAATCAGATTTCACTCTACTGGTTTAAACAGGTCGAAAATTTAATCCCAAATCATATTCTTTCTACGGATTTGTCCATCTTGGCCGAGCCTTTCCAAAAAGCTAAAGACCAACTTATCGATCGGTCTATTATCGTAAAAAAGGCCAAACCTTTGGCGGCCGAATGTATCGTCCGGGGTTATCTGACTGGATCGGGTTTAAAGGAATATCAAAAAACTGGAAAAGTATGCGGATTAGATTTGCCGAAAGGATTAGTCGAATCCTCTAAAATTCCTGAACCTATTTTTACTCCCTCGACGAAAGCCGAACAGGGACACGACATTAATATCTCTTTTGACGAGATGAAAAATATCTTGGGTGATGATGGATTAGCTAGTCAAGTGCGAGAGATCAGCTTGGTGATCTATCAGCGAGGCCGAGATTTGGCTGATCAGAAAGGTATCATCATTGCCGACACCAAATTCGAGTTTGGATTGTTGGATGGCCAGTTAATTTTGATTGACGAGGTAATGACTCCCGATTCTTCTCGTTTTTGGCCTAAGTCCGATTATCAAGAAGGAGTTTCGCAAAAGAGTTTTGATAAGCAATTTGTTCGAGATTACCTGGAAACGCTGAAGGATTGGAATAAAACTCCACCGGGGCCGGTCTTGCCCGACGAGATCATTTCAAAAACACGGGCCAAATATGTTGATGCTTTTGAGCGCTTGGCGGGTAGAAAATTTGGGAATTTTTGAAACCCGGTTTCAATTAAGATAGAATAAACCAATTGAACAAAGGAGGATGAGGTGAACTTATACCAGATTCTTTTTGTCCAGACATGGCCTTGGTGGGCCGGAGGGTTGGGATTAGGGTTAACCGCTGTGGCCCTAGCATGGGTTGCCGGGGAAAAATTGGGAGTTAGTGGTTGCTTAAGTGCGGCTTGTTCTGTGGTTTTGAAAAAAAATAAAGAAACTTTTTCTTCTTGGCCTATTTGGTTTTTGATTGGGTTGCCATTAGGAGGCTTTTTGGCCAACTTAGGCCATTGGAACTGGACCTGGCTTTATGGCCAAATGGATGCTTTGTCTTTGGGAAACTTTTATCTTAAAGGGTTTTTTCTTTTTATCGGAGGCGCTCTAGTTGGCTTTGGCGCTCGTTGGGCGGGTGGTTGCACTAGCGGCCACAGCATTCTTGGAATCGCTCGCGGTAATAAGATGTCCATTTTAGTGACGGTCGCTTTTCTGGTAGCGGGTATCGTCACTGCTCATTTCTTATATAAGGTGCTTTAATGGCTAAAAAAATAATAGCTCCTAAAAAGACAATTAATAAAGAGATTAGGTTAACTAGTCAGCCTAAGATACAAACCAAAAAAAGTTCTTACCATCTGGGATTCTTAGCCATTTTTTTTGGAATTGCCTTTGGTTTTTTCTTGTCTAAATCTAGGGCCACGGATTTTGATACAATTTTAAATATGTTTTTATTTACTGATTTTCAACTTTACGGTGTTATTGCGGTAGCTATCGCGGTAACGGCTTTAGGCCTTTTTCTGCTTCATCGCAATCAAAAGTCTATCGCCAAACAGATCGATCAATGGGAGAACCCCGTCATCGATCGAAAAAAAATGATAGGTGGCTTTGTGTTCGGCATAGGTTGGGCCTTAGCCGGGATTTGTCCCGGGACGGCTATCACCCAATTGGGGGAAGGTAAATGGAGCGCGATTTTTCCGATTTTTGGTTTGATCGTTGGAATTTTTGCTTATTTTAAACTTATGCCTGAAGTCAAAAGAAAAAAATGAATCTTTCTTTTTGTCATAAAGGCCAGACCCTTTTCGGGGTGCTGGTCTTTTTTATTTGTCTTACGCATTCTTACGCCGACTCCCTCTTTTTCTCGTCGGATCCAAATACCTCATTGGCACACTTTCCCATCAAGATAGTCGATGATTTTTCTAATATTTTTGTTTCAGAGAATATTGCTCCTTTCGTTCTCGGCGGGATGGCAACCGCTTTAGATTGGTCAATTCTTGATCGTCAAAATGCTCTCGCTTCCGACTTAAACCATTTAAATATCGAATCGTTTTTTGATTTTGGTACTTTTTATGGTGAGGGATGGCTGGAAGGTGGAGGTGCTTTGGGAAGTTGGGGAATCGGCGCGCTAACACAAGACTTAAGGCTTCAAGAGTTCGGGCGGGATATGACTGAATCGCTCATTGACTCAACCGTCTTGGTAACGGGATTAAAGTATGCGGTGGATCGAACCAGGCCGAACGGAAGTCCTTATTCTTTTCCTTCGGGCCATACGATTACCGCTTTTTGTGTGGCCCCAATCATCAATCAATATGGGGGAATCGAACTGGGTATTTCGGCTTACGCTTTGGCTACTGTGACTGGTTTGGCCCGGATCGATGAGCATTATCATTATTTATCCGATGTAATTGCGGGAGCGACTCTGGGGATTATTTTGGGCAACTCAGTAGTTTATAAGCCCAAGAGTATTTCGGTATCCGCCATACCTGGAGGCCTAAGGGCAATTTGGTCTTTTAACTGATGGATTCCAGTTGGTTCAGTTCTTTTTGAACTGCATCCATCAAAGGTTCAATCATCTTTAGGCTAAAGTCAAAACGAATACCGGCGGATTGGAAAATCTCCGGCAGGGTTTGACTTCCGCCTACCGCAAGGCCTCGTTTGTAAGCTTGAACGGCTTCCGCACCTTTTTTCCGGACGTTGTTCCAAACTTGTAAAGCGCCGAGCTGGGCGATTCCATATTCAATGTAATAAAAGGGAACTTCAAAGATATGAAGCTGACGGTGCCAAAGCGTTCTTTGAATTTCTTCCAAACCGCTCCAATCCTCTATTCCCCCAAACCGATGACGAAGTTGAATCCAATAATCCGAACGCTGTTCCTGATTGTGATGCGGGTGGGTGTAAATCCAGTGTTGAAAGGCATCGATGGTTGCGATCCAAGGAAGTAATAAGATTACGTCTTCCAAGTGTTTACGGATGGAACGGGCCGCTTCCCGGGGAGAAGGGTAAAAGACGTCTAAATAAGGATCGGCCAGTAATTCCATGCTCATCGAAGCCACTTCACAAAATTCCATGGGAGCGTGACGGTAAGGTGAAAAAGGAATCAATCGGGACGCGAAACTATGCATCGCATGGCCGCTTTCGTGCAACAGGGTACGAACATCCCCATCCAGACCAACCGAGTTCATAAAAATAAAGGGCAACCGGGCTTCTGATAAGGTGGTGTTGTAACCGCCCGGAGCTTTGCCCTTACGGCTTTCGAGATCGAGTAACCCTAAATCCCGCATTTTTTCGAAATGGGCGCCAAACTCCGGATCAACTTTAGTCAATATACTTCGGCAATGAGTTATCATTTGTTCGGTTTGTTCAAAAGGTTTTAAAGGGGCCAGACCCTCCGGATCCACCGAAAGATCCCAGGGTTTTAAAGAAACCAGGCTCATTTTTTCAGCGCGTTTTTTTTGGATTTGAATCACCAGTGGTTTAATTGTTTTTTCGGCGCTTTCATGAAAGGCTTCACAATCCGTCGGACCATAATCAAAACGTTCTTTGCGCCGAAACATATAATCGCGGTAATTTTCAAAGCCGGCGTTTTTGGCGATTTGAACTCTAATTTTTAGCATTTGATCAAAAAGACGCTCAAAACCTTCTTTTTCTTTTTGACGTCTTTCAGCCACTAAGTGCCAAACTTCCTCCCGCTTTAATCGATCGGGTAATTCTAGATACCGGCCCATTTGCTGAAGAGTTTGTTCGCGGTTCTCATATTGAACGGTCATCGATCCGCTGAGTTTTTGATACTGTTGGGAAAGTTTTTCCAATTCGGTTTCCAATGGAATGTTTTCTTCCCGATAAAGGATTAATTGATTTTCAACGGATCGGTTGAAAAGAAAGTATTCTTTTTCAGGTAAAGAAATTCGATAAGGATTTTCCCAATATTTTTTTAAAAGGGCGAAATATCGGGGTTTGGATGGTTCGGAAATATTTTCCAAAAACTGGAGATAGTTTTTCTCAATATTAGGATCATCTGTTTGACAAGTCATTCGAACATAACGAAGAGAGCCTTCTTCATCTAAAGCGGTTTCGAGCTCATTGAAATTTTCTAACCATTGTTTCAATTCTTTAAGAGATTGAATCGAACGTTTTTCTAATTCATCAAAAATGAGCGAAATGGATGGCCAGTGGCCTAGATCGATATTTTTGGGGACGTATTGACGGGGAAACTCGTGAGGCAATTTTTGAATGTCGAGTGCGGGCATGCCTCACTGTAGCAAAAGGGAAAGACAAAAAGAAGCCGATAAGATAAGAACAAAATAAACTTGGGTGATTCGACATTTAACAAAGGAGTAGTTATAATCCAGATCATGACGATTTATTCCTATTCCCGCGTCAACACTTATTTCACCTGTCCCGCTCAATTTGAATTTCGCTACATCCACAAAACTCCTTCCCCAACTCCGGATGGGGTTGAACTTTTTTTGGGATCTCGATTCCATGAATGCATGGAATATCTTTATCAACAAATACCGCAACGCGTGCCGACCGTAAATGAATTATTGGATTATTTTAAGAATCACTGGAACGTCAAATGGCAGGAAGCTCTTAAAAAACAGAAAGATCGAGGATTTTCAACGCCTATCCGTATTGTCCAAGAATCCCAGACGATTGAAGATTATTACGAAAAAGGCCAGTTGTATTTGGAGAACTACTATCACAAATATCAGCCATTCGATCAAAATCGCACGGAAGGGATTGAACTTAAAGTTTTGTTCGATTTGGATTCGGATAAGCAATATAAAATGCAGGGATTTATTGATCGTTTAGGCCGTGACAATGATGGAACCCTTTGGATCCATGATTATAAAACCAGTTCCAGAAAATTGAGCGATGAAGACGCTAAATTCGAGGACCAATTGGCCCTTTATCAGATTGGTTTAGCCCAAAATCCGAAGTATGGATCTCAGGTCAAAGTAAAACTAGCATGGCATTTTGTGGCGTTTGAGAAAGATTTGGTTATCAGTGAACGAAACGCCAAAGAAATTGAATGGCTCAAGAAAAAATATGTTTTAAAAATTCAAGAAATCGAAAAAGCTAAAATTTTCCCTCCTAAACCAAGCCGATTATGTGAATGGTGTGAATACCTTTCTCTTTGCGACGCAGGTAAGACATCAGTCCAAGAGAGAAGAAAAAAATTGGGAAAATCCGAATACGTCTTTTCCGAATCTTCAATACTTAATGTGTCTATATCGGAAACTTCTAATCCCGTTTTTTCTCCGGCTTCAGAGAAATCAACTTTATCTTCTCCTGGTGTTTTTGGGAATTCGGCGAATAGCCTGGGTCGAAAGAAGAGATCATTAATAGTTTCGTCCGATCAACTTCCGCTTTTTTAATTTAAAGGCAATAAATTGTTAAAAATGTTATGTGTCTCTTTGTTCTTCCAATTTAAAGCTCCTCTTCGTCTTGGATCGAAGAGGAGCTTTACCGCGGCTCGTGATTAAGAAAAGGTTGATTTACAAACCGCCCCTTAAATTGAAAGGGAAGTTTTCTCGCGAATCATCCGGTCCAAAGCTTCCTGCATTTCCGGATTCTTCTCCGTAGCAAGTGTTTCAAAGAAAGTCCAAACTTCAGGCTGATCCACCTTAGTCATGGCTTCCACAGCCGCTAATCGGACTGTAAGTGGAGAATTGGCGCCTTTAAAAAGCGGTTTTTTCTTAGCTATTTCTTCAAGAAAAGGAATAGCCTCTTTTTGCTTCAATTTCCCTAAGGCACCGCAGACCGCGATCAAAAATTTCTCATGGTCAGGGCCTCGGCTTTGACGAAGTTTAGCGGCCTTGATCAAGATGGGAATGGCCTGAATAAAACCAATTTTGCCTAAAGTTTTCGCCGCCTCCGCGGCAATTTCCTCGGAATCATCAAATAGGGCTAATCGTAAAGCGGGACCACTGTCAGGTTCGCCGATTTGATCGATCAAGCCGATTAAATTAAGTTTTAGTTCTCGGTCGCCCCTTGAAAACCATGACGATAATTGGAAAGAAAGCGCCGCGTCGATTCCGCTGATTTTCAGAATAGGAAGTAAAAGTCGTAACTCTTCTGGTTCTTTTAAGTCCGCTACCCGCTCGGTAAGGGCGGACCGTAAAGAGTCTCGCATTTCCAAGAATAACTGATCGATCCTTTCTTTTTCTTCAAAGTTGGCCGCGAAGTAATCTTCCAATAAAAGGGGTGCTGCCATTTCGCCTAATAGAGGGAAATGGTCCAACCGTCCGGCGTTATGAGCACAAAGGGCCAATTGGCGTATTAACTCAGGAGTAGAGCGCTCAAAAAGCCAATGGCGTGCGATGGAAGCCCGTTCCGGAAATTCGGTCGAAGGTTCGTCATCATCAGCGTGAAAATGCAAAGTGGAAAAAAGATTCAAAGCGGAAATTTCACTATTGGTTCGCAAGGCTAGTTCGACCAAATCCCAAGCCGAAAGGAGAGCGCTTTGATAGAGGCCTGGATGCTTTTCCTCGCCCAATAAGTGGGATAACTTATCTAAAACTTTTCCCAGTAGGGCTGGATTATCGACCCAAGGCCTGGCATCCATCAGATGGGTCAACGCGATCCGCCGATCGGATTCACCCCGGCCGAGTCCCTCGGCCAAGGCCTCGACGGCCTCTTCGACCAAATCTTGTTTGCCATTGGCACCCCATAAACTCAAGCAGTCGTTCACCAATCCCTCGGTTGCGGGATCAAACAAAACTTGGGTCCAGTGATGACGAATCGCGGTTTCCACCAAAGGAATCATGGCCAAAACAGCCTCATTTTCCACCACATCGCCCTGAGAAGTTCTAAACCATTGGGTAATACCCTTTAAATCGGAGGAAGTCGCTTCTAACCGATCCAATAGATGATTGAAAAGTTGGGAGTGAGCATTGTCCAAATCGATCATTTTAGAATCGTTCTTGGGTGTTTTCTTCAAAAGACGCGAAAATTGCCAAGCTTCCGCAACCGAACTTAAAAGAGCACTACTAATCATTTCGGAAACTTCGTTAGATATGAATCCGGAAGTGGAAGGAATCGGCGTGATAGCTTCTTCCATTTGCTCAGAAGAAAGTTTTGGTCGCAAGGCTTCCGGCGAAAAGACTTCTTCCACATAAATTTGATCTTCTGTAGTCGGTTCTGTTTTTATGGCCATTTCGGCTTCGGGAGATAAAGGTTCCATCTCGACCCCGGTTACCGCGACTACTTCGGGCACCTCGGGAAGCGGTGAAATTGCCGCTGATTCTTCCAGGATAAAATCAGTCAAGCTGATCTGGCTTAAATGTTCCCAAGGAACACTGGCTTCCTGATTTTCCTCAAACGGAAAGGCCATATGACGAAGCCAAGATATCCATTCGTTATAAGGTAGGCCTTCTCCGATTAAAACAGCTTCCCAATTTTTTTCTTCTAAAATTTTATAAAGATCACCCGTATCGTTTAATGGAGAGCCGTTTACAAAAAGAGAACCTTTTTCCCGATAAAGAACCAGGGGATGAACCGTATTCAAAAGCCGAAGAAGATCCTTGTGAAGTTTCCGAATAGCGCCCACCACAAAGGGGCTGTCGCTGGAATAAAATGAAAGATAACTCAGGGCTGAACGAAAATCCCGGGCCAATTGAACCAAAAACGATTTTTGAACGGATGGGATAGGTGAAACTTGAAACTGTTGCATAAGTTGCTCCTTTGGGAATTGAGAACCAAATGATGCAACCGTATTTCAAGCGGTTTGGATTTGACTCGCCGGATTGCCCGGAAAATTAAAAGATTATTTATCTCACGTTTAGAATAGTCCTGATAAAGAGACTGATTGAATCAGAAACGATTGAAAAATGGGAAGTTCGTTTTCCCACAGATGGCAGAAATTGCACGAAGTTTAAGTACAACTCGAAGCAAGAGCAGAGTGATTCCAACGCACAATTGTGGGGCGGAGCCAGGGTCAGCTGGTACAATATGCCCCCATTGTGAGGTTTTTCCACCTTAATTGAGGCTGGGACGAGACATGAAACAAAAAGTTAATTGGGGCATTTTATCCACTGGGCATATCGCCCAACTTTTTGCCGAAGCGGTTTTGGAGTCCGAAACCGGAATCCTGGGAGCGGTGGCCAGCCGGACTCTTTCCCAGGCTCAGTCCTTCGCCCTCCGCTACAAAATCCCCATGGCCTACGGCAGTTATAAAAAACTTCTACTCGATCCATTCGTCGATATTATTTACATCGGAACTCCTCATGCTTTTCACGCCGAATGGGCATTGCAAGCGGCTCGAGCCGGCAAACATATTCTTTGTGAGAAGCCGCTGACCCTTCATTACCCGGCGGCCCGCCGCATGGTTCAAATCGCTAAAAATAATGATGTTTTCTTGATGGAAGCTTTTATGTACCGCTGTCATCCTCAAACGGTCAAACTCATAGAACTCATCAAAAAGAAAACCATCGGCCAAGTAAAACTTATTCAAGCTTCTTTTTGTTTTGAGAGGCCTGTGGACCTCAAAGGCCGCTTATTTAACCGAGCCTTAGGCGGAGGGGCTATTTGGGACGTCGGTGGCTATCCCGTTTCCATGGCCAGACTCTTGGCCGGGGCGGCATTCGGCAGGCCTTTCGCCGATCCCCTAGAGGTTAAAGGCACAGGAGTAATCGGCATTCAAAGCCGGGTGGATGAATTCGCTTTGGCCAGCTTGAAGTTCCCCGGCGGTATTCTTGCCGAGCTTTCCTGCGCGAATCGGGTTCAGCAACCGGTAGGTGTTTCTATCTATGGAACCAAAGGATGGATTCATGTGCCTTCCCCCTGGCACGCGGACCGTTTCAAGAAGGATGGGGCAAAAATTTTAATCCATCTTTCGGGAGTAAAAAAATGGAAAGAAATTGAAATTCATGCGGGCAAAAGCCTTTACGCCTTGGAAGTGGACGCGGTGGGAAAGGCTTTGCGAAAAGGCTTGAAGGAATCCCCTTTTATGTCCTGGGCTGATAGTTTGGGCAACGCCAAAACCTTAGACGCTTGGCTTCGCGCCTTGGGATTGTAAGATCTATTTTTAAACTTTTTCTTGGTAATGGGCCAGAACCCGGCAAATCTTCCCGTTCTCATCTAATTCCATCACTTCCGCTGAACCGCGGTTCCCAACGCTTTCATAATGGGCCACCAGACTATTAACCCCCGTGAAAACGCTTAAAGGTTTAAATTTCAAGTCCGGGTACGCGGCTAATCCCTGGGAAAAATATTTCCGCAAAGCGGATTTTCCTTGGAGGGTACCACTCGACTCTCCGGTTATTTTTATAATGAGGGGCGAGGTAAAAACGATATTCTCGCTGTAATGGGACATGATGGCGTTCAAATCGTGTTGGTTCCAAGCGTCCCACCATTCTTCGGCGATTTTTTGAGCTTGTGTGTTATCCATGTCTATTTTTCTTGTGGAAAATTTATAGTTTTATCGAATCTTTTTGGAAAAGAACTTAAGCGGGGACCAAGTTGTCATAGGTTCGAATGGTCGCGATACATTCCTCGATTAAATAATCGGGAGTCGACGCTCCGGCGGTAATCCCGACTTTTGGCTTACCCTCAAACCATAAGGACTGCAGTTCTTGAGCGGTTTCGATGTGGTAAGTATCATTCGGCAAGTTGAACTTGCAGGTTTGAGCCAACTTATGGGTGTTACTGGAATTACGCCCCCCGATGACCACCATAATATCCACTTGCTTCGACAAGGCGGCGGCCGCAGTTTGGCGGTCCTTGGTCGGTTTACAAATAGTATTACTGGCGACGACTTCGGAACAGCGAGCTTTTAACAAAGCCACAAACTGATCGTATTTTTCCATGAGAAGAGTGCTTTGGCAAATGACCCCGATCCGGGCTTCGGCGGGAACCTTTTCCAGGTCGGCTTCATGATAAACAATGAGTGGATTCTTCATACGGCTAGCGATGCCCTTGACTTCCACATGGTTCGGATCGCCGATAATCACAATTTGCAGACCTTGGGTTTGAAGCTTTTCACCCTCTTTGTAAATTTTGGTCACCAGAGGGCAGGTGGTGTCGACGATTTCCAATCCCTTTTCTTTCATTTGTCCCATGACGTTCACATCCAACCCATGGGCGGTGATGACCACCCGGTTGTCTTGGACATCCTCTAGGGAATGCACGATTTTCTTATTGAGCGAGGCCAAGCGCGCGACCTCTTGGGGATTATGGATGAGGGATCCAAAAATGAAGGCTTTCTCCATGGTCTCGGCTTTTTCAATGGCGCGCTTCACGCCGAAGCAAAACCCGGCGGCGTCAGCGATAATAATTTCACGAGGCATTTCAAATTCCTTTAAATCTTTAAATCATTGAGAAAGATTTTTTCTTCAAGAAAAGCGTTTCCATTTGTGAGAAGGCGATTATATATAATGCTTCCAACAGAATGAACCCCCTTTATCCTCAAAAGGACAATCCTTGAGTTTTTCCCTCTATTTCGGCCCTTACCAGCCTTTCCTGGAAGAGAAACTGTTGGAAAGCTTCGGGGATTTCCGCAAACAAGACCCCTTTAGCTCCCTGACGGTCCTGGTTCCCAACTTTCTGCTGGTCGGCCATCTGCGGAGGGCCCTGGCGGAAAGGGCCGAAAACCTTTTCAACCTTCGAATCCACACCCTGCGACACTATTTGGAAAGTTTTGTCGAGGAATCCGTTGTGCGGGAAGGCCTCCAAACCCTGCCGGACGTCTTAGCGCCCTGGATTTTGAAGGAAGTGGCTCGTCCCATCCTTTCCAAGGGTTCCGCTTTCCGGCCCGTCATGGAAACGCCCGGCTTTTACCCCTCCTTGCGATCGACCCTCAGCGAATTGAGGGAGGGCCTTTATACCCCTGAGATATTGAAAAGCCTTTCCAAGAATTTCCAGAAGGCCGTGAACACGCGACGGTTGGGACAAAAACTTTCCGAATTCGCCGAAATATCGGTCGCCTATGGGGAGTGGAAAAAGAAAGGCCATTGGCTGGACCGGGAAGATTCCTATTTCAAGACCCTGGAAGTTCCCCCGGCGCCGGAGGGTAAAGTTTGGATCTATGGTTTTTATGACGCTTCCGCCCTTCAAAAGAAAATTCTGCGGCATTTGACCAGCGGCAGTGAAAACCGTTGGTTTATCCCTTATGAAGAGCATCCTGCCTTTGATTATGCCAAGCCCTTTGTGGAATGGGCCAAAGGATTGGGAAAGGCAGAAAAAGAAGATTCCTGGAAGCCAACCGGCAAGGGTCCTCTTCAACGACTGAAGGGAATCTTGTTTCAAAGGGAAAATCCATGGACGGACCACTTCGGGCCGGCTCCGGAAATAAAACCAGAGGATTACGAAGGGTCGGACTGCAAGGTCATCCTCTGCCCCGGTGAGCCCCGGGAAGCCCGGGAAGTGGCCCGGGCTCTTTTCGAGGAAGCGAACCGCACGAATTCAAACTTTTCCGATTGCGCGGTGGTCCTTCGGGATCCGAAGTCTTACCGCAAAATCCTTCCGCTCGCTTTCGCGTCCCAGGGCATTTCCCTCTCCAAGTCCATTCCAGGTCCGCTTCTTGAAACCATCGAGGCCAAGACCTTTTTATTATTGCTGGATTGTTTTCTGAAGGATTTTCCCCGGGACCGGGTTATGGATCTTTTGTCCTGCCCGTCCCTTCGGCCGGCGGGGTTTGGGTTGGAACCAAAAGAATGGAACCCTTCTTATTGGGATGTTTTAAGCCGGGAAGCCCGTATCGTAGAAGGCGAAATGGAATGGATCAACCGTCTCACGATATGGCGGGTTCAAAAACAAAAAGGAAATAGGGAAGAGGACGAGCCGGAACCCTTCGAGAAGGAAATGCAATCCTCGATGGCTTTTGAAAAGGTCCTAGCTTGGCTTTTCGAAGCCGGTCGGGAATTTGAAAAGGCCAAGGGTTGGCCCGAGAAATCGGCCAAACTACTAAGCCGCTTCAAGGGTTTCTGCTATCCCAATGAGGCTTTAAAAGAGGTGGCGGGGGTTTTGGAATCCTTCGCCCTCCTCAGCCAGTCCTTCCGCCTGGACCTTTCCGCCGAGGATTTCCGCTCGCTCTTGGCCGCCTTATTGGAAGAGCGAAAGATCAATTCCGACTCCCTGAAACCCGGTGGAGTACAGGTGGTGGACTTGATGCAGGCGCGGGGGGTTCCCTTCGACCTCTTGGCCTTGCCAGGGCTGGTGGAAAAATCCGTACCACGCCTAGTCCGGCAGGACCCGCTTTTGCTGGATGACGAAAGGACCCTTTTAAACGCGAACGCTGAGGGCGCCGAAATCCCGCTGAAACAATATGGAACGCTGGAAGAAAGACTGCTCTTTACACTCACCATTCGAAGCGCGAAAAAAGCCATTCTTCTCACGGCGCCGCACCTGAATCCCTCCACCGGTTCCCCGCGAACGCCCTCCATTTATTTGTTCGAGTCCGCCGAAGCGGTCCTGGGCAAGCGCGTTTCCCGGCTGGGGGACGCTCCTGGGCTCGTGAAGGTCGTTCGGGTGAATGATTGGATCCAACGGGACTTCGCCCATTGCGCAGACCCCTTGGAAACCCTCTTGACCGCCGTGGAATTGGGCCGCCAAGGCGACCTAGCCGCGGCCCTGGCGGTGGCGCGGGACAAACCCTTTTATTTCGAGGGCCGGGACCTGCTCAAATTCCGCCAGGCCGCCCGAGTCTTCACCGCCTATGACGGAATGCTTTCGGGCGAAGAGACTAGGAAGCGGCTTGAGCAAAACCATTCGCTCAAGGACAAACGCCTTTCCGCCTCGAGGCTCGAGACCTTCGCGGCCTGCCCCTTGCGGTATTTTTACAAATACGTGCTGGGGCTTACCGTCACCCGTGAGCCGGAAAAAGTGCTGGAACTCCAGGCTTCGGACCGGGGCAACCTGATGCACGATATCTTGGAACAAACCCTGAAACGGGGCGCGAAAGACGGCTGGCTCAAGACCCGCGCGCGGGAAGAGGCCCAAAAGGCTTTGGCTGGGGAAATGGAAAAGACCTTCCGCCGTTTTGAGAGGGAAGGCGTGCCCGGCGCGCCGACCCTGTGGGCCTTCGAAAAGGACCAGATGGCCCGGGACCTTGCGGAGGTGGTGGAGGATGTCTTACGCAACGATCAATGGACGCCCCTGGACTTTGAGGTGGCCTTTGGGGAGGGACTCGGGAAGAACGAAGTAACTTTTTCCACCGGTGGGAAAGCCTTTGGCTTGCAAGGCCGCATGGACCGGGTGGATATTTCCCCGGATGGGAACCGCCTGAGGGTGGTGGATTACAAAAGCGGCAGTTCCAGCGGCGTCGCCAATGACAGCGTGAAGGCCGGCACCAAACTGCAATTACCCTTTTATCTTTGGGCCCTCCAGGCTCTGTTCCCCGAAAAGCAAGCCAAGGAAGCCCTTTACGACTACATCACCCGCCGGGGGGGTTACCGTCAGGTTGCCTTCACGCCGGACGCCCCCGAGCAAATCCAGGACATCCTTACCCAAGTGCTGACGACCGTGGATGGAAGCGTGGAGGCGGGAAGTTTTCCCGCCGTGGGACAAGACTGCGAATTTTGCGATTATAAGAAGCTTTGCGGGACTGGGATGAAGGCCCGGGGTGAACGCAAGCGTGAGGACGATAAGGCCAGGGAATATTACGAGTTGGAGGAATTGCCATGATCTCGGACGAAGAGGCACGGCAACGAATCCGCAAAGAACTGGATATTTCCTTCGCGGTGGACGCGGGAGCGGGTACAGGCAAGACCACACTCCTCATCGACCGGTTGGCGGGCGTGCTGTTGGAAAAACGCGTTCCCCTCTCACGGGTTGCTGCCATCACTTTCACCGACAAGGCGGCGGGGGAGCTGATTGAGCGGCTTCGTATCAAGCTCGAGAAGGCTTTCGACGATCCGGCTATCGACCCCCAACTGATCCGCCGGGCCTTGCAGGATTTGGAACAAGCGTCGGTTTCCACCATCCATTCTTTTTGCTCCTCCATCCTGCGGGAATACCCGGTTGAAGCCGGGGTAGACCCCCGGTTCGCGGTTTTGGACCAGGTTCAGGCGGACGCCCTGGAAACCCAGGCCTGGGAAGGCTGGTTGAAAAAGTCGCTGGAGAAGGAAGTTGCGGCTCTTTCCAACTTCTTAAAACTCGGCGGGACCTTCAATCAGGTAGAAAGCTTGAAGGAAAACCTACTCAAGAATCGATCCCTCTTAAACCGCCCCGCGCCGCAGCCCTTGCCCGACCCCAAGCCCCTGCTTCGGGAGATCAGCGTTTTTCAACAGAAAATACCCGCCATTCTTAAACAGTGCAAAGACCAAGACGATCCCATGTTTAAAAACCTGTCGGCTTTTTTGATAAAAGGAGAATCCTTGAAGGCTTTAACTGATCCCGTTGAAGTGGCCCGGCTGGATTTGCCTTCTGCTAGTTCCGGTGCCGAAGCCCGTTGGGAAAAGGGTGTTCTCAAGCCGCTCAAGGCGGAAGTGAAGCAACTAAAAGAAAACTACAGCGAATTCGCCGCCCAGGTGAAGGACTTCTGCCTTCTTTCTCTGGTCGACTGGCTTTGGGATTATCTGGGGGAATATGGAGATGCTAAGACCCGCCAGGGATTCCTGGATTTTGATGACCTGCTTTCCAAAACCCGGGACCTGCTGAAACACCTGCCGCTGGTGCGGGAAGAATTGAAAAAACGCTACGACCGGGTTTTCGTGGACGAATTCCAGGACACGGATCCCTTGCAGGTGGAAATCGCCTTCTTCCTCTCGGAAAAGAAAAACAGCAAATCTACCCAATGGCAAGATGTGAAGCTGGAACCGGGCAAGCTCTTTATCGTGGGCGACCCCCAGCAAAGCATCTACCGCTTCCGGCGGGCGGATGTGGAAATTTATCAGGAAGCCAAGCAAAAACTGGAAGCTTCGGGCGGGAGGGTGGAAAAGCTGACCGAAAACTTCCGCACTCTTTCGCCCATTGTGGAATGGGTCAACGGGGAATTCCAGGAACTTTTTAAAGGCGGCTTATTTCCTTATATGGCCCAACAGGCCCATCGGTTCGCCGCGAAGGGGAGGATCGCTCCCTTAATGGCCTTGGAGATGGCCGAATTGCCAGAAGACTCCAAAGCCGACGATTTCCGGAAACAGGAAGCCGAAACGGTGGCCTCCTTCATCGCCCAACTACTCTTCGAGAAACCGATCATTGCGGACCCCAAGACGAAGGTGGAAAGGGAAATTCGCGCGGGCGATATCGCCATTCTTTTCCGAGACCTTTCCAACACCGAGGAAGTTTACGAGGAAGCTCTCAGGAGCCGCCTGGTGCCTTTCTCGGTGATGGGCGGGAAGAAATTCTATAACCGGCCCGAGATTGTGGCCCTCGAAACCCTCTTGTCCGCCCTGGAGTCGCCTGCCGACGAGGTCGGGCTAGTCGCCTTGCTTCGGACCTCCTTGTTTGGGTTCAGCGACGAGGATTTATTTCTTTACCGGGATAAGGGCGGGGAATTTCAATTTCTCCAAGATATCAAGGGCAAGCCTTTCGACGATGCTCAGGGCAAAATGGGTGAGGCTTTCTCGAAACTCCGAAAATGGCGGGAGGCGATAAGTGAAAAATCCCCGGCGGAAGCTCTGCTTTATCTTTACCAGGTAACCAATCTTCTGGCGGTGGTGGCCTCCCAAACCCACGGCACCCAGCGCGTGGCTAACCTCTTGAAAGTGGTTGACCAATGCCGCGACCTCGAGGCTTCCCAAAATTTCACTTACCGCGCTTTCGTGAAATGGCTTTCCCGCCAAAGGGAGGAGGATTCCATGGAAGGGGAGGCGCTGGGGCCTGAGGAAACAGGCAATCAGTTGACTCTCATGACCCTTCATAAGGCCAAGGGGTTGGAATTCCCGGTCGTCATCTTGTCTTCCGCGGGCAAGGACGCCGAAAAACCCAAACCCTCCAGCTTCATCGTGAACCGTTCGAAGGGTTCGGCGGCTTTCAAAGTAGGTGACGCCAAAAACGAGTTTTGGACTGCCGCTTTTCCCTCGGCCCAGGACGAGGAAAAAACACACGAAACCGCCGAAACCCTGCGCCTGCTTTACGTGGGTTGTACCCGGGCCCAGGAAAGCTTAGTTATCCCCCGCTTCACCCAGGAGAAGGCCCCGGCCTTCTTAAGGCCTCTTTGGGAAAGGCTTGATACCGCGGGGATGAAGACCATAAAAGTGACCTTGGAAAGAGGCAGGGAAGCCTCGCCGCTGGTTTTAGACCTGGATAAAAACAAGCAAAGGGAAGCGTGGGTGGAAGAGAAGGCACGAGAAATAGACCGGCTATTGGAAGAAAAACAAAGCCGGATCAAGGCTCTAACCCGGGCACCGGCCTTGAAATCCGTCACGTCCGTTGTTCATTCAAATGATGACAAATCCGTGCGGGAGGAATGGAATCTTTCGGGCGGGCCGGAAGCTGAACCCTTCGACTCGGCTTTGCCTCGCTCGGGGCAGGCCCCTGACAATGTTGAGGCCAAGGCTTTCGGGGTCTTAACCCATAAGCTTTTGGAGAAGGGATGGAATTGGGATAAAACCCTTATCGAAAAAGCCGCCATCGCTTGGGCACTGGATTTGAACCTGTCTAAAGACAAGGCCATCGAGGCCGCCCAAATGGCAGCTCAGGCCCTAGGCGATGAACTTCTTCAAAGGGCCAAAAAATCCTCCCATGTCTTCCGGGAATTGCCCTTAGCCGGAAAAACCTCCTCAGGAGATTTTCTGAACGCTATCGTGGATTTGGCTTTCCTGGAGGGGGAAGAGTGGGTGGTGGTGGATTACAAGACAGATCAAAAAAAATCCGTTTCCCTGGCTAAGTACAAGGAACAACTCGGCTATTACGGCAAACTTTTAACGAATTTTACGAGTAAACCCGTGAAGGAATCTTATCTATATTTTCTCCGATTTCCAGAAAACCCCGTCGAAAGAGTAAAATAATCTCATGAAACACGACCATTCCCACGGGAGTAACCACTCCAATCATTCCCATGGATCCCATTGGAGCCAGGGACTTAACCGTAAAAAAAAGATGATTTTGGCGGTCAGCATCACGGCGTCCATCCTTCTATTGGAAGCGGTCGGAGGCATCCTTTCGGGAAGCCTAGCGCTTCTTTCAGACGCCGGCCATATGCTGACGGACCTGGCGGCGCTTTTGATTTCCCTTACGGCCATGATTTTGGCCGAGCGACCCACCAGTCGAACCCACACTTTTGGATTGGCCCGGTTGGAAGTGCTGGCCGCGCTCGGCAATTCGCTGACTTTTTTTCTGATGATTTTCGCCATCGCCTGGCAGGCCTGGACGCGGTTTTCTCACCCTTCCTTGCCCGATTGGAAGGCCATGGGATTGGTGGCCGGTATCGGCTTTTTAGCCAATGCTTTCAGCGCCTGGTTTTTGCATGGCGCGGAGCATGAGGATATCAATCTGCAAGGGGCCTGGGTGCATGTGATGGGAGATTTGGCCTCCTCGCTCGGGGTTCTTATCGGTGTCGTCATGATCGCTAAAACGGGGTGGACCTGGGTGGACCCGGTTTTAAGCCTGCTCATCGTGCTTTTGATCGGTTCCAACGCCATTAAACTGTTCCGAAAAGCCCTTCGGATTTTGCTCGAGTCCACCCCCCATGGCCTTTCGGGTGAAGCCATCAGCCAAACGCTGAAGCAAAAAATCCCCGAGATCCAAGAAGTGCACCATGTTCATTTGTGGGAAGTGGGGGCGGGGCAGGTTTATTTAACAGCTCATCTGGTCGTGGACGACCGCAAAATCAGCGACGGTGTCAGTCTTTTAGATCAAGCCGCTCAAATTTTAAAGGAAAAATTAAACATCGATCACAGTACTTTTCAATTGGAAGTCAAAACCCCAGTCCAAATTCGATTCACAGAAAATTTTAAAGATTAATTTTTTTAAATTTAATTTTTAGTATCCGCTTGATTTCAACCATCTCAAATTTTGAACAGCCAATGAATATCGAGGATCTACCTTTAAGCTTTCTTGAAATGCTTTAAGAGCCGTTGTTTTTTGTCCCTGAGCGGCCAATTCGGCTCCGATTTGGTTGTAGAGGTTGGCGGTCAAATTTCCAACGGTAATCGCATGCGCGGCCGTATTCGCCAGATTTACCGAATCAGCGGTAAGGGTTTGCCGGCTAAATTTTTCTTCCCAGCCATAAATCGAGAGTATTTTTATCCAAAGGACGCAGTGAAGGAATGAATCGCGGGGACAAACCGATTCGGCCTGAAGCAGAGTGAGCCAGGCAGACCGCCTGGATTCACCATTAGGCAGGAACCGGATTTGTTCATCGCATTTTTGAAAAAAAGGATAGATTTGAAGCCACTTCAAGAGCGGAGGCCGAGTCCGAGCTGTCATGGGAATAACGGCCAGGGCTTGATTAGGGCTCACCTTTTGAGGAGGCGAAGCGGGAAGAGGCGTGATAATAGCCTCAGGGAATTCTTTTCTTAAAAGAGAAATCATCCCCGGGTTGGTGAGAAAGGCTGCCCAGAAAACACTCGTAGAAGAAAGATCAGGGTTTACTAAAGCATTGAAAGGGATGACCGAGAAAGCCAGAGATTCATCCCGGTTATCCGGGACGAAATCGGTGAAAACAAGACCCGGGCCCGAAGACGATTCTAAAATTTTCAATAAGGTATAAGCTTTTTGGTTTTCAAAGGATTTTCCGGTCAAAGCGAAAGCTTCGGGGTGGATAGCCGGGTCCTGATTGGGATAATTCAACCTTCCCCAATCCAACGCCGTTGAAATCAAAATCAAACCTAGAATCCACTTACGGTGACCCGGAGCCGTAGCTCGGGCCAGCGATTGAAGTCCGAAAGCCGCGAGTAAAAGTAGAAAGGGCGCCAACTGAACTAATCGAAAGGTGTCCAGATTCATCGATAAAAGTGCCGGAAGGCTCAATATTCCTAGAATCAATATTGTGCTTATAGTTACAGGCCCAGGCTTTTCAGACATCCATTCCAACATTCCTAAAAAACAGCAGGCCCCCACTATGGGGTTTAAAAATCCTCCATCCACCGGCGCATAACCCGTATCCATATCCCAGGTTCCCCAAAAGGGAGCCGACAAATAGTTAGCCACTGTTCCGATCTGATGGGACCAGGGAAAATAACCACTCCAGGCAGCTACATTTTGAATATGACGGGCGTAGTTTCCTGTCAAGACAGCTTGCATCAAGGGAAGAAGGGCGAATCCCATTGATGTGCAAAAAAGAAGAAAGCCTCTCCAACCAGATCGTCCGATCCGAACCGTGGCCACCGCCATCAAGATCATAACGACCAGCGTTACCGACGGCCAAGACGTAAAAGTCCAATATCCTCCTCCAGTCCAAAAACCCAAAATCATCGCCCATCGATATTGAATCTGAGATTTCATCGATTGGAGGTAGCGGCCTAAAAAATAAAAAGCCATTAGTTCCCAGGGGAGCAGCAAAACGCCCAACAGGCATATTCTTCCGGTGAAAAGAGGCCAATAAGAGAGGGCCATTAGAAGAGTGAAAAGCCATGAAAAAGAACGGGAAAAGTAAGTTCGAGAAGCCAGCCAAGCACAAGGCACGGTGATTAATGAAAAGAAGGCGGAAGGGAACCAAAGGCTAAAAAAAACCGAATGGGAAAATCGATAAGTCAGGGAACAAAGCCAGGGGAGAGAAATGGATTCTTGGCCAAACCCAAAAAATAAATGTCCATCCCAATGATGGCTTAACTCAAAGGCTTTGAGGCCGAAGAGGGCTTCGTCCAAAGTCGGCCAACGATTAAAGGATTCCAGATGCCAAAAACGAAGCCCGACCGCTACGATTCCTAAAATCAACCAGGATACCCACTGGGGAGAATCCAAAACCTCTTTCTGGGATAAAGGTTTTTTTTCTAGACCACTTGATTGACGAAAATGCTCCCATCCCATGAAAAAGGGAAAAGCCAGAGCTAGAATCGTTAAAGCCGGTCGAGCCGATGGATTCAAAGGAATGTAATCCAAACAGAGATTCCAAAGAAAGAAGATTCCCCACCAGAACCAACGATTGTTTAGAAGTTTTTCCAAGGTGCCGCCGTCGGGATTCATTTTATCCACAGAAGAAAAAAACCGTTCAATAGAATCCTGGCCAATTTTATTTAAACTTTACACATGATGGATATTGATAGATGTTGCTTATTCTCCGGTTTATAACTGGAACCCTACCCGCCGGTTTTTCTTGTTTCACCTGCTCGAATCCGAACTAGCCAGCCATTCCTGCAATTGAGGTTCTATTTTTTTCAACTGTAGAACCCATCGTTTTTGAAGTTCCGGGGATAACAAGTTTTTTCTCAAGCATAAATCCATAAGCGGCACCAATTCATGAGCTAGCGGGAGTGAATCTTCCAAATGTTTTTCGGTTTGGGAATGACTTTTAGAATCCTGGGCACATTGGACCGATTGAGCTAGCCGATGGGCCTGACGCTTTAACCGTTGAACGATTTCATTTTTAAGGGCCCAAGCTAAACGCTGATAGACTTTGTTTATTTCGCCCGCCAGATCCTGACACTGAACGGCCAAATTTAGATTCAGGAAATTGGGAAAGGACATTTTTCTCGTTTGGGAAAGATTATTATATTTTCAATTAATCCAGCATGGATACTAGATGTTAATATAAAACAAACACCCCTAATTTTTGAAAAATAAGGAAAAAGGTTTGAGAAAAATAGTCGTCAATTTTTAATAGAGCAGTATTTCTTGAAAGGAATGCTTGATATGGTTTTTAGACTTCAATTTTTTTTATTCACAGTTCCTCTCAATTTGTTGAACTCAGTTAAAAACTTAAAAATTTCTCCTGATAAAATCGAAAATAAGTTGTCATTTTGAGCATGAAAATAAAAGGCTTTAATCTAACTCCGTGGAATTTAAATTCCATTTATTTTTTCAATCCGACAAAGATTGGATGGGTTCATTTTTTTTATTTTTTATTTTTTAATTTTTTAGTTTCATATGGGCCGTTAAATTTTCAGGAAAAATCGTGGATTGCTCTGGCAGGAATTATTGTTCCCATCATTCTTTTGATAACGATTTTTTCCCTTTCGGGCCCATCTTCTTCCGCCCGGAAATCGGACTGGGAAATAAAGGTCTTTTCTTTATCCCCTTGGCTGATCTGTCTTCTACTTTTTTTCGCGAGTTTTTTGAGATTTTACAAATTGACTTCATTTATTCAGTGGCCTTCATTTGATGAATCGATGTTTGGTTTTTTCAGCACAGAATTATTAAAAAATTGGCAATTTCATCTTTTTTACGGAATTAGTCAGACCCCACCTTTATTCTTTTGGGCGCTCGCATTCACCTTCAAAATATTTGGGGTTTCACTTTTTAGTCTTTGGCTTCTTCCGGCCCTTGTGTCCACTTTGACGATTCCTTTAGTTTGGCTGACAGTTCGCAATTTTTTTTCTCTGTCCGCAGCCTGGTTATTTGTTGGACTATGGTCTTTTAGTTTCTGGCCAATGTATGAAGGTCGTTATTGTGTTCAATACGCGCTCTACATGTTCTGGATATGGCTCACTTTATATTTATTTTCATTGTTTGTTCGATCTAATTCCAATCCAGCTAGGTATATAAATTTATTTTTGACGGCAGTGGCGATGGGTTTAGGTTTTTATGTCAGTACAGGCTGGCCTCTTGTAGCTGTTGCCATTACGGGGCTTGTTTTTTATTTTTCTAAACAAAATTTTAAATATTTTTTGATTTATTTTTTAGTATTGTCGGTTTTTTTGTCCCCTTTAATTACTTCACTTATACGTCATGAATATGGTCTTTACATTCAGAATCTTTGGGCCTTCAAAAATTCTTTTTCTATCAAAGATCATCTTTTTAATGTCTGGCTCTATATTGCTGGACTTTTTTGGGGTATTCCAAATAGTTATAAAATTTCATCCTATGGTCCAACATGGGGCGGAATGCTTAATCCGATTCTGGATTCTTTTTTCTTAATAGGGTTTATTGAATTCATTAAGTTAAGGTTTAATTGGCTGTCGAAGTTATTATGGGGTTCACTTCTGTTTTTTTTTATACCAGCTTTATTAACCAAAGACCTTGAGTTTTTTCGCATTTTTCAAATTTTGCCGCTTTTATTTATTTTCATTATTTTTGGTATTCAACATTTAATGAAAAAAATCCTCTTGCCGAAACGGTCATTAACTTTGATGGGGATTCTTATTGTTTCTTTAGGGCTGGATGCTTATCAATTATTCGGACCTTGTGTCAATGAAGCGGTTTCTTCGGACGCATGGCCCTATAAATCTTTTGCCCGGTACAATGCTTATAAAATATTGGATGCGGTTCAAAAACAACGAGGTCCAGGAATTATTTTTGATAATTTTCAAAATTATGTAGATCTGGAAGACATGGAAAAATATGGAGATGTTACACAAAAATATACGGATAGAAGTTTGACGGTTGCATCCTATACTTTTAATGTTTTAGTCAATTCCCAATTCACCACAAAAGAAGCTCAATGGGCGGCCGTTCTCGTCGATTTACCATTTAAGCAATATCTGGCTTGTTTATTTCCAGCGGCAAATTGGTATCCCCTAAATTTTTCTGAAAACATCCATGAAATGAAAGTGTTAGGAATTATTCCGCTTCCTTCCAATCGCCCTGCCATTATTCAACGGTGGATTGAGGCGGACCGGGCCTATCGGTCAGTCATTTTCGCAATGCTCACCCATGTCGGCGGGCAGCCCAGCGAATCAATCTTTCAGGCCTTTTCTAATCTTTATCTTGTTGTTCGCGGAGACCCATTTTTAGAATCGGATTTTTGGTGCAAGATTTCGGAATCAAATGCCGGAGGATATTGTCAGTATCTCGTCCATGAAGGCCAAGATAATCTTTTAACCCCCAACATTTTCTTTTTTAATTCATTAAAATCTAAAATTGCAAAAATTTATTATTATAAAGGTATGGCGTATTACAATGCCGGCCATTTTTCCAAAGCTTGGGGAGCTTTTTTAAAAGCTGGAAATTACGATCAAACGTTTAAAATGCCAAGCTCATTTCGTCTTCGACTCTTTAAATTAAAACTTTCTGAGAAAGTATAATTATTTCTCCCCGGATATGTCAGTCAAGCTTTGAGTCGAATAAGTGAGATCGAGAGGAGCTTTTAAAGCTTTATGAAAGCACTTTCGAGCTTGAGAAGGATTTTTCGCCATTATCCATAAGGTTCCTAATTCGTAATACAAGTTAGCGGAAGGATAACCGCGATTCACAGCGCATTGTAAGTCATTAATGTTTTCCCGCAATGAGGGTTCATTCAACATGGAGCGAGGGATCATCTGGGTTGCCGTTATTTGATCCGCTCTGAGTTCTAAATGATCGGACAAGAGAATCTTTTTATTTAGAGTTAAGTTGGAAAGTAGATCCCAGTAACAGGACTCGAGAAATGGGTCCCCTTTCATGTCCAGATAAGCTCGATTCAAAATCCCGACAAGATCAGAATAAGTGTGACCGGGTAGAATATCGTTATATTCCTCCCAGAACGGAGTCAAGGTTAACGCGGCTTGCCTCCAATGAGTCCAAATGTTTTGATGGATGGAATCGGTTGGGATTACCCACAACATAAGTCCGCCATCAGGTGGAAAAGTATTTTGGGACAGCCAGTAGAATTTGCCGCCCGGAAATCGCTCATCTAAAAAGGGTTTATAATTGACATTCGTCAATACTCCCATCCAGGAAGCCTGCGAAAGGATTTTGTCGGTTTGATAGAGCGCGTTAAATGGAATCGTGTCGAAATTCAACTTCATGATCCAAGGTTCTGGAACCCATTCGGTGAGGATGATCCCTATTCCTCGCTCCTGATAAAGTTGATTTAAAAGATCATAAACTGGTTTTGTGTTTTTATCATAAGAAGTGATTTGATCTAAATATTTTTTGGTCTTGTAAATATTCACTCCATCCAATCCCAGTGAAAAAAAAAGAAAAAGGCAAAGGAAAAATCTACCCGCTGTTCTCCGAGTTCGGTTCAATAGATCTAGAAAACCTACCGCCCCAATTCCCAGAAAGAAAGGAAGAAGGGACAAGACATGAAACCAGTTGGTGTTATTGGCCAAGAGAACGGGCAAGAATAGAACGCCTAAAGCTAGAAATACCCACCGAACAAAGGGCCGATTGCGAAATTTCCATAATGTAATCAATCCCAAGAAAAAAAACGCGCCGGCGATAGGGTTTAAAAATCCTCCCCACCACGGATTGTACGCAAAGTTCTCACGCCATCCTTTCCAGAAAAAGGAAGTGCAATAACAAAGACAACGAAATATAGACCAATGGTTTTCATTGTCTAGATTATGGTTGAAGAGAAAAAGGCCGAGTAGGTATTGATTGAATCCCTGTCGAAAAAACGAATACAAGAGGGGAAGGACTGCCAAAAATGCTGAAATCGAAAATCGAAAAAAATTCGCCGAAAAGCCAATTTGTCTATTTTGGGGGGAAAAGAAAAGGGTAATGGCAATTAAAAGAGCGACTAAAGGCCAACCGAAATAGGTATAAAAACCAAGTCCAACCCACAAACCCAAAAAAACTGAAAATCGTTTTTGTGCAGTGGAAATGGAAACTGTTTGCCAGGTAGCCAATAATGCGAAAGCTATAGCTTCCCAAACCAACATGAGAATGGCTTGGTGGGAAAACCGCCCCACGAAGCATGGCCAAAATTGTGTTGAACAAGCCACCGTAAAAGTAAAGGCGAAGGATGGTGATACTAAGCGACGGATGGAAATAAAAAATAAAGGAACCGCCATAAATGAAAGAAAAGCGGGGAGGCCCTCGACAATGGTGGTCCAAGAAGCGTTTGTCCACTTAAAAAGCAGGGCTAATAACCAAATATAAAAAGGGGGTAACTTACTCCAGTGAAAAAAGAGATTCCAAGACCACTGTTTGTTTAATTGAACAGCGTAAAGTGCGTTTATCACTTCATCCGGCAGGCGAAAATGGAAAAGTGTTCCTAATTGGAAGAAGCGTAAAAAAAAGGCGACAAGGAAAACTATCCCCCAAACCCACCATGAAGGGGTTTTGAAAAAATCCAATTCATAAGGGGGCGTTTCCCAATCGGAAGCTTTTTTTTGAGTTGAAAGCCGGAAAATCATGGGAATGAATAGCCCAAAAAGCCCAATAAAAAGATTGATCTCCAAAGAAAATTGAAAGTAGGCTAATAAGATATTCGAGAAAGTGAAGAGGAAAAAAATAATCCACGGATCATCCCAAAGGCGAAGGAAATTAAAAATTTCTTTCGGAACCGACCTAAGGAATTTCATGGTTTTGATTTTAATGGATTTGTAATTGTTTTTCCCATAGGTAAAACTAAAAGGCTTTGATTTTCTAAATGGTCTAATAATTTTAAAACGTCTTCGGATGGGACAAATCGTATATCTAGGCGACCGGCTTCCTGGAAAGCTCGCCTGGCTTCTCCGTACCTTTTCATCCGAACGAGCCATTGACCTTTCTGATGGTACAAGTACCCTCGTGGGTCACCGGCTTGAATGGCTTTGTCCACAGCTTCCAAAGCCGAATCGTAATTCCCATCTTCGGCGTAATCATCAGCTACTTTTTCCCAAAAAAAAGTTCTTAGTAAACGGTTTTTTTCAAAATCTTCATAAAATTCCGATAATTTTGTGAGAATAGGACCATGTGAGCGGGGTGGAACATAATTTAAATCCATCAAGGCGATTTCCTCAAGATCGTGTCCTGCTTTTAACCAGTTCTGAATGGTGCAACGATTAGCGTCGGATAAAGGAATGATTCCAAGATAAATTCCACGGACAAAATAAATGCTTCCTTCCATGTCTCGCATGTCCCAATCGAGCCATTCCCACTGGATACCGGGGAAACTTTGGTTTAGGCCGGGCCTGTATTCATCATCGGCCAAAACCGCCGCCCAGGAAATAGAATGGATAGAAACTTGATCATTGACTACCGGGTTGAAGGGGAAAGAAAGAAAAGCCAAGGACCTATCCCTTGTGTCGTTAATAAAGTTTAAGAAAACAGCTCCCGTTCCATTTTTGCTTAGTTGTGAAAGCACGTCGTAAGCCCGGGTATAACGAACATACTTTGGACCTTCCTTACAATCGTTGGTATAAGAGCGGGTTTGGGATAAATTTACACTGTCCAAAAACAAAGAAATGATGAATAAAAGAGGAAAATATATTTTCTTCCAAACGGGTCCGGAAGTTAAACCTAGGGTTTGCGCCCCCCAAGCGGATCCGATTAGACAAACGGGAAGTAGAGGAGTCAAACGGCTAGCGCTGAAATTGTCGGTTAAAAGCACGGGAACCAAGAATAAGAGCAATGAGCCCCCAAAAGCCCAGACTAACGGCTTGCGACGAAACCGCCAAGCCTCTCCCAGGCCGATTGCAAAAAAGGCCCCTAAAATTGGATTTAGGAATCCACCCCATCGAGGCGCATAACCAAAATATCCTTTCCAACCTTCCCAAAAAAGTGTGGTGATGTAGTAGAAACTGTGGAATACATCCCATTCCTGATTCCCTTTTAAGAGCCAACGATGAGTTACATAATAACCAAAATGGCTTTGGAAAGCGGCAGCCAACAGAGGAAAGACGGCCAAAAACGCTGAAGTGAAAAAAGGAATTATGGAAGATTTTTTTCCTGTTCGAAAAGACCAAAAGAGAACGATAACCGTTACAAAACAAGCAATGACAGGCCAAGCAAAATAGGTATAAAAACCTCCGCCAACACATAATCCCAAAAAAATGGACCGTCTTCGCGAATTTAAAGGAGAAGCCGTACAAAATTTTCCCAAAGCCCAAAACGCCAACCACTCCCATAAAACCATCAATCCCATCTGGTGCGAAATGCGACTCAACCAAAGCGGCCAAAAACTAGCGGCAGTCAAAAGACAGCAAATCCAGGATAGGGATTTGGAAAAAAGAGTCCGGCAGGCCACATAACTGAGTGGGACACATAACAATGAAAGTAAAGCCGGAAGCAACCAAAGTGAGAAAGTGGAAACAGTTCCAGCTTTAAATAGACCAGCCAAGAGCCAAATATAAAGGGGAGGGATTTGGCTATAATAAAAAAAAGGATGCCAAGTCCAATGTTGGTCCAAGTGAAAGGCAAAGAAGGCATTTAACACATCATCGTAAAGAGGGTAAGTAAAAAATGAAGTGAATTTGAAGAAACGTAAGCCTATTGACAATGCCACAATGCCCAAAATCCAACCAACAGATGGCGAAACCCATTCGCGAGAATAAAAAGGAATATCCCGAGTTTTGGCAAGAGACATCTTTTTGAAATAAAAAGTTAACCCGAGAGCCAATGTGATCAATCCAGCGCTCCACTTGAATGGATAAGGAAAGGAAGAATAAGAAAGAAAAAGGTTGACTGCAAAAAAGAGGTGAAAATAGATCCAAGCCCGGGAAGAAGAGTGGGTAGGCGCCGGCTTTTGAAGCGGCATCGATTTCAAAAACCTAGAAGACGCGACTTTTTTTTTCATGACCTTGTTTTCAAGGAGAGAAGCGATTGTGCTGCGTCAGTCAAGGCCCCGGGAGCTTTTTCGGCCGCCAGGAAAGCTCGACGGGCCGCTGGAAGATTTCCGGATATTTGGTAATAGATTCCGAGCCGGTAATAAAGATGGGCCGCTGGTAGCCCATCCTGAATGGCGGTTTTAAGATCCTGAATGGGTTGAGAAAAATTCTTGGCTTGATCCGATGAAAAAGTTTCCTTTTTGAAATCCAAATCCGAAATCTTTTCTCCATAACAAGCCTTTAAAAATGAATCTCCATTGAAAAGGGGGTTCGCGTTTTGAAGAAGGGTTTTGATTTCGTCCAAGGGTTCCCCCGGAATATAACACTGGCTTTTTTCCAAAAATGGTCCCAAGGCTTGAGATGCTCGTTCCCAATTTTGAAGAATTGGCCGCGAAACTGAAGTTACTGGGAAAACCCAGACCATCCAACCCCCTTCTGGTCCGGGTGGGGCCAATAGTAATCGATAAGCCTTGCCTTTCGGAAATCTTTTAACCAGGAAGGGTTGATAGTTGATATTGGTTAGGACCGCCCCCCACGAAGCAGTTTCGAAGGGAAGACGAGGGTTTTCGGCGGCGTTAAAATCATCTATCGCCACCCGCAAGGTTTCGTCCGGAAGTCCTTGAACAAAATCCTGAAAAATAAGGCCCGGGCCTTTTTCGGCTTCTATTTTTTTTAATATCTGAAAAGCTTCGTACCGTCCTAAAGACTTCGTGTAACCCCACCAAACATCCGTTTGTTTCCAACTTTGATGGTAAGGCCCCAGAAGATGATAAAAGTCCAAACTTACCGATATCCATAAAAGAGGAAAAATCAAAAACCATCTGAAGGGTTTGGAGACCGCACTGGTTAAACTCGATAACCCTAAAACCGAAATCGCGAACAAAATCGGTAAAAGAGGCAACCAGCGAAAGGCTTCCAAGTCATTGGTCAATATTCCGGGAAGCATCCAAAAAATTCCCGCAGCCAACAGCCATCGATAAAGACGACGGGAAAGATTTAAAAAAACTTCGAAAAGCCCAATGAAAAAAAAGCTGGTCAACACTGGATTAAAAAAACCACCCCAAAAAGGTTTATAAGTAAAATCTTGTGGAGATACGCCCCAAAAAAGGGCAGAGGTATAAAGACACAAATTCATCCCAATTGAAGTTCCGTGAGCGATGTGATTCGCGACCCATAAATGACTTAACCAACCTCCATAGTTTTCATGAAGGCCAGCCAACAAAAGCGGGATAACCACGAGAAGCATGGGAACGACAAGCCATAGAAGAAGCTTGAAACGAACAGCAAGAGGGCTCTTATTCTTCCTCCCCATTATCCAGGCCGCCGCCGTACCAGCCAGCACCAAAGCGATCGCGGGCCAATGCAGATGAATATAAAAACCAGTTCCCAGAACTACGCCCAATCCTAAAAGTAATTTTTTTTGTCGGAGAGAGTCGGATGGGCTTTTTAAAAGATTTCCCAAGAAGATAAAAGCTAGATATTCCCAAGGTAAAATCATGCCGGTCATAAATGAAAATCGACCCATGAAAAAAGGCCAGAAACTCAAGGCCGAGAGAAAAACGAAGAAAAAAGAAAAAGATCTTGAAAAAAAAGTCCGCGCCGCAAGATAAGACAATGGCACGGCCAGTGTGGAAAAAAAAGCGGGAAGGAACCAAAGCGTTTCCAAGGAAGCACCGAAGGTCTTAAATAAAAGGGCCAAAGACCAGACATAAAACGGAGGCGCCTGACTATTTCCGAAAAAAAAACTCCACTTCCATTCCCGGGCAAGTTGGAGAGCGTCATAACCGTAGACTCCTTCGTCAAAAAGGGGCCAATAAGAAAGACGAGTTAATTGATAAAACCGGATAAAAAGAGCTAAGCCAATCCCCAGGGCCCACATCCAAAAAGGTAACTTAGGAACCCATTCCACTGCAAAAATGGGCTTACCGGCAGAAGAAATAGAGGTTGGCCTCCATTTAACCCAAATTAAACCAGGAATGGCCAAACCCAAGAATCCGATCAAAAGTTTGGTGGATAGGGGGAGATAAGAATAGGAAAGCATTGAGTTTGAAACCAAGAAGAGCAGGAAAAAAGACCAAGGATTGCGTAAATAAGAAGTTTGATTCAGCCATAAGGACATAGGTTACTTATTTTATGTAAGTAAACGGAAATAGTCTCCCGATTTCTATTGAGAAAATTTTGAAACCTGAAATCAATCGGGTTCGCTCAATTCATAGAAAAGTCACCTCATTTGTTGAAGCATTCGATTTGAATCGGTGAAGTCGATCGGTGATCGCACGGCTTTTTCAAAAGCTTGTTGAGCCGCTACTCGATTTTGATCCATCCAGTAAAACATCCCTAAATCGTAGTATAAATGGGCAGCCGGGTAACCTTTTTTGATCGCCTTCTCTATGGCTTGAATGGCCAACCGGTGACCGGGATCATTCATTTTCAATTCGTTATCCGCCGTTTTTTCCCAAAAAACCGATTCTAAAAAAGGATCACCCTCAAAAGCGGATTGGGCCTGTAAAAAGGAATCTTCCACAGGCTGAAACGACCGACCATTCACATAAGAAATGTATTGATCAATAAAAGGCCTCAAAGCTAAAGAAGCATCCATCCACTTTTTGAGGACTACCTGTCTTCGAATGTCGGCCGGCATGACCCATAGCATCCAGCCGCCGTTAGGCGTAGGAAGATCTTTCGAAAGAAAAAAAGCTTTTCCGTCGGGAAATCTTTTGAGGAGAAAAGTTAGATAGTGCGCGTTCACCAGCACGGCGGCCCAAGAAGCTCTTTTCCATGAAAGCCGGGAATTTTCAGCGGCGTTAAAAGAATAGTCCGCCAACGTCAGCGTTTCATCGGAATAACCCGGCACAAAATCGGAAAAAATCAGGCCCGGACCCTTTTGGGATGATGTTTCTTTCAAGAGCTCGTAAGCTCGGTACCGCGGTAAAGATTTGCCATAGTCCAACCAACGAAGAGGTGTTTTCCAGATTTCTCCATAAGCTTTCTCTAAGTGAAAAAAATCCAAACCAAAAGACAAGGCTAAAATTGTTCCAATCATCATTGACCGCCACGGTTTGGAGGTGACAGATAAAAGCCAAACCAAGCCGCGCGTAATCATTAAAAAAATGACCACCATGACTGGTAAAATCCGAAAAGATTCGACCGTTTTGGTCAGGCATACGGGAACCATGAAGGCCAATAGGGCAAAGATCAGCCAGTAGTCGGAGAAATTCCATCTATTCATGAAGCTTTTTAAGAGCCCTAAAAAGAAAAGCGCTCCCAAGAGGGGATTTAAAAGGCCGCCCCAGACAGGTTCGTAGGAACAAAATGGAACCAACAGCCCCCAAAAAAGACTGGTGAAATAACTCATGGAAATTTGAAATTGATTATTTACCAGTCCACTTTTGGAAAAAGCCCATAAATCTTTCAAATAAAAACCATAGTTTTGATTTAATCCCGAAAAAATCAGGGGTAAAAAAGTCAAAACGACCGTCATCATGAAAAAACAAAAGTAGAAAAGACTGGTTTTTTTATTCCATTCAAAAATTAAGACCGCGAAACCGATCACGACGGAGATGGGGATCCAAGATAGATGAATGTAAAATCCCGTGCCCACTACCAATCCTAAAAGGATGCTCCAAGGCATTTTACGGCGGTCCGGGGCGTTAACCATCACCCCCAACAAATAAAGAGCTAGACATTCCCAAAAAGGAATCAATGAAGTCATTAATGAAAATCGGCCCGCATAAAGCGGCCAAAAACTTCCTACCATGAGGAGCAACAGGAGAAATGAAAACGATTTTGAAAAAAATTGTCTGGACGCTGCATACCCTAATGGTAGGGTCAGAGCTGAGACTAGAGCGGGGAAAAACCAGATAGTTTGAAGTGAAGACCCAAACCACATGAAAAAGAAACTTTGGATCCAAATATAAGCCGGGGGAGCCTGGCTGCTTCCATAAAACATCCGCCAATCCCACTTTTGAGACAATTCAAAAGCGTAATAATTCAGGAAGCCCTCGTCATAACAAGGCCAAACTGAAAGCGTGGTGAGTTTGTAAAAGCGAAAAAAAACAGCCAAAATCAGAATCAGGATCCAAACTGTCGTTGGCACAGGCGTAAGGAATTCTTGATATTCCAAGGATCGACCGGGCCTGGAATTATATGTTGCCCAAGCGAAACTGAAAGGAATTACCAATCCAAGCAAAGCAATGGTCAGTTCTTCAGGCCAGGACATAGGGAAATAAGAGAGAAAAATATTTGAAAATAGAAAAATAAAAAAGTAGACCCAAAGATTACTTGGGCAAAAATGAATTAATTTCATTTTGATCCTTGAAGATGGGGTCATGGAATTCGACGCAAATTAATGGCAGCAGTCGTGTGGTTCATCGGCGAGTGTATAGCGGATAAAAAACATTGGCGAGCCTTCGTGTTATCTCCTAGGGTGAACCAAAGCACTCCTAAATCATTGTATAAGTGCGCCGCCGGATATCCGGAGGTTAAAGCCCATCGCAACGCTTGCAGAGCTAGAAGCGGGTGAGACTCGGACATCTCATGAAAATAAATTTTTTCATCTAAACAGGATTCTAAAAACGGATCACCCTTTGTCAGAGAACGATTTTGATAAAGAGCCCTTAGTATTTCATCCTGAGATTGATGAAAGGAAAGATGGAGAGTGGCTGAAGTTTCTGGTTCTAAAGCCCGATCCATCTGCAGCCAGTGTTGGAAAGTTTCCAGGACTTTGGGTGAATCCAGTGGAACTACCACGAGCAATAAAACATTTTGGGGTGACTGAGGATCCAGGGAAGTGTAAAACCATTGAGCCTGAGAGAATCGTTTAAACAAAAAAGGCAAATAATTAATATTGGTCATAAACGCCGCCCATTTCACCGGTTGTTGGGCTAAAAACGGATTTCGCGCTGCGTTAAAGGAGTAAGTCGCAACCGCAAGACTCGGATTGAAAGAAGATGATTCGAATTCAGTCAGAATCCAGCCGGGGCCGGCTTCCGACTGCAAGCGATTAAGAACTTGATAAGCCTTCCATTTCTCATAGGATTTGGAATATTCGTTCCAATTGCCGACATTCCGCCAGGTGTCTCGATAAGGACCAAACAAATGATAAGCTCCTAATAAGCCTATGGATAAAAGGATCCCTCCCAGTACAAGTCGTCGTAATTTCCAAGGCAGATCAATGAGAAGTTCTTGCAGGCCCAAAGCAGAAATTCCCAATATTAAAGGTAGAATCAAGACCCATCTGAAAAACTCGAGCTCGCGGGTTAAGAGCGCGGGAAGGGAAAACAAGAATAAGCCGATCATGATCCAAATCCCCACTTTTCGGACGGATTTTTGGCAAAGACCGATCCCTCCCAAACAAAAAAGTGAATCCGTGACCGGATCCATTAGTCCGCCCCAAAAGGGCTTATAAGCGAAAAGGGGAATATGAACTCCCCAAAATAGTCCGCTAACAAAATCCTTACAGGTTTTCCCGTATTGAATCCAAGAAAAATTTTCATGAAAGGCCCAAAGATAACCTAAATATGAGCCATAGCCTTCATAACAAGCCCTTAAAATAAAAGGAAGAATAATTATTCCACAGGGAACGAAAAAGAACAGAAAACCGTGGTTCCAAGAAAGCTTTTTGCTTTGGATTTTTTCCACGACAATTAAACTAATGAATAAAGCCACCACACACCAACTTAGGTAAGTATAAAAACCTAATCCCACACTTATGCCCAAAATTAACACCCAGTGTTTTTGCCATTTGCCGTCAAGGGTTTTTAGAAATCTAAACAGCGGAATTAGAATTAAATACTCCCATTCATGAACCATCATTGGCGCAACGGCAAAACGGCCTAGGTAAACGGGCCAAAAAACCAAAGCTAGCAGTGAAACACATATAAAAGTCATGGATTGTGAAAATACTCGGTATATCGCATACCAGTTCAAAAGGATCACGCTGAAGGAACTAAGAGCCGAAAAAAGCCAAAGGCTTGTAAGCGACGGTTGGAAGAATTTAAAAAATCCTCCCAAAGCCCAAAAAAAGAAGGGAGGCAATTGGGTATCTCCATAAAAAATATTCCAAGTCCATTTTTCCTTTAATTCCATTCCAAAGAATCCCGCCTGACTTTCATCTAAAAGAGGCCACAAGGAAAGTTGGGTTAACTGATAAAATCTCAGGAAAAACCCCATTAAAAGAACAGATGCCCAAAACCAAGGAGAAATTGAAAAACTTTCATCAAGCCAGCGTGCTTGGGCTCGGGGCACTAAACTCATCATGCGGCAAGCCCAAATTATGGGTAAAAAAATCCCGATTAAAAAAACAATCCAATTTTCCCATGAAACAAGCGAAAGAAATGAAAGACAAGTATTTGAAATTAAGAAGATAAAAAAACAAACCCAGGGATAAAAAGGAATGGGACGAGCTAAAAAAAAGAGGAGGTTGTAAAACTGAAAAGTTTTCCGGGAAAGAATAGGCATCCACCTTATTTTAAGGGTTCTTTCTCAAGTAATCCCGAACTTTTTCATTGATATGGGGTTTGACAGGCAGGATTTCTCAATGGTATTGGGAGTCTCGTTTCCGTTGAATATCAAGACTTATACTTTCAGCGGCGATCGAGAATAAAAAGAAGACCACCCTTTTGTTTAAAATTTTGATTTTGTGGCGTGTTCGGATTGAGCTTTAACTGGAATGTTTAAAAGACCCGCCTTGGATTGAGTGAAATCTAAAGGCGCGTTGATAGCCCTACGATACATTTTTATGGCTTGTGGGTTGTCGCCAGCGATGTACCAGAGGTTTCCCAATCGAAAATAAATATTGGCGGCGGGATATCCCCGCTGGGCGGCGTTTTGGGTTTCTTCAATGATATTTTTCAGGAAAGTTTCATTGAAAAGGATGGATGGCGTCCGACCATTGGACGCCTCAAAAGAATTTGTCATTCCGATAAATCCATGAGCCAGGCCAAGAGTGAAGCGTTGATCAGCGAGGTTCATCCAAAAAAATGATTCGAGGAACCGGTCGTCTTTGAAAACCGGATATATTTCCTCAAAAGACTTCCAATCCCAAGGAGAGCTCAGTTCATAAACTCCTTCCAGAGAATTCGCCGCGTGTACCCATCGTCGAAGAATCGGTTTCGAATCCTGGGTTAGGGGCGCCACAAACAACATCAATCCTCCGTCTTGTGGAGGTGAATCTTTTGAAAGCCAGTAAATTTTCCCGCTTGGAAATATTTTGGTCAAAAAGGGTTGATAATTAATGTTGGCGATGACTGCCATCCAGCGGGCTTGATCGAACGAACCCAACGGATTAATTAAAGCGTTGAAACGATAGGTTGCTAAAGCCAGGCTGGCGTCTGTCGGTCTGTCAATAAACTGATCAAAAACGAGTCCCCACCCTTTGGGTTGAATTTCTCGATTCAAGATTTCATTCGCGAGAAAACGAGAATCGGATTTTAGAGAAGGGGACAATTCAGGAGCGGCATCACAACGGCATGGTCCGTATAAATGGTAAAGATCCATCGCGAGGGAAAAGATCAGAAGTACGGCCAAAACCAAACCGCGATATTTTTGTGGGAGTCCTCGCAGTAAAAGAATTGCGCCCAGAATGATGACGATTAAAAGTACCGGGAGGACCTGGATGATTCGATAATACTCTAAATTATTGGTACAAAAGGCCGGGGCCAAGAGAAAGACAAGTAAGACCGCTAAAAAACGCGCCCCTAAATTTTCTCGAAAACTCCAAATACGGATCAAACCTAAAAAGAATAACGAACCCAATAGGGGGTTTAAAAGCCCCCCCCAATGGGGTCCATAGGATGAAACTTGAAAGCTTTTCGGAATTCCCCAGACTATTCCTGATAAATAATGGGCGATGTTTAACAGGTAATCTTTTAAACGGATAGGAGCTCCAAAAATCCAGAGGCCCTGAACATAAGCCCCAAATCGTTCCCGGTAAGCCATTAGTACCCAAGGCGAAGAAAGCAAAGTAGTCCATAAAAAATAACTACCCAATCCTACTTTTTTTTTAGGCAGACCTAGATAGAGACCGCCCAATAAAGTGAAAGCCACCAAAAACCACGAAATGCTGATATAAAAGCCACCCGCAGTGATCGTGGATAAAAGAACTAAAAAAATATTCTTTCGAATACCTTGGGGAGTTTTCAAGAAAAGGCCCAAAAGATAAATGCCCAACCACATCCAAAAAACAAAAAGTGGATATTGGACGCAAAACCTTCCCTCGTAAAGAGGCCAAAAACTGAAGGCCCAAAGCCAGGTTAGAAATGTGGAAACCCAATTATTCATCCATTGACGGGCGCCTAGAAAAACCAAAGGTACGGTCATGCACGAAAGAACTGCCGGAACAAGCCAAAGGCTGGAAAGAGAAGGCCCCAAGATTTTAAAAGCCAGCGCCAAAATCCAAAAATAAAGACAGGGAACCTGACTGGGCCCATAAAAGGGCTGAAAAGACCATGACTGGGATAATTGAAGCCCAAAGTGGGCGAACATCCCTTCGTCATAAAGAGGCCATTGCGTCATGGAAGTTAGGTGGCTCAAACGCAGGAAGAGCGCGAAGATAAAAAAAATCATCCATCCCCAGAGTGGAACCGAAAAAGATAAATTCAAGTCTTCGAAAAGCTTCTCTTTTTTCTCATGGGAAGATGACGCCAAAATCGAAAGAAACATTGGAAGTGAAAATCCTAATATCAGCAAAAACAACCGGCTTTCCAGGGAAAAAGGAAAATAGGAAAGAAGAATATTTGTAATTCCGAAAATCAAAAAACAAACCCATGGGTAAAAGGGAACTGAGTGATTGAGACCAGAGAAGTAATTTTGAAATTGAATTTTTTTCCAGGGAAGGATGGGCATCGGGTTTATTTTAAGCTTTCTTTTCCAGGTAATCCCGCACTTTCTCGGCGGCCTGATGGCCCGATTGGCAGGCTCCCTCGATGGTGGCGGGAAGTCCGGTAGCCGTAAAGTCGCCGGCTAAAAATATATTCGAAAATGTGGTCTCACCGGGCGGGCGAAAGGGTCCGGTTTCCCGGTTCCAAAGAAAAGTCGCGGCCATTTCCTTGGTGACTTTGGAATAGAGACATTGGGTTTTCACCGCGTTCGGAAAATGCCGATGGAGCTCCTTCAGAGCCGACTCTAAAATCTCCTGATTGTGTTTTTGAGCTAAGGTCAAATTACCGCTGCAAACCAAACTCAGATATTGGCCCGGGCCAGCGTAGCCCCAATTGGCATTTCGGTTGAAAATCCAATCGAAGTTCGCGCCTGGAAGCCCGATCAAATGACCGGTCATGAGCGGTCTCTCCAAAATGAGATGAACGGAAACGATGGGAGATTTACCGAGCCGACTTGCGTCTACTGGTGAAGGCAAGCCAGAGGTAGTCCAAAGCGCTTCTAAAGAGCGGGGAGGTACGGCCAAAACCAAGGCGTCCCCGGTGAAAACCTTTCCGGAGGCCGTTTTGACCTGAAAGGGGCCCGACGTTAGGCTAAGCTCCAGGACTCCATCCCGAAAATGAACGAGTCCCCCCTTCGATTTTAAAAACTCCATTGTTTCTGGAAAGGCAATTTCGCTTAAAGGCCGGGCCGGCACCACTAAAGCGCTGTCCCGTCGGGTTCCAAAGAAAATGCGCTGAAGCACCTGCCCTAGTCCCTCGATAGGAGCGACGTCGGGGGGCACGTTCATCACGGCCCGGCAAAGGGGCACCCAGAATCTTTCGCGGGTTCGCGGTCCTTGCCGGGTGAAATTAAGAAAGTCCTCCACGGTTTCAACGCTTTCCGGGAAGGAAAAGGGATGGTGGTGAAACCGCCGCAAAGCCAGGGCCATTCTTATTTTTTCAGAAAAGGGAAAAGCATTTGAGGCGAGAAGCCCAAAAACCAAATGAAAGGGAGCCGGAAGATCGGCGCAGTTTAGAGAAGCGATGGTGCCCCCGGCCGATTGCCAGGAAAGGCTTAAGGGATCCATCCAGTGAAAGCCGCTGGACGAACCGATCCGCTTAAAAAAACGGAAGGTCTCTCGGTAGCACCCCATCAAAAGATGAGGGCCGTTATCGACCGGAACCGGGAAATTTTCAGAGGCGGCCGTGGAATAAACCCGTCCCCCCAAAGAACTTCGAGTTTCCAGCAGGTCCACCGACAGACCCTCTTCGACCAAGGCCGTTGCCGCGGAGATTCCAGCGTAGCCGCCCCCGACAACTACTATTTTCGGGCTCAAGTTGAAAGTCTTTTCCAGAGGAAAGCTCGACCAGCAGCGATCCCAACCGAACAGAGTTTTTCGAACTTGGAAAGGGATACTTTGCCGAAGGGAATGCGCTCAGGGTACTTTTTTAGTTTTTCCGCCAGACGCCCGTAAACAGCGGCGATGGCTTCAGCGGTCACCAGTCCGCTCCGCTGGCGACGGGAAAGGGCGCGATGGGATTTCTCCAGGAACTTTCCGGCCCGGTCCAATTGAAACAAGATAAAATCTTTCCAGGCGGAGTTCTCCCCTTGAATTGAAAAGGGGTTGAGTTTAAAACGATGAAAATCTTCCGCCGGTAGATAAAACCGGCCCAATTCCCGATCCTCCCGGTAATCTCGGGTCATATTGACAATTTGAAGATAAACCCCCAAATTTTCGGCATAAATCCGATGGGCCCGGTCCTTAAAACCGAAAATTTCCATACTGGCCAAGCCGGGCCCCCCGGCGACTTGAAGGGCGTAACGGTGAAGCTCGAAAAAAGTCCGAAACCGGATGGGTTTTAAATCCCTCTCTACACCCTTCAAAATCCGTTCCAACGGTTCCCGGGACATTTGAAAAGAACGGACGATCGAATGAAGCTTTTGAAAAAGGGGGTCGGAGGCCCGGCCTGCGAAACAGGCTTTCAACTCCCGCTTGAAAGCCGCGAGCTTTTTTCGTTTAGTGAAAAGGGGAGCGGGAGAGTCGGATATATCGTCAGCGGCCCAGCAAAAACGGTAGAGAATTTCCATAGCTTCCCGTTTTTCGCGAGGTAAAAGCAGCAGCGGAAAATAAAAACTGGTCTTATGTTGAAGAGAGCCGTCTTGAGGAT
>Ga0206828_1001_pt1 | contig 112496 bp, 113 predicted proteins | sample Alteio_BWOrgCont_78_FD_152858 | JGI IMG/M metagenome (GOLD analysis project Ga0206828, IMG submission 152858) | Enriched cells from forest soil in Barre Woods Harvard Forest LTER site, Petersham, Massachusetts, United States -... | ecosystem: Environmental > Terrestrial > Soil > Temperate forest... | reverse complement strand
ATGTTGAGCCGGGACGCCCAAGCCGCGATCGGTTCGGGTGTTCCCGCTTTTTGGGAACCGGGCTTTGCCCAGGGGAGGGATATTTTCATTTTCAAACATTGCGAGGATTTAAAAAGAGTGACCACCCATATCCCCGATTTCACCCATTACCTCGCTCTTTACATCACCAACGCCTGGAAGAACTATGTCGAGAGGATCGTGGAAACTTTTGAGGATCCGGGGCCCAAGCCGGTCTCTTTTCCGGAGGCCCGGCTGGAAGCGATCGACCCTTCGGCGATGGCCGTTTTTTTTGACGAGAAAACGGGCATGGCCCTCTTTGATCATTCCAACGCCGGGCCGATCGGTAAAAAAGTGGCCTGCCCCCATTGCGCGGCGTCCTACGTCCTTCACCGGCCTGATGACATGACTATGATTCAGTGCCCGGCCTGCGACGGGTTTGCCGAAATCAAATAGTTTCGCATGAGGCAGTGGGCGACCCGCGGTTGAAGCCATTTTCAAATGGGAATTAATTTTTAAAGATAAAAGAAGCGGCCCTGGCGGATTGTTCGACGAATTTCAGAACCTTGACCGCGGGCACCAGGATGTTTTCCTCGAAAACCACCACCCAATCACCTAGGGCTTTGAGCCGCCAATTTGGGAATTGCTCCAAATAAAGCCAAAATTCCTTGGTCATGAGGCTTTTAATCCTGGCTTCTTCCTCCGCCGCGCCCCAGAGATAGTGGCTAGGCCGGGTAAAGTCCCCCAAGCCCTCGGGCTCGATCAGCTTCATTTTGATGTCGGCGGGGGTATCGTTGATTTCCAATTCCATCCGCCGGTGAAACTTATCGAATAACCGCCGGGGAACCAACTCGAAATGGGGAAGGCCGGCTTCGGGTTGGCTGAAAAGGGCCATGGTTTCGGCTACGTTCTTGAATTCCCGATCCTGGTAATCCCGTTCCAGAAACAAAATTTCCCGGCCGTCCTTCGACCCTTTCAAAATATTCTGGCAGGTCCAACTGGGGCTCCCGCTGAAGAAAGGTTTCCGGGGGCGGTAGGGAGGAACGGGAGGTGGAAAGGTCAGGCCGTTTTTCTCAAAGAGCCATTTGGACTCGTAAAACTCAAAGCCTAGTTGATGGGCCAGTTCCTCATAGTCGCGGCGGCTTTGACGGGCTCGGGAAAAATAATTGACGATGTTCCAGATGTAATAGGAGAAAAAGATTCCCATTAGGCATCCGATATAAAAGGGGTTGTTCTCAAAGAAGGTCAAGGCCATGGGACCAGTATGAAGCGAAATGAGCGGAGACGAAAGTAAAATTCTCCTCGGCGGGGTTTGATTTAACGAGTCTGTAATCCGGACAAAAATCCAGCGGTTAGTCCGGCCGCGGGGGATTCGGGCTTCCTATCGTTCTCTCAAAAGCTAGAAATTCTTTTTTGTCTCTTGAAAATAGTGGATATATCCATTATTGATATATCCATGAAAACCACCTCCGATTTAAAACTCCTGGAAAAATACGGCCGGCTGCGCCGGGGCCTGAATCTTTTGGCCACCCAGGTCCTGCGGCCTTTGGGGATGGGGCCCAAGCAAGCGGCCTTTTTACGGCACCTTTCCCGTCAAGGAAAGGCGTCTTTGGCCGATCTTTCCAAGGCCACCTTGACGGACCCGGCCGCCGCCGGCCGTTTGGTGAAGGTTCTGCAAAACCGGGGAGTGATCGAAAGGCGGGATCACCCGACCGATCAGAGAAGCTGGGAAGTTAAATTGACCTCCCAGGGCGTGCGGATGGTGAAGGAAGTGGAAAAGGCTTACGAACAATTGGCGGAAAGGGCGGTCAGGCCCCTTTCGGCCGCCGAGAAAAAAGAATTTTCAAATATTTTGGACAAACTCTTGGGCGCGATGGGGATGTTGAAAACCCCGGCTAAGGGCGGGTCCGCGAATCCAGAGGAGAACTAACTTATGGCATCCCCTTCATCTCATCGGCCGCCTTCCGGCGAACCCCCGAAAAACTCCCCCCACGCGAACTGGTGGGAATCCCCCTTAGCCCGCAAGGTCGGAGCCGTTTCCCTCGCCGTGACCTTGGGACTCGTCGCTTTTTGGTGGTTCTCCATCCACCCTTATGTTTCCACCGATGACGCCCGGGTTTCGGCGGATTTGATCCGGATCGCTCCCGACGGGGTGGAGGGCAAATTAATTCAAGTGAATGTGCTGGAAGGGGACCGGGTGACCCAAGGCGAGGTTTTGGCCGAGCTGGATCACACGATGTACCAGGCCCAGCTTTTGCGGGCGCAGGCCCAAGCCAATTTGACGATGGCAAACGCCGTCAGGGCTCAGCGACTCTTTAAGCAAAGCGCCCTGAGCGAGCAGGAACTGCAGGCGGCGGAAGCGGCCAGCCAGTCGGCCCAGGCCGAGCTTCAGGTGGCCCAGACGAACCTGGATAACACCTATTTGAAAAGCCCGGTGGCGGGAGTGGTGGTTCAGAAAATCGCCGTGCCGGGAAATATTTTAGAAGCGGGGCAGGTGGCGCTGGTGGTGGCGGATATTGACCATGCCTGGGTATCCGCGAATATCGAGGAAACCAGCGTGGGTCTGGTGCGGATCGGCCAGCCGGTTCAAATCAAAGTCGATGAGGGCGGACGGTTGACAGGGAAAGTTTCCGAAATCACCGACGCCTCGGCGTCCCAGTTCGCTTTGATCCCGGCGGAAAACGCCTCGGGCAATTACATCAAGCTGGTTCAGCGCATTCCTATCAAAGTGGTCCTGGACGACCATCCGGACCGGGTTTTGAAAGCGGGCCAATCGGTGGAAATCAAGATCAAGGTGCGGTAGTGCCCGCCGCCGCCGTCGTTCCCGCGACGAACCAGACTTATAAGTGGGAAGTACTGTGGGTCGTCATGGTGGGTACCCTGATGGCGGCGTTAGACCAAAGCATCGTGAACGTTTCGCTGCACGATATCATGGCGGATTTCGGGTCCTCGGTGGATGACATCGAATGGGTCGTGACCGGCTACATGTTGAGCTTCGCCGTTTTATTGCCTGTGACCGCATGGCTGCGCCATCGGGTGGGCTACAAAAAGCTTTATTTGGGAAGCCTGGTGATTTTCACCCTGGGGTCCCTGCTTTGCGCGATGGCTTGGAACCTGCCGTCGTTGGTCTTCGCCCGGGTTATTCAGGCTTTGGGAGGCGGAGCGATTACCCCGACCGCCATGGCGATGATCACCGAAGTCTTTGAGCCCAAAGAAAGGGCCAAGGCCATCGGCTATTGGGGCGTCGGCGTGATCGTGGGCCCCTCGTTCGGCCCGACCCTGGGCGGCTACCTGACCCATGAGCTGGGTTGGCGTTCTATTTTTACCATTAATCTTCCGATCGGAATTATCGGAATTCTGATGGCCATCTTCATGCTTAAAAATGACAACCCGAAGGAGGGACAGAAACCGGTTTTTGATTTTTGGGGATTTTTATTTCTGTCCGCTTTCATGATCGGTATTCTGTTGGGACTCACCGAGGGAGAAGAAAAAGGATGGACATCCCCTTTTATTATCACCTGCTGGATTGTCGCGGTAGCGGGTTTCATCGGTTTTTTCGTGGTGGAAATATTAACCCCCGACGACGGCATCATCGATATCCGGCTTTTTAAAATCCCGATTTACTCGGCCTGCATGATGGTGGTTTGCGCGAGGTCTTTAGCTCTCTTTGGGGGCGTTTTCCTGCTTCCGCTTTTTCTCCAAGATATCATGGGTTTTGACGAGATCCAGGCCGGGTTGATCCTTCTGCCGGGTTCGCTTTTGATCGCTTTCATGATGCCGGTGGCGGCCAAACTTTCGGATTATATGGGACCCCTTTGGCCTTCTTTGGGAGGGTTGGCAGGCGTGGCCTATTTCATGTACGAATACCGGACCCTGGACGTGAACACCAGCCTCTGGGGAGTCATTGATCCCACTCTTCTGCGGGGCGTGGCCATCGCTTTTCTCATCGCGCCGGTGATGGCGACCGCCATGAACGTGATCCCCAAAGAAAAGACCAGCATGTCGTCGTCGCTGCTTAACTTGATTCAGCAGGTGGCGGGCTCTATTGGGATCGCCCTGTTGGGAGCCATCCTCAGCCACCGGACGGTTTTTCATATGGGCGTGATCGGCGCTTCGGTCAAGTCTTCTTCCGCGGCGGTGATGGGTTCCTATTCCCAGTTGGCCGAAAGGGCCCATGAATTGGGATTAAACCACGCCCAGGCTTCCCAAGCGGCCCAGGGAGCTTTGGCGGGCCATCTGGCGAAAATGGCCTCGGAAGCGGCCTATCAAGACGCATTTTTGGCGGGAGCGGTGATTGTGTTTTTATCCATGATTCCCGCCCTACTTTTACCGGCGAAAAACGTTCAGACCAAGAGTCCGGTCAAAAAAGAAGCGGTGGTTTTGGAATAAACCGTTTTATTCAAGTTTCGTTCTTAAAATTTTACCCGGCCCCGGCTTGATCTTTTTCCTTCCCTAAAGGCATCCTGGGCTGGACTTGACGGAAAGGAACCGAATATGACGAACCCAGCCCAGCCTCCCAATGAAAACCCTCCCGGAAATTACCGCTATGACGCTTTGACCGACCAAGTGGAGCTTTTATATAAGTGCCTAAGGTGCGGCGAGCTGATGCCGAGAAGCAAGGGCATTTTGGAAGTCTGCCCCAATTGCGGGGCGCCGAAAGAAGAGTTTGTCTTAGTGGATGAGGATTGAACGTCATTCAAGGAGAACCTATGAGCTTGTTAAAAGAAGGGACGAAAGCCCCGGATTTTTCCCTGCCTTCCACGCCCGACCAAAAGGTGAAGCTGTCCGAATTCAGGGGCAAGAATGTGGTTCTGGTTTTTTATCCCGCCGATTGGAGTCCGGTCTGCGGCGACCAGCTGGCACTTTATAACGAAGTTCTGCCCATGATCAAAAAGCATAACGCGGAAGTGATCGGAATCTCAGTGGATGGGATTTGGTGTCATTTGGCCTATGGCCACGACCGGAAGCTCCGCATCCCTTTGCTTTCGGATTTTGAGCCGAAGGGCGCTGTCGCGAAACTTTATGGAGCCTACCGGGAAACGGACGGAACCACGGAACGGGCGATTTTCGTTATCGACGGCGAGGGTATCATCCGCTGGAGTTATTTATCCCCGGTCGGGGTGAATCCGGGCGCGGATGGGATTTTAGAGGCGCTGGAATCCTTGTTCACCAAAGGGAAATAGCCGGTTTTGACCGAATTTGTTTTTTGAAAAGCTATCGTCCGATGAGGAAAATGGCGGTACCATCAAGCCCATATTCTTCCGGAGGCGATCTTTGCCCATCCTTTGGCGTTTGAAGCCGGTCTCTTTTTTCTTTTTTTTGGTCGGGATTATCACCGGCCCGATTTGGGCCGGTCTTTTAGTGGATGAGGGTGACGGAACCCAGGGATTGAGCCGCGGTTGGGTGACCTACGCGGATAACTATTCGGCGATCTCACCCCTTCCTTTCCATTATTCCGAGGGCGGGCACGATTCTGCCCGATGCGCGCGAATCGACGTGGAACTGAAAACCGGGGGGCCTTACCCCTATGCGGGTATGAATACCAGTTTCAGTCCGCAGGACCTTTCGACTTATGAAGGCATCCGTTTTTGGGCGAAAGGCCGGGGAGTCTGGAACTGCCAACTGCCTATTCCCGCCACCGCCGCCGAATTTAACCATTATTCCGCGCCCTTGATTTTGACGGGCGAATGGCAATCTATCGAAATTCCTTTTTCCCATTTCTCCCAAACCTGGGGAACCGCCAAACCCTGGGACCCGATGGCGGTCACGGGCGTCCAGTTTTCCGCCGGCGGGAACGCCGGGGACAAAGCCTGGATCGCGGTAAATACCGTTGAATTTTATCGAAAATCCGAGGCGTCGGTGTCAGCGGCCAATAATCCTATTGTTGACGTTCCCAAGGTCAACGAAGAAGGCTATTTACCGGGCGGTGAAAAATACTTCGCGATGACGGACGCAGGGGTGGTTAAAAAGGGAGACTTGTTTCAGATATTAAACCCATCAGGACAGCTGGTCTATTCGGGGACGCTTGACCGGGACTCGGTCGATGAGACATCCGCGACGGGGGAGAAAGTTTTTCAAGTGGATTTCTCGGGATTGACCCTGACTGGGCAATATACCGCCGAAGTGGACGGGCTAAAGTCCGTTCCTTTCCGGATACAACCCCATCTTTACCAATCGCTGTTTCATGACGCTTTGCGGTGTTTTTATTTGATCCGGTGCGGCACGGCCATCGATGATTCCGTGACAGGAATCCGGCATGACGCCTGTCACCTGGAAGACGGCCCGGACCCGGATCATCCATCTCAAACCCTTGATCTGACCGGTGGTTGGCATAACGCCGGCGATTACGGTAAATGGACCCACATGGAGGCCATCAGCTGTTCCTGGATGATGTGGCTTTATGAACTGAAAACCCAGGAAATGTCCGGACTTCAAAACCATATTCCGGAATCGGGCAATCACGTTTCCGACCTTTTAAATGAGGCGCGCTGGGGATTGACTTGGCTCTTGAAAATGCAAAGGCCCGACGGGAGCGTTTTTCACAAGGTGGATTCCCGGGATCATTTTTGCTTCGGCACGGTGCCGGAAAAGGACCCATTTCCCCGGTATGTTCAAAAGGGCGGAAGTATTGACGCGGGTGATTTGGTGGGAGTCCTGTGCCAGGCGGCCCGGGTTTTTAAGACGATCGACCCGGACTTCTCGAAGAAATGCGGGGAAGCCGCCGAGCTTTCCTGGAATTGGCTTGAAAAGAATCCCAAGGTTTTGATTCAAGACCCGGATTATCCGGATGTGGACCCGAGCCAGGAAGAACTTTGGGCTTTGGGGGAAATGGCCCGAACCGCCGGGTCAAAGGACCTGCGAAACCGCTTTATCACCCAATCGGAGACGGTGCCTTTGCAAACCGTTTCTTGGATGACCCCGCAGTTTTTTGGTTATATGGCCGAATATTTCGATGACCAAGTGGACTCGGATGAAAAGGAAAATATTGAACAGGCCTTGATGAATATCGATGACGGCTTGGCGGAGAAGGCGAAGGCCAATGGTTATGGGGTCTGCGTCACGCCAAATGAATATTATTGGGGGTCCAACGAGAATATTTTAAACAAGACGGCGGCCTTGCTTTTTGGCTATCAGATGACCGGAAATGGAAAATACAAAGACGCGGCTTTGCGGCAGATGAACTATATCCTGGGTTTGAACAGTTTAAATGTGTCATTCGTGACCGGCCATGGCACCAATGCTGAGTCCCATCCGCATCACTGGGACTTCGCTTCTTTGCATCGGGTGATGCCGGGTTGGCCCGGCGGAGGAGCCAATCAATTTAAGGGTGGGGGTGATCCGGTTCTGATCGACCTGATTAACCGGGGAACCCCTCCCGCCAAATGTTTCTTTGATGGGCCCGGGGCGACTTCCTGGGCTTCCAATGAAGGGGAAACGGTTGAGGCCGCGGTCTTGGTCTTTTGCGCGGGATATTTATCGGGGGATTAACCGAATTTTGAAAGGACTTTCAAATGACAACTAAAACTAAAAAAATCGCTTTGCTGGTAGGGAAGGATTTTGAGGATCAGGAAGTGATGTATCCCTATTACCGGCTCATTGAGGCGGGCTATCAAGTGGATGTGATCGGCGAAGACACGGCGGGTACCAAATATCACGGAAAATTCACCTATCCCATTGTCTCGACCCTGGAAATTTCACAGGCGAAATCGGAAGACTATGTTGGGTTGGTCGCGCCGGGAGGCTGGTCGCCGGATAAATTGCGGCGCAACGCCAAGGTGCTTCAATTGGTGAAGGATATTGATCAAAGCGGCGGTGTGATCGCCTCGATTTGCCACGGACCTTGGATTTTGATTTCCGCGGGAGTGGTCAAGGGTAAGACGATGACCGCCACCACCGCCATTAAAGACGACCTAGTCAACGCGGGAGCGCGGTTTGTGAATGAGGAAGTAGTAGTGGATGGAAGGATGGTTACCAGCCGAAAACCCGACGACCTTCCGGCTTTCATGCGGGAAACCTTGAAATTACTGGAGAAGTAATCGGATGCCTGCGAAAAAGGCGGAAAGCTTCGCGGCTCTGCTTCGCGGCATCAATGTGGGCGGGAAAAATTCATTGCCCATGAAGGACCTGGCGGCCCTATTCGTGAAGGCCGGATGTGGAAAGGTGGCCACCTATATCCAAAGCGGAAATGTGGTCTTCCAAGCGGATCGGGTTTTAGCCGAGCGCCTTTCGGGAGTTGTCGCAGGGGCTATTTTGAAAAACTTTGGGATTCAGGTACCTGTGATTATACGAAGCGCGCCGGCCATGAGTAAAATCGCTGTCGGAAATCCTTTTTTGAAATCCGGTTCAGATATTGAGGCGCTTCATGTGGCATTCCTGACGGTTTCACCGAGCGCGGCCCAAGTCCAATCGTTGGACCCCGAGCGCTCGCCGGGCGATAGGTTTCGCGTCCAAGACTCGGAGGTTTATCTTTACTGTCCCAATGGATTCGGCCGAAGCAAGCTCAACAATCAATATTTTGATTCTAAATTGAAGACGACCAGCACGATCCGCAATTGGAAGACGGTTTTAAAACTGGTCGATATGTTGACCGATTGAGATCAAGGTCTTTCATTTTGAAACGGTGGTTTTGCGTGAAAACTTTGGTTTGCCGATTTTCCTTGGAATGCTTTTGAGTTGCGGGTTTCGTTTCACTTTTGTTTTAAAATCTTGTGGTAAATTATGTTGTTGTTTGATTGAACGCCGGTGGACGAACGTTTTCAACGCCAATAACCTCCGAGGGATATAAATGACGAAATGCCAGACATTGGGTGATTCCCGAATTAAAATTTCGCGCGCGCGTTTAAAAACGTTACTCCGGCTTTTGATTGGAGGCGTGAGTATGCTATCCGCGCCGAATTTGCGCGCGCAAACCTGGCTCGGAACGGACGCCACCAATCCGACCGAATGGAGCATCGCGGATAATTGGTCTCCGACGGGCGTGCCTAATTCCCAAAGCGCCAGCGCGACTTTAAGTAATTCCAACACTGGCGTCATCAATCTGAACGCGGCGGTCAGCGTGGGCAATCTTGTTTTGGCGGCAAACGCTTCTACTTACTCGATCCTTAGTTTTGGGCAGAGCTTCTCCCTTTTTGGAACGGGAGTGGTCAATAATTCGGCGGCGACCCTTACCTTCACGAATCTCGGAAATCTTGATTTCTTTAACAGCTCAACGGCAGGAAACGCCGTTATTAATAACGATATTCAAACCACTCCAACCTCCTATGCCGGCAGTGTCAGTTTTGGTGATGGATCCTCGGCGGGACATGCCACTATCACCAACAACTCGAGCCTGGTTTTCGGCGGAGATAACAGCGGGACCTTTTCGACGGCCGGGAACGCCACCATTACGAATAATAACACCATGAGTTTCACCGGATTCTCGACAGCGGGAAGCGCGGGCATCACTAACGCGACCAGCGGTGCGGTTAGTTTCGCGGATGGGTCCTCGGCTGGCAGCGCTGTGATTAATAACAGCGGCAATCTAGTCTTTGCCGGGGATAACAGTGTGACCTACTCGACGGCCGGGAACTCAAATATCACCAATAATCATAATAATGGAACCGTGAGTTTTGGCGACGCGTCAACGGCGGGAAACGCCGTGATTACTAATGACGGCTTCATGGTTTTTTCGGGCGATAACGCCGTTACTTATTCGACGGCTGGGAATTCAAAAATCAGCAATAGCAGCGGCATTCTTTATTTTACGAATAGTTCAACCGCTTCGAACGCGAGTGTTACTAACGGAGGAACACTTTATTTTTACAACGATTCAACCGCGGACGATGCCGTGATTTCTAATACCAGTGCCGGTGTGGTCAGTTTTGGGGACGCGTCGACGGCTAATGATTCGACTATTTTGAACAGCGGCAATTTGTATTTTGGCAACGATGGCGTGACATTCGCCACGGCGGATCATGCCAATATTACCAACGATGGAAATAATGCCACTGTCCAATTTGAAGGAGATTCAACGGCCGGCAGCGCGACGATTACGAGTAATACCGGCGGATTTGTTTTTTTTGACGGCCAATCCACGGGTGGATCGGCGCGGATTATCAACAATGGAGTCGAGTTTGATATCAGCTCCGATTCTCTTGGAGGGGTGACGGTGGCCTCGCTGGAAGGGACGGGGATGGTCAATTTGGGCGCTAATAACCTTACAACGGGCGGGAACAATTTATCCTCAGTTATTTCCGGACAGGTTAAAGATGGCGGTGTTGGGGGCGGTACGGGCGGTTCTTTAACCAAGGTGGGAACAGGGACTTTAACTTTATCGGGAGACAATAATTACTCAGGCGGAACAGATTTAACTTCCGGAGGTTTAATCGCCGCCAATGACAATGCTCTGGGGAGTGGTTCGGTTTCCGTGAATAGCGGAACAACATTAGGCTTTGTCGGAGGCATTCATCTTAATACCGTAAATTACACACAATCAGCGGGAAGCACTTTGAAAATGGAACTGGGCAGTACGGGCGCGAATCAGTGGGATGAGTTGAACGGAAATGGCGCAGCCACCTTTACTTTAGGCGGAAATTTAGAAGTGGTTTCCCAAGGACATGAGGATGAATCCTATCAAATCGTCTCGGCAGAGGGAGCGGGTGGAACTGTCACGGGTTCCTGGGCAGTTACGGATTTAATCGCCGGAGATTCTGTTTCGGTGCTTTATGGATCGAATGCCGTCAGTATCGAAACCTTCGCGCCAAGCTTTGCTCAGTTGGGGAAGACCACTAACCAAATTAATATTGGGGAAGCTTTGGATAAGCTGGCGGTTAATTCGGAAGATTCCGACCTCATTACAATTATGAACACCATCCCTAACGCGTCTTTGCCGGCGGTTTATAATCAAATATCCCCATCCAGTTTGACGTCTATTTACCGAATCGGTTTTTCTTTGAGCCAGCTTCAGGCGGAGCTGATTGCCCAGCGGCTATCCCAAATAGGGGGAGATTCCGGGGCTAACGCCAGCGGCCTTTCCTGGAAAGGGAATGGACCTCTTTTCGCTGGAGATCTTCCAGTCGCGGATGAAGCGGCTCTGGTGAAAAAGGATTCCCCTGACCCCTGGGGTGTTTTCGCCGTTGGAATGGATAACTTTGGAACTGTATCGACGGACGGAAACGGCGTGGGTTATCAATTTTCCACCGGTGGCATGACGGCCGGGTTGGACCACTCCTTCGGAAACGATCTGGCGGGAGGACTGTTGTTTGGCTACAGCGGTTCGGGGACCAGCCAAACGACGAGTCAAGTGACCGTAACGGGAGGACAGGTTGGTATTTACGCCGGGTGGCATCAGGATAAGGTTCATGTGAACGCGCTGGTGGATGGCGGGTTTAACAATTACAGCTTCAACCGCCAGTCGGCGGGCGGAACCGCGACCGGAAGCACTCAGGGAACCCAGTTTACGGGAGAACTGGGAGAGGGTTTGGACTGGCAATTGGATCAGACGCGGGTAGGTCTTTTCGCCTCGGAACAATATACCGTCGTCAATATCAACGGGTATACAGAGACGGGGTCTTCTACTCCTTTAAGTTACGCGTCTCAAAACGAGGGTGATTTCAGCAGCGATTTGGGAGTGAAGGCCGATTGGAACTGGAAATTGGGCGGCTTGACTTTATCACCTTCCTTAAGCGCGGCTTGGGAGCATGAGTTTCAAACCAACAACATTGACAGCTTGAACGCGAGTTTTGCCGGCGCGGGAAGCGATGGGGATTTTACCGTCTATGGTCCGGCTTTGGGAACGGACGCCGCGGTTTTGGGCGGGGGTTTGAACATCGAGTTCGCGAAGGGGTTGAATCTTTACGCCCAATATCAGGGCAAATTAGGGATGACCAATTTCACCTCTCAAAGTGTTCTAGGTGGGGTGAGTTTAGGGTTCTAACCGCCGCGAAAACATTAGGGGAAAAAGCGTTATGGGTTCAGGGGATGTTTTTCCAGGCGGCTCTCGAAAGATTCTTTGCCGACTCCCACATAAAGTTGGCCTTCGTTACAGGTTAGCTCCCAATGGTTGTCCCGGTTGAGGGTCGCTCCTAGGGCGTTCAGGAACCGTTGATCCAGCGAATATAAGCCGATTTCCTCCACCTTGTGGACCTTTTCTTCGACTAATTCCTTGGCCAGCATTTGGGCGTCTTTATGGGTATAAATCCGTACTTCTTTGGCTGACTTGGAAGCTTTATGAATGCGTTTGGTCGTGGGATTGCCGATGTCAATCCATAGGTCGAGCCCGCCGGTGAGGCCAGTAACCCGAATAGCCGGTTCGTCCGGAGCGCTGATACCGGGGGAAAATTCCAAACCATCCCGGAAGTTAAGCGCGTAAGCCAAAACCCGGATCACGAAAAAGGGCAGGGATTCGGAAGGGTGCATAGCCGCGCGAAATTCCAAGGTCTGGTAGAGGCCGCGGTCGACGTCCGACAGATCGATTCGGAAGCGGTAGAGGGTTGAGGTTAACAAAGCGTCATCTCCAAACTCCAATGGGAAAGAATGATGAAGGGCATTTTACACTTTCTTTTGGACTTCAGTCCTGTGATTTGTTGCATTACTTCATCGATAAGACCTATAGTCAAAGCACCACATGAACGTCTCATTCGCTTTGGATGGGCTAAAGGGTCAAGTCTCGAAAGGAAGTCGCGCTATGAGGGTGAATAAAGAAGAAGTGTTGGAAAAAATAAAATTCGGAAACGCTGTGGTTATTAATGTGTTGTCAAAAGAAAATTTTACCAAGCTTCACATTGAAGGTTCCCAAAATCATCCCTTGAAGGATGACGCGAAGAACTTTTCAAAAGAAGTTGAGGAAAAATACGGAAAAGATAAGCTGTTCATTGTTTATGGCGATCATTTTGGTCATTTGGAAAGTTTTGAGGCGACCGAGGCTTTGACGGCGCATGGATTGGAAGCTTTTAATTACGCGGGTGGAGTGCAGGAATGGTTTAAGGCGGGATATCCGGTAGGGGGGACGGAAATCAGTGGAGTGGGTGTGGTATAAGCAAAAAGACGGCTTTTAATTTTCGGACAACATTGTGTCGGGTAAACCAGTAGCCGTCGTTATCTCTTTTGAAATTTCATTGAGGCTGATATCGAGCTGGCTTTCTTGTGACTTCGAGAGGTGATGGGGCTCATTTTCCAGCATGTCATTGTCCATAGCAGTTTGGATTCCTAGGATTTGCTCGTTCAGGGCAGTGGCTTGGTCTTCCGTTATCTTGTCCAAGCGTAGAGCGGCTGTCACCCGGGCATATTGGTGTTTGACGGCCTTTTTCAATTTCGCGAACCGGGAATGATCAGAGGGTTTGTGATTTCCGGACTGGGCCGCTTTTCCAACCGTTGGTGTGGCTTGCTGAGCCGATATTAAATGGGGAAAAATGGCGATGAAAGCCGCAAAGACCAATAAAAATAAGCGCTTCATTCTTAACCCTCCAATGATTTTGAGGATTCCTGTTATTGGCTAAAATCCGGTTCTATTTTACTAAACGATCATTTTCCTTTTGCGTTATTTTTGATTAGGGGCGGATTTTAAGGGCGTTTTTAACTGATTGAGTCGTCTAAATAAACATGAAGATTCACAATAATCTTAATTACCTAAAATCCTTGGGACCAACGCCGGCTGAAATTCAGAAGGCGATCCAAGCCGAACAAAACCGCCAACCAATTAAAATTGAAAATGAGACCACGGAAAAGATACGCAAATTCGCGGAACGGGGAACCGGGGCTAAAAATAAGGTGGATGGCCAACCTGAATCCAGATCCCGGAACCCGGATTCCGGAAAAGATTCGGAAAAACAAGCCGACGAGGAAAAGACAAAAAAGCCGGGTTCAGAAGAAGGTCCCTCCGCCCCACCGCATGCCCGCATTGATATCAGGATCTGATGACACGAAATTGAAGCGCCTGACGTCCAAAAGATTGTGATCCCCAATTTCTTGTTCAGAACCATTCCCGGTTTATCGGATGACCCGAAACGGACAATCGTGCGTTCCTTTTGGGAATATTTGGCATTCGCTTTTATTTTAAGCTTGGCCGTGGGTCTGCGTTTGTGGAACCTTCAACAAAATGGTTTTGGCAATTCCTATTACGCCGCCGCGGTCAGAAGCATGTTAATGAGTTGGCACAATTTTATTTTTGTTTCTTTTGATCCTGTTGGGTACGTTTCAGTTGATAAGCCTCCCATAGCCCTTTGGATTCAAACGATCAGCGCCAAAATATTGGGTTTCAGCGGTTTTAGCCTCATTTTGCCGCAAGTGCTGGAGGGTTGCGCTTCAGTGCTGTTGATTTACCATCTTACTCATCGTCGTTTTGGCGCCGCGGCCGCCTCTGTGGCTGCTTTGACGATGGCGGTCGGTCCGGTTTGTGTCGCGGTGGATCGTTATAACAACGTCGATAGTTGTTTGGTTTTGGTTTTATTGCTTGCGGCATGGGCCTTGAGCAGGGCTGTCGAAGCCGGAAGCCGTTGGTTTTTGATTTTGGCTTTGGGCTTGGTGGGGCTAGGTTTCAACGTCAAAATGATGGCGGCTTTCGTGGTTCTCCCTGCTTTTTATTTGGTCTACGGGTTATGCGCTCCCGGCTCAGGGTTCAAAAAGCTAAAAGACTTAATCATCGCTTCAGTGGTATTGGGAGTGACCGCTTTATCCTGGCCTCTTTTCGTGGATTTAACTCCGGCGGACCAAAGGCCCTATGTGGGAAGCACCCAAGATAATTCGATGATCGGCCTTTCTTTGGGTTGGAACGGATTTCAACGGCTTCTTTCACGGGGCCATGGCTCCTATCCTCGTGGTTCGGAAATAAATAGCGGGCTTCAACAAGATCAGCCCGTGAGCGTTTCCGATGGAGGGTCCGAGTCTTTATCGACTTCCGTTACTGAGGGAGGTTTGGAGGGAAGAAGGGGTGGAAGGGGACGGGGAATGGGGACGGGCACGCCCGGGCCTTTGCGCTTGATTCAAAAGCAAATGGCGGGCCAGTTCGCTTGGTTTTTTCCCCTTTCTTTGTTCGGGTTTTGGGCCGCTTTTCGAAGAGCCAAACCGGGTTGGCCCATAACCCCCGAGCGACAAACTTTGATCCTTTGGGCTGGATGGTTTTTGGTCTATGCCCTGGTTTTTAGTTTCATGCGGGGGGCTATGCATACTTATTACCTGGTGTTGTTGGCGCCGCCCCTTTCTGTTTTGGCAGGTGTGGGGGTCAGGGCTTTATGGTTGGATTTTCGAGAAGAAGGGACATCGCATTTTTGGCTTCCCGCCGCTCTTTTCCTGACGATGGCCTGGCAAACATACCTCGTGATCCAATATCCAGATTGGAAGACCTACTTGATCCCCATGATGCATGCCGGAATGGGCGTGGCTTTGCTCCTGATGCTTTGGCGGATCGCTCAGGGTCATCCGTGGAAGTTCGGTCCCGTCTGGATGCCTTTTGCTTTGGGGGTAGGATTGTCGGCCCTCATGGTTTGTCCTTTGGTGTGGGCGCTTTCACCCGTTTGGGGAAGCGGCCGATCCGTAGAGGCTAACCCGGATTTGTTGGATCCCAATGGGGCACAAGGAATGCCGGGTCGGTTTCAAGAAAACGATATGAACATCAAAAGACTGGTGACTTTCCTGGAAAACCACCACCAGGGTGAAAAATATCTATTGGCGGCGCAGAACAGCCAGGCGGTGGCTCCCATTATCATCCAAACGGGTGATCCGGTCATCAGTATCGGCGGGTTCATGGGCGCGGATCCCACGATCACGGTGAACCAATTCGCGCGGTTGGTTCAAGACGGAAAACTTCGATACATGATGATCTCGGGAATAGGTCGAGAAAATCGAGATGGTGAGCCGGCGGCTGGTCGTTATGGAGACCAAGGACCAATGGGTTTTCAACGCCGTGGAGGTTTTGGGCGAATGGGTCCTTTCCAAATGGATATCGCCAAATGGGTTGGAACCCATGGAAAATTAGTGAAAACTTCCTTGTGGCGTGCGACCGACCCTCACCCAGAAGACGAATCCGTTTTTTTGAGTGAGGATGAAAACGATTGGCCGAATGCTGGTCCGGATGGCTGGGCCCGGGGGCACGGACTGTCCTTGCTATACGATTTAAGGCCTGGAAAAAACGAGATGGAAATTCAAAGCCATTATTAAAATAGGCTGATTATTTTTCTCCGAATTTCCATGGGATCAGAATGGGCGAATAAATCAAAACGCGCAGGATGGCGAGTAACGTGAAAAGTCCGACGCAATGCCAAAAGGGAAGCTTTTGATAAACCATTGGAAGCCAATAGCAGTAAATGGGTGCCAGCTTGTTCCAAATCCACCAAAAGGGGATGGACAAAAATATTGCTCCTAATACACCAGCGAAATAGTCATGTTTTTTCATTTGTTTCTCTTCCTCGATTTGTTTAAGTCTCTTACCTCTCTATTAAAAGATCCGGTCCGACTCTTTTTTGCCTATGGAAAATCAATTTTCGTTTATGGTTTGTTTTAGAATTGACATTGAAAAACAACAGTTATTTAGAGGCGTGAAAAGGAACAAATATGAGCGTTTATGAATTTAGAGCCAAAACAATTAACGGAACTGACATTTCTCTTTCTGAATATCAAGGAAAGGTTTTGCTCATTGTGAATGTGGCGAGTCAATGCGGATTTACGCCCCAATACAAGGGGTTGGAAAAGTTATATGAACAATATAAGGAAAAAGGTTTGGTTGTTTTGGGTTTTCCCTGCAATCAGTTCGCCGGACAAGAGCCGGGAAATGAATCAGACATCAAAATTTTTTGCGAGCTTAATTTTGGGGTCACGTTCCCACTTTTTTCCAAAATCAACGTCAATGGTCCGGATGCTCATCCTCTTTACCAATATTTAAAGAGCTGGTTGCCGGGTGTTTTGGGTAGTGAGGGGATTAAATGGAATTTCACTAAGTTTCTAGTGGATCGCAAAGGAGAGCCTGTGAAACGTTATGCTTCCACCGATACTCCGGAATCCATGGAAAAAGATATCCAAGAGATTTTGATCAAATCGGTATAAGTCTTTAGGGGCATTTTGATTGTTTTCTCGAAAATTCCCTCAAACTCTTTATAATTTAACGGCTGTCGCGGATGTGAAACTATGAACCCGAGGGGGAGTCATGAAGAAGATCGTTTTGATTTTGGGATTAGTCCTATGTCCGGCTTTTGCTTTTGCCGGAATGGCGGAAGATTATTACAACGCCGGGCTGACCCTTCTGCAACAAAGCGATTATGACAAAGCCGTTCAATATTTTCACGCGGCCCTTAGGGAACGGCCGGATTATTGGGAGGCTTATCAATTTTTAGGGGAAGCCTATTTTCAATCGGCCAATCGTACGGAAGCGTTGGTAGCGATGGAAGAGAGTTTAAAGCTTCATCCGGATAATCCAGATCTTCGGCAGTTTGTGATGAAGGTCAAACAAACTAGTCCATGGGAGGCCAAGGGATTTTGGGGATTCGGCGATTATTTATCAATTTTTGCTGTTCTTCTTTCCCTTTTTACCCTGGGTTGGACCTATGTTCGAGACCGAAAACCATCCCCGCCTAAGGTTTAGACCTTGGGCAAAATAGTCGCCATCGGAGGCGGTAGTGTTGGCCGGGGCGGAACCAGGACGGAAGTCACTCCCATCAGCCGGGAAATTATCAGGCTTTCGGGCAAAAAGAAGCCGCAAATCCTTTTTATTCCTACGGCAAGCTTTGATGATCCCTCCTATATTTCAGCTTTTCAGGATCATTTTGGAAAGCAATTGGCCTGTTGTGTCGATGTCCTTTGTATTTGCCTTCGAAAACCCTCCGTCTTTCAGATAGCCCGAAAAATCCACAACGCCGACATTATCTATGTGGGTGGCGGCAATACTTTGATGATGATGAACAGATGGAAAAAGTTCGGCATTGACCCCCTTCTCCGCCAGGCATGGAGCCGAGGGAAAGTTCTGTGCGGAACCAGCGCTGGGGCTATTTGCTGGTTCCGGCAGGGGAATTCGGATTCCCGAAAGTACAAAAACCCTAAGGCGGGATTGATCAAGGTAACGGGTTTGGGGTTGATCGACGCGATGGTCTGTCCCCACTACGACGTTGAAAAGGACCGGGAACCCGAACTCAAGCGGATGATGCGGAAAACTCCGGGAGTGGCTATCGCGCTGGACAATTGCGCGGCACTAGAAATTGTTGGAAACCAATATCGCCTATTGACCTGTAAGCCCTTAGTGGGAGGCTATAAGGTCTACTGGTTGAAAGGCAAATATTTTCGAGAGAAGTTGGCTAAAGGAAGGAAGTGGGCCCCGCTTTCGACTTTATTATCGAAAGAGAGGACGGAAAAATTTTAAAACGAACAGTTATCGAAGCAACACGATTCTGGCCTCGTGCACATGAAGGGGCTCCAGGTAGTAAATAATATAGAGGCCGCTGGCGCAAGGACTCCCGACTGTGTCGGTGCCGTCCCAGGAGAAAGAATGGGTGTCCCCGGCGACGGGATTTCCGGGCAGGTTTTTAATGAATTCCCCGGCCGAGTTGTAAATTTTCATGACGTAATTCCCTGAGTTCGGATAACTGACATAAATGGAAACGGCTCCCGAACTTGGCGTAATCACGTTTTTCGAAACGTAAAATATCTCTGGCGCAGGGGTTGAGGTAATCGTCGGTGTGCTGGTGATGGTAAAGGTGATGGTAGGGGTAAGTGTCTGAGTCACAGTATAGGTGAGTGTGGGAGTATTTGTGATGGTTGGGGAGAGAGTCGATGTGAGGGTGAAAGTGGCTGTTGGCGTCAAGGTGAATGTGTTCGTGATGGTAGGCGTTGAGGTGGCCGTAGGAGTGTTTGTCATCGTCGGGGAATTGGTGGAAGTGAGTGTCACGGTTGGGGTAGCGGTTAATGCTACTACGGTGACGATTGCGGAAGAGGTAGCCAAAGTACCGCCGTTGAAAGTTAAGTTGGCCTGATTCGTGACATTGCCACTGACCGCATTAGTGTTTACCGTGGCATTTAAGACGAAATTATAAATTCCTACCGGTAGACTGCTCCAAGTAATGGTATTTCCTGTCACTGCTCCCGGTGCTGGGACTGAAGTGTAACTCACAAAAGTGAAGGATGCGGGTAATGTGTCAGTAAATGAAATATTATTGGCCGTGCTCCCGGTTATTGTTACAGAGAAATCAAAGGAAATCGGTGACCCCGCCACCACGGTGCTAGGTGACGGCTGTTGACCGAGAGAAATAATTGGTACCGGGGTGGCCGTAATCGTTGGGGTCAACGTCGTGGTGGATGTGTTGGTGACGGTAGGGGTTAAGGTTTGAGTCGGAGTGAGAGTTGCCGTAAAGGTATTGGTCGTTGTTGATGTCAAAGTAGGAGTTAAAGTATTTGTAACGGTATAGGTGTTGGTCACTGTGGGAGTGAAGGTGCTGGTGGCGCCGGGAATAGGCGTATTGGTGATGGTGGGAGTCAGGGTTTGAGTCGAGGTGGATGTGATGGTTCGGGTCGGGGTTGTCGTAGGGGTATTGGTTACCGTCGGGGTAAAAGTGCTGGTAGCGCCGGGGATTGAAGTATTGGTGATAGTGGGGGTTAGGGTTTGAGTCGCAGTGGATGTGATGGTTCGGGTCGGGGTTGTCGTAGGGGTATTGGTTACCGTCGGGGTAAAAGTGCTGGTGGCCCCGGGGATTGAAGTATTGGTGATGGTGGGGGTTAGGGTTTGAGTTGCGGTGGATGTGATGGTTCGGGTCGGGGTTGTCGAAGAGGTATTGGTTATCGTCGGGGTAAAAGTGCTGGTGGCCCCGGGGATCGGCGTATTGGTGATGGTGGGAGTCAGGGTTTGAGTCGAGGTGGACGTGATAGTTGGAGTTGATGTTGCCGTGGTTGTGAAAGTTTTAGTGGCGCTGGATGTTGGTGTGCTCGTGATAGTTGGCGTTAAAGTTAACGTGAGAGTTGGCGAAGAAGTCGGAGTTAAGGTTGAAGTATGGGTCAGGGTGACCGTGGGAGTAAGGGTCGCCGTCGCTGTGGTTGTTACAGTAGGAGTAACCGTTCGAGTGGCCGTATTTGTTGGAGTCGGGGTACTTGTGGGGCAGGTGCCATAAACACCAATATCATCGATGTAAACCGTTTCAGTGCCCGCCGCAACGCCCAAACCATCGACAAAGTCAATTTCTCCTATATTCGCAGGGGTATAAGCACTTTCACCAGCCGTAAACGCAGACAAAGGAATATCAACTCTTTGCCAAGAACCCGTGACGCCTCCCGTAAGATAATTAGTCAGGGTTACCGGATTTGATTGATCCGTACCCGCTGTGCCGCCGGGAGCGTTGGTGAGCCGGATAGCCATATCGGTAACCGGTGAAGCATCGGTAGTCATAATATAAAATTCCAAAACAGTGTAATTGGCTATGTTGATCGGTTGTAAATCCGCGGCGGGAGGAGTGCTAGAATAATTGGTCCAATTCCAGCTGAAATCGGCGTAATAAGCGGTCCAGTTATAAACCACTTGAACGCTATGGGAGGGTGAATGAGATTGGCTTGTAACTTCCGTAATAGTGGAATCACCTGAACCGGTATCGTTTCCGGCGGCCAAATCGGTTTTGGCGGCTTCTCCGTTATAAAGAACGGTTTCGCAGCCGGAAATCGGTGTCGAGGTAGCCGTTAGGGTAACTGTCGGCGTTATGGTAGGTGTTTTCGTGGGGGTTCCGGGAATCGGGGTTTGGGTCGGCGTGGGAGTTGGGCCTGTTATGCAAGTGGCAAATTGAACTCCAGTTGATTTTGGGGGTCCATTCGGCAAGACAGGAGAAACAGTGCCGGCGTTCACGGTGACGACAACCGTTGTGCCTTCCCAACTGGTCAACTGGAAATAAACCGTTCCAGAATAAGTGGGGCTAATACCGCCCCAGGCATTGGGGTTTTGGTTGGAGGAATCACGGGTAACGGTGTTGGTGAAAGGACCAGTTGAGCTGCTTGTGCTATAGGCTACAGATTTAATGGGGAAGAGTGTATCCAGAAACTCAATTGGATCATAACCTCCAGTCGCTCCGGCCACGAATTGATAGGCAATGTCTCCACCGGTATTATCATAATTAACCGCTGAGTTGCCGGTTAGGGGACATTGAACGAAGTGCCAGGACACTGTGGAACCGTTATCACTAGTGGTATTGCCGTTGCTTGCGAAATTCCCGGCGCAAGTGGGGCTACCGCAGGACAATTGATTGTAAGCGTCATGCGACAGGTCCAAGTGGTAGGAGCCAGCCCAACAATTGTCCAAGTTAGCTCCACCGGTCGGGCATTCATCGACTATCATGACGGTCACCGAATCGCCATTGGCGCTGTTGGTTAAGGCGGCGCAGGCGCCACAAACCTGCCCTCCAGCCCCACCACCGTTTCCATTGCCCGTTTCAGCTGTGTCTCCATAGTCAGTACCATCAATGGCCGCGTAATAATTGGGGTCAAAACCTCCAGTCGGATATCCACAAGCGGGTCCCGTGGGCAGCGCAAACCAAGTGGGTTGGTTTTCTTGATAATTGATTTGCGTGTCACTGGGGCAAAATTGGGGAGTGGCCACCAAGGTGGGAATTGGAATGAAATTAGTGTAACTGTAGGTGGTAGCGGCATAAAGATTAGAAACACCGATGGTTACCGTGCACAAAACAGCAATCACCAACAGGCTCGAAACGATTGAAGTCCGACGGAAAAAGTTGATTACATTAACTTTTTCAAATACTTGTTTCAAAAGGTAACCCCGGTGTTTTGGTGTTGATGGAGTAGAGGAATCGTTCAATTTTAGCACAGCTTAAAAAACAATGGTAAAAGGCCAATAAATTTAAGATGAAAAACTGCAATTTCTATGCCTTTGAGCTGAGTTTGATGGTTTATCGATAAGAAAAGGGAATTATTGAACGGTCAAAACCCAAAATGAACTGAAAGGCGGGTAAAACCCCGTGATTTGATCTATTTTAAACAATTTTACAAAACTTTTGACTATTTTTGTGATTGTTTGAATTGTAATAAATGGTCCTAAATTAGGATTTTTTACCTGTTGAAATTGGGGATGCAATTCACTCTTTGTTTACCATTTTCATCATTGTTTCACCGTAACGGGCACCCGAAACTCTAAATCTTTCCAATATTTCTAATATCTGAGTCAATTCATTCTGACCGAGAGTTATTTCGAGGGCCTTTAGGTTTTCTTCCAGATGCGTTACCCGGGTGGTTCCTGGAATAGGAACGATATCCGAGCCCTGGTGAAGTAACCAAGCAAGGGCGATTTGAGAAGAAGTTGCCTCTTTTTGTGCGGCTAGATTTTGAACAGCCTCCACCAATTTAATGTTTTGTTGAAAATTTTCTCCCTGGAATCTAGGCAGGTTTCGGCGCATGTCGTTTTCGGGGAGATCGTCATAACGTTTGATTTGGCCTGTCAAGAAACCACGACCGACGGGACTAAAAGGAACCAAGCCAACGCCTAGATCTCGCAATGTAGAGAAAAGTTGGTTTTCCAAGTTGGTTTCCCAAAGGGAATATTCGCTTTGAAGGGCGGTTATGGGATGAACGGCATGGGCCCTGCGAAGGGTTTGGGGCCCTACTTCGCTTAACCCGATGTAACGTACTTTTCCCTGTTTGACCAAAGCGGCCATCGCTTCCACGGTTGTTTCGATAGGAAGTTTGGGATCGGTGCGATGAAGATACAAAAGATCAATATAATCAGTTCCTAGACGCTTTAATGAACCCTCTACGCTGTGAATAACATTTTCGTGGGAACCATCTAAGTTTTCGGGGCTGACCTGGCCGTTTTTCCAACCAAACTTGGTGGCCACGATGACTTTGTTCCGGCGTCCTTGGAGAGATTTCCCCAATAATTCTTCATTCGAAAAAGGACCGTAGCTTTCGGCGGTATCCCAAAAATTGATTCCCAATTCCAAGGAACGGTCGAGCGTGAGCAAGCATTCGGATGGATCAGCTTTTCCATAGGCAAAACTCATGCCCATACAACCCAAGCCCAATGGGGAAACTTCTAATCCTTGACGCCCTAGTTTTCTTTTTTTCATGGAGACCTCGGTGGAGTTCAGCCATTTTCAAACGGGAGAAGGAAGTTTGCAAGAACGATAGTGCTTTTCACGATGGGGGGTTACCGAAGCAGAAGTATTTTGGCTTCCCGGGCCTTGAGAGGCTCCACGTAGTAAATGATATAGATGCCGCTGGCGCAAGGGCTGCCGACTTTGTCCAGTCCGTCCCATAAAAAGTAATGGGATTGGCCAGTAGGCGGGGTTCCTGGATATAGATCGTTAATAAACTCCCCTGCGGAATTATAGATCTTCATCACATAATTGCCGGGGTTAGACATATTGATATAGATGGAAACCGGCCCCGAACTCGGGGTAATCACGTTTTTGGAGACATAAAAGACATCAGGCCCTGATGTGGGAGTGATCGTAGGGGTGTTGGTGATGGTGGGAGTGTTGGTAATAGTCGGAGTATCGGTAATCGTGGGGCTATTGGTTGGTGAAAGCGTGTTGGTTATGGTGGGTGTGTTGGTAAAGGTGAAAGTTTGAGTAAAGGTGTAGGTCAAGGTCGGAGTAAGGGTTACTGTTGGTGAAAGCGTGATGGTAGGTGTATTGGTGATCGTTGGTGAAAGGGTAAAAGTAAACGTGAATTGAGGCGTGTTCGTATCAGTAGGTGTAAAGGAAGGAGTTGGAGTGTAGGTGTAAGTCGGTGTGGGGGTGAAGGTGGGCGTTCCCGGACACACAAAAGTGACTGCCACTGAATTAGAAACAGCTGTGACCGAATTACTTCCATTGTTGTAAAGGACGGATGCCGCATTGTTTGCCACGTAACAATTGGGGGGGGAATTATAATCGACGCCGGTCACCGGTATTGAAAAACAGGGACTGTTATAACTGAAACCGGGAATGGTATAGGTGACCGAGCTGCCGCCGTCCACCGTCGTAATGCCGGCGGTGTAATAGGGACCAGCAAAGGACAAATTCGAGTCCATGGTGTCGATAATGGTGACTGGGGCGGTCATTCCTTTCCCCGTTTCACAGATGTTCAAGGAATAACTGACGTCTTGCCCGCTAGAGATATTCGATGTTGGCCCAGTGACTTGTTTGGTGATGGTGATGTCGGGAGTCGGGAGAGGAGTGGGGACTACCATCGTGAAGGTTTGGATAAAAAATTCAGAATATTGGGTGGTGCCATTGGCGGCGGCGGAAGGGTCCCAAGCCAAAAATGGCGGCAGGCTACCCGTATAAGTGTCGGTGACCGGAACATCCCCTTGACTGGACAGAACCGAAGCCGAGACATCAGCAGCGGGGGTCCAGCCCGCTCCCTGAATGAAGTTGGGGTCATTCCAAGTACCGGTTCCGGGGGGAGTAGTGACGCCGCTTCCTTGGTTACCCCAAACCGATATATTTCCAGAATCGGTCGAAAGATCGATCACTTGTCCGCTTAAACAATTGATGTTCACCGACCACGCGGCCAACATAATGCAGCAAGAAGTGTTATCGTCCTCCACTCCGACAACGTTATTGGTGGTAGAGCTTAAAGTCGATAAAAGCGTTGGGTCGCTTGTCGTAATACAACTGACCTGCGAAGTGCCTTGGGCCAAGTTATAAGTTCCAATGGTAATGCCGTCGATAAATAAGGTTCCGATGTCATCAACATTGGCGCAAGCTGTCACACTAGTGGGAACGCAAGTGCCTTGAGCAAAAATCAAATTCTGACCGAAACTTAAAAGGAGTAAACTTACGCTGAAGAAAATCAGTTTCAGGTTAAAGTTGAAAAATCGCAAAGGATTTCCTTAAGGTTCTAAAAGTTTCTATAAGAGTTTGTTTAACCGATTTAACTTAACCAATTATACCAAGATTTTTCTTATTTTTCATGAAGCTGGGTTTTGAAAAGTTTATTCATGGTCTTATCGTTCAGTAACTTGAAGTTATTGTTTGTCGTATTGTCGTTAGTAAAATTTAGGAGGATTCCATGGAAAAAGCTACATTTGGAGCCGGATGTTTTTGGGGAGTGGAAGAAACATTCCGCCAATTAAAAGGCGTCATTTCTACCGCCGTGGGGTATGAGGGCGGTGAGATGGATAAACCTACCTATAAGGATGTTTGCGCGGATCGGACAGGTCACGCTGAAGTAGTGGAAATTACATATGATCCCGCTCAGATCACTTATCCTGAAATTTTAAATGTTTTTTGGAAATCTCATAATCCAACTTCGCTAAACCGACAGGGGCCGGATGTGGGCAGTCAATACCGTTCCGTTATTTTCTTTCATTCTCCAGAGCAGGAAAAAATCGCCCTGGCCTCGAAGGAGAAACTGCAAAAGACCGGTTATAAAAGCCAAATCGTGACTCAGGTGGTCCCGGCCCAAACTTTTTGGAAGGCGGAAGATTATCATCAACAATACCTAGCCAAGCGGGGATTGAGCAACTGTCACATTTGATCATCTATCAGCGGACGTTGCCGATCCTATTTGTTCATCGGCAACAACATATAACACCCGACTAGGGCAAAGGCGACCGAGGCAATCCGTTGGAGCAATCGTGGATTAATAAACTTTTTGGCCCTGTTTCCAAATAGAACGGCTAAAGCCGTCGTCGACCAAAGACCCAATATGGCCGCGAAAAAAATGGTCCATGGGTGATTGTACTTAGCAACAAAGGCGCAGGTGGCCAACTGGGTCAGATCTCCCCATTCGGCAATAAAAATAACCAGGAAAGAGGAAGCGATTATTTTCCAGAAGCTTTTATTTTTTCCCATCTTCTCTGGAGATTCTTCTGGTTGTGTTTGATTGGATTGAATCCAGCTCATGACCGCAAAAACCAAAAACATCAATCCGGCCAAGGTGTGAATGACCAAGGGTGGTAATAAATTCAAGGTGCTTCCGAATAAGACGGCAATTAGGGTTTGGATGACGAAAGCGCCCGCCACACCCAGAAAAACGGCCAAGGGATGGGAGCGGGTGGCCATGAGGATGGTGGCGAGAGCCGTTTTGTCCGGCAATTCGGCCAGGAAAATTAATAAAAAGGTTGAGACGAATAAATTAAGATCAAATGCCCCGCCAGATGACCAGTGGCCCATATAAAATTAAATCCTTCGCGCTTTGTTTTGTGATGCCGCCAGACTATCAAAAGACCCGGCCTTCACCACTTCAAAACAACCCGGCCGACCGGTCCGCTGTCCCAGGTTTTTTCCACAGGCTAAAATCCCTTTAAATGGCCCCAAAATCAACGAAAGAATCACTGTACTCCAAAAAGCTTTCGGATAAAATCATTGCCATTCGATCTGGTTCGGCGGCGGGCCGGCTTTGAAAATCGTCAATCTTAAAGGATGGTTCGTCAAAAAGATGAAGATACAACCCTGGGTCAGCGACGGCGTGGAAGTGAAAACGAGCGGGATGGAAGGGCAGGGCGTTTATGCCATTCGAAATATTCATCCGGGTGAAGTGATCGGGGTTTTCGGCGGAATCGTCATCCCGGAAGAAAAAGTCGATGAGTTAAAAAAGACTGTTCCAGCTGACAAACTCAATATCGACCACGCCATGTACATTTATCCTGGTTTCATCATGCTGCACGATTATGAGAACGGCTGCGATCCGCTTTGTTTCGTGAATCATTCCTGCGACCCCAGCGCCAAAGTGGTGAATGGGATTGTCTTGAAGGCGGTCCGCGAGATCCAGAAGGGCGAGGAAATCAGCTGGAACTATAAAGAAACCGACGATGTTGGCAATTGGAATTACGAGTTTAAATGCATGTGCGGCGCCACCAATTGTAAAGGCGTGGTTCAAGTGGGCCCGAAGTATCGTTCGCAAGCTAAAGCGGTTTCCAATTAATCAAGCCGTTTTGGCGCTGTCAGCGCGGGTAACCTGCATTTTACCCGCGTGTCTTTTCACTGAAACTTCCGCGACTCCCCGTCCTCCTTCTCCACAACTAAATCACCCCGCAAATTAGAAAAAAACCTGAAATTTGGGTTTTTTTGACAGTTATCCACAATGGACCCCCTCATGGGGTCTGATGGATCATTTTCGCGAAAAATCATTGGGTTTTTTCAAAAAAAGCCGTTAGGAGTTGGGACTAATTGCGTCTTGATGACGCCTCAAGGAATCGGAATGGGTCTCGAAGGACTTTATAGCGCGATTTCCGGATTACAGACCAGCAGTGTTTGGCTGGATGTGATCGGCAACAACATTTCTAACGTTAATACGACTGGATATAAATCCAGCAGTACTTTTTTTTCCAATCAGCTCAGCCAGACCTTGGCCGAAGGGGAGGGGGACAACCCGGCGGAAGGATTGGGCGGCACCAACGCCGTTCAAGTGGGGTTGGGCGACAAGGTTTCATCCATCGCGACCAATTTCAACCAGGGTGTCATCCAAGAAACGGGGATCACGACCGACATTGCCATTCAAGGAAGCGGGTTTTTGGTCGCCCGCAGCGGAAGCCAGACCTATCTCACCCGGGCCGGCAATTTGAATTTCGACAGCCAGGGTTATTTGGTGGACGGGAACGGCGATAAAATCCAAGGCTATACCGCCTCCACTGTTTTCACCAAACAAATCATCAATTCCTTTTCCAATATTCCCGGACAGCCCCTCGCCATTACTTACGCGAATTTAAAACTCAATGACTCCGACCCGGCGAACATCAGCAATATTCAAATCAATCCCAATATGGTGATCCCGCCCAAGGCCACCACGGAAGTGAATTTCACGGGTAACTTGGACTCCTTCCAACAGCCCAATGTCCTCAATTTGGATCCGCCGGCGGGAGCGACCCTCCCGGTTGGGGTGATGCTGGCTCAAATCCCGCCTCCCAACGGAATTGACACGGCTCGAATGACCACCGTCGCGGTCCCGGGAGGCGGATTCGAACTTCAACAAGTCGCGAATCTTTCCTTGCCCCAAGCGGGAACCCAGACGCCGGTCCCATTGGATAACGGAATCATCACCCTGGACGATGTCCAGGCGAACGCGGGCAATTATGCGTGGGAACAGCAGCCGCCCATCCCTCCGGCCGCTCAAGCGGTAGAAACCGTCTATGATTCCTTGGGCAACGCCCATCAAATCACGGTTCAGTTTTATCAGGTGAATAGCTTGTCCCAAAACGCCCCGCAGGGACCCAGCCAGGCCTGCTACGCCTGGTACGCCTTTGATACGACCGGCGGTCAGCCGGTTTCTACGGCCAATCTGGTGGGCGGAACCAGTATTTGGCAGGGGGAAATGAACACGCCGGTTCCTCCTTTCGGAGTCATTGATAACGGGGGATACGATACCGGCGTTCCAGGCGAAGCGACCGCGGGCGATTTTCTTTGGTTCAACACCGATGGGTCCTTAGCCTCCAGCGGGGGCATTGACGGCCCGCCAGCCGGGCCGGGTCTGCCCAATTTCATGGTGATGCCCACCATTTTTTTACCCTTTCAAAACAAATTCCTTCCCGTTTCGCCCTTGCCGACCGAAGGGGCCCAAATCATGGCGGTGCAGCTTAATTTTGGCAATTACGGCATTTTGGGCATCGGGCAAAGAAACGGGGTTTTCAGCGACGCCGAGGGAAGCTATCAAACGGTCAACGGGGTCAATACCTATGTGCCCCAAAACACCATCAGCGCCTCCGGCCAAAATGGCTACGCGGATGGAACCCTGGAAGGCCTGTCTTTTGATAAAACGGGAACCATCGTAGGTTCTTTTTCCAACGGCCAGGATATCAATTTGGCCCAAGTGGCCTTAGCCAGTGTGGCCAACCCCGAAGGGCTCCAAAGCGTGGGAAACAATAATTATATTATTTCTCCCAACTCGGGATCGAGCCAGTTAGGGCTGGCGGCCCAGAATGGGTTGGGCCTGATTCAGGGAGGCGCCTTGGAAGAATCCAACGTGGATTTAACGACCGAATTGTCCAACATGATCCTCGCCCAGCGCAGTTATGAAGCCAATGCCCGCATGGTCGCGGCTGTGAACGGCACCCTTCAAACCTTGGTCGCACTCGGCCAAGGGGCTTAATCTTTGCCTTGAAATTGATTCACTCCTGTCTTTTCAATAAAATGTTTTACGTGAAAACCCTAAAGGTCTTTGGGCGGTTATACTAAGGCCGTCGGTTTATACCCTTGCCGCTTTCGGCTGGAGCCATCATGCCTTGGACGCGTGAAATACTCATTCAAAAATATCTCGAAAGCGCCCTCAATTCGGAAGGTCAAAGAGAATTTGACCGGCTTTTTCGAAACGATCCTTCTTTTTCCAACGCGGTTACCGAAGCGATGGAAAAAATCCTTAGCTCAAAGGATGAGACCCCGCCGGTGGAAGTCCCGGTGGAAGCGCCGGCCGTGAAGAAAAGACAAACTATAAATTTGAAGTGGATGAGGAAAGCCAATCCCTGGATCGGCTGGGGTTTGCTGGCGGCGACGGGAGTGGTGGCCATTCTTCTTTTGGTTCAGACCGTCGGCCAGCTGGTCAAGGCCAATGGGGTCCGCTTCTATCCTCAAGCCATTGATCCCGATAGTCCCGCGGCCCTGAAAGCTTTGGCGGCCCTTCCGCCCGCCTCCAGCGCCGATTCCTTAAAAACCGCCGGCACTTTGAATGGGGACGGCGTTGAAAGTTTGTCGCCGTCCGTGCAGGCGCTTCTGACGCCCGATGCCCGGGAAGATTCCATCGGGGTTCCGCCTGGGGGGAAAAGTCCCGAAAATGGCGAAGATCTGCGGTTTCGGGAAGGCAGCAAAATCTATCTTTCCACTGAATCGATTAAAACCCAAACGGTGGGGATTTATGTTTTGGGTTCGGGCGGGACGCTGGTGCGCCGGATTTTCGAGGGCACTTGGAAAAAGGGGCCCCATCAAATTGTTTGGGACGGAATGGATGACGCGGGCCGCCAAGCTCCTCCGGGGCCCTACGCGGTTGTGCTTAAAACGAATGAAAAAACCTTATCCGATCAGGTGCTGATCCAGCCCCTGCCTTAGAAGTCATTTTAAAATCTCTTCACCACCAAGACGCTAAGGCACCAAGGAATGAGAAAACCAAGATTTTGATTAAAAAATGAAAAGATTTTCTTGTGCCGATCTTCCATTAAAGAAAATATGGAGATCGGTACTATGCCGACTTCTTTAATCATTTTCGGAAAGTCGGTATGGAGTCTTGGTGTGCCGCCCCTCCTTAAAAGCATTAAGGGGGGCGGTACTACCCCGAATGATTCGAATAGAATCATGAATCAGGGGTGCCTAGGTGGTAAAAATTGCCTTACTTTTGGGGTTTTGAAACAGGTTCTAAAAGCTCCTGAACGAAGTTCTTAGGACCCCGTGCTTTGGTAGCGCTTCAAGCCCTGGGTCCAGCAAAATTCCGCCACGATCATGAAAAGAAAAGCCACCACGGGCGCGGCCAGGGCGTAGAGGGGCGACGCCGCCATCCCGAAAATCCATTTGCCCGGTAAATAATTAAAGGCACCGAAGGGCACCAAAAACAAAAGGCAGAAATGGACCCATTGGGGATAAATGTTGAGGGGGTACCGGGTGGCCTGAAGCAGGGTGTGGGGAATCATCAGCGAATAACTGTAAGGCCCCACAAATTGAAAAGAGACGCTGGAAAAAATCACCAGCGCCGAAGTGTAAATCAACGAGCCGCTGAGCGCCCACACCGGCACCAGAGCCCAATCCCACCAAGGCGAGTGCATGTCCCCAAGGGAGAGCGCGACCAACACCAATCCGGTAGCCATGTTGCCGAACGAATGAAGCTCGGGGCGGGATATTAGAAGGAAGGGCAGCGACCTTACGGGATAAACCAAAAGCCGGTCCAAGTCGCCCATGACGATGTAAAAGGGTAGCATCCAGATGTGGTTGAAAAAAAGTTCAGAAAGCCCCAAGGCGGCGGCGGTTAGCCCTAACAGAAAAACCACCTGCGTCTGGTTCCAGCCTTCCAGATGGCTGGTTTGGTGAAAGATGACCCATAAAAACCCCAGGGCCGCGAGTTGAAGCATGGTGGAGGTCAGGATTCCGATGAAGAAATCCAGCTTATATTCCAGCTTGGCCTGGAGCGACGCGGTAAAGGTCGTCCAATAGATTTTGAATTCCGAGAACAAGTTAACCGCCTTGAATTTCCAATTGAAAAAGGGCCTTGCGCATAATGAAATGCCCCGCCGTATAAAGCCCCAGGGCCCAAAGCGATTGGGCACCCAAAAGACGCCAGGCCTCCAGGCCCTCAGCTTTTCCCATATAGATGGTGATGGGCGTAAAGATGATGTGCTGGAAAGGCAGCCAATCACCGATATGCCTTAAAACCAACGGATAAAGCGTCAAGGGGGCCTGTAGTCCCGAGAAGGTCTGGTGCAAGGCTAGGCGGGAGGTCATGATTCCGTAACCGCTATAAGTGTAGAAGGCTCCCTGGATAAAAATAAAAACCAATGAATATTGAATCACGAAAGCCAGGAAGAGGCTTAACAGGAAAAGGGCAAAGGCGGCGGGGCTTTTGGGCAAAACGCTGTCACCCAACACCAGAAAAGCGATGAGATAAACAAAGGCCCCGATGAGCCCGTTGAAGAGGCAGTCGCTCAGGGCCTGCATGGCCTGGGAGGTTTGAAAGTCCAGGGGCTTCAAGAGGTCGGTGGCGATCAGGCCCAAGCGGATGCGCTGGCCCACCCGCTGGTCAATGTTGATGGTCAAGGCATAGTTTAAGCAAAAGGCCAGGGCCAGATAAGCGAACATCTCCTGGGGTGCGATCGAAAGGGTGGAGCCTCTTTGGCCGTAAACGTGGCTCCAAACCAGAAGGGTGATTCCGTAAGTCAATGCGGCGGTCAAGAGGCCGATCAGGGTGGAGCCCTTATAGGCGAAATTGGCCTTGAGGGCGCGGTTCAAAAAAGAAAGATAGCCGTCGGCGTTTTCCTGAAAGGTGAGGGGAGGGGCGAGGGGCTTCATTCGGATTCGGGCTGGCGGTAGATGCGGGTGACGATGGTCTCGATGTCGGCTTTTTCCAAATTAATATCGACCACCTGGAATTGTTTCAAAAGTAATTGGATCAGTCCCGGCGCCGCGCCTTCCTCATGGTGTTCCACGATGATCCGATGTCCTTCCGCCTCGATGACGGTCCCGCCCAGCGCGGCCGCGTCTTTTTTCAATTGAAGGATGGCGGCCTCGTCCACCGCCTTATGAAGCTCGGCCACGATCCGGCGGTCGCTGGCGTATTTTTGCTCGAAGGCTTTGATCGATCCGTCGAACAACAGCTTGCCCTTGTCCAACAGCAAAAGCCGGTCGCAGGTTTCGGTGATGTCTTTGAGGTCGTGGGTGGTGATCAAAATCGTGACACCGAATTTTGCCTGGATGTCGGTGATGAATTCCCGGACCTGTTCCTTCACGGACAGGTCCAAGCCGATGGTGGGCTCATCCAAAAAGGCCACGGCGGGCGCGTGCAAAAGGGCCGCGGCCAAATCACAGCGCATGCGCTGGCCCAGCGACAGGTGGCGGACGGGCGTTCCCAAAAGCGGGTCCAAATTAAGCCGTTTAACCGCTTCTTTGTAAACCACGTCATAGACCGCGGGGGGAATGCGGTACATGGTTTTCAAAAGCTCAAAGGTTTCCCGCACGGGAATGTCCCAGAGCAATTGGGGGCGCTGGCCGAAGACCACGCCGATATTCAGCGCCAGTTGGCGGCGTTCCTTCCAGGGGATCCGTCCCAGGACCTCGATGGTTCCTTTCGTGGGAACCAGGATGCCGGTCAGCATTTTGAGCGTGGTGGATTTACCCGCCCCGTTCTCGCCGATCAGGCCGACCCGCTCGCCCCGCTGAATGGTGAAGGAAAGATTTTGAACGGCGTGAATTTCTTCCGACTCGGCGGAAAAAAGATTTTGAACCGAACCCCAGATTCCGGGTTTGCGGATTTTTCGCTGGTAGCTCTTGCTGAGGTTTTCAATTCGAAGGGCGGTTTCCATGTAAGTTGAGCATCTTAAGCGGGGGAGAAAAGGGTGTCAACTCGAACGGGTTTTAGGCGCTGAGAAGCGAGGAATAAAAGGCAAAAAAATATGGCGCGCGTCTTGGGCGTGGTCGAAAAGGGCGTCCACTTGGGTTTATTTTCGGGGGGACCGCTTGGTTTTGGGTTGTTTGGGCGAGAGGGCGGCCAGCCAAGTGGAGGCCAGTTCCTCGATCGTGAGTTCTTTGGCCCAGTGGAAACCGCTTTTGATGACTTCGTCGGAAAAATTGGCCTCCAACGATTGGGCCAGGGACGCCATGCTGTCCTTGGTTTGCTGGCGGCAGGTGGGGTGGGAAAGGGCGAACATCAAAATCCCGATGGCTTTTTGGTATTCGCCGCGGAGTTTGATCAAACGCGCCAAACCGGTCAGGGTGTCGGCCAAGAGGGGTTTACATTGGGTGGGAATGACCAGCCGAAGGGACTGGAGAATATGCTTCTCCGCTTCCATCTTCTCTTTTTGATCACAGGCAATCTCGCCTAAATGAATGAGGGTCGCCACTTGACCCAAAATATCCTCCCGATGGGTGAAGAATTTCAGGGCCTTGCCAAAACCTTCCCGGGCTTGCTCCAGGCGGCCGCGGAAGAGTTCGATGGCGGCCAAGTGATACTCGTTCCAGGCCTGGCCTTCGGGGTTTTCGCCGATTTCCAAAGCCATGGCATAGGCGGCGCGGTGACAGATTTCCGCTTCCCGATCCATTCCCTTGGACAGATAGAGATTTCCCATCAGGTCGCTGACCCAGGCCTGACCGGAAAAATCATCCGCTTGTTTGAAGTGTGAATCCGCGTCCTCTAAAAGTTCGAAAGCGCTGATGTAATCGCCTTTGGCCCAGGCCACGTTTCCTAAAAAGGCCTGGCTGCGGGCGACGCCCGGGTTGTTTTTCAATTGAAGATGGAGATCGTGGCTTTCTTGGTAGATCTCCCGGGCACGGTCATATTCTCCTAAAAGTTCTAAAACCCTTCCCAACTTCAGGAGGCAGAGGGCGGTCCCGGCGAAATCGGAGGCCGCTTGAGCGACCTTCAAAGCGCTCTCAAAAGATTTTCGGGCGGACTTTAAATCCGCCTTCACCAGAAAAGCTTCACCTTGATCATAAAATCGTTTTAAGCCCGTGGCGGTCTTTTTGGATTTAGGGGTTAAATAGACCAAGAATTGTCTCCAAGGTAAAACGGGTAACCGTAAGGAAACGAGGGGATTTTGACGGGCTTTTAAATAATGTACTCCTTAATAAATTCAATTTCCACAATGTTGATACGAGGGGCCGAAATATCGAGGATTTAAGCGGTTTTTAGAGCGTTAGGCGGGCGAGAAAAAGGGGATCAATCTAGGAGTAATTTTTGCGAATTACATACTTAAATCCCTTACGAAATCAAGAGACGTAGTTGGATGTGTCTTTGCGAGGAGCGTCTTTCGATGGTTTTAGCGACGAAGCAATCTCAGTTCATGGGTAGCTAATACGCCTTTCGATGTAGGCCTTTATAACGGCTGGAAGTTTATTTAAAACTGAGGTTGCTTCGCCATAAACGACCGTCTATTCGACGGTCATTCCTCGCAATGACAAATAATGCAAAACATAGAGGGTTAAAGAAAAAGGGAATGAAGTATGCAGTTCCCGAAATTTTTGAAGACAGAGAAAATCATCGGCTTTATTTTTTTATCGAATGACCAGAACCTTGAGGATTTGGGTGGAGGAGATAAGACCGTTCACGCGCACCCGGATGTAGTAGAGGCCGTTGGCCACGGGGACGTTGCTTTCGTCCCGTAAATCCCAAGCGAGCGTGGCGGCGTTGCCGGGAATGGCGGCGGAGGCGCTGAATATTTTCCGGAACGAGGTGGTGAAAACGTCCCATTGGGCGCTGGAGCCGTTGGGAGCCTGCACCTGGATGGAGAGCGGGACCGCGGCGGGATCGGGGTAGGGCGCCGAGATGGTCACGATGCTGAACTGGGGAGTGGCGGTGGGGGTCGGGGTCGCCGTGAAAGGCGGGGTGCTCGTCGCCGTCGGACTATTGGACGGAGTCGTTGTGACCGTCGCGGTGGGTGAGGAGGTCGGGGTCGGGGTGAAAGTGAAGGTGCTGGTCACTGTCGGGGTGTTCGAGGCGGTGGGAGTCGCGGTCACCGTCGGGCTGAAGGTGACGGTGGGTGTGGCCGTCACGGTGGGCGTCGAGGTCAGGAAGGCCTGCGAAATTTCCAGCGCGAAGGCGTCCGTCGCTCCCCCCAAATTCGCTTGAATGGGATTCACCGTGGGAAAATCGCTGGAATAGGTATAGCCCGTCAGATAAACATCGCCCGTGGAATCCAGGGCGGCTCCCGTCCCCACCTCCGCGTAGGTTCCTCCCAAGTAGGTGGAAAATAAATAAGACCCGCCCTGGGGCGCCACCACCGTTAAGAAAACACTGAAGTAGGTGGTCAAGAGGGAAGACTGGATGGGGTTGACCGTCGGGAAATCAGCCGAACCGGTGTAACCCGCCACGTAGGCGTCCCCGCTCGCGTCCACGGCCAGGCCATTGGCGCTGTCGCCGTAACCGTAAAGGGTGTTTCCCGTTCCGCCTAAATAAGTGGAATAAATGATCGAGCTTCCTCCCGGCGCGAACTCGGAAACGAAAGCGTTGGTGATCGTGTTGAGCAAAGCGGGCTGAACGGCGTTTTGGGTCGGGAAGTTCGGCGAGTTGGTGCCGCCGACGGCGTAAATATCCCCGCTGGGGTCCAAGGCGATGGCGGTGCATTGATCGGTGCCGCTTCCTCCCCAATAGGTGGAAAAGGTCCAGGCCGTTCCGGCCGGGTTCACCTCGGTGATAAATCCGTTCTGCTGGCCGCCCAGGGCGCTCACGAAGGGGTTGACGGTCGGAAAATTGAGCGAACCCGTATAGCCCGACACATAAGCGCCGCCGTTGCCGTCGACGGCAATACCCGTTCCGCTGTCAAAGCCGCTTCCGCCCAGAAAGGTCGAGTAGGCCAGGGAAGCGCCTCCCGGGTTGATCTTGGAAACAAAGGCGTTGCCGTAACCCTGCTGGGGATTGCCGTTCACCGGCTGGATGGCGTTTAAAACGGGAAAGTCGGGAGAGTCGGCTGAGCCCGTGATGTAAATATATCCGTTCTTGTCCAGGGCGATTCCAAAACCGCCGTCCTGAATCGAGCCCCCCAGGTAAGTGGAAAAAACCGGCGCGCTTCCGCCCGGCCCCAGCTCCACCACGAAAGCGTTGAAGTTCCCGTTCAGGTTGGCCTGCAGGGGGTTGAAGGTCGGGAAGTCGGCGGACCCGGTATAGCCGGTCAGATAAATATTTCCGGAAGGGTCCACCGCGACGGCGTTGCCCGAATCATACCCGGACCCGCCCAAGTAAGTGGAAAAGACCAGCGCCGTTCCCGCGGCGTTGATCTCGGTGACGTAAGCGTTCTGCTGTCCCCCGAATCCTTGCAAGGGGTTTTGGGTGGGGAAGTCGGCGGATTGGGTAAATCCGGTGAGGTAGGCGTTTCCGCTGTCATCCACGGCGATGCCGTTGCTGGAGTCATTTCCGCTCCCGCCCAGGTAAGTGGAATAGTCCAGGATCGGGTCGATCACCAGGGGCTTCGAGCGGTCATAATCCTTGACCTCGAAACCGATCTTATTCCCCTCCTCTAATTCATACCGGCCTTCCACGGAATTTTTTTGCCCATCCGATTCCTGGTACAAGGACGGCGCCCGTAAAAAAACACTGCCTTGGTTCGTTTGTAGTTCCACATCGCCCTGGCCGTTCACCTGAACGCTTTGGGCGCCCTCGACGCTGAAGCGGACCGCGCGGGGGTCGGCGCCGGGCTGAACCACGAAATCATATTCCAGTTTTTCCTGGTTCCCGTAATAGACCATGTCCAGGCCCGGCGCCAGTCCGTGGGACGCGACCTGGGAATAGAGGGGAATTCCGCTAATCCACCGGGACCGGTTCCGACCGATCAGATAGTTGCTGACGCCGGGAAGGGCGTCTAATCCCTCAAACTTCGTGTCCGCTTGGGCGCCTTCCAGTTTCAGCCGCAGGACCGTGGGGGAGGAGTTGTCCGGAAGGGGAAAGTGAAATCCTTTGGGCCGCGACCCCTTGACCGTCCGCGGGAAGGGTTTTGGTTTCTTTAATTCTAAAACGGCTTCTTGGGACGTAATGAAAAGGGTGTAACCCCTGCCATGGGAAAGAAATTTTACCTGGGGATCGGTTTGGCCCTGATTAGGTTCAAAGGCCAGGGGAAGGTTGCCGTAGGATTCGCGCAGATGAGCCTGAATAAAACGGGAAGGACCCGGCTTCACCGCCGCGGCATTTTTTTTGGCGGGGACGACAAAGCCCGTTAAGAGTAGGGGAAGAACTAGAATGAAGAGAAAAGCGATGAGCGCGCGGTGTTTCACTGGTCGGCGGTCCCTTTTTGATGCGAGAAACAAGACTGAATGGGGAAATATTACCACGATTGCCTTAGCTTCACCTGGCCGCCCGGGTTTTTCCCATTTCAAGAGCTTCGCGGTTAAAAGGACGCGGTCACATCCACGAGGGTCTGCAGGATCGGGTCCCGGCTGGTGGTGCCGAAAACATTGGTGGGCGCGGTCGCGAAGACATCGTAATCGGTGCGCCAATCCACATACTGCATCGCCGTCAGGCTTAATCCCTCTTCCAGCCCCAGCTGTACCTGTCCCATGAACCAGGTGTTGTTATTGTGGCCCGCCACTCCGGGGTTGGGATCGTTGAAGGCCGAAAAAACCGCGTCGGGGTCGATATAGGCCCATTGAAGTCCCCCGGCCCAATCTCCCGCGTGAAGCACTTTCCCCACTTGCAAGCCCGCGAAGAGGGCCAGGTTGTTGGTGTCGTTTAAGGTGGGATTGTTGACGGCGACATTGGCGTTCGTGAGCGCGGTGATGTTGAAAGACGTCAGGTTGAGGGCGGCGTGGAAGGTCCAAAGGACGGGAATTTTTTCTTCCCCGATCGTATGGGAAATATTCAAGATCCCTTCCACCACATGCATGTCGGGTATCTGGTCCCCGTTGGTCTGGTCTCCCACCATTCCCTTCGCGGTGATGGAAAGGGGAGCCCCCGGCGGGTTGGCGGGATTATTGAGATAAGAGGTCACTCCCGCGTCTCCGGTTTCAAACGAAGCCACATTCGAGATGTACTGATAACCCGCCGTCAGCGCGACCTGCGCGTCCGCCACATTGAATTTTTGCTGAATCTGGAAATCCGCCATGAAGGGATCGGCGCCCGCCCCCTCGATCGTGGCGGGTCCATTATCCACCAGTCTGAAATAGAGGAGCGTGAATTGGGGACCCTTCGCGGTTTTATACTGCAGGGCCATCCCTTCCGGGGTCACGTTTTCGTCCCAGGTGATGGGGGTGTAGGTGAGGGGATTGACGAATTTGCCCAACGAAAGCGTCAGTTGATGGTCCAAAAAACGGGGCGTCCAGGTGATGTAGGCCTGGTCCAATCCTACGCCCAGAAAAGTTCCCCCGCCGCTCAAGGTCCAATAGGGGTCGGTCGGGTCGCCGTTGCCGGATGAAATGAGGCAGAGGCCCGCCTGGACATCCTCCCCAAAGGATTTGTCCACGCCCAGCCTGGTCCTGATCCGGTAATTCACTTCATGGTCGATCCAGAGGGGTGTGGACGAGTTATCAGTGGGCGCGTAATCCTGGCCCTGCACCATATAGGTAAAGCGAAAGCGGACGTCGCCGTAAAAGCGCAGGCCCAAGGTTTGTTCCAGACTGTTGGAGGGGCTCGCCGTGAGAACCGGGTTCTCCGCCGCGGGAGTTGTTTCGGTCAAAGCGGAAGCATCCGTGCCGGGAACCGGTGTGGAGGGGCTGTCTTCCGCCGCCATCACCGCGGATGGCGCGGTCAAAAGAGACGCCCAAAAAAACATCGTTGGAACCAACCTATGGGATTGACGCATGATTCCTCCCCTTCGTGGACAAAGCTCCCTCAAAAGAATTGATGATGAAGGCCTTTTATCTTCTTGAAATGTTGATCCTTGGTCCAAATGGTTTGATGGTTCGACATGGCCAAAGTCGCTATCAGAATATCGCTGAGGGGAAGAGTTGTGCCATGTTTCCGCAGCTCATAGGAAATCCGGCCGGCTTCGTGAAAAACTTCGGCATTGGAATCGAGAAAATGCAAACCTTTTAGGTTCTCTTCCAGGAAAGTGAACTCTTCCTGATCCGCCGCGCCCTGCAACACCTCAAAAACAACGACGCCGCAGGTCGATAAGGAACCGCGCTTCAAATGTTTGACGATTTTATCCCCGGTTTCGCTGTCGGGTTTCCGAAAATAATCGATCCAAACGGATGTATCGATCAGAATCTCAGCGGGCATGGAGTTCCATCTTCCGTAATTCCGCGGAAACGTCCTTGACTTTCAAACGGCCCTTGGCGGAAATAAGGTTATCCAATCTTCTGCGCCGGACAAAATCTTCGATGGCCGTCTCAATGGCCTGGGTTTTGGAAGCCCATTTTTCAACCGACATGAGTTCTTTGACCAAGTGGTTGGAAAGTTCGAGAGTGGTTCTCATGGGTGGCTCCTAATGCATATTAACTATATGCATTAATTATATGCACCCGAATCGGAAAAGGTCAAGGACGCTTGGCCCAACGCGCGCCCCTTTAAACCTTCGCCCTCAGAGCCGGGTTTTTACCGGATCACCAGCACCTTCAATATCTTAGTCATCGGTTGGGGTCCGACGATTTCCACCCGCAGATAATAAAGCCCGTTGGCGACCGCCGCTCCTGATTGATCCCTTAAATCCCAAAGCAGGGTGCCGCCCGAACTGACCGGCTCCTCGTGATCCGCTATTTTCCGGAAGGCAGTGGTAAATATTTTCCAACGCAGGTTCGAAGGCCCGGCGACCGTATAACAGCAGGAAAGTTGGCCCGTCCGAACCGGGTTCGGGTAGGGCAGGCAAATCGAGGTCTCCGGCACGGGAGTGGGGCTGTCCGTGGGGGTGGGCGTGATCGTGGGGGTCGGGGTAGGCGTCGGCGTTCCAGTGACGATCGGAGTCGGCGTCGGGGTGAAGGTGGCCGTCGGGATCGCGGTGGGGAAAAACGCGTCATAAACCAATATCCGGCTTCGGTTGGTGTCGTTGATGTAAAGATTTCCGTGGTCATCCACGTCGTCCGAGTAGGGTTCGGAATAATAATCATTCAGGGTCGAGACCGGACTTTCTCCCGTCTCAAAATTTTGAAACACCACCGGCGATCTTTCGCCTGAATATCCATCCATGCCCAACACCATTAAGCTATCGTCCGCGCTGAAAGCCGGCTCCATGGGCCCGCAGACATAGGGTTTTCCGTTATTGGGATTGACACAGCCGAAGGAATTGAAATTAGTGAGTCCGCCCACGCCATAAACCGCGTCCGCGGGAAGTCCGCAAACGACTGTGTTGCCCGCGCTGGCGTTGGAAACAGCGGCCGCCAGCGTCGAAGGGTTCCAGCGCAAAACCCGGTTATTCTCCCCGGTGATTTCGAGATAGTGATCGCTGACATACAAATAGCCGTGATGATCCAGAACCACCGATCCTTGGCCCGACATATTGGTCGCGGTGGGATTGCCGGAAGGATAGTCCGCCGCGATGGAAGCCGTGGTGGGTTGACCCAGGATGACATCCACGACCGGGCTGGTGAGGGGATTTTGAACCCGCAAGACCCGGTTGTTGTTCACATCCGAAAGCCAAATATAAGAGGCGTCCGGCGCCGGGGCCAAACCCGTGACGTCCCACAAAGAAACGCTACCCCCGCCGAGCAAGGGAAGCGAAGGGCCTAAGGCCGTCACCGGCACCGAAGCGCTATTCAACGGAAGATTATAAATTTGGATGTAGCCGCTGTAGGCTTTGGTCCGGCTGACCCACAGATGCTGCTGGGGCTGGGCCTGGTCCTCCCGTATCCGTTCAAAACCATCCCCGCCCGGATTGGGGATGGTGGGGTCGCCGGTCCCCACAAAACCGGTCGGGGCCTGGTCCAGCGTCAGGGAGCCGGGCGAGCCCGTAGGCATATCCCAAAACATGAAGTGGAAAGCGTCCGTGGCGATGAGCTGCCGGGGCACGGAGGAAGGCCCCGCCGAACTGAGGGTGGAATCTCCCCAAGCCACCGCCACTCCTTTGGGAATGTTCAGTCCCTGGGGGCCCATATTGTTGGTCATCCCAAACCAACGGGGCTTGAAAATCTGGATCGTGGCCGAATGGGCGATCCCGGCTTGCGGGGTGGGAATGGGTTCGGGAAAGCCCCAGACGTCCTGGATCAATCCGTTGAAAATATAAACATTGTCCTGGGCGTCCACCCCCACCGCCTCCATGCCCGCGCAAAAGACCCAGGCCGTCGTCTGGTTTCCGTAATTATCCGTGAAATAATTATTGGCGGCGTCGCCCGTGGAACCGCCGCCGCATCCGTAAGAGCCGTTGTTGTCGGTGTATCGATCCCTCAGCAGTATTTTTTGCGGCGCGGCGGAAAAGACCCCGGCGTTGAAGCCCACTTGAAATAAGACGATGTCGTTGTAGGCCACGTCGGTCACCCATAAGCCGTTCGAAACGCCTCCGTTGACCGGCGCGTCCCATTCCAAACCGGTAGGCCGGTAAAGATATTGGGTCATGACTCCGCCGGCCGCTTCGCCATTGGTGTAGGTCGGCTGGCCGCCGCCGGTGACGCCGGTCGGCGCGTAAGCCAGAATCCTTCCGCCGAAGCTGGTGTTGTCGGCCGCGTAAACATTTCCCTGATTGTCCACCCGCACCGCGAGGGGATCGCCCAGATAAGCGGGGTCCGTTTGACTGGCGGGAGACACCGGCGGGCTGGTGAAATTGGGCTGGCCCAGCACCACATCCGCCGTCGCGGATGGAATTCCGCTCCCCGGGTTGGGGAAGCGCAGGACCCTTCCATTCCCCGAATCCGCCACCCAAAGATTTCCCCAACTGTCGGTCGCGACTCCGGTGATATAGAGGGAATTGTTAAAGCTCAGGCCGGCGGCGCTGGGCGAGGCTGAACCGCAGCTGCCGTTGGCCATCAGCGTTCCCGCGTCCGCGCAAAGCCCGCTGAAAGAAGTCTGCCCCCAAACATGGGAAGCGGGCTGGCCCGTGGTGATGCCCGAGGAAGCCGACCAGTCGTAGCGCAGAACGCGGTTGTTCTGGAAATCCGCCACGTAAAGATTTCCCTGGCCGTCCACCGCCATGTTGACGCCGTCGCCCCCCTCAGCGATGGAAGTTTGATTTTGCGGCATGAAGCCCAAACTGTAGGCGGAAGGAAGGGTGGGCTGGGGGTAATTCTGGAAATCACCGTCCCAATTGGAACCGGTGTGGCTGAAATCGGGCTGGCCCAAGACCACGGTGGCGCCCAAGCCGTTGACCCCGGTGCCGCCGGGCATTTGAACGCCTAAAACCCGATTGTTGCCGTAATCCTGCACCCACATCATGTTATGACCCGGGAGGGTGTCCACCACTACCGATCCGCCGGAGGCCAGGTGGTTTTGGTCCGTCTGGTCCTTTTGAATGTCCCCGTAATCGATTTGTCCGAGGATCAGATCAGCCCAAAGGTCACCGGCGGTTCCCCTGGGGGGATAGACGAAACCGGAAGCTTGCGGGGGAATGTTGAGGTACTGGGACCAGGCGGGGAAATATCCAAAGAAAAACATAGAAAGGGCCATAGCCGCCCTTTCCCATAATCGACGAGGCGCGATCAACATTCGATTCATAAATATTCCCGTCAAAGGGTCCATCGGCAAAAATTAAAACAATGACCAAAAGGTCTTTTTGATTGTCTGATATTTACCGGCAATAACAAAGCCAAGTTTTCAAGATGTTGATGGTGGGATGGGGGGAGGCTTATTTCTTTTGAATTACAGGGTGTATTTGATGCCGGCCAAAACAGGGGCGTATAGATCCCACCACCAGAAGGAATCGTAGGATTGGGTTTGATTGATCGAATCGCTGACAGCGCCATAGAATTTCGTTTCAACAAAAACACCGAGATTGGGGGTGAGCGGGAAATTGGCTCCGATGCCCAACTGGGCGCCGAGCCCAAGGCAATCATTGTTTTTGAAATTTGAAAAATCGAGCCCGAGCCCGAAATAAGTATAAGGCCTTATGAAATCAAAATGGAAAAGGGTGTATTGGGCGTTCAACATGATGGCCTCATCATTCGGCAAACCTTCTCCGCTGACAAAATAGGAGAAGTGATCAGGGCAGTCAATTCCACCCGCGAGAGAACCCGTTAATCCGTTGAACGCCCCAATCGTTTCAATGGAATAAGGCCGCATGCCATTCAAACCGCCGTTGTTTTCATCTTTTATAAATCCTTGATAAAAAAGATCCCCCATTCCCGCTTTCAGAAAGAAGGTTGATGGGGCGGGAGTGATTGGAATGGCGGAGGCGGACGATTGCGCCATCGCGGGAAGACCGCAGGAAAAAACAAGAAGAACTAGTAGAGCCTTGGAAAATGGTTTCAAAATCGCCTTCTTTTGATAACGGATCGTTTAAAAAAACTTTCCCATATTCAAACCCGGGATGGGGGCGGTGGGGCTGACGAAGGGAATGTCCACTCCCGCCCCAAGGTCAAAACCATCCTTGGCCTGATAGTCAAACCCGAAGTTCGCGTAACCCAAGGGTTCGGGATCGGAGACAAGGTGATAGGAATCGTAGGGAAGGCCTTCGTAAGTGATACCCGACAAAAATATCCCGGAAAGATTCAGACCGGCGACGGGGGAAAATTCCAGGTGCGGCGCGAGAAACTTGACCCCGACCACCGCCGAGGTGATCAATCCGTAGGCGGTGGGGAAAATTCCAAACCCGCCTGTCAGCCTCAGGTAATCGGAGGCGTTATAGGCCAGGTTGATTCCGGGAATGGCGACCAAGGGATCGCCGATGACGCTTCCGTAAATTCCCCACCGCTGGTTCATCCGGTTGTCGTCGGCGTAAACGTTTTGGAAGCAGGATAAAAGGATAAAGCAGGCGAGGAATAAGGAATATTTCAGTTTCATCATTGGCCTTTCAAAATTAAATATTTCAAAAAAACGGTTGTGAGCCTAGAAATAAAAGTGGATCGCGACCGAACTGAGGCTGAGGCCGTTCAACAGCAAGGCGGTCCGCCAATACCCGGTGTGGTAACCGCTATTGACGTAACCCGTGTATCCGTATTTGGGCATGTTGGGGTTATAGAGCACGCTTCCCTCGTTGTCGTTGTAGCTGGCCGCGAAGGCCAGGTAGGACTGGACCGAGAAGGACTCGCAAAAGGGAAGAAAATACTCGAAGCCCAATCCCCCGATGAGGTTAAAACTTTCCGAATTCACCGCGGTTTCCTCGAAGCTGATATTGGCCGGCCCGTAATACCAAGCCTCCTGCTGGTTGGTGTAATGGCCGTAAGTGATCCGCGCCAGGCCCTGAATCTTCAGGTCCCGGACCGGGGAGGAGATGTTCCAGCGGTATCCCAATCCTCCCGCGAAGATCTGGGTGGGATAGCCGTAAGCGTTTCCATTAAAATCCGCGCCGACCGAAGAGACCGTCGAGACGGTCGCTAAAATATCAAGGGCTTCATTGTCCGAAAACCACCAAATGGCGTCCACGGCGGAGAAGGCGTTGGAGTTGGGGGTGGACCCATAGCCGGTAAAATTTTCGTCCAGCCGGAGGGTGTCGGTGCCGATCGCGAATTTGTCCTTGAGGTGAAGCATTTCCGGGGTCGCCGCGGGAGCGGGAGTGTTCGCGGGTGTCGGGGTCACGGACGGAGTCGCCGCGTCGTTTGCGTCGAAAGGATTATTTTGACTGTGTGCGGGGATGCTTCCCGCGAGGCAGAGGATGAGGCCCGTTAAAATAAAAACCAAACGATGTTTCATAAAGGCTCCTGTTATATAAAAAGATTAAAGATGAGCAAGTTTACAGGGAATATTTTTTTCAGGGAAGTCTTCTAAATCCGCTTTTTTTGATGTTGATCACCGATAGACTTCGCGCATTAGTTTCTATTTGTCATTGTGCCGATTTTCCGAAAATTAATGGAATTTGGAAATCGGTACTATACCGACCTCTTTAAAAATGTTGATAGATAGTCGGCATGCGAGGAATGACAGCTAAATACGTCTTCGAATTACGGTACCACTAACTCAACCTCCGTCAGTTTCGGTTCTAATTTGCTGTTGTGCTCCCGGGATTCCTTCGCCCGGGCCGTTTGCCAATCATTCCCGGTCACCACCTCGATCGTCTGCTTTCCCGAAGGCAAGGCCTGCAAGGCCGCTTCTAAGTCCGTTTTAGTTTGTGGTTGGCTGCCAGTTATGGCCCAAACGTGGTCTTTAAACGTCAGTCCCGCTTGGTCCGCCGGGCTTCCGGCCCAAAGGGCGGTGATTTTGTTTTCATCTCCCAGCACCAGGCCCTGATTTAGATAAGGCATCGCCGTCACGGGCACATATTTTCCCTGGGCAGACTTGATGAAATACTCGAAAGCGGAAACCAAGTGGTTCAGGTTATTGGTGGTATTGCATTGCACGACCAGGGGCTGGTTTAAGTTTGTGGCGTAGAGGAAAAAGTAATAAAGCGGTTTAGTTTTCCCGTCTTCTTTCGAATCTAGTTCAGCTGTATAAATCACCTGTACGTCTTCCCAATAGAATCCCTGGCTTGATCCGCCGCCCAATATCAAATCCCCTTGAGTCACAATGACAAGACCCGTGGCCGAAGGCGTCACGGAGGTGACCTTTTCACCGCTTTGTCCCACCCGTAAACTATATTCGCCCTCCACCGCCAGGTCGCCGACACGGTTGGTGGCCATGAGAGAGCCGATACTGGAATCCGGAGTGACCGGAATCGGTTTGATGACGCGGTTGGAGGGAAAGGTGGCGATGGCTTGTTCCAAGAGAGCCTTTCCATTGTCATCGCCATTAAAAGCAGTGGCCTGCCCTGAGCGACCAGAGGAACCTGTGGTGAGCCCCGTCGAACCAGTCGAAGGGTTCGGCTGTCCCGATTCCATAGAAGAATCGGGAGCCGGGGGTTTCGATTTTTCGACTTTTGTTTGTGACGTGACGACGGGCGGTGCACCAATTCCTTGTTCTGGAATTGGTGCAACCAAAGCTTGTCCTTCGGCTTGAGGCCTCTGGACAGGTGGTTTTGAAAACAGGGTCGGCAGACTTAGGTCAGAGGACCACGTTCTTCCGTAGTACCCGGCCAGTACCAAAATCGTGAGCAAGACAAGGGTTTGCGCTGGCTTCATCGCGAAGGCCGCGAACAGGGCGATGGCCAAAAGTATTACCACGACCACCGCCGGCACTAGGTGATCTTGGGCGTAGGCCCAGGCCTCCGCGGGCAAAATCACCAATCCCTTATGAACGAACCAACGGAAGGGCCATTCGAGCCAGGGCCTCAGAGTGGGGACGAAGCTGAGGATAAAATCCAAAAGGATCAACTGAAGCGCGACATAAACCACCCAATGGGCCAGGGTTTGGAGAGGTTTATCTAAACCGGCGCTGGAACCCGACTTCGATTTCTTCGAGCCGGAAGAATGGGAATGGGGATGGGGCACGATAAAGTTGGCCGCTTTTTTAGAAACCTCGTGATACCAGCGGAAGACCTCGTGGACTCCCGGCTTGATGAATTTCCAGCCCTTTTTCACAACCGCCAGGAGCGTGTGGAAAATCAGCAATAGCCAATCGATCCCGTTCAGGGGTTCGCCCTTTTTGGCTTTCTGGAGGGCGGGTTTGACGATTGAAACCCCGGCTAAGAGTTCTTCAAGCCATTGAAACTTAGTCCCGGGGTTGCCGGTTCCTTTTTGAGGTTTTTGGGTCTTCGTTTTGGTGGTGGTTTTAGATTCTGATGATTCATCGTCAGTTTCTTCCTCTTCGGTGGTGGGTGATGTTTCATCCGTCGTCTGGTTTTTGTCGCCCTTGGGCCTTCTTTTCACCTGGGTATGGTCGAAATCTCCAGGCGGTTTGCCGTTGATAAGGTGTTCCACCAGTGCTTCGATTTGGGCGGTTTTCAGACTGTCTGAAATGGACCTATCCAAAACCGCATGAACCGCCCCTGTGAGGTCAGAAACCCGGCCTTTAAGTCTGGATAGGGCTAGGGCGTTATTGAGGGAGAAGATATGGGCGGGAGCGGCTTGGCGAATCCGGGCCCTGGCTTCGGCATCCAGGCAACCACGGACCTTGATCAAACGGTGGACCATGGTCCGTTCCATCTCTAATTTCCCGGCCAGTGCTGTCTTCTTGACCGAGGGATTGGCCTGGAGTTCGACTTCTAGGGAAGCGAGGTCGTCCAGCCAGTCAATCGAGGGCTCTTCCACTTTAGCCATCCAAATCTCCCTACAAAGTTCGATAAAACCCGGATTTTCCTATGCACACCCATCGATAAGCCTATGCACACTCGGCAAAAACCCTATGCACACTTTCAATAATCCTATGCACACTGTCGAAAGTTCCGTTAATACCGATCCGAAATCCTATGCACACTTTCCGGAATCCTGTGCACACATGGCCTAAAACCTATGCACACTTATCGGAAATCCTATTCACATATCGGATAAAGTGATACGGACCGCATCGAATGAGCTGGACCAATGTCCTCTAAAAACGATAAGGATTATAACAAAATGGAAGGTTAAAAAACTATGAACAATCAAATCCGGGGTTTAAGAGCCTTATGCTTAGCATAAGGCTTGATAGCTAAGAGCTAGTTTAGGAGCTATCCATTCACTTTCAAAGTGCTAACTATAACGTATCTATTGCATGGTAACATTATATGTGTTATCGTTCATAATATATGTTAATGATATAGCTAGTAGCCGTGCTAGCTAGTTGCTAGCTTTAGTGAGGCTTCAATGTTCGTTCAAACTGTTAAAGACTACCTCGATAAAACCCTATTGCTTAATACCCAAATGACGCCTTGGGCAAACGTCAAGTCTTCGCCCTTCTTGTTAAGAGACCGGTACGAGTTTTTCACCCTGTTCCTTTTGAACACCCAACGCCTTTTGATGGCGGCCAAAGACAAGACGGAGGAAACTCCCGCCGTGGTGCGCAAGCACGTGGAAATGGTCAAGCAGCATTGGGAGGGTGCGGTCATTTATGTTCCGCAAATGATCACCTCTTCTAATCGAGCCCGCCTGATTGAACAGGGGATTTCTTTCATTGTTCCAGGGCGGCAGCTTTATCTGCCCGACTTGGGCGTGGCGCTCAGCGAGCACTTTAAGAAATTCGCCATGACACCGCTAAAAACCTATAGCCCGGCGACTCAACTGATCCTATTGGATGCTTTGAATAATGGTTTCGGGGAAGCTTTGAACGGCACCACCTTAGCCAAGAAATTCAACTATTCTCCGATGACGAGTACCCGTGTGTTAAACGAACTGGAGGAAACGGGTTTGGCGACGGTCCAAATTCAGGGGAGGGAACGAAAGGTCGAATTCCATCTCACCAAAAGAGAGCTGTGGGAAAAAGCCAAAGCGCAACTGCGAGATCCAGTCAAAATATCGAAGAACATATATGAAAAAAGAGAGACGGTTGACCCCCGGCGTGTGGAAGCCGGCTTAACCGCGCTATCCCATTACTCCAGCTTGGTCGAACCGGAAGAAAAAACCTACGCTACGGACATTGACCCTATCATGCTCTCCAAAACGGGAAAAGACTTTTTCCCCGATCCGGAAGCTACGCAATTAGCCCATTTGGAAGTTTGGAGTTATGATCCCAAACGATTCGCGAAAGATGGACGGGTGGACCCTTTCTCTCTTTATTTAAATTTGCGGAATGATCAAGACGAACGGATCGAAGCCGCGCTTGAAGAAATGATGGAAAAGGTCGAATGGTAAAAGGGCTCGACTTATTCAAAGGGCACTTCAAGGATTTCACCGACTCATTTGTCATCATCGGTGGAACGGCTTGTTCCATTCTTTTGAGGGATTTGGAACCGTCATTTCGGGTTACCAAGGATATCGACATCATTTTATATGTCGAGTCCATGGGTCCGGAATTTGGTAAAGCCTTTTGGGATTTCATCAAGAAGGGCCGATACAAGAATCTTCAAAAAAGCACCGGTAAGAAAATTTTTTACCGGTTCTACGACCCTGGCGACAACTCTTATCCCGAAATGCTGGAATTGTTCTCTTCCAAACCGGAAGGTTTCGAGCTGGCGGCAGAAAGCGAAATTACCCCTCTGCCCCTGGGGGAAGAAACTTCCAGTCTGTCTGCCATACTTTTGGATTCGGATTATTATCCTTTTCTCCAGGGAGGTCGAAAAATGATCGGAGGCCTTCCCATTCTTGGCGCGGAGCATTTAATCCCAATGAAGGCGAGGGCTTATTTAGACCTTTCTCTAAGGCGCGCAAAAGGCGAATCGGTCGATAGCAAGAAAATTAGTAAGCATCAAAAGGACGTTTTTCGACTTTTCCCTCTCCTGACGGAAGAAACCCGCGTCCAACTTCCGAGCTCCATTGCTTTGGATATGAAAGAATTTATAAAAGCAGTTGATAAAGAACGGGTGGACTTAAGGGATTTTGGTATTAGAACTTTAGACATGGCCGGTCTTTTAGAGAACTTAAAGGCGATTTACGGATTATGATTTTGGAGGGGGGCTTAGCTGTTACGCCTTACCGCTTGTCTGCCATGGGGCTCAAGGGCGTAGAATTGTCAGGAAAAAAAGGGCTGGTTTAAAATGTTGAATGTTGGCCTGACCCCTCGGTTTTTTTTGACCCCTCGGTTTTTATTCCCCAAAACGAGGGCACGTAATTATCTGCCTCAGTCAGAAGATCGGGCTATTCAAATCCACAACCAGCTTAAAAAGAAAAATAAACCAAATAGGGCATAACAATACCAATTGAACGACTGATCTGTTTTTTCTCGTGTGATTTTGATATCACCTATCTTCATTTTCAAATAAACATTAAGCCAAATCAGTAAAATGAAAAAAACAAAAACTCCAATGCCAAGTAAAAGATGTCTTTGAAATACGGTTAAATCATTAGAAATAAACCAAGGTCTTATAAGTTGCACACCACAATTGGCCGAAATGTGCATCAATATCGGGAAAATTATTCTTCCGGTTTGGGCATAAAGATAATTGGCTTGAAGAGCAAACAAAAAAAAGTCGATTATCCAACATAGACTTCGCCATGTATCAATCGGATGACCGACCATAAAAAAAAGAGCAGTCAAAACTGAAGCCATCGGAACGGACTTTCGGACAAATAAACCATACATATATTTTCTATGGAGAAACTCCTCAATGATTGGGGCCAAAACCCAAAGATCTAAAAGCCAAGCGACGTGAACGCCACCAATAGAAGACGTATACAAAAAATTGGGGCCAAGAGGCTCGGCTTGTTGAGTCCAAGGGAAATGCAAGGTAAACAATAAAAACACAGTAAAAGCGTTCGAAAACAAACCAACAATACATACCAGAAGCCCTATTAACCAAAAGTTTAGTTTCACCTTTCTAACTTTGGCAAATACATCAATCTTAAATTTTCCCAAAAAAATCAACACCAAAACTTCTAAAATGATATTAGCAAAAAAAACAAAAACCGAAGGGGTAAATGAATCAATTTTTTGCAAAATCAAAAAGACAACAATTCCACCCAGCACCCACCATTCTTTTTTAAAAATAAAATATTTTAGTTCTACTGATTTTGTAGTCAACGCTTAGAACCAACTGGTGGAATTGACGAAATCGCAAGCAGGAAAGAATCTACTGAACTCGAAAAAATTGTCGGCGTAATTATTTGATCGCTTTTGACTTTAATGAGAATCTGTTTCAAAAGAGAGTCCCAAAAGAAGGATTCTCGAATTTTCGCATTCCATGTCTCCGCAATTTTTTTATTGAACAAATATCCATCGACAATCTTCAGATGCTCAAACGTCAGTTCGCACTTTAATAAAATTTGGGATTAATCCAACAAATTCTATCTAAATGAATCAAAATTAATACTCCCGAGTTCAATAAGTAAGTGCAACACTTAGTGTCGAAAGATAGCCGCATCCATAGGATATGCGGCTATGAAAAAGAACTACAAGCATTTAAGGAAACCGAGGGGTTAGGCCAACATTCAACACTTTGAAACCCTGTTTAGTATTTGAGGCTAGGCCTCCAAATTTTTGGAAGAATCTTCTCTCGATAGATGGCGGTTATGCGAATGAGTTGTCCGTTGGTTCAGGTTTTTGCAAAAAGAGGACTAAATGAAAAATATATTGATTCTGACCTTATTCTTCTTTCTGGCCATCCCAGGAATTATCTTGGCTGATCCTTCCGAAATAGGCCTCAAAGCCGGGTTTACCGGGAATACTATTGGTGGGACGAATGTTTCCGTTATAAACCAATTCTCAATGGCGGGTTATTCCTTGGGTGTCTTTGGGGATTTAGGATTGTCTGACTTTTTAGCATTTCAACCTGAGGCTTGCTTTACGGTAAAGGGTGACTATGGGTTATCCCCGAATTTTGCTTATACCCCGGATAACGTGGACGAATTCCGATATTATTTGGAATTTCCAATGCTCCTCAAAGCGAAAATTTTAACGGTCGGAGAATTGAAACTTAATGGTTTGGTAGGACCCTATTTCGCTTTTCTCATTCAAACCCAAAATTTTCTGACTCCCTATTTGGATAATTCTCCCTCATTTAACAAATTCGATACAGGTGTAGTATTTGGGGCATCCGTGGAACTTGATAATTTTGTTTTAGACGGCCGTTGGGAGGGTGGATTGACCAGTTTTTATAATGGGGTTTTCGCGGGAACGGCTGCCCAAAATGTTCATAATGTTACCAACGAGACATTTATCATTTCTTTAGGCTACAAATTCTTCCAACTTTAAATTTCCTTGTAAACAAAAGGGGACATGCCTCATGACCATCAAGAGATTGGACCACATCAGCGTCGTTGTTGACGACCTGGCGGACGCTATCGCTTTTTTCACCGTGCTCGGCATGACGATTGAAGGCGAGATGCCGGTCGAGGGCCCGTGGGTGGACCGCGTCAACGGGATCGAAAATGTCCAAGTCGATATTGTGATGATGAAGACCCCGGATGGGCAGGGGCGGCTGGAGCTGACGAAGTTTCGCAACCCCCCACTGGTCAAGAGTGAACCGGCCGTCGCGCCGCCGAACACGCTGGGCCTGCGGAGCGTGATGTTTGCCGTCGAAAACGTCGACGACACGGTCGCCCGCCTGCGCGCCAATGGCGCCGAACTCATTGGAGAAGTGGCTCAATATAAAGACCTGTACCGGCTCTGCTATATGCGGGGCCCCGCGGGCATCATCGTCGCGCTGGCCGAGGAACTCTTCTGAAGCCTATTTCCCGCGCGCTGATGGTTCAAGGCGGCCCGCCATGAGTCGTTCGACGGGCTCACCACAGGCTTTGTCGAATGGGGACCGCCGTGGACACCTAAGCCAATAATTATGTACGGAAAAATACCGTACATATGGTATGTTGAGGACGGAGGTGGCGACCATGACGAAAGCTTTAAAAACAAAAGAAGAACGCATCGAATTAAGGGTTAGGTCCCAAGACAAACGGTTGCTGGAAAAAGCGGCTCGGGCCCAAGGATTAAGCCTAAGTTCCTATCTTGTGACCCGATCCCTTCATGCGGCAAAGGAAGACGCGATCCCGGTCAAAACATACATTCTGTCCAAACGGGACGTGGACTTGTTTCTGCGGCTTTTGGAAACTCCTCCGGCGCCAAATGATAAGCTTAAAGCGGCGGCACGGCGTTACCAAAAAGAAATGTCCTGATCCTTCGGTATGTCAGGCCCAAAATGGAAATTTTTATCAATAACGGAAAAGATTGAACTCCAATCTTTCGATTGTGGAATACCCGAGCTTAATGATTACCTGAAAAGATATGCGGGTCAAAACCACCGCAAGGGTTTGGGCAGCACTTACGTTCTCGTTCCCTTGGTAGGAGATCCAATTGCGGCCGGTTACCATACTTTGAGCATGGCACAGGTGGAATTACATTCCCTGCCAGAATCCCACCGCAAAAATCTCCCGAAATACCCGGTCCCTGCGGTCCGATTGGGACGCCTTGCCGTTGACCGTAAATGGCAAGGAACTGGTTTGGGGGAAATATTGTTAATGGATGCTATCCGCAGAGCTGTAGCCGCCGTTCAGTCGGTGGCGGCGAAATTCATGATCGTGGATGCCAAAAACAAAAGGGCAGAGGATTTTTACCTACGGTACGGGTTTCATCCCTTTGAGGGTGGCTCAAACTCGCTGGTAGCAGCCATGGATACATTAAAAGGACTTTTCACGAAATGAAATGAGTCCCTAGTGTTGTCCACGGCGGGGACCCGTCGTGGACAAGTAAAGGAACATTTTAAAATGGTCCGTGACTTAAAAATCGTTTCTTTCAAATCGGCCCATGAATGGGAAAAGTGGCTGGCCAAGAACCATGCCGCGTCCCAGGGTGTCTGGCTGAAAATTTTTAAGAAAGATTCTCAAACCCTCTCGGTTAGCTACCGGGAAGCCCTGGAGGGGGCCCTTTGTTACGGTTGGATTGACGGCCAAAAGGCGGCATTGGATGACAAGGCATGGCTTCAGAAATTTTGTCCGCGACAGTCAAAAAGTGCTTGGTCGAAGATCAATGTGGGCCACGCCGAACGCCTGATCAAAGCGGGACGCATGAAACCGGCGGGACTACAGAAAATCGAATCAGCTAAAAAAGACGGACGCTGGTCTAAAGCCTACCACCCTCAAAGTTCGGCTAAATTACCCGAGGATTTTTTGCGAGAAGTAAATAAAAACACGAAGGCCAAGACCTTTTTAGATAGCTTGAACCGTCCCAATGTGTACGCCATCATTTACCGGCTTCAAACCGCGAAAAAACCGGAAACCCGGTTGAAACGAATCAACCAATTCGTGGAAATGCTTTCTAAAGGTGAAAAACTTCATCCTTAACTAAAGGTGATTCGCTTTGTTGTCCACTGCGGCCCGCCATGAGTCGTTCGACGGGCTCACTACAGGCTTTGTCGAATGGGGACCCGCGTTGAACGATAGCTAAAATTGCTTCTTAATAAAATTAGTGGTAAATTTAACCGGTGTTTTTGAAAATTTAAGGATTTTCAATCTTGGGGCCGGAGGTTATTTTGAATCGTTCCAATTATCGGTTGAGTTTGGTTTTTTTATTTTTAATTCCCGTGTTATTGATTGGAATTTTTCCCGTCGCCTGCAGCCACAAAACCCCCACTTCGCCTAACCCTACGCCGACGATAACCCTTTCTCCCACGATTACTTTAAGTCCCACCATTACCCTGACTCCCACGAAAACCGGTACAGCGACCAACAGCCCCACCCCGACGCAAACTTTTTCACCTACCGCCACACCCACCATCACGCCCACCCCAACGATCACCGACTCACCCACGATTACTTTCACGCGAACGAATACGCCTACCATCACACCGACACCTACGATTACCGGTACGCCTACGGTGACTCCAACTGTCACAACGACCCCCACCTTTGCCGACACCCCGCTGCCTTATAAAACCGCGATTTCAGTGGCGACCTGGATTCCCATGTCCCTGGCTTTGTCCGCGGGAAGCACCATTTTCGCCGATCTCGTCTATAGCACCAGTTACCTCACCGGGGGCTACGATACCTCCTCGGGAACAAGTGTGGTTTCTTGGACTCCCAGCGCCGGAAGCAACAACACCTATTGGTATATGACGGTCAATCCCTCGAACGGGAATGTGTATGAAGTCAACGGTGTCAACGGTCCGGCGGAGTCCGTTCTCGAAATTACCCCCTCGGGATCAGCCGTGACCTCTTGGAATAGTTATGGGACCACTATCCTGACCGGAAGCGGTGGAATCGCGTCCGCGCCCAATGGAAATATTTATCTTTTTGGTGTGAGCGGTGTTTATGAGTTCACCGCCAGTGGAGTAACCGTAGCGAGTTTTGACAGCGGGCTCAATAGTGGAACCGGCGCGGGCAGCATCGCGATTAGTCCGGTCAGCCCTTACAACCTTTATGTGCTCACGAGTTACGGGTCTTACCCCTATGAGGGTGGGTCCATTTCGGAACTGAGCCCCAGTGGCGCCCCTGTTACCTCATGGTATGGGGCTGGAACAGGATTTGGAAATTTTAATAACCCGCAAGCCCTCGCCGTCGGGCCCAATGGAAATGTCTTTGTGACGGATTACTCCAACAATTTGGTGCAGGAGTTTGACCAAAACGGAAATTTTCTTTCCCAATGGACGGTTTCCGGTCCGGAAGGGATCGCGGTCGCGGCCAACGGCGATGTTTATGTGAGCTCGGAGGGGAATCGCAGCATTATGGTTTTTGGGCCTTAAGCGCCTAATTTCGACCGCGCGCCGTTCCTTCGGGAATGGGGTTTCGGTGAACCGATAAAGGATTCCCCCCACGAAAAAGTCGGGACCTGCCGCGTGAACCCGGATTTGCCTGGCGCGTTATTTTTTTGAATCAAACTCCACGGTCCATTCGATTCCATATTTATCTCGGAACATCGCGAAATAGGTGCCCCAAGGACTATTGGCGATCGGCATTTCCACTGTTCCGCCCGCCGAAAGCCCGTTGAATATTTTATCCGCTTCTTCTTTGCTTCCGGCAGTGACCGAAATTTTGGACCTGTTTTCGTTTTCGCTGACCCGCCCCATGCTTTCCGGGACGTCGTTGGCGATTAAGGTGTTTGGGCCAATCGGCAAAGCGATGCGCATGATCTTATTCGCTTCCTTTTCGGATAGGTGCATTCCAGGGAAGGATAGGTCTTTGAAACGGACGATTTTTGAGAACTCCCCGCCGAAGACGGACTTGTAAAAGGTGAACGCTTCTTCGGCATTTCCGTTGAAGTTAATGTAAGGATTGATGGTCGGCATGATTATTTCCTTTAACGCGGGGGATTTTGTAACGGCTATTTTTCTCACGAAATGTATTATAAGGTCAAGAAGCCAAAGCAGTCATCGGCTTCAGGACCGCGCTAGTTTTGAGTTCAGATCAACCAAGGGAGTGTGAAACCGGGTGGACCTTCTTTTTTATTCCTTCGGCCTCTCACTGTTCGACAGCCTGTCCACTTCGCTCCAGATTGTTCTTTTCGTGCTGTTGCTGACCACCGAAAATCCGGTACGCAACGCCTTCTGGTACCTGGCGGGCTTGAGCGGCGCCTATTTCGTCTGCGGGATGGCGGGTTACCTGGCGCTGGATTCGCTTCGGGCCTGGCTGGCCCAGTGGGTACCTTCCAGCAACAACGTGCCCGACGCCGCTTATTACCAGGCGGAAATGCTGACCGGCCTCATTCTGGTTCTCGCCGGGGCTTGGTATTACCGGCGCCAACGAAAGGCCCCGGCGGGCCGTACGCCTTCTTGGTTCGTGGCTAAGCTGAAAAACATGAACCACTGGTTCGCTTTCGGCGCGGGGGTACTGATGTCGGTCACTTCGTTTCCCACGTCGGTGCCTTACCTGGCGGTGCTGGGACGTTACTGGAGCCTGCAATTTTCAGCGCCCATGGCGGCGCTCTACATCCTCTTTTACAACCTGGGCTACGCTTTGCCCATGATCATCATTTTTGGGTTTTATCTGCGGCTTCGCCGCCGGACCGAGGGAATTCATGACCTGCTTCATGAAAAGGCCCGGATGCTGAACGTGCACCTGACCACCTGGAGCTTCGCGGGGTTCGGGATTTTTTGCCTGCTGGACTCGCTCTGCTATTCTTGTTTTGGCCGGGGCCTGCTCAAGGGAAGGTTTTTTTAACCGCCATTCCCGCGGTTTTGCGAATGCCTGGAAGTTCATTGGGTGATTGGTGTTGAAATAATTACGGAATCAGTAGGAGGTGGGAAATGTGGAGATCATTTAAATGAAAAACCTATTCGATGCCGCTCTGGTGGACCAAATAAAACAGCGGATTGATCAGCTAAAGACCGACAGCGGCAGGCAGTGGGGCGTGAGGAGTCCGGCCCAAGTCATGGCCCATTGTTCGCTGGGGTTGGAGATGGCCCTGGGAGAGATCAAGCCGCGCCGCAAGCTGGTCGGGCGGCTGCTGGGTTTCGTGCTGAAGCCCCTGATCTTAGGAAATGATGAGGAGTTCCGCCGGAACACGCCGACGTTGGATGAGCTGGTCGTGCATGGCGAACAGGACCTGGCAGGAGAGAGTAAGCGTCTTCATTCGCTCATCGACCGGTTTGTTTCGGGCGGGGCCGCGGTCTGTACGACCCACCCCCATCCCTTTTTTGGCCGGCTCACGCCCATGGAATGGGCGATCTTAGAGTACAAACACCTGGATCATCATTTGCGCCAATTCAATGTTTAACATAAGAAGAACCTTCGACCTCAGCCGCTGAAAAGAAGAGAAAGCTCCCGTCGACAGCATCAAAACCATCGCTATCGAAATGATCGGTTGTGTTTCTCGTTTTAATCGAATCCCGCCGCGCGAACCCCGAAAAATTGGACTTTTAAAAGGCACGTTGCTTGCTCTTACATCACTCGACCGAATCTGACGGTTGTGGTTTTCAACGGGCGCCCCGAATGGAGAGGGCATCCGACGAACTATAAGCCCGCCAAAGAAAAGAGAAGCCATGTTTTCAAGAATGAAGAAGCTGTCGCGGGGCATCAACCGGAAATTTATTTTGACGGCGCTCGTATTCGCGAGCCCTTTCCTTTTCCTCTCGCTCATCACCACCAGCTGTGGACGCTGGAATAGCAACCCCACGGGCCCCACGGCCGGGCTCACCTTGACGGCCACGGCCCGGATCGGTTCGCCCACACCCACGCCGACGATTACGCCCACGCCCACGATTACGACGACACCCACCACCACACCCACCGGCACCCTGACCCCGGTGGCGGCCTGTGCCAACGCGACGACCGTCAACCTGAGCGGGGCCGGAAATTATGTGCTTCTGGCGAAAACGGGAATCACCGACGCGTCCAACAACTGCGTGATCACGGGGAATGTCGGGAACTCCCCCGGATCGGGCACCCAGATCGGGGTTGACTGCCCCGAAGTCACCGGGACCATTTATGAGATCGCCGGAAATGGGTACACCGGCACCAACCGGGGATGCGGCGTCCTGGGCACCACCCTCTCGACCGACATCGGCAGTATGGGAACCGCCTACACGACCGCCAACGGTCAGGCCATTTGTGTGGAAAATCTGGGCGCGGGGACCCTCAGCGGAATCACCATGACCAGGGGCGTCTATAACTGGACCAGCAATGTTGACATCACCACGGATATCTATCTCGACGCGCTGAACGACTCGACCGCCGTTTGGGTCTTCCAAATCGCCGGCACCCTCACGATGGCCTCGTCCGTGAAGATCCATCTCAATAACGGCGCCTTGGCGCAGAACGTCTTCTGGACGGTCGGGGGCAGCAGCGCGACGCTGGGGACGAACGCCCAATTCGCGGGGATACTCATGGCCGGACCCGGATGCGGAATCGTCCTCAACACGGGCGCGTCGGTGAACGGAAGACTTCTTTCCCAAACCGACATCACTTTGGAATCGAACACCATCACCCAGCCTTAACACCGGGGTGAAGCGGGGCGGTAAAGGGGAAGGCGATGAGGCGAATATTTTCCGGACTTTTGGACGTCACCCTAGGAAGGGTGCTGTGGCTGGCCTTTTTTCTTCTCCTGCCCCTCTCCGTCCGCGCGGGCGTCCATGGGGGCAGTGTCGAAATAAGCCCGTTCATCGGCTATAGCTTTTTCGATCCGGGCCAGAACTTGGACAACAACCCGGTCTATGGCGGACGGATCAGCTACAACTTCAGCGAGGTTTTCGGCCTGGAAGGCACCCTGCAATTCGACAACACCAGCGTTTACGACAGCAGCCTCACCAGCAGCCAGGGAGGACAGTTCCGGTTCCCGATCAATCATGTGAGCGCGTTCTTTTACAACATTGACGCGGTATTCAACCTGATGCCGGCCGACGATTTCACCTTCTTCCTTCTCGGCGGTTTCGGCGCCGTCAATTACAGCCCCTCCATCGAGAGCGCCGACATGTCCACTTTCGATATCGGCGTGGGCGCGAAATACTGGCTCTCAGATCATTTCGGGTTCCGGCTCGACGTGAAGGACATGATGGCGACCGAGTTCCTCTATCAAAACTCGCTTTTCAAGGAAGATTACCAAAACATCCAAACCACCTTCGGCGTCGTTTTCGCTTTCGGCGGGGAGCCGGAGGAAAAGGCGGCCGAGGAAGCCGCCCCCGAACCCACCCCGGTGGTCATTTTCGTGGCGGAAGAACCGAAAGTCGAAGGGAAGATAGCGGTCCTCGCGGTCCAGCCGCCCCCGACCGTGGTCCTCGCCTTCGAGGATGTGCATTTCCATTACGACCAGTCGGTCCTTTCGGATAGCGCGAAAGCGGTCATCAAAACGGCTATCCTGAAACTGAAAACCAATTCCCATACCCATATCCGCATCGCGGGATATACTTCCGCCGCGGGGACGGACGCTTACAACATGGCCTTGAGCGACCGGCGGGCGAAAGCCGTCAAGAATTACCTGATCTCGGAAGGACTGGTGGGCCAAGACCGGCTGACCATCATCGGATTCGGCGATACCCGGCCGGCGGAGCACGAAGTCTCGCCGAGACACCATTACTCCACCGCGGCCAAGGCCAACATGAGGGTCCTCTTTGAGGTCGTCGTTCAATAACGGAATGGGTGGCGGAGCTTCATCCACCCGCGAAGAACGGTTGAGTGTTTAAAACCAAGGATTCCCCAAAAGGCCCCCATTTCTTATTTATTTGAAATTGGTACACCCAAGTCATATGTTTCGCCTTGTGCCAATTGAATATCAATTGGCGTCAGCAAACGTGCTCCTCGCCTTGAAGGTGAGGAGCAGCTATTGGCTCACCATTCAACATTTTTACACCTCGAAAAACCCTTTAATCGCCCTCCCAAAGATAAAAAATGGAATATTTCCTTCTAATTACCGTCTTATGAGAAAGGGCCGTTTGGGAGGGACTTCATATAATGGGGACCATTCGTGCCGGGAGGTGGGTTTTGAAATTACGGGTTCTGGGTTTTATTTCGCTTTTCGCGGGGGCCGTGCTTCTCACCATCAGCTGTTCGGGCAAAAAAAATAGCCCCACCGCTCCGGGCAATCCCGCCGATACCCCGACCATCACCTCGACGCCCACAATGACGCTTTCACCAACGGCCACCCTTTCGCCTACGATCACGAGCAGTCCGACGAAAACGGGAACGCCGACCCAAACCCTTTCTCCCACGATCACGGCGACTTCCACTCCGACGCCTTCGGTGACCAAAACGCCCACCATCACCCCGACGCCGACCATTACACCTACGCCCACGATCACCCTCAGCCCGACGGTGACGCTGAGTCCCACCATCACACTCACGCCGACGGTGACCACTACGCCCACTCCCGGGCCCGGAAACTATTATGGGCAATGGGGAAGCGGCGGAACGGGCAACGGCGATTTTTCCTATCCGGAAATGGTGGCGATCAACGCGGCCGGGACCACGGTTTACGTCGTGGATGAGGCGAACAACCGGATCGAATATTTCTCCCCCACCGGAACCTATCTGGGGCAATTTGGAACCCGGGGCAGCGCCGATGGGAATTTGCTGGCCCCTTATGGAGTGGCCGTCGATTCCACGAGCGCGACCATTTATGTGGTCGACAGCGCCAACGCCCGCATGGAATATTTCTCGCCGACCGGAACCTATCTGGGCCAGTGGGGCGCCGAAGGCACCGCCAACGGGGATTTCAACACGCCCTTCGCGGCCGCCATCAATTCGGCCGGCACCACGATTTATGTCTCGGATCAGGGCGCCAACCGGGTGCAATATTTCACGCCCACCGGAACCTATCTGGGCCAATGGGGGGCTTACGGCACCGCCAACGGGTATTTCCAGTTCCCGGAGGGAATCGCCGTCAATAACGCCGGGACCACGGTTTATGTCGGGGATGCCAGCAATAACCGGATTCAATATTTCTCGCCCACCGGGACCTACCTGGGCCAATGGGGAACCAACGGCAGCGGCAACGGGGAATTCGTGGGCGTGAACGGGGTGGCGATCAATAACGCCGGCACCACGGTTTATGTCGCGGACAACGGCAACAACCGGATTCAATATTTCACGCCGACCGGAACCTATCTGGGCCAATGGGGCAGTTACGGCACGGGAGCCGGGTTTTTCGATGATCCGTTGGGAGTGTCCCTTGATTCCGGCGGCACCACAATTTATGTCGGGGATCAGGATAACAACCGGGTGGATTATTTCCGCGCCTATTAGGGGCGGTTATGCGAAAGGGAAGTCCGCATCGTCCTATTTATCAAGAAGGGGATATGACGAAAATATAACTTCGGGTTAAACTAAAGAGGCAATTCTTAAAGAGGGGGGCATTATGGCAAAAACAAAGAACGATATCGCTTCCGCGGCTTTAAAACTTCCCACTAAGTCCAGGGCTCAGTTGGCCGAAAAATTAATCTACAGCCTGGAAGAAGGCGCTCCCGCCAAAAATGAAAAATTGTGGGCCAGGGAATCACTCAAGCGTTACGAAGCCATGGCTTCAGGTAAAGTCCGGGGAAAATCCGCGGTGAAAGTTTTAAAGGACATCCGCTCTAAACTTAAATGAAAAACATTGTCTTCCACCCCGAAGCGGAGCGGGAACTCGAATACTCGGCTCAATATTATGAGTTGAAAAGCAAAGGCCTTGGATTTCGGTTTTGTTTGAAGTGGAAAAGGGACTGGTTCGTATCACCGACCGTCCCGAGGTCTGGCCGCCTTTGGTTTATCGGCAGATTCGGCGTTATCTTTTGCATTATTTTCCTTACGCCCTCATTTACAAGAACGATCCGGATACTATTTTTATTTTGTCGGTCATGCATCTTTCGAGGCGGCCGGGTTATTGGCGCCGTCGAAGGTCATAAACGGATAGCCGGTCGTGAAAGCCCAACTCGAAGAATTTTCTCTTGCGGGCCCCTTCGTTTATCAAATGCCCTCAGATTAAAAAGATTCGTTGAAAGCCTTTTGTCCGCCTCAAGCCCCCCATCAATTTCATCCATCTCTTAGATAATCCCGTCAATGTTGTTTTCGTTCCCGCGGATGTATTTTGTTTTCCAAGGAATCTGATTCCCTGTGAAACAGGGTTTATCCGCGGGAGGGGGAAATGCCGAAAACCAAAACAGCCGATAAACGCAGGGATAACCCCCGGGTTCCGATCAAGATCCCCGTTCAATTCTTTCCGGCGGAAGATAAAAAAGTCCTCAAAAAGATCGAGGATTGGCGCGAATCCAAGAAATTTGCAGTCACGCTGGACCTGAGCCCGGGCGGCATGCATTTGGCCCTGGACCATCCCTTGGCGGTCGGCAGTGTACTGGAATTTAAAATTTACATCCTGGACCAGGTAAGGGTCGTGACCGTTTTCGCCAGGGTAGTGTGGGTGAATGAGAATAGCGCCGGACTTCGTTTCCTTCTAATTAAACCCGCCGAAATGGACGCCTTGACGTCTTTTCTTAAAAAAGCTTCTTAACGCGGCGTTGAACCTAGGCGGCGGAATAAAAATGTTTTTGAATCAAAACTTTCTGAACCAAAGTTTAAATCGATTTCAAATAAAAACGATTTCAAGTTCCGCGCGCCTTTTCATTTTGACGGCGCTGGGGGGTTGTCTCTCGTTTCTTCCGGCTTCTAGGGCCCAGGCCCAGCTTATCCCCCTCAACGGCGGGGAAGTGATGACCTGCCAGTTCGTCAATAACACCGCCGTGCCCAACAATCAGGTTTATATCTGTGTGCTGGCCAACAACGCCTACCTCACTCCCGGCGGAACGATGAACGCCATTGTGCCCGGGCAGAACGCCAGCAACTACACCATGACCCTGGCCCAGATCGACGCGTTAAGCCCCGCGGGACTGCAGTTGCCCGTGATGGGATCGGGCCGCATGTGGTTTTCTTTTTACTCGCCCCTCAATATGCCCATTGTGGCGGGGCCGGGCGTCGTTCAGCCCAATATCGGCAACCCGTCCGACCCCAACATCAATACCATCTTCGACTGGATGGAGTTCGACGAGGGCAGTGATTACATTTACTGCAATACCACCCAGGTGAATATGTTCGGCATTCCCTACACCATGGGTTTATACAACGTCGGAGGGGGACTGAACGGTGCCAGCGGTATCGCGGACTGCTACAGCGACATCGTGAACCAATACGAAGCCTATATGAATTCCATCCCGGGCGCGTCGATCTTCAACTCGCTGGTGGGGCCCGCGCGGATCGTGGCACCGGCGGACGGAACTTTCGCGGCGGGCGGGGCCAACGGCAATTACTTGGACGGCTATATTTCCCAACTCTGGACCGAGTACCAATCCACACCGCTGGTCATCAGCACGGGAGGCAATACCTACTATGGCACCACGACGGGCCCGGGAAGCCAGATGACCTTTACCGGCCCGGGTGGGCCTTATACTGTGGGCTATCCCACCACGCAGGACGCGCTGGCCGCTTCGGGCGTTTTCGCCAGCGGAAATCCCACGGAGCTGGGGTTGGAAGTGGTGATGGCCGCGGGCATTAACCGCCACGTTCTCGACAATGCCGCCAACCTCAACAATCCCGCGGCCTTTTATCAAACCGCTCCCTGCAATTATTACGCGGCCTTCTTTCATACGGTCAACCTGAACCGCCTGGCCTATGGTTTTCCCTATGACGACGACGACAACCAAAGCGACCTGCTGGTGAGCACCAACGCCCGGGCGCTGGCGATCACTTTCAGCGGCTGTATGACCACGCCCACCAGCACTTTCACGGCTTCCGCCACGCCCACCCGGACCAACAGCCCGACGGCGACCCCGACGGGTACCAACACCGCCACCGACACAGCGACGGATTCGACTACGCCGACTTTGTCCTTTACGAGTACTCCGTCAGCTACGCTCACCGCGACGCCTACGGCTTCACCAACACTTACATCCACGGTCACTCCTACTTCTACACCGACCGCGACTAACACCACCACCCCCGCGCCTACCAGCATTTGGACGGCTTCTTTCACGCCGACCTGCACCAGCAGTCCCACGGCGACCCCGACGGATTCGATGACGGATACGCCAACACTTACATCCACCGCCACTAACACTTCTACCCCAACCCCGACTAACACCAACACCAGCACCAACACTTTCAGCCCTACCGACACCTCCACCGCGACGGCCACTTCGACAAGCTCAGCGCAGGCCACCGTTACGCCGATGGACTCGACTACGCCGACTTCGTCTCCTACATGGACTCCCTCGGCTTCACTCACCACTCAGGCTACGCCTTCGCCCACCGTCACCGTGACGTCGGTCAACACCCCGATCAATTTTGGGACTCCGACGCCAACGGTTCCGGCGCAGGTATTTTGGATTTCCAGGAATGTCTTTAACGAAAGCGCCGACGGAACGGTGGAAATTGAGATCTCGTCCGCCCAATATCCCGGTCTGACGACGTTGAAGATTTACAACTCGGTGGGTGAATACATTAATACGTTGTTCAACGAAACCATCAACCAACCGCTGCCGCTGACCCAGTTGACCTGGGATGGAACCAACCTGTACGGCCAAAAAGTCGCCAGCGGTCTTTATATTATTTATCTGACCAGACCCTTTGGAGTCGCTGTCGGCAGGCTGGTCGTTCTTCATTAAACCGGCTTTGTTGTTTTTGTCCCGCCGCTTTCCGCCCGCTTAGGTTTTTCCTCTTGATCAATGGGGTTGAGTTTATTACACCTTTTTATGTAAAATTGGTGTATTGAAAGGGAGGGCTTATGTCCCGCACGAACATTGTCTTGAATGATGATTTGCTTCAAAAAGCCATCCGTATTACGGGGGCGAAATCCAAGCGCCTGGTGGTCGAGATCGCGTTGGAACGGCTGGTTCATCAAGGCGACGCGGTGAAGGCGCTGATGAAATTGAAAGGCAAGCTCCACTGGCATGGCGACTTGAATTCCATGCGGAAAAACCGCGCGTGAGGATTATTGATTCCTCCGTTTGGATCGCTTATTTTAACGGTGACGACCAGCCTCAAACCAAATCCCTGGTGCAACTTCTTGAAAAAAATGAAGAGCCGATTTTATTCCCGGTGATCGCGCTGGAAGTTTTGGCGGGTTTCAAGAATGACGCGGATTTCAATAAAGTCCGCTCGATTTTCAACCGGTTGGATGTACTGGAATTGTCCCCGGAAGTTCACGTCAAAGCCGCGTCTTTATACCGGGGCTTGAGAAAAAAAGGCGTGACCGTTCGGGGCGTTACGGACTGCCTCATTACCCAGGGTTGCATTGAGTATGGAGCCTCGCTTTTGACCTTGGACCGGGATTTTAAAACCATCGCAAGGCATTGTTCTCTTAAACTCGCCGAGTCCACCCACTAAACTTGGATTTTAGGGGATTCAACGAAGGGCTGAACTACCCAAGGGAAGGAAAACATGGAAGTCAAAGGCGCCGCCGTTTTGTACACATTGGCCGGAACCATGATCACGTTCGCCGGATTCTCGACGCTCTTGTTGACCATCCGGCCGGCCGTTGGAGCGAGGTTGTCAGTGCTGGACCGATACCTGGCCAAAACGGTGATGACGCACATTTTTGTTTTGACGGGGGCCGCGCTGCTGCCGGTTCTCTTGGCGCTCTTCGACATTCCCGAACCGTCGATTTGGCGGATCGCGAGCGTGCTTTTCGCGCTGCCGATGCTTTCGCTTCAGGTCACCTATCCCTACCGGCGCCGCAAGGCGATCGGCATACCGGTGCCGCGCGCCATCTTCGCGGTCTTTGTGGTATTGGGCGCCCTCGTGACACTGGCGATGCTGGGCTGTGTTTTAGGCGGCTTCCCCTACAGCGCCGGGGCCTACATCTCGGCGGTGACGATCGATTTCTTCACCGTCGCTTTCGCCTTCGTGGTCGCGCTCGAAGTTATTATGCGGCAACCCATGGAAGCGTCGAAGCGGCCTACGCGGCGTTAAACCCAGGGCTAGTGGTTCGACGGGCTCACCCTTCGGCCCTTAGTTCTCAAAGACATGAATCATTCTTACTTAAGTGGTTTTTTGATTTTAAAAGGGACAAAAAAGGTTCAAAATAGGCGTTAAATCAATATCTTTTGACTTTCGTTTTTCGCTTTGCAAGAATTCCCGAAATATAGTGCCTCGCGGACCTAAGATGGAACACCTAATGATGATGAACGTAGAACGGAATGGGTCGGGCGCCATTCACCGGCTTTAAAATGAGCGAAACCAAGGGGCCGCGCCTATCGTATTGAGAGTCGGGCTTGTGCTAAACGCTTTTGGATTAAAATTTTTTAGGGGGAAATATGAGAAAGAGTTCCGATTTTACGATTTTATTCGCGGAAGACAATCCGGCGATGCAAGCGGTTTACGTTAAAGCTTTTGAGAGAGAAGGCTATAAGGTCTTTACCGCCGACAATGCCGCCCAGGTGATGGCCGAATTGCACGAGGGGAAGTTCGACCTTTTGGTCACCGACCTGGAAATGCCGGCGGCCAATACCTTTGAGCTTTTCCCATTCTTGAAAAAGGAATATCCCAAACTTCCGGTCATCATTGTTTCGGGCCATTACAAAGATTTACAGACGGATTTTCTGGATAAGGGCTACCGCATCTCCGCCTTTTTAAACAAACCCATCGCGGTCTCGGTTTTGAAAGAAAAGATTGAGGAGATTTTGAGGATTGGGGAGGAATAGCGGACGAATATGGATACAGTTGATTAAGGTGTCGAGAATACGATTTGGCAATGGCAAGGAACAACCGTGGATGTTGAAAAGTTTTCACATGTTTTATCCATGGTTTTTTGGCCAATTATTTGGTGGTTTTATGTTGGTTTGTATGCATTGGGAGCTTGTGTAGTTTTTTATTACATTTCGATTCCTGTTTGGGTTTTAGTGAACTATTTATTTTTTTTGTTTTTGAAAAAGAATAATAAATATCTTTTTAAAAAAATAATTCTGTTTAACCTTTGTCTGCTAATTCTTTCGCCTCTTGGGCTAATTATCGGAGAGTTTTTATGTAATCTTTTTCGTGGAGCTTGGGACTTGGCGAAGTGAAGCGAATAATATTTAATTATATTTTGGTTTTTGTGCTGCTGTCTGTTGGGTGCGCCCGGAAAAATCCTGTCGCTCCACCAAATATTAATTCTATTCATGAAGGTGAATGGGTTTGCGTGGATTTTGACGCTCCTGACATTTCTGCGTGGGACGATCTTAGTTTGGAGGCGATGCTGGGGTACGAGGCGATAGTTAAAAACGGATTTATTAATTTTGAAATTTTCAATAAAGCCGATAATCAATTAGATAAATTCAGTTTAAAAGTTTTATTTCCGGGGAAAATAGTTCCAATTGAAGAGAGTGAATTTTTTGACTCTACTGAAAAAGGAACGCTTGATCCTAAACGGTTTAAATTTTCGGATAAGGTCGTTGAATTTACAACGCTGCAAAAATTCCAAACAGCGGATCCGCGAGATTCTGATGAGGATTTTAATCCGGCTGATTTTCATAAACTGAAGTTTAAAAATAAATATATCGACTTTAAATATGATGCAACTATGAAATATACCGTTGATATAGATGGCGGAAATGAAAAGATGATTTTGACATGGGATGGCGGCTATTTTCTTTATGTGCCAAAGGATGAAGTAAAGGACTATAAACCTGATGGTTCGCAGGAAAACTAGACGAGGGTCTTCGGGGTAGAGGGGCGCTTGAGAAGAATCATATTTTTAATTTGGTTTCTCGGTTCAACAATGACAATTTCCTGTGCCACAACCGAAAAGAAAGATTGGGTTCTTGAAACAACCGGCGTAAAAGAAGTAGACGCTAGAAAATTTTACAACCAAATGAAAGATGCGATCCTAACGAACAAAAAAGATACTTTGGCTAGTTTGATCTGGTTTCCGGTGGGGGCGGATATTCACGGTCATCATGTAGTGATTAAAAATAAAGCGGAATTCCTCGAACACTATGATGAAATAATAAATCAACACATAAAGGAAATTGTCAGGGCTTTTAAATTTGATGGCATTAGCCCGACTTACCATGGTTTTTTTGTTAATGATGGTGAAATAATTTTTGAAGGCGTTGGTGATCTAAAACATAATGTGGTTTTAATTTCCGGTTTTAATAATGAAATGAAAAACTAGTCGATGGTTTTAACGCGGTTAAACCGTTCAATCGTCTTTTCCTGTGGATGAAACTCGCCAAGCCTTCCTGTATACTTTCGCCGTTTGCCAATCAATCACTCTTGGAGGAAAGTATGCGTTTGCGTTATTCGGCGTTAGGTGCGGTTTTTATTGTTGGGGCGGTGTTGTTCTTTTCCCTTAGCCAAAAATTAGAAGCTCAAAGCGACTCAACAGCGGTGACCCCGACGGTAGCGGCGACGACACCGACCGACGCGACGGCCACACCGGTGGTTACTCCAACCGTCAAAAAATCCAAAATCAAGTGGATCACGACCCCTTCGGGGCTTCAGTACCAAATCTTGAAGCATGGCACCGGCGCGATCGCCGAAGTGGGGCAGACGGTGACGGTGAATTACACCGGCTGGCTGACCGACGGCACGAAGTTCGACAGTTCGGTCGACCGCAACCAACCTTTCCAATTCGCGCTCGGGGCCGGCCAGGTCATCAAGGGCTGGGATGAGGGTGTGGCGGGCATGCGAGTGGGCGAAAAGCGCAAGTTGATGATTCCTCCGGACATCGGCTATGGCGCCAACGGCGCGGGCGGGGTCATTCCTCCCAACGCGACGCTGATCTTCGACGTGGAATTGTTGAACGCGCAATAAATCTTTTTAAAAAAGGCAATTGAACCGCCAAGACGCCAAGTTCGCCAAGGAACGTTAAAACAAAAAAATATTTTTAAATCATTGTTTATCCTTCGCTGTTCTTTGCGTACTTGGCGTCTTGGCGGTAAAGGGAAGTCGGATTAGATTTTTTTCAGGGGTTCTAAATACTACGGAGGCGGTTATGGCAAAAGGAAAATCGTCTGAGCCTGAGGTCATCACGACCGAATCGGGTCTTCAGTACCAAGTCATCGTCGAGGGAACCGGCAAGATCGCGAAATCGGGGCATACGGTGACCGTGCATTACACCGGCTGGCTGACCGACGGCAAAAAATTCGACAGCTCGGTGGACCGGGGGGAAGCTTTTGAATTTTCCCTGGGCGCCAGCGAAGTGATTCAAGGCTGGGACGAGGGCGTGGCGGGGATGAAGATCGGCGAGAAACGCAAACTGACCATTCCTTCCGAATTGGGCTATGGCAAACGCGGCGCGGGCGGCGTGATCCCTCCCAACGCCACGCTGGTGTTTGACGTGGAGCTTTTGAACGCCCAATAGATTTAGAATTTTAAATAAAACTAAAATTTTCACCACCAAGGCACAAAGACACCAAGAAAATCTTTAGTTTTTAAATCAAAATCTTGGTTTTCACTTTCCTTGGTGACTTGGCGTCTTGGTGGTAAACAGAAGTTTGTTAAAATCTTTTTAAGCTAATTTATCAAACCTTGTTGGAGGGAAACATGCTGAGACGTTACACGACGTTGGGTGTGGTGTTGGCGGTGGGAACGGCTTTGTTTTTATCCGCTTGCGACAAACAAAATGGGGCCGGGGCGTCCAACACGACGATGACGGCTTCCAACGCGCCGGTGGTCACCACCCCTTCGGGGCTTCAGTATCAAATCATTCAACCGGGAACGGGCGCGGTGGCGATGGCCGGTCAAAAGGTGACGGTGAATTACACCGGCTGGCTGACTAACGGAACGAAATTCGATAGTTCGTTGGACCGCAATCAACCCTTTCAATTTACCCTTGGGGCGGGCCAGGTGATCCGGGGTTGGGACGAGGGCGTGGCGGGGATGAAGGTCGGCGAGAAACGTAAACTCACCATTCCTTCCGATTTGGGATATGGCCCAAATGGTCAAGCATCCATTCCGCCCAATTCCACGTTGATCTTTGACGTGGAACTGTTGGGAGTTCAATAGCATGAAAAAAAGTCCCATTCGGCGCATCGGAATCCTGACGGGCGGCGGCGACTGCCCGGGATTAAACGCGGTGATCCGGGCGGTGGTGAAGACCGCCGACCTTCACCAGGTTTCGGTTCTTGGATACCGGGACGCTTTTTTGGGACTGGTCAATGATGAAGCCCAACCGTTGGCTTCCTCCGATGTTTCCAACATCCTGACCCGGGGCGGGACCATTTTGGGTTCCTCCAACAAGGACAATCCCTTTCATCTGGCCGAGGTGGATAAAAACGGCAAGGTCCATCATCGGGATCGGAGCGGGGAGATTCTCAAAAATTTCAAAAAACGGGGCGTGGACGCGCTGGTCGTGTTGGGCGGGGACGGAAGTATGACCGTGGCCAACCGGCTGAGCCGGATGGGTATCCCGATTGTGGGAGTGCCGAAGACCATCGACAACGACCTGGTGGGAACGGACATGACCTTCGGCCATGACACGGCGGTTTCGATCGCCACGGAGGCTATTGACCGACTTCATACGGTGGCGGATTCGCATCACCGGGTGATCATTGTGGAGGTGATGGGACGCTACGCCGGATGGCTGGCGCTGAGGTCCGGGTTGGCCGGCGGGGGAGACGTGATTCTGATCCCTGAAATTCCTTACGTGGAAGATAAGGTCAGCGACGCTATTTCGGACCGGCTCCGGCGCGGGAAAAAAAGCAGCATCGTCGTCATCGCCGAGGGTGCCCATCCCAAGGGCGGCAAGATGGTGGTGGACCGGATCACGCCTCTCTCCGAGGAAAAAATAAGGCTGGGAGGCGTAAGCCGCCAGTTGGCCCATCATTTGGAAACCAAATCCAAGGTGGAAACCCGGTCGATTATTTTGGGCCATATCGTGCGGGGTGGAACGCCCACGGCCTTTGACCGCATCCTAGCCACCCAGTTCGGGGTGAAGGCGATGGAAATGGTGCTGGCCGGAAATTTTGGCCGCATGGTGGCCCTGCAAAAGGGGAATTTAGGGTCGGTGGCCCTTTCCAAGGTCGGAGGCAAGGTTCGGAAGGTACCAGTGAATCATGACCTAGTGAGAGCGGCCCAGCAAATCGGCGTTTCTTTCGGCGTATGACCGCTTCCCAAATCATCCAACTTTTAGATTTAAGGCCCCATCCTGAAGGGGGCTATTACCGGGAAACCTACCGCAGTCCCCAAATCCTTCTGAAAACCAGCGATGGGAGGTCCGTACGGCCCTTTTCCACTTGTATCTATTATTTGTTGGATGGAAAAGCCGTTTCGAAATTTCACCGGCTTCGATCGGATGAGATCTTTCACTTTTACGCCGGCGATCCGGTAACTTGGGTGCTGCTCGGAGCCGGGGGCAAGACCGAAAAACCGGTAATGGGAAACTTGGTCGAAGGGCATTTGGCCCAATTGGTGATTCCGGCGGGAACTTGGTTTGGCGGTTATTTAAATGTGGGCGGGGATTACGCTTTAATGGGGACAACGGTCGCCCCGGGGTTCGATTTCACGGATTTTGAATTGGCGGACCCGAAGGAGCTTTTGGCTGAATTTCCCCACTATGAAACTGAAATTTTGAAGCTGACCTGATGGTTTTTGAAACTTTTGGTTGAAAAAAAGCCTAGTTAACCCTGACGAGAAAAAAATTGGAGGAAATTGTGAAGAAAATCACGGCTTTGGTTTTGACGATGGGCCTATTGAGTGTTTATTCTTTCGGCCGCGCGGATGAGATGGCCTCGATGACGAGCACGACCCCCACGGCTCAAAAGACCGTTACTGTCCGGGGCATATTGGTGGATGTGGCCTGCTATCTGGACGACGGGGATTCGGGCAATGACCACATGGGAATGAAAGCCTGCGGCACCGCCTGTCTCAATCAGGGAAGCCCGGCGGGTCTTTTGGTGGGGAGCCAGCTTTATATTTTAATTTTTCCCGCCGCCAACTTCGCGAATGATGTCGGCAAAACGGTCGAGATCAAAGGCGATCTTTACGGAGAGACCAACTTGATACCGTCGAAAGCTTTTGTCGTCGAGGCAGACGGGAAAAAACAAATTCCCTGGACGACGAAACCCATGATGTAAGCTACGTTTTAGAGTAAGATGTGTCCGGGGCGCCCCCAAGGCGCCCTTTTTTTGTGCCAACTGCTGAAAGCAGTTGGCACAACCAAACCCTATTGTTCGCCTTGTGGGCTCACAACAGGTGTCTATTTCTTGTGGTATAAGTTCTTTATCAAATTAATTTTTGTAAAACAGGGGCTCATTTTGTTTTTTCAAAAGAAATCGGCCAGCTTGGAAATCGCCCGCCGAATTATCACCAACACTGGATTGGACGAAAACCTCGGTATTCTGAAACAGAAAAAACAAATCGGAACTGGAGATCCGGTGGAGTTTTTAAAGCTCATCATGGGGCTTTGCGCCTGTAATTTGGTCCAAACCATGAAGGCGGGTTTTATCGTGGAGGGATTCCCGCCGGAAAGCCTGGAGGAAATCACCCGGGACTATGTGCTGGAATCTCTTCGGAAACAGGATCTCGTTCGTTTGCATGGAAAACAGGAGGAGGAAATCCGCCAGGCGGTCATGACCATTGTCGGCGGGCTCCAGGAGTTTTGGAAGGAGGACCCTCAGGGGTCCAGCCCGGGGCCGCGCTATTACTGTGTGAAAGAAGTCTTGAAACGCCTGGGCACCCAGACCAATTACGATTTGCACGACGCCCTTTTTGAATTAATGTATCTTCAGCACAAACACTATATTCGATGTTTTATGGAGATTTTGGCGGAAAACGCCAAAAATTAATTCGACTATCCGAGGATTTATGGCCAACCGACTCACTCCCGCGCAATTGAATCAATTTCTTTCCGCTGCCAAGAAGGCCGCCCAGGCGGGGGGAAAACACGCGCTGAAGTATTTCCGAAAGAATGTCCCGGTCATCCGCAAGGTGGACCGGTCGCCGGTGACCCGGGCGGACCGGGAAGCGGAAAAAATCATCCGAGATCTATTGGGCAAGCGGTTCCCGAATCACCAGCTTTGCGGGGAAGAATTCGGCTGGGATAAAAACCAATCCTCCGATTTTAAGTGGTGGATTGATCCGGTGGATGGGACCCGCCAATTTATCCGGGGCATTCCCTTTTGGGGAACCTTGATCGCGTTGGAATACCGGGGGGAAGTGGTGGCAGGGGTGATGCATCATCCTGCGATTCAAAACACCCTTTGGGCCGCGAAGGACTTGGGTTGTTTTGCCGACGGTAAACGGGTTCATGTCTCCAAGATTCCCGCTTTGAAAGGCGGGACGCTGACTTACGGGGGCATTCGTCTGGTTCCAAAACGATACCGATCGAAACTCACGAACTTAATCGCTGAATGTTATGACGACCGGGGATTCGGGGACTGTTTCGGGCATTCGCTGGTGATTCAGGGCCGCACCGAGGCCATGGCCGACCCGGTGGTGAAGCCTTATGACGTGGCCGCCATCAAAATTTGCGTGGAAGAGGCGGGTGGGAAGTTTACCGATTGGTCCGGAACCAAAAGCATCTATGGCGGCAGCGCGGTTTCCAGCAACGGGCTGGTGCATGGGGAAATATTAAGAAAGTTGAAGTGACCGCTTTTAAACCCGCATGATGTCGATGTCCATGCAAAGGACATGGGTTTTTTGGCTTGCGGGATCTTTAAAGGTTCCCGAAACCGTCACGCAAAGGTTGCCCGAGGCCAGGGAAATATAAGGCTCGGTGACGTAGCGTTCCAAACCGTTGTAAATCAACGTGTAGTAATATTCCTTCAACGAATGATCCGTCATCTTGGGCGCCGGCTGGAACAGGTATCTTTTCCGATCGGCTACTTTGCGCGAGTTGAAGATGGTCTCGCTGACCTGGATCCCGTCCTGGTCCAATAGATACAAACACTCGATTTGCGGGTAGGCGGACAGGAACTTCTCGAATTTCTTCTCGTAGTTCTCGGCGCCTTCGGCCAGGCTGTCAAATATCTCCGCCACAATGGCTAAATAGCGGGTCCGGCGGTCCTTGTCCTTGTTGATTTTCTCGGTCAAAATTCTTTTATACCGGGACGCCACAAAAACAATCCGGGCTTTCAACCCTAAGATACTGGAATTTTCTGTTCGCTGGGGTTTCGAGAAATAACTCCCCTGCAACATGTCGGCGCCTAATTCCAGGGCCACCAGCGCGGTTTCCTCATTTTCCACGCCATCGGCGATGACCAAACAGCCTATTTTCCGGCTTAAGCTCAAAATGGTCCGGAAATCCTCTTTCTTGTAAGGATCGTTGGAAAGACCCTGAACCACAATGGGATGGATTTTGATCACGTCCGGAGCCAGATGTAGGACCTGATCGAGGCAGATGCGGCTGGATGTGATGCCTTCCAGGCCGATTAAAAAACCATGGTCCCGGTGTATCTCGGCAAATTTTCGGACAGCGCCTAAATTCATTTCGGAGGATTGGGATAACTCGATAATGATCAAGTTGGGATTGAGCCCTAGGTCTTTGACCATTCTCACCAGGTGGCCCGACCCCACGACTTCATCGGTCAGAACACCGGTTTCCAGGTTCAGAAAAAGAAGAAGACCGGGGATTTTGGCCTGGATCTCCGCATAGCCTTCCAATCCCTTGAGGCGGAATAGACGGTCCAGATCCAAGGCCTGTTTCTTTTCGAAGGAAAGGGGATAAAGCTCCTCCGGTTCGATCAGCCGGCGGTTTTCCGGATCCACGCCCCGGCCGATGGATTCGAGCCCCACCACGGATTTTTTTTTGATCGAAATAATCGGCTGATAAAAAGCGGCCACGCTTTTTTGCTCAATGATGCCGGCCAGATCGGTTTCGGGGCCGGAGGTCTGATTGTTTTCGGTGAGGGAATTGGTTTCCATTTAGGTTTCTCCTTTTGTAGGTTCCTGAATAAAGAGCAAGGGATATGCCAAATCCATCATTGGATTCAAAAAGGTCTTCCTTTACCATTTGGTTTTTTTGAGATGAATGTTATCGAACCCAAATGAGGCTTATTATTTGAAGTTTCGATCACAATGTTCTCGACACGCAGGGAAAAAGGTTATGAGGAATCCATATCTTCGATTTGACCGACGGGTTATTTTTTCAAAACAAAAATCCACGATCCTCTACAAAAGTGTAGATGACGGCTTTAATTGATTGTGATTCGATTTAATTTTTGGAAGGAAGAATTCATTTTCTTTTAATTCAATCATTTCGCGAATGGCACGAATATTGTTATCTTCTGGAAACAACTGCACGAAATATAAAACACACTTTCTTTTTTGGAAAAGGCACGCCCATGAACGCTTCGTCTTCCCCCTCGTTTAATCTTTCCGAAATTATCGCCGGGGAACATATCCTCCCTTATTTTCAACCCATCGTTTCGGTGAAGAATAATTCCATCATCGGGTACGAGGGATTGGCCCGCGGGGTTCACCCTCAAACCCAGCAAATCATCCCGCCCAATGAACTTTTCGCCGAAGCCGCTGAAAAGTCCTTGACGCTGCCTTTGGACCGCCTTTGCCGTAAAAAAGTTCTCGAGTATTTTAAAGGCATCCATGACCGGCATCCGGAAAGACTCCTTTCATTGAACTTTGAGGCTTCCGTCCTGGATCAGGGCGTGCAGGGTTCGGGCATTTTGATCCAACAGGTTCATCAGGCGGGGTTACGGCCCGAGGGCATCGTGATCGAAATCATCGAGTCCAACGTTTCCGAAACAGAAGAACTTCAAAAATTCATTAAAACCTACCGGGAATTCGGATTCCTGATCGCGTTGGATGACGTGGGGGCGGGCCACTCCAATCTCAACCGCATCCCTCTGCTACAGCCCGATATTTTGAAAATCGACCGTTACTTGGTTCAGGACATTACGGACAATTTTTACAAACAGGAAGTGTTTAAGTCCTTGATCGGTTTGGCGAGAAAAATCGGATCGCTGATTGTGGCCGAGGGTATTGAAACGGAGGGGGAAGCTGGTTTCGCCATGGAAATGGGCGTGGACATGGCCCAAGGCTATTATTTCGCCCAGCCCCAGCGCTATGACCGGATGGACGAAACCTTGGTCGAAAAACATCTGCTTCATTTGACCACTCACTTCAAGGAAAAGGTGATCCAGAAATTAAACGCCCGACGGTTCAATTTGCGGAAATACGAGATGATGACCCGGGAAATTCAGGTCGTGCTTTCCAAAGTGACGAGCGGCTTGTTTGAAACCAAAATTAGGGATTTGGCGCGGTTTTTTCCCCTGGTCGAAAGTCTGTATGTTTTGGATGAGGAGGGGTTTCAAGTCTGCGAAACGGTGTTTGGCGATCAGCATTTGGTCCACAAAAACCGGGCGATTTTTAACCCGACGACCCAGGGGACGGACCATACCTTGCGGGATTATTTTTACATGCTGACCGAGGGCGGGCTCAGGAAAAACACTTTTATCACAGACCCCTATATCTCCATTTCGACAGGAAAACTCTGCGTTACTTTTTCGAGGTTATTCAAAGACGCGCGGCAAAAAAGTTTCATCCTTTGCGCGGATATTAATACCGAATATTTGAATCAAATTCCGAGCGCGCCGGACTTTTAAGCCCGCCAGGTTTTAAACCGGACGGGTTTATTCTCCTTTGGACTCCAGCCAACGTTCGGCCTCAATGGCGGCCATACAGCCCATCCCCGCGGCGGAGATTGCCTGGCGGTAGTAATGGTCGGCTACGTCGCCCGCCGCGAAAACACCCGGAATGTTAGTGATTGTTTTGGGTGGATGGGGCAGTTTTAAATAACCCACCTCGTCCATGTGCAGTTGGCCCTTGAAGATGGCGGTGTTGGGGGTATGTCCGATGGCGAAAAAGAGCCCGGTAAAGGGATGGATTTTTTCCTCATTGGTTTTCAGATCTTTAATTCTCAACCCCTCAACCTCATGGGTCCCGATAATTTCCGTGATCGCGCTATTGAGCATCCAATTAATTTTCGGATTGTCCTTGGCGCGTTTCAGCATGACTTTAGAGGCCCGGAATTCCTCCCGCCGGTGGATCAGGGTGACGCTTTTGGCGAAACGAGTCAGAAAATTTGATTCTTCCATGGCGGAATCTCCGCCGCCCACGACCGCGATGTTCTGGTTCTTAAAGAAAAATCCGTCACAGGTCGCGCAAGCGGATACGCCATGACCGATCATCTCCATTTCGCGGGGGACGCCGCCGTATTTGGCGGTGGCGCCGGTGGCCACGATGACGGATTCGGTCTCGATGAGTTCCTTTTCATCGACCCAAAGCTTAAAGGGCAGACGGGAAAAATCGACCTTGGTGACGTGTCCCACTTTGTAACGGGTACCAAAGGTGGCCGCCTGCTGCTTCATGCGTTCCATAAGTTCGGGGCCGAGAATGCCCTCGGGAAATCCAGGGAAATTTTCCACCATGGTCGTGGTGGTGAGCTGTCCTCCGGGTTGCGGACCGTCAATCAGCAAAGGATTTAAATTCGCCCGGGAAGCGTAAAGCGCCGCCGTATAACCCGCAGGTCCTGATCCGATAATGACCACTTTTTCCATGAAATTCCTCCGTTTTTCTTTGTGCGGAAAAGAGGTTATTCAAAAAGGACCTAAATAACAAGGTTCCTTTTCAAAGCTTCAGTACCAATTTGGGAATGTGAAAGTTACAAAACAAGGTGATTGCCGGTATTGGGATCGTTCAAACCGGCGGGAAAAGCAGTTTTTTATAGAAACTCAATTCGATTTGCCGGGCGGCTTCACTCCAGCCTAATAGTTGGCCCATGAGTTGGGAGGCTTTTTCGGAGGATTCCCCCCAACGATAGGGAGTATAGCCAATTTCCAAGCGGCGCAATAGAACGTCGCTTAAATGAAGGGCTTTTTCGCGCTGGACGGCATAAGCCACTTGCGCCAGTATTTCGGGGCGGGCGGGATGGAGACGTTCGCTCATGGCCGGGTTTTGAGATATCACCGATAAAACCGCTTCTGCTTTCTGACCGTAAAGTTTCGCCAAGTGATCGGCTTGAGATTCGGTAATGCCGAAGGTTTTCATCCAACTTGGAACATTGGTTTTTAGAAATTCATTCCATGGTGTTTGAGGGGTTCCGGGTAAAAGGAATTCGTCTTTGATGGAAAGGGACCGGTTCAAAATCAAACCGATCGATTTGAGCGCTTTCAGGGCCATAGATCGATAGGTGGTCAACTTACCGCCCACAATGGAAACAACCGGGCCGTCCCGCTGGATCCGGTCTTCCCGGGAAACAGAGGAAGCGTGATCCTCGTCCGCCCAAGCGAGCGGCCGAAGCCCTGAGAAACTGGCCAGGACTTGGGACCGATCCCAGAGACGGCCGGGAAAGAGCCGGGAGGCTTCTTGAAGCAAGTAATCGATCTCGGCTTCGGTGGGTTTGGTTTTGTCCGGATCTTCCGAGTCATCTAAGTCCGTGGTGCCCACTAAGCTAAACCCGCGCCAGGGAATCACGAAAATCACCCGGTTGTCCTGACGGGTCGTGATAAGAACGGCGTCCTCCGAAAGCACTTGGGGAACGACCAGATGGGTGCCCCGGGTGGGCCGGACCAGTGGTTTACTTTGGGATGAAATCATTTTGGAGGTTTGATTGGCCCAGGGTCCGGAAGCGTTTACGAGCGAGCGGGCGGTCACCAAGTTTTTTTCACCCGTTTGGTTATTTTGAAAATAAACCTGTATTTCGGAAGGACCGGTGTTTTTTACCGCGAGAACCTGATGATCATTGAGGCATCGGGCGCCAGCTTCCTCGGCGGCCAAAATGTTTTCCAAAACCAGACGGGCGTCATTCACCTGCGCGTCATAATAAAGGCCGCAGCCTTTTAATCCTTCCGCTTTTAAAGGCGGGGCTTTTCGAAGGGCTCCTTCCGCTGAAAACCACTGGTGCCGGGAAATGTTCTGAAGCCCAGCCAGGAAATCATAAAGGTAAAGGCCGATTTTCAGCATCCAGGCCGGACGTTTATCGCCTTGATAAACCGGTAATAAGAATGAAAGGGGATGGACTAAGTGCGGCGCCAACTTTAACAAATGAGAGCGCTCGTGGAGAGACTCGAAAACAAGAGAAAAGCGGGCTTGTTCCAGGTATCGAATGCCGCCGTGAATCAGTTTGGTGGATTTGCTGGAGGTGCCGGAGGCAAAATCTCCTTTTTCAAAAAGAATCACCGATAGGCCTGAATGGGCGGCTAAGGCGGCTAAGCCCGAGCCGTTAATACCGCCGCCGATGATGGCCACATCGACTTGAGAAAGGGTAGGTTCTTTCATAAACTCAATCTAACCTGAATCCGACAGATTCTCCAAGAGGATGTCCTTCCGGAGAGGTTTTTGTGGGAAAATAAATGGTAACGCAAATTGACGTCATGAGGGCCCCTCGTTAAGATGGGGACTCTTTCAATGTTTTGGGGTGGAATCTTCATAGGGTTTGTGAAAAGGCCTGTTCTCCACCCGTTTTTACGCGAGGGTGGCGAAATTGGCAGACGCACCAGACTTAGGATCTGGCGGGGCAACCCATGGGGGTTCAACTCCCCCCCCTCGCACCAATTCGATGTTTCCCGATTTTTACATAAAAAGCACGGGATTTTAGGGCGGGCCGCAGGGCCTGCTGTCTTTTTACCTCATTTTTAAGGAGCTATTGTGAAAGTCAGCGTTAATACCGTTACTGGTTGTACGAAAGAAGTGTTGGTGGAGGTTCCAGCCGACAAGGTCCAGACTAAAGTGGACGAAATTTACCGGCGGATCTCTCAGGACGCCAAATTGCCGGGATTCCGAAAGGGAAAGGCCCCCCTGGAGGCGATTCGAAAAGAATATAAATCCAATGTCCGGGAACAGATTCTTCAGTATGAGCTTCCCGAGTTTTTCAGGGAAGCGGTGAAGACGGAGAAGGTGGATCCTATCGCCCAGCCTCGAATCACCGAATTAAATTTTGAAGAAGGTTCTCCATTGAAATTTACGGCCAGGGTAGAAGTGAAGCCTGAATTTGATTTGAAAAACTATAAAAATATAAAGGTGAAAAAAGACGAGGCGGCCGTTTCCGAGGCGGACGTGGATAAGACGCTGGAGGGTTTACGAGATCAGATGGCTCAAATCATACCAGTGGAAGAAACCCGGTTGGCCAAGACGGGCGATATTCTAGTGATTGATTTTGACGGCCAATTGGAGGGAAAGCCATTTGAAGGCGGGAAAGCCACCCGCTATTCGGTGGTGCTGGGCGGCGGCAATATGTTGAAGGATTTTGAGGATGCCTTGATTGGGATGAAGAAAGACGAAACCAAGACCTTTAAACTCAAATTTCCGGATGACTATTTCGGGAAACAGGTAGCCGGCAAGGAAGTGGACTTCACGGTCGTGGTCCATGAGCTGAAAGAAAAGAAACTGCCGATGGTGGATAACGAATTCGCCAAGGATGTGGGAAAGTGCGAGACTGTGGCCGAACTTCGACAGAAAATCGAGGAAGACATCAAGGCTCGCCGGGCGGCCGAACAAAGGGCGAAACTGACCGAGCAAATCGGGGATCAGCTGATCAAGGACCACGCCTTTGATGTTCCGGAATCGCTGGTGGATGCTGAGCAAAAACGGCTGATTCAGCAAGGTGTGGAGCGTATGCGCCATCAAGGGGTTGACGCGAATAAGTTAAATGAGGAACAGAAGAAAGATTTTGTGGAGAAGATGCGTCCGATCGCCCTGCGGAATGTTCACATCGCTTTAATTGTTGAAAAAATTTCGGATAAAGAAAATATTCAATGCGAACCGAAAGATTTTGAGGATTACATCGTGAAAATGGCCAAGAACGTCAATCAGCCGCCCGATGTCATCAAACGTTACATTCAGCAACAGGGCAATCAAGAGTCGATTCAGGATTGGATTCGATACGAGAAGACGCTTGATTTTTTGATCGCTGAGGCGAAGACGGAAGCGGCCTGATTTTTAACCCGTGAGCTTGAATTTGGGAAGGCTTCGTTCTTAACTTGCTGGGGTGGTTTAAGCCGGGAATTGGAAATGACGAATTAAACGGAGGATTTTATGGCATTGATTCCGATGGTGGTGGAACAAACCAACCGCGGGGAGAGAGCTTATGATATTTATTCCCGCCTGTTAAAGGACCGCATTATTGTTTTGGGAACTCCCATTAATGATGATGTGGCTAACATTATTATTGCCCAGTTACTCTTTTTGGATTCGGAAGACCCGGATAAAGACATTAACCTTTACGTGAACAGCCCGGGTGGTGTGGTTTCTTCGGGATTGGCTATTTATGACACGATTCAATTTCTCAAAGCACCGGTTTCCACCATTTGTATGGGCCAGGCGGCCAGCATGGGAGCGGTTCTTTTGGCCGCGGGCGCCAAAGGCAAACGGTTTGCCCTTCCGAACGCCCGGATCATGATTCACCAGCCTTCAGGGGGAACCCAGGGTCAGGCCACGGATATTCTGATTCAAGCTCAGGAAATCCAGAAAACCAAACATCAATTAAATGAAATTCTTTCACGCCATACCGGGCAATCTCTTGATAAAATTGAGCAGGATGTTGAACGGGACCATTTTCTTTCAGCCGATGAGGCTAAAATTTATGGTTTGGTGGATGAGGTCATTTTGAAGCGGCCGGAAGTGAAGAAAGACAAGTAAAGGGCGGTTTATGGCGGGCGAGAAGGATCGGACAACTTATTTGAGATGCTCCTTTTGCGGGAAAACCCAGGACGAGGTCAAGAAGCTGGTGGCCGGCCCGACGGTTTATATTTGCAATGAGTGTATCGCTCTTTGCGATGACATCTTAAAAGAAGAAGAAAAGGATGACGCCAAGGGTTCGGTCAAGACCAAGATGGTCATTCCCAAGCCGGTCGAAATCAACGCGACCCTCGATCAATATGTCATCGGACAAGAGCGGGCCAAAAAGATTTTGTCCGTCGCCGTTCATAACCATTATAAACGGTTGACGATCAAGTCCGGGCCGCAAGAGGTGGAACTTCAAAAGAGCAACGTACTTTTGATCGGCCCGACGGGTGTTGGAAAAACCCTTCTGGCTCAGACCTTGGCCCGTATTCTGGATGTGCCCTTTGCCGTCGCCGACGCCACCACATTGACTGAAGCCGGCTATGTGGGCGAGGACGTGGAAAATATTATTTTAAAGTTGTTGCAGAACGCCGAATTTGACGTCCAGAAAGCCGAACGGGGGATCATTTATATCGATGAGATCGATAAGATCAGCCGCAAATCAGAAAACCCTAGCATTACCCGGGACGTCTCAGGTGAAGGGGTTCAACAGGCCCTTTTGAAGATTATCGAGGGGACCGAAGTCAATGTACCGCCCCAAGGGGGCCGCAAGCACCCGCACCAGGAATATATCAAGGTCGATTCCAGCAACATTCTTTTTATTTGCGGCGGAGCCTTTGTCGGGTTGGAAAAACTAGTGGAATCCCGCTTGGGACGCCGGAGCATCGGATTTAAAGGCGAGTCGATCAGCCGGCAGGATAAAAAACTGGGTGAGCTTTTTGAAAAGGTTCAACCGGAAGACCTGATTAAATACGGGCTTATTCCTGAGTTTATCGGCCGTCTTCCCGTTTTCGCAGCTTTGCACGAATTGGATGAAACGTCTTTGGTCCGGGTTCTCACCGAGCCTAAAAACGCTTTGTTAAAGCAATATCAGAAATATTTTGAGATGGAAAACGTGAAGTTGAAATTCACTCCGGAGGCGCTGCAAGCCGTGGCGCGGGAGGCGATCCGACGCCAGTCGGGAGCCCGTGGGTTAAGGGCCATTTTGGAAGAATCCATGATGGATCTCATGTATGAAATGCCTTCCCGGAAAGACATTAAAGAAGTCGTGATTACCGAAGGTTTTGTTTTGAAAAAAGAGGAACCGATTTTGGTTTATCAAAAGGGTCGTACCGAAAACACGGCTTAAGCTTGTTTCTCCGTCGGTCTAAAATATTTTCGCGCCCAACCTCATGAAATTTCACAAATTTAATTCAAACCCTGAAAAGCCCATCCTCCATTTGGCTCATGCCAATGGATTTCCGCCTCTGACTTACCGTCAAATGGTCCATCCTCTATTGGAATTTTTTCAGGTGATGGCCATGCCGGCCAGGCCGCTGTGGCCCGGAAGCAATCCCCGGGAATTAAAGGATTGGTCCTTGCTTTCGGACGATCTATTAGAGGCTCTTCAGCCATTGGGCCGGCAGAAAATCATTGGAGTTGGGCATAGTTTGGGAGGAGTTTTAACCCTTTATGCCGCTTTGAAGGAGCCGGTGCGGTTTAGCCATCTTATTCTTATTGATCCCACGATGCTGCCGCCGGACCTTCTACGACGCATTCGATGGATGAAGTGGCTCCGTTGGGAGGCGCGGCAGGATTTGGTGAAGGGAGCCCTTCGGCGTCGCCGTCATTGGGATAATCGGGAAGCGGCCTTTGAAAGTTTCAAAGGAAAACCGCTGTTCCGATTTTGGAAGGATGAGGTTTTACGCGATTACGTGGAGAGCATGACAGCGCCGGATTCCAAGGGAGGAGTTCGGCTTGTTTACCCGCCGGAATGGGAAGCCCGGATTTATAAGACCATTCCGACGGATGTATGGAAATTAGTGAAAAAGTTACAGCTGCCCACTTTGGTGATCCGGGGAGAAAACTCCGACACCTTTACGGCTGAAAGTGAAAAAACTTTCAAAGAACTGAATCCTTTGGTTTGGTTTGAAACCGTTTCAGGAGCGGGTCACTTGGTGCCCTTTGAAAAGCCTGAGGAAACAGGCCGTCTTATTTTAAGTTTTGTGCGCCGACAAACCTAAAAGACGGTCCATTCTGAACAGTTAATCTTTCACAAACTATCTTGACACTCTCTTCACCAATCTTATACTAACCACCACTTTGTGAAAAAATTACAAAGTCCCCGTTTTTTTGACATTTTTCCGGCTCAAAATCGTGAACCAAGAGGGTGATCATGCGAAAGAAATATATTATGGCTCCCGGGCCTACCCCCATTCCCGCGGAGGTTTTGGCTGAAGGCGGGTTGCCGATCATCCATCATCGCACTCCGCAATTTCAGGCTATTTTTAAAGACGCTCACCAAGGATTACAGGCCTTTTTTAGAACCAAGCAACCAGTCATGACCTTTGCCTCGGTCGGAACGGGCGCTATGGAATCGGCGGTCGCCAATATGACCTCACCAGGTGAGAAGGTGTTGGTGGCTTCGTCCGGACATTTTGGGAACCGCTGGAAAGAAATCTGCCAGGTCTATCAAGTTCAAGCGGATCTCTATGAATGTGAGTGGGGTCAAGCGGTGGATCCGGAAGAAGTGCGGAAACGATTAAAAGCCAATCCCGAAATTAAACTGGTTTTTACCACCTTAAACGAAACCTCCACCGGTGTCGTCAATGATATTCAAACCTTAACCAAGATCGCCCATGAAGCGGGAGCCATCATTGTGGTGGACGCTATTTCCGGCTTGGGAGCGGCGCCTTTGGAAATGGACGCTTGGGGTGTTGATTTGGTTCTTTCGGGCGCCCAAAAGGGATTTATGATTCCGCCGGGATTGGCCTTTGTGGCATTGTCGCCCGCTGGTGTTGAGAAGACGAAAAGTGCTAAGAATCCCCGGTATTATTTTAGCTATGAAAAAGCGTTGAAAAAGTTGACCGAGGGACCCATGCCCGATACGCCTTGGACTCCGGCCATTTCCTTAATTATTCAATTAAGGAAGGCTTTGGAATTGATTCATCAAGAGGGGATGGAAAAGGTTTGGCAAAGACACGCCGGATTGGCGAAAGCGACCCGGGCGGGAGTCGAGGCGATCGGTTTAAAATTATTCGCTCCCACGGCTCCTTCCCCGGCTTTGACCGCTGTTTTGGCGCCCGAAGGAGTTGATAGTGGAGCAATTAATAAGACCTTTCGGGATACTTATGGCATCAGCATTGCAGGGGGACAAGGAAAAGTGAAGGGGAAGGTGTTTCGGCTGGGTCATTTGGGCTATGTGGATGGTTCGGACATCATTTTGGGTATTGCGGTTTGTGAGATGGTTTTGACGAAGTTGGGGCACAAAGTGCCGCTGGGCGCGGGTGTGAAAGCGGTCGAGGAAATTATTTTGGCCGAGAACCTTTAATCTCATCAAATAAGCGGAGAAATCATGTTTAAAATTTTGATCACCGATAAGCTGTCCGATTTGGGGATGGAAGTTTTTCGCAAAGAACAAGAAATCCAAACGGATGAGCAATTCAACAAAACCCCGGCGGAACTCAAGGCCATCCTTCCTGAATATGACGCTTGGGTGATTCGTAGCGGAACAACGGCTACGGCGGAATTAATTGAAGCCGCCACTAAGATGAAAGTGATTGGTCGGGCGGGGGTAGGGGTGGATAACGTCGATCTTCCTGCCGCCACCAAGAAGGGCATCATTGTGATGAATACGCCCGATGGGAACACCATTTCCACCTCGGAGCACACGATCGCCATGCTTATGGCTATGGCCCGCCAAATTCCACAAGCCCAGCAGTCTTTAAAAGAGAAGAAGTGGGAGCGCAGTAAGTTTATTGGCTGCGAATTAAACGAGAAAATTTTGGGTGTGGTGGGTTTGGGTCGGATTGGCAGTAATGTGGCCCGAAAGGCGATTGGTCTTGGTATGCGGGTTTTGGCCTTTGACCCCTATATCGACCCGGCTAAGGCAAAAGGTCATGAATTTGAAATTGTAACACTTGATGAAATCATCAAACGGTCGGATTTTATTACCGTTCATACCCCCTTGACGAACGAAACTAAAGGTTTGATCGGAAAAAAACAAATTGAAGCCATGAAAAACGGGGTGCGGCTGGTCAACTGCGCTCGAGGCGGAATTATTGACGAAACCGCTCTATATGATGGTCTTAAAAGCGGCAAAGTGGCGGGAGCGGCTTTGGACGTTTTTGAAAAAGAGCCTCCTTTTGATAATCCACTTTTAACACTGGATAGTGTTGTTTGTGTGCCACATTTGGGCGCGGCAACCCAAGAAGCCCAGGTCAATGTGGCGGTGGTGGTGGCGGAACAAATTGTGGAGGCTCTAAAAGGCGGACGCGTTCGTAATGCCGTGAATATGCCTTCGATGGATCCAAAAATCCTGGAAGAGCTGCGTCCCTATTTGGCCTTAGTTGAAAAAATCGGTTCTTTTCATTCACAGTTAGCTGAATCTTACATCAAACATATTCATGTGGAATATAACGGTGAAATCACCAAGTACGATTCCAAACCCCTGACGCTCAGTTTGGTGAAGGGAATCCTCCACAAGGGGATGAGTGAATCGGTGAATTATGTGAACGCTCTTTTTATGGCCAAGGAAAAGGGTTATGAAATATCCGAGACGGTTAATAACGTATCGCGGGACTATTCTTCGTTGATTAAGGTTACAGTGAAAAATGAGAAGAATACCCACACCATCGCGGGAACCGTTTTTGGAAAACATGAGTACCGCATCGTCAGCCTTGACGGCAACACCACTGATTTTTCACCTGTGGGTAATATGATTTGGATGGCCCATCAGGATAAGCCGGGGATTGTTGGAAAATTGGGAACTATCTTGGGGAGCAATCAAGTGAATATCGCCGGACTTTATGTGGGACGTCAGGAAATAGGCGGAAACGCGATCGCAATGGTGAACGTGGACAGCGAGGTTCCTGAAAAAGTTATGCAGGAATTGCGCCAGATCCCCGGTATTCAAGAACTGAAATTCATTAAATTTTAAATCGCATATTGGCGCGAAACGCTTGTCCGGCTTAGACATCTTGAGACCGATCCATGATGATTCGGGCAAGCGCAAATTTCCTCAAAGCAAAAGTTCCAATCGGAATTTGCCTCTGTGCTTGACAGCTTTCGGCAGGGGCGATACCTTAAACCCAATGAAAAATATACTCCTTTCGTTCCTCTTATTGTTTTTATGGGGACGGGTTTCTCTCGTTCAAGCGGCGCCCACTTTTTGGAATCCAAGCGGAACTGTAACGCCTACTCCTATTACCGCTCCTCCGGTTTTAGTGCCGAGCGAGCCGGTTGAATTCCAAACGGCTACTCCCACACCGGTTTTGGCTCCGGTCGTTCAAGTTGCGACACCGACCCCGACGGCCGAGCCAGGAGTTTCTCATAAGGATCCGGGGGTAGCCGCTCTATTTTCCTTGGTGGTCCCAGGAGCGGGTCAGGTTTATGACGCCGATCCTCTAAAGGGAGTGGCTTTTGCGGCTGTATTTGGGGTGTCCTTGTGGCAAGCCATCGATAATCTTCAGCTGAAGCCTGATACGGATGGCTCGGGTTACGAAATTCCCAAAAATGAGGACTTAGGTCAGCTTTTCGGTTTGTTCACCTTAGTGGCTTATGGATTTGGCCTCGAAGATGCCTATGATGGCGCGATCACCTATAATCGACAGCATTATGTTTCGCTTTCTTTAGGGATCCAACCGATGGCCAACGCCAGTTTTTCCTATCACTTTTAACGTCAATCCTTTGGAATCCGGATTCGGCTTTTACCGCAAAATTCGGGTCAGACTCTATCTTTGTTTTTTATTTTTGTTTTTTTTTATGGGATATCGTTCCGGCTGGTCTATTCAAATGGACCCGGCTCCCTTTGAAAACTTTTCCAGAGACGATTTTTCTTTTTCCATCTATCGTGTGGAACTTCCCAGTTTTTATTTAATCAGTTCGGGATTACCTGATTTTTTCTTTGCTAATCTTGCCCCTGCTTTATCCAATCCGCCTTTGGTTTATAATTTGCGAAGCATTGACTATGGTTTTCAGGTGAATGCTTGGGTGACCGAAGACATTCAGCTCAGGATCAACCTTCCCTTTGAAGCTAATACACTAGAGGATTCCAATCTCAACGCGATAACGTTGGACTACAACACGGATAGTCAACAGAACATCGGCGATTTGGAATTGGGAGCGACTTATCTCTTGTCGGGTCGACGTAGTGGCGGAAACTTTATTGGTTTGGATGGCTGGTATCGGTTTGCGACAGGATCCAATCCATTTTCACAATATTCTACGGGCTCAAGTCCGAATCTACCGGAACCCTTGCTGGCTACAGGAAAGGGCACGCCTGAAGGTTCTTTGGGGTTTATTCTGCAACAACAACTGGGTAGATTTTCGCTTTTTGAGGGGTTACACTACCAACACTCGTTACCCTTGGTTTTGACTTCTTCCGATTCTTTTATTGGTCCCGGAGTTTTTCAATGGCCCGATGAATTACAAGCGTTAGGGCGTGTTGAGTTTTTAGTTTTTGAGCGGGCTCAACGTATGGTAACTTTTTTTTATGAACTCAGTATGCGGAAAACTGGGAGCATGTTCTTTAATCATATTCCCGTGACTTACGATCAGGGTCATTATGAGGATCAGCTTTTTTTTTCAGGTGGCGGAATCACGGTTCGAGTCGACCCGCAAATGACGGTTGAAGGTGAATTGACCTATTTTCCTGCGGCGTTGGATGGTCAGAGTCGGCCCGACGATGGGCTTCTATTATTTTTATCGGTTATTTATCGGCCTTTTGATTTATAAACTCTGAAGGAGTGCTTATGGCGCCGGATGCCAATATGTTTATTGAAAAAAGGATTCATCCTCGAGTCTCGATTAAGATTCCGGTGAAGTATCGGCTCATCGAAGATCAAAAAGAATTGGACTCGGTTTTCGAGCGCCGCAAGCGGGAACAAACCAGTAACACGATGGATGTGAGTCTAGGTGGCCTTTATATTGTCGCGGAACAAGTTTTGAAAACAGGAAGCATTCTTCGATTAGACATCTCGTTGCCGAACCGGCCTTCTCTAATTTCGGCTTTTGCTGAGGTGGTATGGGCCAATGAAACGGGTGGGGGACTTCATTTCTTGGCGATGCGCGAAGAAGATATGGAATTTTTAAAAGCTTATCTCAATAAGAGCGGTAGTTAATCCTTTATATGAGTTTCGAATTCCGTCAAGCGCTGGCTCGGTCTGGATTCTGGTTTTTAATCATCGGAATCTTTTTAAGTTGGGGCGGATTTTTCTTTCATGCCTTTTGGTTTTATCTCCTCGGCGGTCTTGTCTTGGCTTTGATTGCGGCTGGATTTATTGCCTCTTTTCAATCCCGTGAAAGAAAAATTCTGGAGGGCTTAGCTATTTCCTCCGCCGCGACTGGAAAATCCGGGGAAACTCTTCAGGCTTGGGTGCGGAGCCGCGATTCGGTGGCGACATTATTTCAAACGCTCAGTCATCAACTCGATGAAATGAAAATGGAACCAGCTCTTTTTGAAAAGAGTCTCGCTGTCGGTCCTGATTTTCGATTTCTTTTTGAAACGATTCATAACCTCGTCGAAGAGCAAGAGGTCATGACGGGAGCCTTGCAAAATCTTCGGGAAATAATTCGGGATTGGTCCGCTTCCATTGAAAAGGTCAGCCGTATTAATAAATCCCTGGTTCAATTAAATGAACTGATTGTGAATGATAGTAAGAAAGTCGCGTTGGACACGGATACGGCTACCAAATCGGCAATGGATGGGATTAAGGCGGTAGGACGGGAAATTAATGCCATGACGGACATCAAGGCGACGATTGGATCGTCCGCGGAGGTAATACACCAGTTGAGTTTAGCTTCCGATCAAATCGGCGAATTCTTGGCGACAATTACCTCGATTAGCCGCAAAACAAACCTTTTGGCTTTAAATGCCGGTATTGAGGCGGCTCGGGCGGGTGAACACGGACAAGGGTTCGCTGTCGTTGCGAGTGAAATAAAAATATTAGCGGAAGCGTCCGCCAAGGCTTCGGGAGATGTTAAACATTTGGTTGATGATATCCGTCAACGGACTTCCAGCGCGATAACCCTCATCAATACAACGGGGAAGATTGAGGAGAATGTGAATTTGGTTTATAGCGCGGGCGATGTATTTATGGCTATCGTCAAGTCCATCCGCAAAGCCAGTGGAATTTTGAGCGAAATATCTCAAGCTTTAGATGATCAGCGAAACGATAATGATTTGATGATTCAACTGATCAATCAGGTTCATCAAGGCGGCGAGCGGGCCCGCCGACAGTTTGACGTGGTTCAACAGAGCTTGGATCAGCTTCAAAAGAACTCGCGTCGGGCTTTTGAGGAGTTAGAACGCGTTAAAAATTAAGAAGGCTTTGAAGGTGAAACCGAATCCCGATTAAGTTGACAGGTTTTGCTAAGGCGGAGTAAAGTAGCTCGTTTTCTCTGGGTTCCCATTTTTAAATCCGAGGCTCGTTCATGATTTTTTGTCCGGCTTGTAATGCTGAAAATCCTGATGGAACAAAAATTTGCGTGAAGTGCGGAACTGAGCTTCCCAAAACCGCCGTTTTTACCCCTCCCGGCGTCAGAAAAACAAGCGTTGCGGTTCCCGAAAAGCAATATGGGGTCAAAGACATCGGACGAGATTTAGTGGATACCATTTGGTTGATTTTAATTCTTTTTCTTATCCTGGTAGGTTTTTTAGGAGAAGTTACACATTGGACTTTTAAATTCACTCAAACCGAGGAGGCGAAACTCGTAGAAAGCCCGGTCCAGATGATTGTCAAACCAATTCATCATCCCCGCCGCCATGTTTTGGCCAGTCGGCCGGCACCGCCACCGATTTTTTCCGAAACGCAGCCGACGGTTGTTGGAAATCCAGAAGCTCTTTACAGTAAAAGCAAAGAACAGTTCGACGCCCGGAATTATCACACTTCCTTTGAATATCTCAAGCGAGCACTGGAGATCGACCCGACTTACGCCAAGGCCTATTTTGGACTGGGGTTCCTCTACGCTCGATTTGATATGGATGACGCCGCGGTCCGTATGTATGAAATGGCTTTGCGTTTCGATCCGAACAACGCTGAGGCCGTTAACAATCTTGGAATGATGTTTGAAAAAGCGGGAAATATGGATGATGCGCTCGCACTCCTTCAACAGGCAGTTACCTTAGATGGGCAGAACGCGGATTATCAATATGATTTGGGGAGTTTTTACCTGGATAAAAACCAGCCTGATGACGCTCTTCCGGTATTTCAAAAAGCGGCTGATTTACGGCCTTCGGATGCCAGCATTTATAACGATTTGGCTTTGACCTATGAGCGCTTGGGTAAAAAACAAGAAGCGGAGGACGCTTGGCAGAAAGTGCTGCAGTATGCTGATCGTTCCGATCTTTTACAACAAGCTAAAACCCACATTACTTTTCTTCAGGCTCAAAGTTGATTGATTTGAAAAATAAAAAGCCGGCAGGGGAAACCCCTTCCGTCTTTTTTATTGAGCGTGTTTAACGGGATTGATTTTTGATTTTAGCGTAAAGTTTGAACAGTTCTTTAAACGCCCGAAGGATAACCGAGAGTTTGGCCCCAGTTTGGGTGCCGGCAACCCGGGGATAGTGAGTGACACCGACTTCCACGAAATGAAAACCAGCTTTATGGGCCCTGGCCAAGAGCTCGGTCGAGATCATGGCGCCGCCCGCGGTTAATTCAATCTTATCCAGAACCTTCCGTTTGATTAATTTAAAGGCGCAATCCACATCTTTGACCTTGAATCCAAACAAAAACTTTACGAGTGAACCCCATAGAAAAGCGTTCAAGCGGCGGTGCCAAGCGTCTTGCCGATTTTTGCGATAACCCAAAATCAGGTCTCCTTCATCTAGTTTTTCTAGAAGAAGAGTGATTTCCCGCAAGTCGAATTGAAGATCCCCATCGGTAAAAAAGACCAGATCCATTGTTGCGGCTTTAAATCCGGAGATAACCGCTCCGCCATATCCCTTATTTTTTTCATGATGAACCGGACAAACATGGGGATCTTCTTTTGCCAATCGGTCAATAATTTCACGGGTTTTATCCTTGCTGCCGTCGTTGACGGGAATAATTTCCCAACGTTCCGCAACTTCCGGGATGATCGATTGAGCGCTTCGAATCATGTTTTCGACATTAGCTTCTTCGTTATATTCGGGGAAAAATACCGAAAGGGACGAGACTTTAGGCATTTGGAAAACTCCTTCAAAAGGGTTTCAGGCCATAAAACGGGAAAATAGTATCACATTGACTCTGCGGACCAAGTTCAAAATTGCAAAGGAATCAAGACGGTTCTTTAAAAGTGGGTATCAAAATTGAAGGATCAATCAATTGCGAGACTTTATCCCCAACCTGAACGGCAAAATTGGTTCCCCGGTCTTCCGGATAAACGAGCGCCATATTGGCCAGGAACAGGTTTTCGATCGGTGTTTCATAAGTGGGCTTTACTTGGCTGTAGTGCAATGGAACTACTGGCTGAGCGTAAAAATCTTGAAAGACAAAACTTTCTTCGACCCAGGAAGGTTCAAAGTCAGGATTGATTTTTTTAAGATGGGGAAGATGCTCATTGAAGAGTTGTTCTTTGGTCATTTGAAAATACTGGTGATCACGAGGAAGGTAGTTGGCGATATACATCAAATGTTTGCCTTGGTACCAACTTTGAGGAGCGAAGTTGGTGTGCTCGATGAGGGCCAAAATGGGGATGGAGGATTCACCGATATTCATCCAGTAGATATCGCTGAATTTGCGCTTCATTACCAAGATTAAACATTGAGCGCCCAAATATTCCAAATGGGTAAGGCGTTTCACATAATCTTCGCGCAATTCTGCGCAGCATTTCAAGAAAATCGGTGTGGCGGCGGAGAAAACCAACCGGTCATATTTTTTTTCTACCCCGTTGATCATCAGGCCGACTAGCTTTTGGTTGTTAACTAGAATTTTTTCGACGGGCGTTTTTAAGTGTATTGTCGCACCCTTGGTTTCAACCGCTTTGGCTAGTTCCTGATGGAAAACCGCAAATCCACCTTCAAAGTAGCCAAGCTTCTCTTCTGAGCCTTTTCGTGAGGAAAAACGAGTATGGATTCGGGCCCAGAACCAAGCCATTGCCACCTGATCATAATATCTTCCGAATTTTCCTTTGAGAAGCGGCTGCCAGATCACGTTCCAGGTTTGAGGCCCGAAATGTTTTTTAACCCATTCAGCGGCGGTGACTTCTTCAAATTCCTTCCAGTTATTTTTTTTACCAAGATAAAGACTGACAACGCCGAACCAAATTCTTTCCCAAAGAGGGAGAGGCTTAAAGGTTAAAAGCTGTTGGGGTGTGCCAAATGGATAAATTTTCCCTGCGTTGTAAAAACCCATCTGACTGGTGAACCACTGAAGCTTTTGGGTTATTCCTAATTCGTGAACCAAACCGCGAATCGAATGGTCGCTGGTAAAAAGATGGTGGTAATACTTTTCTAAAGAAGTTCCGGCAACAGGAAAGCCAGACGCTAAGCCGCCGACATGATCGGAGGCCTCAAAAACATCCACCTCGTGGTCTTTTTGAGCCAGTCGATAAGCCGCCGTGAGGCCGGCTACCCCTCCCCCAATAACGGCGATTTTCATAATGCCATTTCCTTTTTTCCGATGTCTTTAAATTGAAGGCCTTCTTTAATGAAAAAATATAGACCCATGCCGGTGATGGGAAGCCACAATAGAGAGTGAAGTAAAAACATATATCCCACAGCGGTTTCTTTGGGTATTCCATAGGGCAAAAGAAGGGCAACTCCGATGAATTCAAATAATCCGAATCCGCCGGGTGCGTTGGGAATGAGGATGCCTAAGTTAGCCACTGCCATTAGTAGGGCAGCAGACCAAATATTTAATGGAGTTGGGGCGAGCGAAAATCCTAGAGCGATGAAATAGTAGGATGCGAATTCACAGCTCCAAGCCGCTATTGAAAGGAACATAACGCCAAATGATTCTTTCATGTTTTGAAGGATTTGAAGGCCGTCGATAAAAGCGTGGCCTATTTTTTTAAGGATTTCTTGATATTTTTCGGGGGCATGAGAAATGACATAGTTCATGATATTTATTGCAATTTTTTTAAAAATCAAAATGGCGAAGCAGCAGAAAAAAGCGGTCCCGAAGACCCAGGGGGACCATTGAATGGCGTGTTGGATACCGCTTGGCATGGATTGGACTTTAATGGGAAGATTGGCCAAGGCCAAAGAGACCCAGAGGGCTACAATCATGGTCAAACCGTCAAATAGACGCTCTAGGATGATCGTGGCTAGAGAAGCGCTTCGACTAATATCCTCTTTTTTCCCATTTAAGTGAGCCCTATAGAACTCGCCTAGTCGTGCGGGAAGAATATTGTTCATCATAAAACCAATAATAAGGGTCGGGAAAAGGCTGGAAAATTTACACTTCTTGATAGGGGATAAAAGAATGACCCAACGGTATCCCCGAATGACATAACCGAATAAGTAAATTGCTAAGGCAGGGATAATCCATAAAATTTTAAAATGGGAAAGATCATCGAAAAGTATTTGAAAATTAAGATTTCGAAATAGAAAATAAAAGGTAAAAGCAATGAAAAAGAGGCCGATCCATGTTCGTTTTTGCTTCAGCATGAAGATTCCTTAAGTTGTTTGGGCAGTATTTTGCCTTAAAATAATAGATTTTGTTACTCAAAAGAGGGAAAAGTTAAAATTGAGGTGTTCAGTTAGCTCGTTAAAACAACCAAGTCCATTCTTGCCTGTAGAAGTGTTTGCTCAATTACATAAAATAAACTAGTGTTATTTAGTCTCGAAATTTCTGGAGGGGAAAGTTATGAAAAAAGTCTTTTTTTTCATGGGTGTTATTGGGTTAGGTGGTTTGCTGGGTATGGTTTCCGCTCAAACTCAAATCCCAACGGGTACACCCGAAGTTTCGAATACGGTTTCAACTTCCTTCAGTACATTCAAAGACGCGTATGAAGCAGGCGATTTGGATCTTAAAAATCGGCAATTTGAACAAGCGGAAGACGCCTATGGGGTCGCTGAAAAATTTGGCGCCAGTCCCAAGGGCAAAAGTGATGCCGCGAACGCCCAGGGTTGGGCCTATCTTAAAGCCAGGAGCTGGCAAGAAGCTGAAGATGCTTTGAGCCGCGCCGTTAGCGAGAATCCGAACAATAAAATTGCCTTAAAAAATTTAGGAGTGGCATTTTTTCAAATGTATGAATATGGGCTTACTGGAGTGGATGGATTGAACGAGGCAATTAAAAATTTAGAAGCGAGCGGAGACAATCCGGAGCTTTTGGATAGAGCCCAGGCTGATTTGTCTCGGGAGCAAAGCTATGCCCAAGTGACTCCTGTTCCCGAGCCGTCATTGGCTGGTAAAAGTTATAAAGCTCTTATTGCTCTTGGCGACCAGGAACAAATTCAGGGACAATTTGATTGGGCCTTGAAGGCTTTCAAAAAGGCCGAAGAGATAGTCGGTTCTCCCTCTGGTAAAGCTAACGCTGCCAATCGTGCGGGAAAGGCGTTGTTGGACGCCCGCCGGCCGCAAGAATCGGTGCCTTATTTCGAACGGGCGGCGGCCGCTGAACCAAAGGATAAGGTTTATTTGAATAACCTGGGTTTTGGTTATTGGGTACTTTATGATTCGGGGAAGGGAACGGTGGCGGATTTAAAAAAAGCAGTTGAAACCTTTTATAAAGCTAACGCTATTGATTCTTCTTATCATCAAGAAAACCTGACCATGGCACTGAATGAATTAAAAGAGGCGGATCCGGACGCCGCGCAGGCCTATGATAAGGGAGAGGATAAAGCGGCGGATGATCAATCACAAACCAAAGACAGTCCGGACAGCCAAACTTCGGAGAAGTAAAGTTGGTGTTTCTGAAATTAATGGAAAGTTAGACTGTTTGCATGCCGCTATTCGTCGATGTTCCAAATGTTTTGAAAAGGGCGACAATTGTCCGGTTCCGGGAACGGGCCTTCCTCAAAAGGGTGGCCTGTTTTTAATTGGACAGGCACCGGGAATTCGAGAACCGGCGGCCCAACGCAATTTCGCTTGGACGGCAGGACGACGGCTTTTTCAATGGTTTCAAACGATTGGAATGACTGAAGAGTTGATTCGGGCTAATGGTTACATTACAGCTGTTACGAAGTGTTATCCCGGTAAGAACTCCAAGGGAAGTGGGGATCGAAAACCCACCCCTTGGGAAGTTGAAAATTGCGCACCCTTTCTGGACGAGAGTCTTAAACTTTTGGCTCCTAAGGTTGTCGTTTTGATAGGAAGCATGGCTATTGAACGAATTTTGGGATTGAAGAAAATGTCTGAAACCATTGGGATTGAGTTTGAAAAGGAATTACCCGGTGGGACCGCTTATGTTATTCCGATTCCGCATCCTTCGGGAGCTAGCCCCTGGCCTTACTTTCCTGAAAACAAGAAGAAACTTGACCGTGCTTTTGACTTGATTCGAAAAAGATTAAAACGAGAAAAGCTTTATTCGCGTTTTGTACCCTGAGCTGTCCTGGACCTTCCTGGTTGTAACTTGGGCTTTCTCAAGGATAAAATAAGTCGTTTTCATTCCCTTTGTTATTTCATGACTTATTGGAGGATACCGTGGCTCAATTTATTGTGATTCCAAATTCTAGTCGTACGCCTCATCCCGAAACCTGGGTGTTGTTTGCTTATGAAAAGGAAGAGGGGTTTTTAAACGCTCCTGGAAAGACCGGAGAGGCCATTCGGAAGACTTTGGCGGCCGAGGGTTTTACGGGTAAAGAGGGACAGGCGTCGGTTGTTCGCCCCCAAAATGGTTTTTTCGCTGGAAAAGTCATTGTTCTTGGTTTAGGAGATAAATCTTCGCTGGAATCGGAAACCTTACGACGGGTAGGCGGTCGGTTGGGACGCAAAGTTCGGGAAATCCATTTGGAAGAGGCGGCGGTTGAATGGCCCCGAAATTTAGGTGCTGATGAAATCAAGGCCTTTGTTGAGGGTATCATTCTAGGGTCTTATCAATACAACCGATACAAAACCCAGTTGAAAGACGCGCCCAAGGGCATTCAAAAATTTGTCATCAAGACGAATCCCGGAGCGCTGGCCTCGGTCAAGACGGCGGTAAAAACCGCAGAAAGCTATACGAACGGCGTAATTCTCGCTCGGGATTTGATCAACGGCCCGCCTAGCGATGTGACTCCTAAGGTTTTAGCCGATGCGGCGCGTCAAATTGCTAAATCGAATAAGAGCATTAAACTAAAAATTTATACTAAAAAAGAACTGAAGCGTATGGGCGCGGGAGGCCTTTTAGGCGTCAATATCGGCAGCGCCGAGGAGCCTTATCTCATTCATTTACACTATAAGCCGCTCACGAAGCCAAAGAAGTCCATCGCTTTGGTGGGCAAGGGCATCACCTTTGATTCTGGCGGATTGTCACTGAAGCCCGCGGGTTCAATGGAAACTATGAAAATGGATATGTCCGGGGCCGCGGCCGTTTTGGGAGTTTTCAGTCAAATCGCTCAATTCAAACCTGGAGTTGAAGTACACGGGATTGTCCCAACTACTGAAAATATGCCGGGTGGCAGGGCTTATAAGCCGGGAGATGTATTGAAAGCCATGAATGGAAAAACGATGGAAGTGCTCAATACTGATGCGGAAGGCCGTTTAATCCTGGCTGACGGCCTGTCGTACGCTGTTCGGCAGAAAGCCGATGAAATTATCGATCTGGCCACTTTGACTGGGGCTTGTGTAGTGGCGTTAGGGTCTTTGATCGCCGGGGCCTTATCCAATGAGTCCAAATTTTTGGAAAGGTTCAAAACCGCCACGGAAGCTGAGGGGGAGCGTATTTGGGAAATGCCATTGGTGAAGGAATATCGGGATGATATTCGTAGTAAAATAGCCGATATGAAGAATATTGGCGGCGGCAGGGAGGCCGGAACCATTATTGGCGGTCTTTTTCTGGAAGAATTCGTGGGAGATACCCCTTGGATTCACCTGGATATCGCGGGCCCAGCCTATCTGGAGCGGGAATATCCAGCCCTTCCCTATCTGACTTTTGGGGGAACCGGGCTCATGGTTCGCAGTTTGTTGACATTTTTACGCAAATCTTGAGGTCGAAAACCGCAGTTGCGTGAAAATTGGCTTGAAGGCCCAATCCGGTGATCGGTTTAAACAAAGCTAGGTTCAAACTTGGCTTTGTCGGCTGTCCGATAAAAAGCCTTATCAAAACGTCATTTTTTGCAACCAATTTCAAAACTAAATCGTCCTAAGAATAGGAACACCAGGTGAGTCATGACTGAAGCGGAGGCGATTGACCGGTGCCGAGAGGGGGATGTTCAAGGGCTTCATGTCCTTTTTGATCTCCACCGAACCAAGGTCTACAATCTTTCGTGGCGAATGCTGGGAAAGCCGCAAGATGCGGAGGACGCGGCCCAGGAAATTTTTATCAAGGTTTTTGATCGGATCAAAAATTACCGCGGCGAGTCGGCTTTCAGTACTTGGCTTTACCGGATGACGGCAAATCATTGTCTGGATATTTTGCGGAGGCGTAAGATCCTTACCTTCATTGGGATGGATAACGCCCCCGAAGTTTATGATCGGCATGAGAAAGATAAGCCGGGAAACCAGATGGGATTTAGTCCCGTGATTGAGAAGGCGCTCAATCAACTACCGGAGAAGCAAAAACGGTGTTTGATAATGCGCGAAATGGAAGATTTCAGTTATGAAGAAATCGCTCAGGCTTTGGGCTTATCGTTAGGGTCGGTGAAATCCAATATTCATCGGGCAAAGGCTTTTTTGAAAGAGTGTCTGGAAAAAGAAGGCGTAACGGCGGAGGATGTTTAAAGGCAAATCGACAAAGTCGGCTTGCTGTTGAAAAAGTGAGAAGGGCGGCGGGGCTATGTTGAATAAATGGAATGACCAACAAATTACGAATGCGTTGAAATCGATGGCGAAAGACCCCAATGTCCTGCCTTGGGGCGACCGCGTGTGGGACCGCATTGAAACGCGTCTTATTGAACGCAAACAAAAAACTTTTTGGAGCCGGATAAACCCCGTAGGTAAGCCTTATCGGATGGCAGTTTTTGCCTCTTGTTTCTGCGCGGCCTTCGTTGGCATTTTCATGTATCAACAGGCGGTCGAACAAAATGATTTGGCTTCTTATATTCTCAATGTTTCTGATCCGAGAGTTTCGGTGCCTCAAGATTCAGGTTTGGTGAAGGCTTCGGTTTTGTTGTCGGATTCTGCGAATGAAGAAGAAACGAGTTCTCCGGGAACGGTTAAGGTGCCGGTGCTTTTGAGTGATGATTCGAAAACGCCAATGCCGGAAGTTAATTTTTCCAATGAAGATGATGACATTCTCCTCCAAATATAAAATATAAGGGACAGGAATCATGAACACGGCAAAACTTTTTTCGCTTTCTGGATTTCTGTTAATGTTGTCCGGATCTGTCTTGGCCCAGACGACAACGGGGGAAACCACATCCACGGCTAAAAAACAGGTTCATCATCCCACCCATCGTCGCGAGATTCTTGAACAACTACAACTCACGGATGATCAACGGAAGCAAATCGAGGATTGCCGGGCGACCTATCGGAAAAAGATGGCGGAAATTAACGGGCAACTCCAGGTGGAACAGGTTGAACTGGAAAATGAACTCGAGAAGGCCGAGCCAGATCAGGATAAACTGACCGATTTGTCCCGGAAAATCGGCGATCTTTTGGGACAAAGAATTTTGGAAAAGGTAAATGCTAAGATCGCTATTGAAAAACAAATTCTTACACCCCAGCAAACCGATCAACTCAAGATGCTTCAGCTCGATATGTCGTCTGAATCGGACGACAGCCTCTAAAGCTTTTTAAAATTTATTCATGACAAATTTTCCGAGCTTGTTTGGCCAAAAAATTTGTCACCGGTTTGTTAAAATTTGACAAGACTTTGGAACCGGTGATATTATTTTTAAACCATGAAATTACTCGCCTACTTTTTCGCCCCCTTCGTTAATTTTATCCGGCATTTTATTAACGCAATTGAATATGAACGGTTCAAGGCCGCCGTTAAACGCAATCCGAATGATGGGTATCTTCGTGCCCGGTTTGCTAAGTACTGTTTGAAACAATATTTTAATCATGAGGATTCAGCCGTGGCGGCCCGTACTCGGGTCGTGGAAGCGGTGAATCAGTTCGAGAATATTGTCCATACGGACGTACTGGACCTAGAAGTTTTTTACCTAATGGGAAAGTATTATCAAGGACATGACAATAAAAAGGCTGTTGAAATTTATCGACAGGGCATCCAAACCTATAATGAATTTGTGACAAAAAGCCAGTCGTTCAAGCATGAGTATGTGGAAATGGCTTTTTCCATTGCTTTGAATCTGTTGGCCTTGGAACCCAATGGGGCGGATCCGGATTTAGAAAAGTTCTTTAAAATTATCCGAAAAACCTATTTGAAAAACTTTCTAGATCAGAAAATCGAATTTAAGGCCGATATGATGAGTGATGCTTCCTCCGTGATTCGCCCACTCAACTAATTTTCAAATTTTTTTAAACAAAAAAAGCCCCTGAAAATCTTTTTGGGGGCTTTTTTTGTTTTATCGAGCCGGTTCGAATCAGACGTTTGTTGAAACCTTGGGGCCAATTTTATAAAGGTGGAAGGCGATCGCGAAACCTAAAAGAACCACGATCAGCACAAAATACCACGGCGCATAAGGAAAGTGATGGGTCGCCAGCATGGCGAAAAGCATGGGGAAGGACAGATAGACGTTCACCTTGGAGGCATTGGCTGCCAGTTTGACGATGTTGGAAGGGGCGGGATTGCCGGTCTTGAGGCCGTTGATGATCTTGCGCTGGTTAGGCCAGATAATGAACCAAACGTTAAACCACATAATGGTTCCAAAGCCAGCCCCCACCATGATCCAGGTCCCTCGGTCACTATTCATCGAGGCCCCCGCTCCCGGCATCAGGTAATTGATGTACAACAGGATGAGTCCGGCGATAAAGGTGATCATGGCCGCCCAACGGAAGAAAAATAATGCCCGGGGCATCAGTTCGGGAACGACCTTTTTCTTGGTGTCGGCGTCTAGGGCTGCCGCAAAATTGGCGTTCACGAAGTTGAAAAAATACAAGAGGCCAATCCACATCACGCCAAAGATCACATGGAACCAACGAAATAAGATATCGGCATACTGAGAGGCGGAAATTTCCGGCATAACTCCTCCTAAGGGTAAAGTCCTGAACCGTTGGCTTACGGTATCAGGCCTCTTAAAATTGTCAAGGGCGGCACGGTTCATGAAGTCCCTTTTGAAATAGGCGTTCGAAATGGCGTTAAAACTGATATCATTTCCCCGGAAGCTTTTACTTAATTCTCTCGCGGCGGCTTATGAACGAATGTGAAAAAATTCATCCCATGCTTCCTGATTATCTTCGGGAAAAATTGTCAATGACTGAACGGCGTTGGGTCGCTCGTCACTTGAACCATTGCGCGCAAGCCCGCAGGATTTTGGATGAAATTAAAGGCGGAACCCGCCGAAAGCATTTGGAGGAAACGCCCGCGCGAATGTCTTGGGATGAGAGGGTTTTGGAGTGGATGGGCGGGGTCTCTAAGAAAAAAGACGGTTCATCCGCCGCTGTCAAACAAAATTCAACCGGTCCTTCCCAACGTGCCAAGAAAAAGAAAATTCGAATTATTGAAACCATTGTGATGATTATTTTGGTGTTTCCTTTTTCCCTTTTAATCGTTTTCATCCCCAATCGATATTGGTCGCCGGTCCTTCAAATTCCATTCGTCCAGAGGGAATTGAAAGGATTGCAAACGCTGGAAATGCAGGTCAAAACCGAGTGGTTTCATGAGTCGCCCCAGGAGGCCGGATCGGACGTCACTGCCGCACCACACTGGGAGGGGATGTTTGGCTCGGTCGCGGAAAACCATCAGATTTTGGTTTCTGATGAAGATAGTTGGGCGGCTTATTGGCAATTGATTCAACCCGGGGTCGCCGAGCCGGTGGTGGATTTTACTCAAAGCGCTATTGTTTTGCTGTTTGAAGGTCAAAAATCAACGACTGGTTTTTCTGTGAAGCTTCAAAAGATTTCCGACGAGGGTGGAATGACCGTTTTCTATTATCAGGAAAAGAAGCCGGGAGTGCTTTCGATGGTGAAGCCTCAATCTACCAGTCCCTGGGCCGCAATCGTCGTACCCAAACCTACCCAAACAGTAGTTTTCAAGAAAAACTAAATTGCTTTTCGGGTCGGAAGTCGTTAAAAGACTTCAGCGCCTTTCGGGGAAACTTGCCTCGTTAAAACAAATCTAAGGAGTCTGTTTTGAAAATCGGAATCGTTGGTCTGCCCAACGTGGGCAAATCCACTCTTTTTAACGCTATCACCAAATCTAAGGCGCCAGCGGAAAATTATCCCTTTTGCACAATTGATCCCAATGTGGGAGTTGTGACGGTGCCGGACGACCGTATCGACAAGTTAGCGGTTATGGAAAGCTCTGAAAAACGGGTTCCGGCGATCGTGGAATTTGTGGATATCGCCGGGTTGGTCAAGGGCGCCAGCAAAGGAGAAGGATTGGGAAACAAGTTCTTATCCCACATCCGGGAAGTGGATGCTATCGCCATGGTGGTTCGCTGTTTTGAGGACGGGAATATTATCCACGTAGAAGGATCTATCAATCCTATTCGTGATATTGAGATCATCATGACCGAGCTTTGCCTGGCTGACTTGGATACGGTGGACAAGCGTTTGCAGCGCACTGAAAAGGGAAAGCGAGCGGGAGATAAAGAAGCCGTGGCTGAATGGGATTTATTCAGCTCGGTCAAGAAAGCCTTGGAAGAGGGGCGACCCGCCATGGCTGTGGAAGCCACCCCTGATCAGGAAAAGAAACTGAAAGAACTCAGCCTTCTTACCCGAAAGTCGTTTCTTTACATAGGAAATGTATCCGAAAACGATTTGACTGATGTGACGAAGAATCAATATTATCAAGCGCTCCAAAAATTTGCCGTGGGCCAAACGGCTAGCTGTCTCCCTATTTCTGCCAAAATTGAATCGGAAGTGGCGGAGCTTTCGGAGGAAGAAGCGGTCCAATTTTTAGCCGATTTAGGAATCAAAGAGCGAGGTCTACATGCCATTATCCGTAAGTCCTATGAAACGTTGGGCCTGATTTCTTTTTTTACCGCAGGGCCCATGGAATCCAGGGCTTGGACGATCACCAAAGGAACACTGGCTCCCCAGGCGGCGGGAAAGATACATTCCGATATTGAACGGGGATTTATCCGGGCGGAAGTTTATTCTTATGATGATTTGATCGCGGCGGGTTCCACCGCCAAAGCCCGGGAGGCGGGCAAATTGCGTACCGAAGGTAAGGAATATGTCATGCGGGATGGGGATGTGGTGCACTTTCGGTTTAATGTCTAGAGCCTAGCCATGGGTCATTTTTGGGGATAGGCTAGGGCCAAAGAAAGAAGTCCTCCAAGTGCTTCACTGGCTGCATTCCTTACTTCCGCACCTTCCCCATTTCGGGTGGGTATTTGTCTTCATCGTCGTGTTCTTGAACAACATAGGCATTCCCCTGCCCGGAGACACGATTGTTTTAGGGGCAGGTTTCATCCTGGGGAAAGACGCTATTTCATTGTGGCAGCCCATGGCGGCGGGAACGACGGCCTGTTTTCTGGGCGGAATTTGGGCTTTTTGGCTGGGGAGGCGGCTGGGTCACAGCCCTTTGACAAAAATTCATTGGCTTTTTATCACGCCCCAAAGAATTAAGTGGGGCGAGCGTTTTTTTAAACGCCACGGCCCCAAGGCCGTTTTTATCGCCAGATTCATTTTTTTACTGCCGCCCATCGCGGCCAATTTGTTGGCGGGTATGGCGAAGATGCCGTGGCGGACTTTTCTTTTTTACGACTTTACGGGTTCGGCCCTTTATTCATGCAGTTACATCCTCATCGGATATTTTTTCGGGAAGAAGTGGAAAGCATTCGAAGCCTGGATCGGCCCTACGATGCTTTATTGGATCGCTGCGGGGATAGTCCTGTTGGTTTTGGGTATTTTGTTCCGGCATTTCATCGCAGATTTTTTTTCGCGGGTTTTCGTTAAAAAACAAATTCGGAAATAATGATGAGATTTAAATATTGTAAAAATCAAATATGTTAAGACCCCTCCTGGACCTTCTAGAACTTTTTCAATCGGCCTTTGGAACCTTTTGGAAATGGGTCTTCTTATTTTGGGCCCTTCTGGGCGCGGGCGCCATTCTCCCTAGTGAATATCCCCATTCGGACATGGTTGTAAAACTTTCTGATTTCTTTAACGTGAACCATTATTTTTCATTCCGGGCATGGTTGGAGATGGGAATCGGTTTACTCTTTCTCATGATTTTTGATTTTGCGGTTAAACAGAGACGGGAGTTGGATGAGCAGAACTCTGGACCGATCATTTCAAAAGGTTTGGGGACTTCGCTTGTCCGTTGGGAACCCAAGGATGAAAGAACCAGAATTCAGCATTTCAGGGATTTTTTGGATAGGAAGATTGTGAGATTAGAACAATATCTGAAATATCCAAAACGTAATTTTGAGTGGGTCACTTTGTGGGAAGCCAGCGTGGAAAACGCCTTTGTGACTGCTGGAGGGGAAAAGGCCGGGGAAGCTGTGGCTAGGCAATTGAAAACTCATGAAGAGTCGAGTTATTTGAAATTTGATGAAGAGCGGGCTTTGGATGAGATGATTAAAAAACATATTCTCTATTTAAAAGACACAAAAAAAAGCATGACGGCCCGAAAACTGCTGGAAAATTTTAATCCGGAAAATCTAAGGAAATTCGAAAAGGAATAATCCGGTTAGCGTTTTAAAAGTGGTTAAACCCTTTACTTCCTCTGTTTTTAAAGAAATAACCTCAATACGTGGAACCTATTTGATGCGCTTCTACGTCTAATAAACAAACCGGGTAGAGGGTTATTCCGACCGGATTGGCTGAAATAAAATTAAGTAAGCGGAGGATAAGAATCATGAAGACTAATTTGCGTAAATTTGTGTTGGGCGCGGGAATGTTAGGATTAATCGCCCTGCCGATGGTGGCGATGCCGGTCGTGGCGAACGCGGGATTGGATTTGACCGTCAATATCGGCGGCGATGACCAGGCCCATTTTGACTTCAATGGCGGCCCAGCCCGTCACACTCCGATGATTTGGAAGGCCGCTCAACAATTGCGCAACGCCAAGCACACTTTGTGGAAAGCCCGTGATGATTTCCATGGTCACAAAGCGGATGCTATCGGAGCCATTAACGCGGCTTTGGATCAACTGAGCATTTGCGAACACTAAGAGAACTTTAGAAGCACACAAAGCCGCCGGAACTCCGGCGGCTTTTTTTATTTATACATATTTCTTTGCGGAAGGGCACCACTTGGCCAGGGTGCAAATCCCACAGAGCGGTTTGCGGGCATCGCAGACCTTGCGGCCGTGTTGGATGAGACGATGAGAAATGGTCAGCCACTCGTTTTTCGGAATGATCTTGATTAAATCCTGTTCGATTTTTTTAGCGTCTTGATGCTTGGTCAAACCCAACCGGTTACTGAGCCGGGTGACATGGGTATCCACGGTGATCCCTTCCGAAATACCGTAAACCTCCCCTAATACCACATTGGCGGTCTTTCGGCCCACGCCGGGAATTTTAATAAACTCTTCAATTGTTTTTGGAATCTTTCCGCCGAATTCTCCTAATAAAGTTTGAGCGCAACCCACCAGATTTTTGGCCTTGTTGTGATAAAACCCGGTTGATTTGATGATCTTTTCCACGTCTTTTAATTTAGCCCTCGCCAGCTTTTCTGGAGTGGGAAAAACCTTAAACAATTCAGGCGCTACAATATTCACCCGCGCGTCGGTGCATTGGGCGGAAAGAATAACAGCGCAAAGCAATTGGAACGGGGTTTTGTAGTGGAGGAAACAACGGACATCGGGATAGAGGCGTTTGAGTTCTTGAATGATTTTGGAAGTGTTGGGATTTGTCATTTTTTCTTTCGGTTTTATTTGCTGAGGGTTGTCTCGTATGACTACGGCATTTTTTTATGTCAGGAGCTTGGAAATTATACGAACGGGTTCCTATAATAACCACCCTATGCCCACCATTGAAGTTGAGAATCTCACGAAAATTTATAGAGTCACCAAGAAGAAGCCCGGCATTAGCGGGGCTATTCAGGCCATGTTCAAACGGGAATACAGCCTGGTGAACGCGGTCCAAGACGTTTCTTTCAAGATTGAGGAAGGGGAACTGGTGGGTTTCCTGGGCCCCAACGGGGCGGGGAAGACCACGACACTTAAAATGCTCTCGGGCATTCTTTTCCCAACGACCGGCACCGCCACGGTTTTGGGTTTCACGCCTTGGGAACGCAAAAACGACTACCGCAAGCAATTCGCCTTGGTGATGGGCCAAAAAAACCAGCTTTGGTGGGATTTACCGGCGCAAGAATCTCTTTATCTCAATAAGGAAATCTACGGTGTTTCCGACGCCGACTATAAAAAGGTGTTGGATGAGATGACTGAAATCCTTCAAGTGAAACGCTTGTTGGGAGTCATGGTTCGGGAACTTTCATTGGGTGAGCGGATGAAATTCGAGCTGATCGCCTCACTGTTGCACAGTCCCCGTGTTCTTTTCCTGGATGAGCCCACCATCGGCCTAGATGTGGTGGCCCAAAAAAACATTCGCGAATTTATCAAGGAATACAACCGTCGAACCAAGACCACCATTGTTCTGACCAGTCATTATATGAACGACATCCAGGCTCTTTGCGACCGGGTGATCATCATCAATCACGGCAAGAAATTCTTCGATGGCGGATTGAACGACATCATCGGAAAGTTTTCCGCTTCCAAGCTAGTGACCCTTACTTTTGAGAATGGAGGGGTGCCCAAGGAAGACCTAGCCAAGTTTGGGGAAGTGGTCGAGTTCGAAAAGCTGAAGGCGGTCCTGAAAGTGAATCGGGAAGATGTGACGAAAGTTTCCAGTCAAATCCTTGGGAAATGGCCGGTCTTGGACATCAATATTGAGGAAGTGCCTATTGAGGAAGTGATTCAAAAGGTTTTCGTGAGCGCGGAGTCGAAAACGTCATGATTGTGTTTTTTCTCAAAGGGATACCGGCACGGCCCCACGACTCGCTTCGCTCGCTCTGGGCAGGCAAGCTGCTATGATTGAATTTTTTTTAAAAGGTACGCCTGCCTGGAAATACTGGGTGATCCTTTCGACCCGCACCCAGGAAGACATGGCCTACCGCTTCAACTATGTCTTTGGCGTGGTTTTTCGGTTTCTGCCGCTGGTCACCACCATTTATCTCTGGTATGCGGTTTTTCATTCGCCGGGCTACGACGGAACCCAACGCATGGGGGGCATGTCCTTTTCGGACATGGTTTCCTATTACGCCATTATGTTTGTGGCCCGGGGATTTTCCAGCATTCCCGGCATGAACCGGGACATCAGCGTGGATATCAAAGACGGGCTGCTTAACCGTTATCTCATCAAACCCATGAGTTATTTCTGGTACCAAACCATGTACCGCTTGGCGCACAAGCTGGTTTTCTGGTTCGTGGCGCTCTTTACTTTTCCGCCGATTTTCTACCTGATCCGACAATATCTTCAGCACACACCCACTCTTCTGGAATGGGCGGCTTTTTTCGTTTCGCTCATGATCGCTTTTTGGATCGGTATTCTTTTTAATTTTATGATCGGAACTCTGGCTTTTTGGTTTCTGGAAATTTCCACGTTCTTATTCGTCATCATGGTGATGGAGTTTTTTCTTTCGGGCCACCTGCTTCCCTTGAATCTTTTGCCCCACGGTATTTTGAGCTGGGCCCAATGGATGCCATTCGGCTATGAGGGTTACTGGCCTTGCATGATCCTGATCGGTAAGGTTCCGCCCGATCAAATGGGAAAAGTGATCGGAGTCGGTCTTCTCTGGGTAGCTTTTTTCTTCCTGACGGGCAAATGGATGTGGGCCCGTGGGGTGAAACGCTATTCGGCGGTGGGGGGTTAAATCCATGATTTCAACACTAGGCCGGTACAGCCGGATGACCCTACTCATGATGAAGAATTGTCTGATTCGGGAAATGCAGTTTCGCTCCAATTTCGTCATTCGTCTCTTCACCGAAGTCATATGGCTGGGGATGCAGATTGTCTATGTGGCGGTTCTTTACGGTGTCACCCAGACGATCGGCGGCTGGAACGTGTGGCAGATGGTCATGCTTCTGGGAACGAACCATATTTTGACACAATTGTTCGAGGCCTTTTTTTTCGACAACTGCACCAAACTGGTTGATCAGATCCGCCTTGGCGATTTGGATTTTATCCTGATCAAGCCGGTGAACCCGCAGTTTTTAGTTTCTCTTCGTTACACGGACTACGCTTCCATGACCAATAGTCTGGTGGGATTCGCCATGATCGGTTATGCCATCCACCGGTTGGGTATCGCAATAACGCCGCTGGAGGCGTTCCTATTCCTACTCTTAATCGTTAACGGCATCTTAATCCTCTATGCCATGACCTTTTGTCTGTCGGTTTTAACCTTTTGGATCGGCCGGGCCAGCAATCTTTTCGAGCTCTATTACCAGTTGACCCAATTCACCCGGTATCCGGGTGAAATATACCGATGGGGCCTGCGGATCGCGCTCTTAACGGTTATCCCCATGCTGGTGGTATCGAATTTTCCCGTGAAAATGTTATTGGGCGGCCTTTTTAACGCGTGGCTGGGCTATGCCTGCGCCATCGGGCTTATTTTTTTCGCGGCTACGGTTTGGATATGGAACTTGGGGCTTCGCCGCTACCGGAGCGCTTCCAGCTAGGACGGGTTCGATGATTGGACCTGTGAAACCGCCTCGTTGACGCGGTGTTTAAAATTTAAAAGGGTCACTTGTTTGGTTGACCAGCTTTTAGGTCAACCCTACAATGACGGCCATGGCAACTCCCCCCGCGCCCAGAGAAATAAAAGTTCACTATCGCAAGAAAACCGCTTTTTACATGATGGCGGGTGTTGTTCTGCTAATGGTTTTTTCCAATATTTTTAATCCCAGCCTTTTCCAACAAATCGAGAGTAAAACCATTGATTTCCGTTTCGGTGTTCGCGGCGCTCGCGAGCCCCAAGCCCCGATCCGCATCGTCGCCATCGACGAAAAGAGCTTAAAAGAAGTAGGACAGTGGCCCTGGCCCCGGGCGGTCCACGCTCAATTTGTTCGTCAATTGAAGGCCGATGGAGTGAAGTGTGTTTTCTACGACGTTTGGTTTCCTGAACCCGAAAGAACCCAGGAACAAATGCTGGGACAGCTGGAATCGGTCTTAAGTACCACCTTGGGTAAAAACTCAAAAACCAAAGCCAAGGTCATGGCCGATGTTCAAAAATTTCAAGCCAAAGAAAATGGCGACGCTGAATTTGGAAAGGCCTTGAAGGAAGTTGGGAATGTCTTTTTGCCGATTGAGGTTATCACCCATAATGAACAAGGAAATGAAGGGCGTATTCCTGACTTTGACACTCTCCATGCGACGGAAGCCCAGCTTTTTGGGGGATTTACCGAATCTTTCCCGACCGCCGAATCGCTGACATTATCAATTCCCGAACTTCAACAAAATGTCGAAGACTCAGGCCATATCCGCTTTATTCCACAACTTGACGGTATTTACCGATTTTTCCCAACGGTTGTTTCTTATCAAGGCAAGCTCATACCCCATCAGGCCCTCCAGATTGCCCGATATCTCATGGACGATCAGAAGGATCCGGTAAAGATAGTGGACGGGAAATATGTTGAAGTGGCCGGCAAACAAATGCCGATTCTCGATAACGGATTCGCTTTCATCAATTACTGCGGTCCCAGCGGAACCATCACCACTTATTCGGCCAGCGATATTCTTTATGACCGTATCCCCCACGATGAATTAAAGGGAACGGCTGTTTTGATTGGCGCCACCGCCAGCGGATTGTTTGACTTGCGGCCTACGCCTTACACCAAGGCTTCCCCTGGGGTGGAAATCAACGCCAATATTATTGAAAACATTTACAGCGGTAATTTCATCCGATTAGCGCCCAACTATTGGAATTATTTGTTGATCCTCGTCTTGGCTTTGCTGATGTGGTATCTCGTTCCGCGCTGGACGCCAACCCAAGGAATGGTGTGGTTTGTGCTGGTTTTCGCTGCCTATATCGTTTTGGTATGTATCGCCTTCGCTTATGGCCAGGTGGTTATCAATATGACATACCCGCTGCTGGCGGAACTTTTGACCTATCTCATTTTGACTACTTATAAGTTCCGAACCGAGGTCAGGCATAGCCGTTACATGAAGCAAATGTTCCAAAGCATGGTGGCGCCCACGGTCGTGGATGAAATCCTAAGACTGCCAGAGGGAATCGCCTTAGGCGGTGAAGAAAAACAATTAACCGTTATGTTTTCCGATATCCGCGGGTTCACTACCTATTCAGAAAAGCACACACCGCCCGAAGTCGTCGAGGTTTTGAACGAGTATTTAACCCAGATGACCAACATGATTTTCCAAACCGAGGGAACGCTCGATAAATACATTGGCGACGCCATCATGGCGTTCTGGGGAGCGCCCGGGACCCAGCAGGACCACGCTTATCGGGCCTGCAGCACGGCTTTGGGCATGATGGATTTGTTGAAAAACACCCTACACCCCAAATGGGAAATTGAAGGTAAGGAAAAACTAGAAATCGGCATTGGACTCAATAGCGGCGGCATGGTCGTGGGTTTCGTCGGATCCGAATCCATTAAAAGTTATACCTTGATCGGCGACGCGGTGAACTTAGGGAGCCGTTTGGAAGGAACCACGAAGGAATACAAGGTCTCTATTATCATCAGTGAAACAACTTTTGAATTGGTCAAGGCCGATATGTTGTGCCGGGAGTTGGACTTGATTCAGGTCAAGGGTAAAACTAAACCCATCCGGATTTACGAACTGATTGAGCATCGTTTAAAAGGAACGGGTGATAAGGAATTACGGGCCCGCACCTTTGAGGCGGGATTGGCCCATTACCGGGCTTGCCGTTGGGATGAAGCTATCCGCGAATTCAAGAATTGTATCCATTTAGACCCGCAAGACGGCCCGGCGGGTATTTTTATCGAAAGATGCAATATCTTGAAAAAGACACCGCCTCCTTCCGATTGGGACGGCGTTTTTGTCATGAAAACCAAGTAATTTCAAAGAGATAATTTAAATCAAAGAATATCAATAAATTTATATCTATCTTCAGGTTTTTCGGTAAAATGCCGTCATTCCAATCCAGCTTTGGGTTCAAATTCATGGCGAAGGTGATTTTATGAGACTGATGATTAAAATCCTTTTAGGGCTTCTCTTCATTTTCGTCAGTGGATCCGCGGTCGCGGCGGTTTCGGCCAGCGGAACTTTTGTGACCGTGACGGGTACGGTTAAAATTGAAAACCAAAAGGGACATCATAGCCGCTTGGCTCAAGTGGGATCGGTAGTGGTTGAAGGCCAACGGGTTGTCACGGATAAAGATTCCAGCGCGGTCCTGCAATTCTTCGACGGTTCTCAATTGACCATTAAACCTTCTACCGATTTTTGGTTGAGTAAGCTTCAAAAACCTTCCGATACCGACAAAATCCTTCAGTTCAAAATGTTCGCCGGCAGTTTGTTCGCGAAAGTTACCAAATTAGCCTCCAGCAATTCCTCTTTTGAAATTGAGGCGGGAGGGGTGGTTTGCGGTGTTCGGGGAACAGAATTTTCCATGAGTTTTAACGCGGATACTAAAACACTCACTTTGACCGTGTTGGAAGGAACGGTGTTTTCTGATATTGATGGCAAAATCACGCCTTATGGAGTGGGTTCTCAAGTGACTTTCGTGAACGGCCAATTCCAGGGAATTACGAGCGGTCCTGGCAGTCCTAATACCGGAAATGATAAAGGCGGAAACAACATCACCCTGACCGATTTAGAAAACGGTTTTGGCGGATTAATTTTGGTAAACCAAGATAACATTTTTAACGACGCGAACGGGGGGGGCTCCAACCAGTCCTTCGCCGTGGTGGACGTGCCGGACTATGAGATCCCGCCCAGCTTGCTGGTCGATGTAGACGTTCCGGACTATGAGATCGCGCCGAGCCTGCTGGTGGATGTGGACGTGCCCGATTATGAGATCCAATTCAACCCATTCTTAGATGTGGATGTGCCGTCCTCGGAGCTGTATCCCAATTTGCTTGTGAACGTAGATGTGCCGTCGCAGGAAATTCAACCTAATTTGCGGATCAACGTGAATGTACCGACCTATGAGATTCAGTCTTCCGGATTAAACGCGGTGAAACCCACTCGATGAGGAATTTAAAAATGTTCTCCAGGAAAACTTTGATGGCGTTGGTTTTTTTATCGGCAACCGGCTTTGCCGGGGCGGGGGAAATCAGCGTGGGCGTTCAGTACGATGGCTGGTCCACGGACTATTCATCGACCGTTGGCGGGTCGGAAATCATGGTTCCGGTATCGGCTTATTTTAAAATCGATCCGGCCTTGTCCTTTTACGGTGAAAGCGCTTTTGCTGATGGAAGCTATACCGATGACGCGATTGCCGGTACGACCACATTAAGCTTGAGCGATTTGACCGATACGGTGGTGGGGTCGGATTTGCATTTTCATTCTTTCGGTGTGCCATCGGTGGCTAATATCGCGGTGAACCTTCCGACAGGTGATTCGACTTGGGAGGAAAAGGAGCAAACCTATTTGAATGTCCCTACCGAATTTATCGATACCCGTTATCGGGGCCGGGGTTTCGGAGTCAGCGGTTTCTACGGGCTATCCTTTCAAACGGGACAAACCTCGCAGTTTGGGGCGGGAGTGGGTTATTTGTACTCGGGTTCCTTCGACGCGGGTCAAGGCTTGCCGGACCTGGACTTAGGGGATTCTATTTATCTGGCTTTGAACCGGGTGGAGGCTTTCTCGGGGGATAAATCCAGTGTCATTCGGCTTTCAGGAATGGCCTTTTTGCCGACCCAAACCAATGGACAAACTATTTTTCAAATGGGGCCGAACATTGACGCTTCCTATGGTTTTAGTGATCCGAAAGGCCTTTCTTACGAGATTGGCGGGCAATTTTTTACCCCCGCCGGCCGGCCCAATTC